>Ga0070685_10002163_pt1 | contig 10133 bp, 5 predicted proteins | sample KBSS13LmetaG_FD_65651 | JGI IMG/M metagenome (GOLD analysis project Ga0070685, IMG submission 65651) | Switchgrass rhizosphere microbial communities from Kellogg Biological Station, Michigan, USA - KBS S1-3L metaG | ecosystem: Host-associated > Plants > Roots > Rhizosphere ...
TGGGCTTTATTGAAGCGATGGATCTCGTCGAGAAAGAGGACACGCGGCATCAGACGCGGCGCTGTATTGTCGACGAGCTTTCGAATATCGTCCTTCCCGGCGGACACGGCGGACAATTCGAAGAACTCGGCGTTGATGGCATTCGCGTAGATCCGCGCGAGCGTAGTCTTCCCCGTACCCGGCGGCCCCCATAACAAGAAAGAAAAAACGTGTCCTTGTTCGATGGCGAGGCGGAGCGGTTTACCTTCTCCGACGAGATGCTTCTGCCCGGCGAATTCAGTCAGGTCTCGCGGCCGGATGCGATTTGCAAGAGGTTCCATTTATGCGATGACAATATTATAGAACACAGAATTGCGGATGAGGTGTTTCGAAGGGAGATTTCAGTCGACGACTTGCGATCACGGGGACGTGTCTCGAGGGAGCAAGACTTAAAAAAATGTCACGAATAAATTTCTCATCGGTATTCGAGAGTACTGACGCGGACTTGCCATCTGCTATATTCCGTACCGCGTCGACCAGACGTCGCGCGACGCTGACAGGGTAGCGTCCGACCCCTTGGCCTGGAAACACGTCCCGACAGACCGTTCCGCGTTGAACGTTGATCGATAAACTCGTTGTCGAATAGGCGGTGGTTAAGCCTGCTGCCGTTCGACGACGGGAAGGGCGTTGCAAGCGGTGTGGGAGACGCTTTCAGCGCCTTTTCAGATTGAGGAAATACTTTTGCAACTTCGGGGATTGGGGAGCGTGATTGAATGTGATTGATAACGGAATCATAGACAAACCCTCCTCTAGGTTCCTTTTAGCCGTCCGGTGTTGACACAGCAACACCGGACTTTTTCTTTTTCAGTCGACCTCCCGGACGGCGCCCGCTTTGAGGGGCAAAGCTTCGTTTGTTAATTCACAGTCTGGGTATAAACTTGTCGTACTCAATAGACATGAAGCCGTCCCTTTGCCGACGGCGTCGCCTTGGAAATTCTCATACGCAATGAAACAAGGTAAAAACAATGGAGGGTCAAACGGAAGCGACGGTGTTTCGCACAACCATGACTTTCTGGTCGTTGGAATTGGAGCCTCCGCAGGCGGCGTAAAAGCGCTGAAGGATCTTTTTGGATCCATGCCAAGCGATACCGGAATGGCGTTTGTCGTTATTCTTCACCTCTCGCAACAACACGAGAGCAATCTTTCCGAGATAATCCAGCGCGAGACAGCGATGCCGGTCCGGCAAGTGACGGAGACGTTAAAGATCGAACCGAACAACGTCTATGTGATTCCGCCCGCGAAGCACCTCATCGTCTCGGACGGCGTCATCGAACCGAAGGAACCGATTCGCGAAAAAGGCGTACGTGTTCCGATCGACCGGTTCTTTCGAACTCTCGCCGACGCGTACGGCACAAAAGCTGTGAGCATCGTTCTCAGCGGAACTGGTACGGACGGTACGCTCGGGATGAAACACATCAAGGGCCGCGACGGTTTCGCGATCGTTCAGGACCCGCTCGATGCCGAGTACGACGGGATGCCTAGAAGTGCGATCGAGACAAAGATCGTAGATGTCATCCTGCCCGTCTCAGAAATGCCGGAAAAACTTCTCTCGGTTCGGGACAGTACGGAGAGGCTTCGTCTCACTGACGGGCACGAGACGGAACTTGGAAAGGAGATCAAGAACCTTGATCTTCTGCGCGATGTCCTTACTCTTCTTCGCGTCCGGACCGGTCATGATTTCTCAAACTACAAGCGTCCAACGATCGTTCGGCGAGTCGCCAGGCACTTGCAGATCCATGAGACCGACGACCTCGCCAAATATCTCGAGATCCTTCGAAACAATCCGGATGAGCTCGTCTCACTTCTAAAAAATCTCCTCATCAACGTGACGAACTTCTTTCGCGATAAGGACGCGTTCGCCGCACTCGAGAAGAAAGTCATTCCCACTCTGTTCGAAGGGAAGTCGAGCGAGGACCACGTGCGAGTTTGGACGGCGGGCTGCTCTTCGGGGGAAGAAGCTTATTCGATCGCCATTCTCCTGCACGAGCATGCTGCGATGCTTCCGGACGCTCCGAAGATCCAGATCTTCGCATCAGATGTCGACGAGGACGTCATTGCGGAAGCTCGCGAAGGAATATTCACCGAAGCAGTTATTAGCGACATATCGGAAACACGACTTAGGACTTACTTCACGAAAGAAGACGACGCCTACCGGATAAGAAAGTCGATTCGGGAGATGATCCTCTTCGCGCCGCATAACATTTTGCGCGACCCGCCGTTTTCGAGATTAGATCTGATCACCTGTCGCAATGTGCTGATCTATCTCAATCGAGAGACGCAGGAAAAGGTGCTCAACATTTTCCATTTTGCATTGCGTCCGGGCGGGCGTCTGTTTCTCGGTTCTTCAGAGTCGGCAGAAAGTGTCTCGAATCTATTTTCACCGGTGGATAAAAAGCAGCGCATTTATCGGATTCGGCCGGAAGCGGCGACGTGGCATGCTCCGCCCGACATGCCTCTACCGGGAATCTGGAAGCCTCGTCTTACGACCAGCGCTGCCAAAGTTCAGGCAAACCTGCAGTCGTTCGGCGAGCTCCATCATCGGCTGATCGAACACTATGCACCACCGAGTGTTCTCGTGGATGAAGAGGGAGAGATCCTTCACCTGAGTGAGAACGCCGGGCGATTTCTTCGTTTCGCCGGCGGCTCGCCATCGAACAACTTGCTGAGAGTTATCGATCCATCGCTCCTCGCGGATTTGCGCGCCGCGCTTTTCGCCGCGCGAAAAGAGGAGAAGAGCGTCGAGGCTCGCAACATCCGAGTCGAGATCGAAGGCAAACAAGAGTTCGTCAATATTCTCGTGCGTCCGGTTCAAACTCCGGATGCAGGCTCTCTCGTGATCTTTGAAACGTCCGAGAGCAAACCTGAGACGAGCGAGTCGCTTCAGTCGATCGTCGCCGGTGACAAAGCGATGGAGGGAGTTGTTAGGCGTATCGAGGATGAGCTGCACCATTCGAGAGAGCAGATGCGGAGCACCATCGAGCAGTACGAAACCTCCACCGAGGAATTGAAGGCTTCGAACGAAGAACTGCAGGCGATAAACGAAGAGCTTCGATCTGCAACCGAAGAGCTCGAGACCGGGAAGGAAGAGCTTCAATCGGTCAACGAAGAGCTAACCACGGTCAATCAGGAGCTGAAAAGCAAGGTCGACGAGATCGCGCGGATAAATTCCGATCTTGAGAATCTGATGCGGTCGACGAACATCGCGACGATCTTCCTCGACCGCAATCTGAAGATAAAGCTTTACACTCCGCCAACCGCAGAGATATTCAACGTGATACCGGCCGATGTGGGACGTCCGCTCAAGCACATCACGCACAATCTCGCACCCGACAATTTCTCTGCCGACGCGGCGCGTGTACTTAAAACGCTGGAGCCGCTCGAGCACGAGGTGCGCTCGAACGATGGTCGATATTTTATTGCGCGTTTCCTGCCTTATCGTAGTAACGAAGACAAAGTCGGCGGAGTAGTTATAACCTTTGTCGACATCACTGAAAGAGTGGTGTCGCGTGAGGAGCAGTTACGGCTGCTCGCCGAAATCACGGCCGCACAAAAGTTTTCGGACTCGATTCTCGAACAGATGCCGGCCGGTGTCATCGTGGCAAACGCGAATGAGTCGTTCGTCTTTGGCAATCGTCGAATGGCCGAGCTCCTCGCATCAGGTGTCGGGCGGGCAAATGATTCGCAAGATTTCAAAGACTGGGATCTTCGCGATATCAACGACAAAGCGCTAAGTCCGGAGCTGATGCCGATGGCCCGGGCGCTTCGAAACGGCGAAACGGTCGTCAGTGAGGAAATGCGTCTCCACCATTCGAGTGGAAAGATAACCGTCGTCTCGGTGAATGCGGCACCAATAATCGGGCACGATGGTGAAATAGTAGGCGGCGTACTTGCCTTCGAGGATATAAGCCGTCGTGTTCAGGCGGAAGCCGATCTCCGATCGTCAGAAGAGAGGCTTCGTTTGATGTCCGAGAGCTTCACCGACTATGCGATTTTCATGATCGACATTGAAGGCAGTGTCATTTCATGGAATACCGGTGCAGAAAAAATATTCGGGTACGCCCAGATAGAGATCCTCGGTAGATCTGCAGAGATCGTTTTCACCCCGGAGGACAGAGAAGACAATATTCCGCAGAAGGAAATGAAAACGGCTCGGGAAAAGGGGCGAGCCTCAGACGAACGATGGCACATGCGCAAGGACGGTTCGCGCTTCTTTGCAAGCGGCGTCATGGCACCGCTTTTCGATCAGGGCCGGTTGATCGGTTATGCGAAGATCGCCCGCGATCTGACCGAAGCGAAAAAGATAGAGGAGGAGTTGCTCCGCTATCGAACGCAACTCGAAAGCCTGGTCGAAGAGCGCACCGCAGAGCTTGAAGAAACGAATGTTTCATTGAGACAGGAGATGCTCGATCGTCAGCGTGTGGAAGAGGAGCGCATTCGCTTGCTGCGGCGCATCGTAACGACGCAGGAAGACGAACGTCGTAGGATCGCCCGCGATATTCACGACCAGCTTGGTCAACAGATCACGGCGCTCCGACTAAAGATCGCAACTGTCGCCGACGACAATACGATCGGGCCGAAATTCGCGCAGCAGATCGCAAGTCTGCAGGAAGGAGCTGCGAAGCTCGACTCCGAAGTCGGATTCCTCGCCTGGGAATTGCGCCCGGCCGCGTTGGATGATCTCGGATTTGTCGCGGCGACGAGAAATTTTGTTGCCGAGTGGTCGAAGCATTATTCGATCCCGGCCGAGCTTCACACGGGGAAGGTAGAAGGGCGCAGGCTCTCCGAAGAAGTCGAAACGAATCTTTACCGAATCACACAGGAAGCTCTAAACAACATTGCGAAACACGCCGAGGCGAAGAACGTGAACGTCGTGATCGAAAGACGAAAGGGCGAGATCGTTCTGATAATCGAAGACGATGGAAAGGGATTCGAGCCTTCGGCCGATGAGCCGAACCGCGAGTCGGGCCGCGGCCTTGGTCTACTCGGAATGCGCGAGCGCGCGGCGATAGTTGGCGGAACTTTGGAGATCGAGTCCGCACCCGGCAAAGGTACGACGATCTTCGCACGCGTGCCGATAAAGGAGGCATCATGATCGGAACGACACGAATACTTTTAGCTGAAGATCACAACACGGTTCGTGAGGGAATCAAGATGCTCGTCAATGCACAGCCGGACATGGAAGTGATCGGCGAAGCGGCCGACGGACAAGCGGCGATCGAACAGACTCGAGCGCTCGCACCGGATCTGCTCGTGATGGATATCTCGATGCCCGAACTGAACGGGCTCAAAGCAACCGAAAAATTGCGGCGTGAATTTCCGAACCTGAAGATCCTCACGCTGACGAGGCACACTGACGACGGCTACCTGCAGCAATTGATAAAAGCCGGTGTGAACGGATATGTCCTGAAGCAAAGTGCGCCAACGGAATTGATAAACGCGATCCGGACCGTCAGCTCGGGAAGATCGTACGTTGACTCCGAGCTGACGCATAAAGTCCTCGGTGGATTTGCGGGCCGTTCGGCTGCTCCGATGCGTGGCGAACGAACGAGGGATGTTTCGGAACGCGAAAGCGAGGTCCTTCGCTTCATCGCGTGGGGTTACAGCAATAAGGAGATCGCCGGACGTCTCGACCTGAGCGTGAAGACGGTGGAAGCGCATAAAAGTAATGCGATGCGCAAGCTAAACATGAGATCGAGGATCGACATCGTGCGTTACGCGATCCTTCAAGGTTGGCTGGAAGAAGAGTAGAAGCTCCAGTCCATTATAAAGTGGAAAAAATAAACAGACCCCGTGCGGTTTTAGGCTCGCACGGGGTTTTTTGCGCTTGGGGAAATCTAACGGGACAAGTCGGGACGATTGCCCTGACCGAACGCGAAAAGTTGTCATGGAGATGCTTGGGGAACCTCCATAACAACCGCTAACGAATCAAGCCGGATTGCTACCCTGGCTTATCCCGACTCCACCTTACATACAAACCAAGCAAGTTAATGTCACCGGGCGCACTAACGGAATAAATAATCTTAACGATTGCGTCTCTCGAATCGACCGCGATCTCGTGTGTACGATAACCGTATAGCGGATCGAGAAATCAGTCAGTTTTTGTGTCGAACACCCGACATTTACAGGGAAAATTAGGGATTTTCCTTACAGGTATTTCCTACATTCCCGATATTTTTCGCGGTATCGAACTTGCAATATAGGGCACACGGATTAGTTAGGCACGGGCAGGACAGAAGGGGGCGAATTCGGTGCGATTGTCGTTTTCGCCCCGGCAGGCAGATTGGGTCACGATCGGAGCCGGTTCGATACAGGTATCCTTCGAAACAGATTCGTACGGTTTGGGAGTTCGTATGCAGCAGATTTGGTCGAGCACAAATGTATTCGGTCTGTATGAGCTATCCAGTGATGGAACGATTCTTTATACCCGGCCGCGAACCGAAAAAGGATTGAGCGAGCCGCAGCACGCGATCGTCGGCCGCGATTTTTTTACAGATGTCTGCGGATGCGAAAACATCGATGATCTGCGACGACACTTCAGAAGCTTTATTACCGGGGATGAGCCAGTCGATGCATTTACTTTCGACTGTATGTTCGAACAGAACACCGTACGCGCGAGCGTCTTCATGACTCGCGCTTATGAGCATGATCATGATCACGCGGGCGGCATTGTGATCATGGATATTCGGCAGGCCGCTTAGGCAGTTCAAATTTTCGAAAAGGGGAAAGCAAGGATGAACGTGAGAGGTAACACCACAACTTATGGGACGCGGAACACACCGGTTTCTTACAAGACAGTTCCGGCAGCCCGCAACACGGAAGCTCGAAACGGATCGTACGCTTACGATATTCTGACGGACGACGGGTTAAGACCGTCGAACAATCATCTCATTCAGAATCTTGGCCCTGAGCATCTGATCCGGCTCCGCCAGTTTTTTAAACGTGTCACTCTTACGAAGGATCAATATATTTATCAGCAAGATGACAAAATCGACAACATTCTTTTTCCCGAGACCGCAGTTGTCTCAGAGTTCCAAATTCTGGAAGACGGCCGCATGATCGAGGTCGGTATCATCGGCTCCGAAGGCGCGGTCGGAATCACATCTGCCTTCAATCCGTGCCGGGCAGCAAACTGTACTCAGGTCTGCATTGCAGGTACGGCTCTTGTCGTTCCGCGGGATCTGCTTGAACGAGAGGTTGCATCCGATCCACGACTGCAGATGATGCTGCACAACTATATCAACGGCCAGATAAAGCAGCTCTCGCAACGCGTGGTTTGCAATACGTTCCATTCCGTCGAGCAGCGATTCTGTAGTTGGCTGCTGACACTCCAAGGCCGAAGCCGCCGCGACAAGTTCAAGATCACACATGAGCATGTCGCTCGTGTTCTTGGAGTCCACAGGCCGAGCGTGACGTGTATCGCCCAGGGTTTGCGCGAGAGAAACCTGATCGACTATGGACGTGCTCGATTGGTGATCTCCGATAGGGCGGGAATAGAGAAGCTCGCTTGCGGATGCGGTGATACGCATTCCTTTGTGACCACACACTAGATTGTTTTTGCTCTTTGTAATTAGCTGTACAAAGAGCGAGATCGCGACCGGTTAAATTAAATTCAGTGACCCAGCGGACGGGGAATAAACCTCACTAGCGGATGTTCTACGGATTTGCAAACGCTACATTTCCCGCTCCGCCTTCTTTTTTTAAACTCACAATAAAAATCTTTCTGTACGCATGCAGTACATGTATTTTTCTTCCAATACGTCTTGGGACTGGTTTTGTATGCGATGAGACGGATGACTTCCTTGCGGATTCTTATACTTAGCCGAACATGAAAAAACGAGGCTGCGTGGCACATGTTTCGCAGTACTCATCCATATACAAGGAGAATTGTCTGCTCGAAATATGAGTGCTATTACTTTCCCGAACTCGAAGTCTGCCGGTCGCTACGGCGTAGTTTGTTTTTCGCATCTGCGTTGGAATTTCGTCTTTCAGCGCCCGCAGCATTTGCTCGAGCGCTTCGCAAAGCGACACGACGTTCTGTTTATTGAAGAACCGATCTTTTACGACGGCGATGCGAAATTCGTCGTGACCGACACGAAGGAAGGCGTCAAGGTGGCGGTCCCGTATCTTCCGCACGGAACGGAACCGGATGAGACGGACCGCATCATGAAAGGATTGGTCGCGGATCTTATTGCCGGTCAAAAGTTTCACGACTACATCGAGTGGTATTACACGCCGATGATGCTCGAGTGGAGCGAGCAGTTGAATCCGGTTGCGACGATTTATGACTGCATGGACGAACTTTCGGCATTCAAGAATGCGCCAGAGAAATTAAAGTTGCGCGAAGCGGAGCTCTTCGGTCTGGCGGATCTTGTCTTCACCGGCGGACGAAGTTTGTATGAGGTGAAACGCGGGCAGCATGACGCCGTCTACTGTTTTCCGTCGAGCATCGACGTCGCTCACTTTGCGCGAGCTCTCGAAGACAATCCCAGCGCGGAACCCGACGATCAGAAGAATATCGCGAGACCGCGGATAGGTTTCTTCGGCGTGATCGATGAGCGAACCGACATTGAGCTTTTGCGTGAGATGGCTGACCTTCGACCCGACCTACATTTCGTTATGATCGGGCCGGTCGTAAAGATCAGCGAAGACGATTTACCGAAAGCGGAGAATATTCATTATCTCGGTGGAAAGAGTTACGACGAATTGCCCGACTACATCGCGAGCTGGGACGTCGCGATGATGCCATTCGCGTTGAACGAATCGACGCGATTTATTAGTCCGACGAAGACGCCGGAATATCTTGCAGCCGGAAAGCCGGTAGTCTCGACTCCGATCCGCGATGTTGTCCGGCCATATGGCGAAGCGGGACTTGTGAGAATTGCCGGCACACCCGAACAATTCGTTCGAGCGATTGACGAAGCTCTCAACGAGGACGCAGCGGAACGACGCCGGAACGCGAAGGAATTCCTCGACACAATGTCGTGGGACAAAACGTACGAGGCGATGTCGGAGCTGATCGACGAGGCGATCGCTGCAAATCAGAAGCATTACTTTGAGACGAGTGTTTGATGGTCAGGTGGTTTTAGAACAGGGGGATATATGTTTGATTATTTAATTGTAGGAGCGGGTTTCGCGGGCAGTGTCCTCGCGGAAAGATTGGCGAACGGGTCGGGAAAGCGCGTCATGATCTGCGATAAGCGGCCCCACATTGGTGGTAATGCATACGACTTTTTTAACGACGACGGAATCTTAATTCATAAATACGGTCCGCATATTTTTCACACGAATTCCGCTGATGTTTTTGAGTACCTTTCGCGGTTCACGGAGTGGCGTGATTATCAGCACCGAGTGCTCGCGGAGGTGGACGGTATGCGGGTCCCGATCCCGATCAACCTCGATACTATAAATAAGCTCTACGGTCTCAAGCTTAACGCGCATGAGTTACAGGAGTTCTTCGACAAGGTTCGCGAGAGACGCCAGCCGGTAAAAACTTCGGAAGACGTAGTTGTAAACGCTGTCGGACGCGAGCTCTACGAGAAGTTCTTCCGCGGCTACACGCGCAAGCAATGGGGCCTCGATCCGTCGGAGCTCGATGCATCGGTAACGGCCCGTGTCCCGACTCGGACAAATCGGGACGACCGATATTTCACGGATACATTTCAGGCGATGCCGAAACACGGTTACACGCGGATGTTCGAAAAGATGCTCGATAATCCGAACATCACGATCGTCTTGAATTCGGATTACAAGGAGCTGCAGAAGGAAGTCGCATTCCGCGAGATGATCTACACGGGCCCGGTCGACGCTTTCTTCGATTACAGGTATGGCAAGCTTCCGTATCGATCACTGGAGTTCAAACACGAGACTCATGATGTCGAAGTATTTCAGGAAGCACCGGTCGTAAATTATCCGAACGGTCAGCCGTACACACGTGTAACGGAATTCAAATATCTCACCGGGCAAGTTCACAAAAAGACCGGTGTCGTCTACGAATATCCGCGGGCCGAGGGCGATCCGTACTACCCGATACCGCGTCCGGAGAACGCCGAGCTCTACAAACAGTACGAGAAGTTGGCAGAAGCTCGAACGGATGT
>Ga0070685_10002164_pt1 | contig 10132 bp, 6 predicted proteins | sample KBSS13LmetaG_FD_65651 | JGI IMG/M metagenome (GOLD analysis project Ga0070685, IMG submission 65651) | Switchgrass rhizosphere microbial communities from Kellogg Biological Station, Michigan, USA - KBS S1-3L metaG | ecosystem: Host-associated > Plants > Roots > Rhizosphere ...
CTCACCCGCGCGCCCGACCGGCCGGACGACCCCTTCTTCTCGCGCAACGCGGGCGCCGCCGGCGTGGGGGGCGACGTCAAGTACGGGCTCACCAGCAACCTGACCCTCACCGCCACCATCAACCCCGACTTCGGGCAGGTGGAGGCGGACCCCAGCCAGGTGAACCTCACCGCCTTCGAGACCTTCTTCAGCGAGCGGCGGCCCTTCTTCACCGAGGGGGCCGACATCTTCCGCTTCCGCGCCAACTTCCCCTACTGGGTGCGCAGCGGCGGCTTCGGCAACGACATGCCCTTCTACTCGCGCCGGCTGGGGCGCGCGCCGCAGGCCGGCGACCCGGCGTACCAGTTCGCCGACCGGCCGGACAACACCACCATCCTGGGCGCCGCCAAGGTGAGCGGGAAGACCGCGAGCGGGTGGTCCATCGGGCTCCTCGACGCCCTCACCGACCGCGAGGAGACGCGCTACGTCGACACCCTGGGGGTCGACCGCACCGCCACGGTGGAGCCGCTCACCAACTACCTGGTGGCGCGCGCCATCAAGGACTTCAACGGCGGGCGCAGCGCGGTGGGCGGCATCGTCACCTCCATGCACCGCTCGCTGGACGAGGGCGATCCACGGCTGTCCATCCTCACCCGCGACGCGGTGACGGCCGGGCTCGACGCGCGCCACCGCTTCGGCGGGAACAACTTCGAGGCGACCGCGGCGGTGCTCGGCAGCTACGTGGCGGGGAGCACCGACGCCATCTCCCGCATCCAGCTCGGCGCGGGGCACTACTTCCAGCGGCCGGACGCGGGGCACCTGCAGTACGACCCCACGCGCACCTCGCTCTCCGGCTTCGTGGCCGACGCGAAGGTGGAGAAGACGGGGGGCGGGTACCTGCGCGGCGGGTTGTACGCGCACGCGCGCTCGCCGGGGCTGGAGATGAACGACATGGGCTATCAGCGCTCCACCGACTGGTTCCTGCAGGGGATGTGGGTCGGGTGGAACCACTTCCAGCCGGGGAAGGTGTTCCGCCGCTGGAACGCCAACTTCAACGCCTGGAACGGCTGGAACTTCGGCGGCGAGCACCTGACCACGGGGATCAACGTCAATGGCGGGTGGACGCTGAAGAACGACAAGTGGGGCGGATGGTGGGGGAGCGACACCGAGTTCCCCGCGCTGCGCGCCGACATCCTGCGCGGCGGCCCCGCCTTCGTGGGCCCGGCCTACACACACTACAACGCGGGGATCTACAGCGACGGCCGCAGGCGCATCTCCGGCGAGCTCTGGGCCGAGGGCTACAACGAGTGGAGCACGGTGGGGAAGAGCTGGTCGGTCGGTACCGACCTCACCCTGCGTGCGGGCGCGCGGCTGCGGCTGTCCGCGGGACCCAGCCTGAGCCTGGGGCGCGACCCCTGGATCTTCGTGGCCCAGCCGGCGGACTCCACCGGCGCGCCCCACTACGTCTTCGCCGACATCCGCCAGCGCTCGGTGTCGCTCACCACGCGGATGAGCTACGCCTTCACTCCCAGGCTCACGCTCGACTTCTACGCGCAGCCCTTCGTGGCCGCCGGCGAGTACGGCGGGCTGAAGGAGGTCACCGACCCGCGCGCGAAGCACTTCGACGACCGCTTCGCCTTCTTCGGCGACGCGCTGTCGCTGGAGGACGGCGTCTACTCGGTGGACCGCAACGGCGACGGCAGCGCCGAGCTCAGCTTCGGCCAGCCTGACTTCAACTACAAGTCGCTGCGCTCCAACGCGGTGCTGCGCTGGGAGTACCGCCCGGGCTCCACCCTGTTCGTGGTCTGGAGCCACGGGCGCGAGAACGTCGAGCCCAACGGCGCCTTCCACTTCGGCCGCGACCTGCGCCACCTGTTCAACGGCCGCGAGGCGCCCGGCACCAACGTGCTGCTGGTCAAGTTCAACTACTGGCTCAGCCTCTAGGAACAGCGTCTCACACAGAGGCGCGGAGGCACGGAGAGAGGACGCCGGTTCTCTCCGTGCCTCCGCGTCTCTGCGTGAGATCCATCTATTTGAATCGCGAGGAATTCTTTATGCTGGTGAGGGCGGGCCTCGTTCCCCTTCACCGACCTCGCGCATGCCGCTCCCGCTCCGCGCCGCGCTCGCTGCCGCCACGGCACTGCTGGCCGGGGCGGCATTCCTCCGTCCCGCTCCCGCCGCGCCTGCGCCGGGAGCGCCGCGCGTCTGGCACACGCCGCTGCTCACCCTCACCGCCCGCCCCGACGGGTGGATCGAGCTGAGCGATTCCACCCCCGAGCGCGACCCGCACGACGCGGACGAATGGTATTTCCCGTTCCGCGAGCGCGTGACCCCGGCGCAGGCCGCGGCGTGGCTCGCCGCCGCGCGCCCGCTCCTCGCCGCCGGTCTGCACCCCAGCCCTCGCTTCCGGGCGCGCGCGCGGGATTCAGCGGTCGCCTCGCCGCCGCTGGGCTTCGACCCGGAGCACGGCGGGTCGCTGACCCTTTCCTGGCGGATGGGCAGCGGCGGCCGCCTGGACCTCGGCATGGACGCCCAGGGGTGCAGGGGCGGCAAGGGGCTCGACGCGGCCGGCGTGCAGCGGTTCCTGGCGGCGCTCGACAGCGCCGTGCGCGCCGCGCGGGCGTTGCGCCCCATCCCCGCGCCGGTGGGTCGCGGCCGTCCCTACCTCGACGGAACCGTGAGCTGCGGCGCGCGCTTCCTCGGCGGCCCGCCGCTCCCCGCCCCGCCGGGGGGCGTCCGCGACGTCCTGGCCGAGCTCGTGGTCGACGCGGCGGGGCGGGTAGACACGGCTTCCGTCCGCACCTGGGCCGGCGCCGGCCCGCGCGCGGCGGCCGCGGCGCGCGCCGGGCTCGCCGGGTGGCGCTTCGCGCCGGCCCACGTGGGCGGCGTGGCCGTGCCGCAGCGTCTCCATCTCCTCCTCTGGCCCGGCCGGCCGCACGCCGGCGCCCCGAACGCGGTCTCGGTCTCCGCCGCGCAGGGGTGGGTGGTGGTGCGGCAGGACGACTGGCCGGGCGAGGACACGGTCCTCGAGGTCCGCCGGAGGGGGCAGCTGCGCTTCACCCCCGCGGAGGTCCGGCGGTGGCTCGCGCGGGCCGACTCGTTCACCCGGATGGTCTCTTCGTCTGCGCCCCGGACCGGCTACGACCCGCCGGCCGAGGGGCCGCGGCTCGGCACCGGGGCGATGTCGCTGCAGCTGACCGGCCGGCACCCGGCCGCCGGCCCCGTGCTGGCGCTCGGCGTCGAGGGGAGCCGCAACCGGAGCCCCGCGCCGTCGTGCCGGGGCGTCTACGTCCCCGACACCGCCCTCGTCCCCTTCAGGCGCCGCCTCGCGGCGGTGGCGCGGGCGGCCGCGGCCCGGCCGCCCGCGCCGGTGGACACGCTGCGGGCGTACGCCCCGGGCGAGCCCGACTGCCCTGCCGCGCCGATGGACGCCAACGTCGCGCGGCTCCCCCTCGCCGGCGCCGACCGCGACCGCGACGCCGTGCTCCTGCGCTTCGTGGTCGACCGCGAAGGGTCGGTCGAGCCGGCATCGGTGGAAGTGGTCTCCGCGCCGACGTCGGCGGCGGGCGCGGCGGCCCGGCGCCTCGCCGCGAACTGGGACTACGTCCCCGCGCTGGCCGCCGGCCGGCCGGTGCGGCAGTGGGCCCACGCCACGGTGCGCGTGCTGCCGCCGGGAGAGGCGCCCGCGCGTCCCTACCCCGTCTCGCGTTCCGCCGTGCTCGCCGCGCGCGAGGGCTGCCGGATGACCCGCGGCCCCGACCCCGAGGACTACCAGCACGACGGCTGGCGCCGCTGGTGGCGCGCGCCGGGGCCGGACGTGGAGTTCTCCTGCCGGATCGAGCCGGGACGCGCTCCCCAGCGGGTGGTGGCCACCGGCGACGGCCACGGATGGCCGCGCGACCTGCGCATCTACCGCGGCGGCGCCGCCCGGCCGCTGCAGGTCCTCGCCCCGGAGTTCGAGTCTTCCCCGTCGGACGGCGGCGAGTTCCTGCGTGCGGTGGACCTGGATGCGGACGGATCCCGCGACCTGATGGTGCACGCCTGGTCGGGAACGGGGGGGCTTGTGTGGTTCGTCTGGCGGTGGGACCCGCGCCGCGGCCGCTTCGCCGCCGATTCCGTTCTCTCCGCGCTGCCGAACCTGGCGCCGGTCCCCGGCCGTCCCTGCGTGCACGGCGGCAGCGGGAGCCTGGAGCAGCTCTGCCTGCGGGAGGGGCGCTGGATCACGATGGCGATGGAGACCTCCGAGCGGGCCGCCGACGGACGGTGCATGGACGTGCGCCGGGAGCGGCGCGGCGGGCGGATGGTGGAGGTCTGGCGCCGGCCCGCGGCGTGGAGGTGCCGGGACTGACACAGGCGGGTTTTGCCGTTTCGGCTTCCCGGGCGTTACTCTCCCCCGCATGGCCGAGGCACGACAGCACCGGGGGCAGCGCGCCCGCTCGCCGGCGGAGAAGCCGCCCACCTGGGGCGAGCGGCTGCGCGCCATGCGCAACCTCCCGCCCTTCCTGCGCATGGTGTGGGCGACGCACCGCGGGATGGTGGCGGGGATCTGCCTGCTGCGGCTGCTGCGCGCCTTCGTTCCCGTCGCCACCCTCTGGATCGGCAAGCTCATCATCGACGCGGTGGTGCTCGCCACGCGCACCGGCGAGCCCCACTGGCGGCGCATCGCCACCCTGCTCGCGGCCGAGCTCGCCATCGTCGCCGCGGGCGAGGCGGCGGCACGCACCGGCTCGCTCCTCGAGTCCCTCCTCGGCGACCTGTTCAGCAACCGCCTGAGCGTACGGCTGATGGAGCACGCCGCCGAGCTCGACCTGCAGCACTTCGAGGACCCCGGCTTCTACGACCGGCTGGAGCGCGCCCGCCGGCAGACGGTGGGGCGGATCGCCCTGCTCAGCCAGCTCCTGGGGCTCGCGCAGGACACCCTTACCCTCCTCACCCTCACCGGCACGCTGCTGGCCTTCTCGCCGCTGCTCTTCGCCCTGCTGGTGGTGGCGGTGATCCCCAGCTTCCTGGGCGAGACGCACTACGCGGCGCTGGGCTACTCGCTCCTCTACCAGTGGACGCCGGAGCGGCGCAAGCTCGACTACTACCGCTTCGTCGCCGCCACCGACCGCACCGCCAAGGAGGTGAAGCTCTTCGGCCTCTCCGGCTGGCTGATCGAGCAGTACCGGGAGCTGGCCGACCGCTTCTACGCCGCCAACCGCAGCCTGGCCATCCGCCGCAACCTGGCCAGCACCGCCCTCTCGCTGGTCTCCACCCTGGGCTACTACGCGGCGTACGCGGCCATCGTGGTGCGCACGGTGCAGCGGCGCATCACCGTGGGCGACCTCACGCTGCTGGCGGGGAGCTTCTCGCGCTCGCGCGACGTGATCCAGCGGATGCTCCTCTCCTTCAGCGACCTCTACGAGCAGGCCCTCTACCTGGACGACCTCTTCATCTTCCTGCGCATGCGCCCGGAGATCGCACGCCCGGCGCACCCGGCGCCCTTCCCGCGCCCCATCCGCCAGGGGTTCGAGTTCCGCGACGTCTGGTTCCGCTACCCCGAGGCCTCCGCGCCCGCCACCGACGCCTTCGCCGATGACGGCGCTCCCGTCGCCGCCCCCGACGCGGACATCCCCGACGACGATCCGCGCTGGGTGCTGCGCGGCGTCAGCTTCCGCGTGGCGCCGGGGGAGCGGATCGCGCTGGTGGGGGAGAACGGCGCGGGGAAGACCACGCTCACCAAGCTCTTCACCCGCCTCTACGACCCCACGCGCGGCCAGGTGCTGCTCGACGGCCTTCCGCTCTCCGCCTACGACCCGGCGGAGCTGCACGACCAGTCGGGCGTGATCTTCCAGGACTTCGTGCGCTACGACATGGTGGCCGAGGAGAACATCGCCGTGGGCCGCATCGCCGCGCTGGCGTCGGACACGGGGGCGGTGCGCGCGGGGATCGAGGAGGCGGCGCGGCGCTCGCTCGCCGCGGGGGTGATCGAGGAGCTGCCGCAGCGCTACCAGACCATGCTGGGGCGGCGCTTCGAGGGAGGCGTGGACCTCTCCGGCGGGCAGTGGCAGAAGGTGGCCCTCGGCCGCGCCTACATGCGCGACGCGCAGCTCCTGATCCTCGACGAGCCCACCGCCGCCCTCGACGCCCGCGCCGAGTACGAGGTCTTCCGCCGCTTCACCGAATTGACGGAGGGAAAGATGGCGATCCTCATCTCCCACCGCTTCTCCACCGTGCGCATGGCCGACCGCATCCTGGTGCTGGAGCACGGCCGCGTGGTGGAGCAGGGCACCCACGAGGCGCTGGTGGCCCTCGGCGGCCGCTACGCCGAGCTCTTTTCGCTGCAGGCGGCGGGGTATCGGTAGGGCATCGAGATCACCCCTCCCGCAACCCCTTTCGTTTCAACGACCCACAACCCTCGCTGGCGCAAAGGGATAGCTCCGAATTGTGCCTTGCGGCGCACGCCACTTCCGAACGGTATTGACGGGTCCACCCGACCGGGAAAGCAGACGCCTCCCGGTTGACAAACCCAACCGTTCGGATCCATACTCCCATGCCTGTCGTGTTGAGGGTCGGCGGGTTCGCGTTCAGCTTCTTCAAAGGTGATCACGAGCCTCCGCACGTGCACGCCCGCCATTCGGGGCGAAGGTGCAAGATCGTGCTGGCGACGCTGGAGGTGAGAAAAAGTGAGATGAACCGGAGCGAAGAAGCGTCGGCCGTGCGCATCGTTGCGGAGCACCGGGAAGCATTGGCCACTGCCTGGGCCGCGATCCAACCGCAGAAGAGCGAGGGACGATGAAGAACGTGATCCTGACGGACGAAGAGGTCGAGCAGATCCTCGCACGCGCGCAACGGGGGCCGGACCCTGACGACGAGATCGAGCCGCGTGCCGTGGAGGCGTGGTACGAAGCCGAGCGCGGTCTGGTGATGTTCAAGTTGAAAAACGGCTGCGTCTTCGGCTTTCCGCCATCGGAGGACTCCTATTGGGGGTTGAACGGAGCGAGTCCTGCGCAACTGGCAGAGGTAGAACCTGTCGAGGACGGCTACGGCCTGCACTGGGAAGAGCTGGACGCCGACATCGCCGTCCCCGGGCTGCTGCTGCGCATGCTGAACGTGAAGGCATGGTACGCGAAGTGGCTGGGCGGCGCGAAGAGCGAGGCCAAGGCCGCGGCGGCGCGGGAGAACGGGAAGAAGGGCGGGCGTCCCCGGAAGCAGCCGGTCGCGCCGAAGCGCGGAGGCCGCCGCAAGAGCGCACAGGCGGGAGATTGACCATGGGATGGATCGTCTTCCTGTTGATCGGCTTCGGAGCCGGCGTGCTCTCGGGGCTGTTCGGCATCGGCGGGGGCGTGGTGATCGTGCCGGCGCTGATCTTCATCGCGCGGATGCAGCCGCAGGCGGCGACCGGCACCTCGCTCGCCGCGCTCCTCCTCCCCGTCGGCGCGCTGGGGGCGTGGGAGTACTACCGCCACGGCAACCTGAACGTCGCCGCCGGGCTGCTGGTGGCGCTCGGCCTCTTCGTGGGCGCCGGAATTGGGGCGAGGTTCTCGCTCCAGGTGTCGCCCACCGCGCTCCGCCGCGCCTTCGCGGTGTTCCTGACGCTCATCGCCATCCGCATGTGGTTCGACTGACGCGCCGCGCCTCTCCGTGCCTATGCGTCTGACGAATCTGTTGACGGGGCCCGCGGCCGGCTCTATGCTCGCGCCCCATGCTCTCCCATGACAGCGTTCATGCGACGCGCTGGCGGCTGATCGACACCCCGCCCGCGCCCGGCGCCTGGAACATGGCCGTCGACGAGGCGCTCGCCGCCTCCGTGGCGGATGGCGGCGCGCCGGTGCTGCGCTTCTACCGCTGGGAGCCGGCCTGCCTCTCCCTGGGCCGCAACCAGCCCGCGCGCGGCCGCTACGACCTGCATGCCCTCGCCGCCGCCAGGATCCAGGTGGTGCGCCGCCCCACCGGCGGCCGCGCCGTGCTCCACCGCCGCGAGCTCACCTACTCCGTCGCCGCGCCGGCCGCGCTCCTCGGCCCGCCGCGCCAGGCGTACGCCGCCATCAACCGCGCGCTGGTCGCCGGCCTCCGCCGCCTGGGCGCCGCCGCCTCGCTGCAGCCCTCCACCGGCACGCGCGCGCCCATCCCCTCCCTCGCCCCCTGCTTCGCCGAGCCGGTCGAGGGCGAGGTGGTCGCCGCCGGCCGCAAGCTGGTGGGCAGCGCGCAGCGGGTGCTGGGGAGCGTGCTCCTGCAGCACGGCTCGCTTCCGCTGCACGACGACCAGTCCGCCGTCGCCGCGCTGCTGGCCGAGCCCGACCCGGCCGCGGCCGAGGCGCCGCCCGCGACGCTGTCCGCCGTGCTGGGCCGCGAGCCCGCGTGGGAGGAGCTCACCGCCGCGCTCGCCGCGGGGTGGGAGGAGAGCCTCGGCGCCGTCCTGGGCCCGGACGCGCTGACGGAGGTGGAGATGGACGCCGCGCGGGAGGCGGCGGAGCGGTACGCGGGACCGGCATGGACTTGGCATCAGTAGGCTCCGCTTGCATGGCGGCGTGCCGCGCCGCCTGACCACCGGGGACGGGGAGACGGGGATGTTCGCACCGAGAGCGCTGAAGGCGGGGTGGATGGGGGCGGCCGCGCTGGTCCTGGCCGCGTGCGGGGGCGGGGGCGATGCCGGGGGCGGGCAGGGGGGCGCGCGGAGCGGCCCGCCGCAGACCGGGGGGATGGGGGTCGTGGCGGTGACGAGCGACTTCCAGGCCTTCAACCCGGTGGTGAACACCCACGCCACCACCGACGACGTGATCCGCTTCATGCTGTTCACGCCGCTCATCCAGTACGACGCGAAGCTCACCGCCGTCCCCTGGCTGGCCGAGAGCTGGCAGCTCTCCGACAGCTCGGTGGTGTTCAAGCTGCGCAACGACGTGAAGTGGCACGACGGGCAGCCGGTCACCGCCGAGGACGTGAAGTTCACCTTCGACCTGGCCAAGGACAGCACCACCGCCTCGCTGTTGGGCTCCGCCTACCTGGGGCTGGTGAAGAGCGCCACGGTGGTGGACCCCTACACCATCCGCTTCGACTTCACCGCCCCGCACGCGCAGGCGCTCGACGACTTCTGGTGGGCGCCGCTGCCCAAGCACCTGCTGAAGGACGTGCCTCCCGAGCAGCTCGCGCAGGCGCCGTACAACCGCCAGCCGGTGGGGAGCGGCCCCTTCAAGTTCGTGGAGTGGAAGGCCAACCAGACGCTCACCCTGGGCGCCAACCCCGACTTCCCCGCGGCGCTGGGCGGCCGGCCGCGGCTGGACCGGGTGATCTTCCGCATCATCCCCGAGCCCACCACCATGGTCACGGAGCTGGCCAACGGCACCACCGACGTGATCGGGTGGACGCTGCAGCCCGACCAGGCGGTGCAGGTGCAGCAGACGCAGGGGCTCACCCTCAAGCACTTCCCCTCGCGCGAGTTCACCTACGTGGCGTGGAACGGCACCCGCCCCCCCTTCGACGACGCCGCGGTGCGCCGGGCGATGGGGATGGCGATCGACCGCGCCAGCATCATCCAGGGGCTGATGCACGGCTTCGCCGTTCCCGCCACGGGGATGATCCCCGCGTGGAGCCCCATGTCGAGCGAGGTGGCGGCGCTCCCCTTCGACCCCGCAAAGGCGAAGCAGGAGCTGGCGCAGGCCGGGTGGCGCGACACCAACGGCGACGGAGTGGTGGAGAAGAACGGGCGGCCGCTGCGCTTCACGCTCACGGTGAACACCGCCAACCGCACCCACCAGGACATGGCGCAGGTGCTCCAGCAGGAGCTCAAGGCGATCGGCGCGCAGGTCGAGGTGCAGGCGCAGGAGTTCCAGACCATGCTGCGCCGCTACAAGGCGCGCGACTACGACGCGGTGGTCGCCAACTGGTCGCTCGACACCTTCAAGGTCGACCCCACGCCCCTCTTCTCCTGCGCCCAGTCGCGCGTGGCCAACTCCGCCAACCGCACCGGCTACTGCAGCCCGCAGGCGGACCGGCTGATGGAGCAGGGGCTGCGCGAGACCGACGCGGCGAAGGCGAAGCAGCTCTGGCAGCAGTACTCCCAGCTCCTGCAGCAGGACCAGCCGATGACCTTCCTCTTCTGGAGCGAGGACATGGCCGGCGTGGGCCCGCGGCTGCAGGGGGTGGAGATGGACGCCCGCAGCAAGCTGGCGAACGT
>Ga0070685_10002166_pt1 | contig 10127 bp, 6 predicted proteins | sample KBSS13LmetaG_FD_65651 | JGI IMG/M metagenome (GOLD analysis project Ga0070685, IMG submission 65651) | Switchgrass rhizosphere microbial communities from Kellogg Biological Station, Michigan, USA - KBS S1-3L metaG | ecosystem: Host-associated > Plants > Roots > Rhizosphere ...
GCGATCTTGTCGTCCAGGTAGAGCCCGGCGATCTGGTCGCGCGCGGCCAGGATCTCGTCCGGGTGCGCGACGACGCTCACCGGGATGGTGCCCGGCGCGCTCATCCGCCGCAGGATCTCCTTCTCCTCCTGCCGCGTCGGGTACCCCACCCGCACCTTCAGCATGAAGCGGTCGACCTGCGCCTCGGGGAGCGGATAGGTGCCCACCTGCTCGATGGGGTTCTGCGTGGCGAGCACCAGGAAGGGCTGCGGGAGCGGATACGTCTCGCCGCCGATGGTCACCTGCCGCTCCTGCATGGCCTCCAGCAGCGCCGCCTGCACCTTGGCCGGCGCGCGGTTCACCTCGTCGGCCAGCACGATGTGGGCGAAGATGGGCCCCTTGTGCGGGACGAACTCGCCGGTGCGGGCGTTGTAGATGGTGGTGCCCACCACGTCCGCCGGGAGCAGGTCCGGGGTGAACTGGATGCGCTGGAAGGTGGCGTCGATGGTCTCGGCCAGGGTGCGCACCGCCAGCGTCTTGGCCAGCCCCGGAAGCCCCTCGAAGAGCACGTGGCCCCCGGTGAGCATGCCGATCAGCAGCCGCTCGATCATGTAGTCCTGGCCCACCACGCGCCGGTGCACCTCGGCGCCGATGCGGTCCAGGAAGTCCGCCCGCGGGAGCTCCGCGGGGGCGAAAGGCGAGGTCGCGGTCATCCGTCCGTCCCGTGTCGATCCATACCATCCCGAGAGCAACCAACCCGGCACGGGGAAATCCCGTGCCGGTTCTCTCCGCGCCTCTACGTCTCTGCGTGAGAGACGCCGAGCTCGCGTGCGCGCGGCAGGCCCGCAACACCATGGAACAGCTTGACTTCGCCCTCGGCGCCGCGTATGGTGGAGCCCTCCTTTTGGGCCTCGACGAACCCATCCGCCGGCCGGCTTGAATGCAGAACCTGTATGCGCTCGTGCGTCCGTTCGGGTCGGTCGAGGCGGGCACCGACGCGGACCTGCTCGACCTGTTCGTGCGCGTGCCCCACGCGGTGAAGGCGACCGACCCGAGCGTGGCCGTGCTCACGGGCAGGCGGGCCGCCGGCAAGACCGCCGTCGCCGTGTTCCTGGAAAAGGGCTCGGAGCCGCGGTTCGACGTGGTGGTGCACTTCGACCAGAGGAAGCTGCTGGCGCAGCTCCTCCTGCTGGACGAACGGGAGCGCCTGAACCGGAAGCGGCAGGCGGCCGTGGTGCAGACCGCGCTCACCGGCGACCAGTTCGTCGACTACTGGATCTTCGCGATCTGGCACGGGATCACGGCCGAGCTGCTCAAGACCGGGTCGTTCCTCGCCGCGATCGACGGGGAGCTGTTCCAGGCCGCGGCCCAGGAGGTCCTCGCGCTGGGCACTGCCGCCGACGAGCTCCTCTACGCGGCGGCCGGCGACCAGTACACCCGCGACGTGGCGCTGCTGCGCATCCTCGAGCTCACGGGCGCGTTCCGGAAGTCGTACACCTTCGAGGTGCTGGAGCAGATGGTGCGGCAGTACGTGGAGGCAGGCTTCCGCATCATCGTCATCGCCGACACCATCGAGGACTACCGGGTCCGCAACGAGCTCATCGACCGCGCGCTCTCCGGCCTGCTCACGGCGTGGGTGGCCTTCGCGGGGAAGGCGAGCCACCGGAACCTGCACGCGAAGTGCTTCTTCCCGGCCGAGATCTACTCGTACCTGAAGCTCAGCGCACCGCCGTTCAACATCCGGAAGGTGGAGCAGCACATGGTCCACCTGCGGTGGACCCCCAAGCAGCTCCGCAACATGCTGAGCAAGCGGATGGGCCACTGGCTCCAGGACCATCACCCCGACGTGGCGGCCGAGCTCGGGCTGGCGGAGCTTTCCGAGGCGGAGCTGGACCGGGTGGTGTGGACGCGGGTCTTCCCCGCCACCGTCCTCAACAAGCAGGGCGTCGAGGAAGACACCTACATCTACATCGCCCGCCACACCCAGCTCCACCCGGGCCAGCTCATCTGGCTCTGCAACGTGATCGCCGAGAAGGCCAGCGACGACGAGTGCTTCCCGCCGCGGATCCACTCCAGGCACGTGATCGCCGGCGTGGACGAGGTCGAGTCGGAGATCGCCGCCTCGGTGCTGGCGCCCTACGCGCCCGTGTATCCGAACATCACCCGGATCTTCCAGGCGGCGTTCGAAGGGTGCCCGAACCTGATGTCCTACCGCGACTTCTCGGAGCTGCACAAGAAGGCCCTGCACGTCTGGCCCCAGTCCGAATACGAGGCCGACGCGAACACCTTCGAACGGATGGCGCTGGAGTCCGGCGTGGTGGGGAAGCTGCGGGATTCCACCGGCAAGTACCACGTGTCGTACTTCGAATACGACTCGAAGCAGGAGCTCCACTTCGGCCGCGAAGACCTCTGCGCCGTGCACCCGGCCTTCTACGACCTGCTTTCGATCCATACCGCCGGCAGCAAGAGGTTCGTCTGCCCGCACGTGGTCGTTCCCGACGACTCCGACTGAACCGCGAACCCGCCGGAATGGGCATGCCCGTGGAAATCCCTCTGTTCAACCTCAAGGACATCGCGCCGCTGACCGTCGCCGCGATCCTGCTGTTCGTGATCTTCCAGCACCTGGTCAAGTCCTTCATCGAGCGGAAGGTCGACCAGGTCGCGCAGCGGGAGCACCGGAAGTACGAGGTGGCGTTCGAGATGATGCGGCACCGGAACCAGCGGGCGACCCTGGGCTACGAGGTCTGGATCAACCGGGTGTTCGAGACCAACGTCGAGCTCTTCGCCCGCCTCTCCGCGCTCGCCCAGGCCATCCGCACCATCGAGCGCGAGCCCGCAATGCTCGCCGCCGCCAGGCGTGAGGAGGCGGAGCAGTACCTGGTCTCCAGCTACGGCGACAGCGACGACCTGCGCCGGATCCTGAGCTTCTGGCACAGCAACCACGACGGGATGCTGGCGGAGATGGAGCGCTTCCTCCGCCCGATCCGGGTGGAGCGCGCCCGGGTGGCGAGCCGCCGGCTCGAGGAGGCCTTCGAGGCGAACCAGCTCTTCCTGGCCGACGACGTGCTCGATTCCACGACGGAGATCATCCAGCGGACCCGGGCGTACCTCGCCAACGGCGCCGAGTCGCCCGAGGAAGAGGCCGGGTGGTTCACCGACCTGCTCAAGCGGATCCGCTCCGAGATCGTCATGGCGCTCTCCGACGACCACCTCCCGCCCGCCGAGGCGCTCGCCACGGCGGCGCTCGCCCCGGAGAAGAAGCCCCTGCTCTCGTTCTTCCCCCGTACCTGAAGACCTCACGCGAAAGACGCGGAGGCGCGGAGAAGATTTTCTCTCCGTGCCTCCGCGTCTCTGTGTGAAACGGCCGTTAGTCGTCCTACGCCGGCTGCTCGGACCTTCCCTCGCTCGCCTTGATGGCGGCCTCGCGCACGTCGGCGTTGCGGTCGTGCATCAGGCGGTGCAGCACCGCGCGGGCCGCGTCGCCGCCGATGTCCCCCAGCGCGCGGATGGCCTCCAGGCGGATGGGGAGCGGCGTGCGCGAGAAGAGGCTCCCCCCCGAGGCGCGCTCGGCCAGCGCCTGCACCGCCCGCGGGTCGCCGATGCGCCCCAGCGCGCGCACGATCTCCACCGCCGTCTCCAGGTCCGTCTCCTCGCCCAGCCGCTTGACCAGCGCCATCACCGCCGTCCCCGCCTTGGTGAGCCCCAGCCCCAGGGCGGCGGCCGCGCGCAGCGACGCCTCGGCGTCGACCAGCCCCACCAGGAGCTGCTGCACCGCCTCCTCGCCGCCGAACTTGGAGAGCGCGATGATGGTCTCGCGCCGCACCCGCACGTCGGAGTGGCGGACGGTGCGCGCGAAGTGCTCCACCGCGTCGGCGCTCCTGATCTCGCCCAGGATCCCCACCATGTTGCGCACCACGAACCAGCGCTCGTCGCCGATCATGTCCTCGAGCAGGGGCACGCCCACGCGGTCGAGCTCCACCAGCGCGTCGCGGTAGGCGCGCCGCGCGGAGAGGTCGCTGGCCGCCACCAGCGAGCGCACCAGCGGCGTCACCACCTCGGCCCCGAGCGCCAGCAGCACCCCGCGCAGTGACACCCGCGTCTCCTCGGTGCGGGCGCGCCCCAGCCGCTCCACCATCTCCTCGATGACCGTGCGGTTGGCGATGCGGTGCATCGCCATCATGATGCTCCCGCGCGTGGCCGGGTTGCGCCGCGCCATCGCGTCGGCGTCGGCGCGCAGGTCGCTGATCACGTTCATCGCGCGGTCCACCATCCCCCGTTCCAGGCACCACTGCGCCACGTACTCCAGCCGCTGCAGCGCCTCGATACGTTCCGAGTCGCTCCCCTCGCGCAGCATGGCGCGCAGCTCGTCCAGGTTCTCGGTCTCCACCCGGCGGGCCGAGAGCTGCACCTGCTGGTACATGTCGTGGGTGCTCCAGAGCGCCACGTCCTCCAGCCCGCCCCCCGTCTTCCCCAGCGGCGCGCCGGGCGCGCGCGGCGCGGGCGGGTCGGCGCTCACCTGGAGCGGCGCGGGCTCGATCAGCCGCCCGTTCACCTCCACCTTGCTCACCCCGGCGGCCGAGAGCGCGGACGCAAGCCCGCCGCCCACCGCCACCACGCGCGGGGGGAGGGCGATGGCCGAGAGGAGGCGGCCCAGCGACTCGGCGGTCACCTGGTGGCGCAGCGCCAGCTCGCGCACGCCGTGCTCGGCCAGGCGCACGGCGAGGCGCTGCACGTGGGGAGAGCGGCGGGCCACGGTCTCGCCGTAGGCCGCCAGCCCGCCGGGGGCCACGTCCAGGTGCAGGTCCTCGCCCCGCGCCAGCAGGGTGTCTTCGAGCTTGTGCAGCGCCGCGACCAGCGTGGGGTGCACCACCGGGTAGAACTCCGAGAGGCTGTGCCCCTTGGCCAGGCCCACGACGATCGCGGAGACCGTCTTCGGTCCGCTCATGGCCGGCTCACCGTTTGATCCGCTCGCCCTCGTCCTCGTAGCGCAGGACCCAGGCGGCCAGGGCCCCGGGGCGGATGGTCCGCTCGCGGTGCCAGGGCTCCACGTCCCACTGCGAGCCCCCCTCGGGGCCGGGCTCGCCCTCGATGCGCGCCAGCACCGACGCCGCGCGCTCCCGCCAGTCTTCCCAGCTCGAGGGGCGCAGGTCCACCCACCCGCTCCAGGCGGTGTCGTCCAGCGCCTCGCCCTCGGCGGGCTCCACCGCCACTTTCCGCCCTCGCAGGATGCGCTCGCCGTCCGGCAGCAGCACGGCCAAGTTGGCGGAGAGGAGGCGGGTGCGCAGGTCCGCGTCGCCCAGCAGCAGCGCCTCGGCCTCTGCGGCGAACGCCTCCGGCTCCAATCCCACCGCGCCCTCCAGCCGGTCGCCGCAGAGGCGGCGCAGGATCTCGCCCTCGAAGAGGAGCTTGGTGAGGCGCGGCGGGCCCAGCATCTCGAACCCCACGCTGCGGGGACCCTCCGCCTCCAGCCGGTCCATGTGCTCCAGCGCGCTCTGGCGCAGCACCCCGGCGCGGTAGGTGGGGCCGCTGGTGGAGGCGTCGAGCGCGGCCACCACGTCGTGTCCGGTGGGGTGGCCCACGATCTCGCGCACCGCGTCGCGGGCGATCTCCTCGGGGGTGATGTACTCCATCAGCCCCAGCGCGGTGAGCGCCTCGAACTCGTAGGCGCTGAACAGCCCGTTCTCGCCGGAGTCCACGTACACCCCCTCCATCGGCTCCCCCGTGTCGCGCCAGAGGCGGTCGCGCCCGAAGTCCTTCTTCCGCTCGCGGCGCGCGTGGTAGCCGCCGTCGCCGCGCGGCGGGAAGGCCTCGGCGATGGGCGCGGCCTCCAGCGCGTCGACGCGGGTGACGGTGCCGCCGCGCCACTCCACCGGGCCGTTCACGATGCGCTTCCAGGAGATGGCGGCGGTGGGCTTGATCTCCTTGACCGCCGGCGCGTCGGGGGTGCGGGCCATCAGGTAGAGGAGCAGGGTGTGCGCCCCGGCCACGGCGCTCTTCGTCAGCAGCTTGCGCGAGGGGCTGCTCTCGGAATGGGTGAAGGGGATGTTGAGCCCCATCCCCCCCGTGCCCGCCGTGCCGATCTTCAGGTAGACGCGGGTCTTCACCCGCTGCATCGCGTTCAGCGCGACCCAGACGTGCTGGATGAGGTTGGGCAGGGTGAGCGAGGTGAGGTGCTTCTCCACCAGCTCCAGGCTCACGCTGCCGCGCGCCGCCTGCGCCCGCAGGTTGGCCGCGCTCTCGAACACGTTCTGGTACGCGAAGCCGGTGGCGGTGTTCACGCAGTCGATCACCACCTCGGGCCGGTGGCGGAGCACCAGGTCGCCGAGCGCGGAGCGCTCCACGGTGTGGTCGCCCCAGGCGCCGAACAGGTCGTCCATCAGCGCGGCGCGGTTCTCGGCCACGTCGAGCAGGTCGTCGCGCCGCGCGTGCGCGAGCGCGGTGGGAACGAAGAGGTTCCCCCACTCGGCCGCGAGCTCCACGCCCTCGGGCGCGAGGGGGCGCAGCTCGGCCAGCGCGTCGTTCGCCTCGCGCTCCGTGAGCGAAGACACCACCAGCGTCCGCGGCCGCATCGGCAGCAGCTCGCGGGCGATCGCCATCCCCACCAGCCCGGAGCCACCCAGCATCAAAATACGCGAGCCGTTGATATCCAAATCTCTATCTACGAGGAAGATGGATCATGTTACCTGAGATCGATTCCAAATGAGACAGATGTCCCGCAGAGGCATGCCGGCGTCGATTCCGGACGGCGGATGCCGCTCCGTTCATCCACCGCCCCTCGTCCCTCGAGGTTCCCGTAGCAGTATGTGAGCAAACTCGCCGCTGCAACAGTACGCCGTTCGCCTGCACGGACCATCAACGGCGATCCCGCGTAGTCACCGGCGCCCGCGCGGACCCCCGCCCTTCCGCGGCGGGCCGCCACGGCCAGGGCCGCCGGGACCCTTCGCGCCACCCGGACGTCCGCCGCGAGACGGACCGCTGCCGCCGGAGCGTTTCGGCGGACCACCGGAACCCTTCCCCGCGCGCGGCCGATCGCTCCCACCCCGCGGCGAAGCGTGTCGCGGCCCCGCATCGTCGTCCCGATCGCGGCCCTGCGGGCGTTCGGCATCCCTGCCGCCACGCGCGGGCTTCCCTCCACCGCGGGTCGGACGATCGTCGGCGCCGCGGCCGCGGCCCGCCGGCGGGCGATCCGGCGCGCCGCGGCGCTCGTCCGGCGCGCCTCCGCGCGGCGACGGGCGGGCGGAGCCGCGACGGGTCTGGGGATACGACGACTCCATCGCCCGATCGTCATCCCCCGTCCCCTCTCGACCGCCGCCCTGCGGACGGGCGCCGCCGCCCGGCTTCGCGCGCCCCGCGCGGGGGAAGCCGCGCGACGCCTCGCGGGGCGAGGGCCCACGCGGAGTCTCGCGATCCCGGGCACCGCGGGCGGCGGAGGGACGGTCATCATCGTCCCGCACGCGCTTGACCGGGCCGCTCTTCGCCGGAGCGCCTCGGGAAGAACCACGCGTGGGACGCTCGTCGTCCCGGACGCGCTTCACCGGGCCGCGGGAGGCGGCGGCGGGACGGTCGTCGCCGGCGCGGGCGCGCTTCACCGGGCCGCCCTTCGCGCCGGCGCCGCGGGAGCCACCGGTGGGACGCTCGTCGTCCCGGACGCGTTTCACCGGACCACGGGAGGCGGCGGCGGGACGGTCGTCGCCGGCGCTGGCGCGCTTCACCGGGCCGCCCTTGGCGCCGGCGCCGCGGGAGCCGCCGGTGGGATGCTCGTCGTCCCGGACGCGCTTCACCGGGCCACGGAAGGCGGCGGGAGGATGGTCATCGCCCTCCCGGACACGCTTGACGGGGCCGCGCTTCACCGGACCGCGGGCGTCGCGCTCGTGGAAGGGACGCTCGTCGCGATCCTGCGGACCGCGGCGAGGCTTGCCGTCGCCGTGGCGGCCGCGGGGGGCGTCGTCGCGGGCCTTCAGCCGGCGCTCGGAGGGGCGCAGCGAGGCCGCGGCGCCGGAGGCGGGCTTCCCCGCCCTGTCGCCGGCCGCCGCGCGCTCGCCCGGCTTCGGCTTGCGCTGCGGGCGGCGCTCCCCACCCGGCGCGGCGGATGCGGCATCCTCCCCCTCGCCGCTGTGGAGGCGCGCGGGGCGGGAGGGGCGCTTCGCCGGGTCGCGGAGCGCGGAGAGCTCGGCATCGGCGAGCACCCGCCACTTCCCCGGCTTCAGCTCGCCGATCGACACCGGCCCGAAGCGCCGGCGGATGAGCCGCGCCACGGGGTGGCCGACCGCCTCGAGCATCCGCCGCACCTCGCGCTTCTTCCCCTCGCGCATCACCACCGACAGGCGGTGCTGGTTCTCGCCCGTCTGGTGCAGCCGCCGCACGCTCTCGGCGTGCATCACCTCGCCGTCGGCCTCCACCCCCTCGGTCAGGCGGTGCATCTCCTCGGCGGTGGGCTTCCCCTCCACGTCGGCCCAGTACTCCTTGGTCACGCCGAAGGAGGGGTGCAGCATCCGGTTGGCCAGCTCTCCCTGGTTGGTGAGCAGGAGCAGCCCCTCGCTGTCGCGGTCCAGCCGCCCCACGTGGAAGAGCCCGTGGTACTTCTCCGGGATCAGCTCGTAGACGGTCTTGCGGCCGTACGGGTCCAGGCGCGTGGTCACGTACCCCTTCGGCTTGTGCAGCGCCAGCCAGGTGGGCGGCTGCACCTCCACCGGCTGCCCCTGCACCTCCACCTGGTCCACCCCGGGGCGGATCTTGGTTCCCGGCGCGGTCACGCTCTTCCCGTTCACGAACACCTGCCCCGCGGCGATCAGGTCCTCGGCCGCGCGGCGCGAGGCGACGCCGGAGTGGGCCAGGAAGGCCTGCAGGCGCACCTCCTCGGCGTGCGGGTGCTTGTCAGGCCTGGGCATCGGCGAGCGAGAGCTGGGGTTCGGGGTCGCGGCGCGCGAGCACCACGGGGAGGTCTTCGGGGCGCGGCAGGTCGTCGAGCGTGCGGAAGCCGAAGTGCTGCAGGAAGAAGGCGGTGGTGCCGTAGAGGAGCGGCCGCCCCAGCCCCTCGCCGCGGCCGACCACCTCGATCAGCCCGCGCTCCTGCAGCGTCTTGAGCACGCCGCCCGCGCCCACGCCGCGGATCTCCTCCACCTCCGCGCGCCCCACGGGCTGGCGGTAGGCGAGGATGGCGAGCGTCTCCAGCGCGGGCCCGGAGAGGCGCTGCGTGGCGGGGACGGTGTCGAAGCGCTCCAGCACCGGCGCGAACTCCGGCCGGGTGAGGAGCTGGTAGCCGCCTCCCACCTCCACGATCTGGAAGGCGCGCTCGTCCTGGTCGTACTCCGCGCGCAGCTCGGCGATGGCCGCGTCCACCCGCTCCTCGTCGAGCGACTCGTCGGCGCGCGCCAGGTCGGCGGCGGAGAGCGGCGCCTCGCTGGCGAAGAGGAGCGCCTCGACCATGCGGCTGGCCCTCACGCCTCGCCCTCCGCGGCGGCGCGCTCGCGGGCGCGGTAGATCCAGAGCGCGGAGAAGGGGTGCGCCTGGCGGAGCCGCACCACGCTGCGCTTCCCCAGCTCCAGGCAGGCGAGGAGGGTGGCCACGGCGTGGATGCGCGTCCCCCAGCGCGAGACCAGGGCCGCGAACTCGATCCGGCGCTTCTCCACCAGCGCGTCGACCACCTCGTTCATCTGGTCCTCGATCTTCACCGGGCGGCCGTGCACGGTATGCACCGCGCGCGCCTCCTCCAGCCGCTCCTGCATGCGCAGCGCCGCCTCCCACACCTCGTTCCAGCCGGTCTCCAGCGGCAGCTCGGAGAGCCTGGGCTGCGGGCGCACCTCCACGAAGCCGCGCGAGAAGAGGCGGGCGCGCTCGCGCTCGGCGCGCTCCAGCAGGCGCGCGGCCTCGCGGAAGTGCTCGTACTCCAGCAGGCGGCGCACCAGGTCGGCGCGCGGGTCGTCGCCCTCCTCCTCGCCCGCGCGCCGGGGGAAGAGCATCTGCGCCTTGATGCGCACCAGCGTGGCCGCCATCTCCAGGAACTCGCCCGCGCGCTCCAGCTCCATCCGCCCCATGTCGCGGATCGCCGCCAGGAACTGCGCGGTGATGCGGGCGATGGGGATGTCGAAGATGTCGATGTCCTGGTTGCGGATCAGGTGCAGCAGCAGGTCCAGCGGCCCGTGGAAGCG
>Ga0070685_10002167_pt1 | contig 10126 bp, 18 predicted proteins | sample KBSS13LmetaG_FD_65651 | JGI IMG/M metagenome (GOLD analysis project Ga0070685, IMG submission 65651) | Switchgrass rhizosphere microbial communities from Kellogg Biological Station, Michigan, USA - KBS S1-3L metaG | ecosystem: Host-associated > Plants > Roots > Rhizosphere ...
AGGGAGATACTTGAAAGTTATTTGATTGATGATGGTTTCATTCAATGGGAATTTTCACCTAAAGATATAATGTCTTTTATGGAAGCGATCAAAAGAGCATATGAAAAACACCAAGAAGATTTAAGAGGCAAAGAATGGATAAGTTAAACAAAGAAGAAATTTTATTTATTTTGCGTGCAATCAACAGAAGTCTAGAAATGGGAAATGGTGAAGAATTTGACCATGGACTTATTGAAAATAAATTTGAATCAAAGTTTTGTCGATTTAGTTGGGGAAGTCCTGAAAAAATAGAAACAACAATAATTATGACAAAAACTCCGTTAAATGAAGATGAACGAAAGAAAGCTATAGAATATGGCACAATCGAAAAATAAATACTCATACAAAACCATCAATGGTAAGAAGAAAAGACTTCATAGGCATATCATGGAGTCTAAATTGAAAAGAGAACTAAGACCAAATGAGCATATATACCATTTAGATGGGAATTCGACAAATAATGATATTGATAACCTGATAATCATCACAAAGAAACAAAGAATATGAAATGGATAGATCCTAAGAAACAAAAACCCCCACAAGGTAAAAAGATTTTATATTTCAAATCTGGAGATATTTACGTTGTGCAAAGATTTGGGGATATATGGGCTCCTATTCCATTTATGGATTCTAGATATGCAAAATTAGATGAACCTGATTTATGGTGCGATATTATACCTCCAAAGGGTTTTACAGGAAAATTATATTTGGCTGATCCAGATTGTAGTTATAAATTAGACGTGGATGAGTTTCAAACACTATATCCAGAAGAACATAAAGAATTTGTCGAACGCATAGAAAAATCAATTGGTAAACCAATTCCCTCTTGATTGTCTCTGTGATATGTAGTATATATTTTTTAAAGAATAAAAATATTATTACGGTGTTAAATGGCTGGAAAACAAAAAGAAATAAATTGGGATATGATTGAGCTTTATATGAAAGCGGGATGCAATCAGACTAATATTGCTAAAAGTTTACATATAAATAGAGATACATTACATGACAGAGTAAAACAAAGATACGGTAAAGAATACTCCGAAGTTTCGGCAGCTTTTGCCTGTGAAGGGGAAATGTTGATAGAAGCTCAGCAAATGCAAAAGGCAATGAAGGGATATTGGCCTGCATTATTATGGCTTGGCAAGATAAGATGCGGGCAAAAAGAGCCTGAAAATATGCAGATGATACCCCCTCATGAGGATTCATTAGCCTTGAGGCATGAGAATATGATTCTTAAATCACAACTAGAAAAGCTATTGAATGCCAACAAATCCGAAACAGAATAGATGTTTCATCTGTAATCAAAATATACATTTATGTACATGTGTAGGAGATTACAGAGAATCTTTTCAGATAATTAATCATTCTTGGAATCAAGTCGAAATAGATATGAGATTTAAAACATTGGAGTCGGATGCCAACCAGCCCAAAACAGAATAAGTCCTTTGAAGAAGCTACACATCGTTTCAATATATGGGTAGGTGCTGTTAGTTCTGGCAAGACCTATTCTAGTATTGAAAGATTTATTTATGATCTTAAGCATGGGCCACGAGATGATACTGGCGGTGGTGATGCGATGATCATCGGGGTAAATAGAACGGCAATACAACGTAACATTTTAACGCATTTATACAGGCAATTGGGGTTTCCATGTCCAACAGAGAAAGCACAGATGAGTCGCCTTTATGGAAGAGACGTTTGGTTTGTTGGGGCTCCGGACGTTTCAGCAGTTTCTACTATTCAAGGTTCTACCCTAGCCCTCGCATATGTAGACGAGGCAACAAACTTACCAGAACCATTTTGGAAGATGTTGGAAAGCAGATTGCGAGTACCAGGAGCGAAGCTATTAGCAACGTGCAACCCTGAAGGCCCCGCACATTGGCTTAAAAAAGATTATATTGATAAGCCAGGACTTGACTTAACCTACTGGAATTTCAATCTTGAAGACAATCCTATTCTTGATGCAGCATACAAACAACAGCTTAAAGCCTCATACACAGGTATGTGGTATAATAGGTATATTTTAGGAGAGTGGGCGCTTGCCCATGGAGCGATTTATGACTGCTACGATAAAGACAATGAATATACTAATGCCTATCCGGCTCCAAGTTACTATATTGTTGGTGTGGATTACGGTACAACCAATGCTACTGCCGCGGTCTTATGCGCAGTTACACCAAACAAATGGCCTCAAATCAGGGTGGAATCGGAATATTACTATGATTCAGCTAAAAAAGGACGATCCAAAACAGATCAAGAATTGGTTCGGGATATTAAAGATTTCATTGGCTACAAGAACATTTCAGCTATCTACGTTGACCCCGCAGCAGCTAGCCTTAAGATTGCACTCCGTCAATCAGACCTTCCGGTTTTAGATGCAAATAATGATGTCTTACTTGGAATTAAGATCTGCTCTAAGTTTATTGGAGGCAAAAACATTGTCATTCAAAAAGGATGCACAGTTTTAAGAGAATGCTTGCAATCCTATGCTTGGGATTCAAAGGCAGCCGATAGAGGTGAAGACAAGCCAGTAAAGAAGAATGACCACATTTGCGATGCCTTAAGATATGCAATATGTAGTGCATTTCCTCAAGGTGAATTCAGTCATCCTGATGAGAATATTAGCTATGAACAGCTAAGACGAAATGTCTTTGGTGGTCATGATGTTGTCGATCAATTTAATGCGGGGATTGGGTTTTGATGAAAGAAAAGATCGACAAATTTATTGAGTACTTCACAACGATTACCAAAGAATAATGTGATTATATTGAATCAATTCTCAATTGGGATGATGAAACCAAGGCTGCTTTCAAATTTGCTAAACGAATTTTCGAGGATAAATAGTAATAAAGTGTTAAATTAAATTTTTGATTATGGTATATAATGGAATATCATAATCAAGGATCAAATGGGCAGTTACGAATCGGGCGAATATTCATTAGGTTATATTGACCCTTCAGATGTTGAGGCTAAAAACCTCAAGCAAATGCAGGACAGCTTCTATCAAAGTAACTATACTGTTAATAGTACTCTGTGGATGCAAGGGACTATAGATAAACGATTCAAGGTCGGCGATCAGCAGCTTTATAACCAATTCTATGGTAGCAATTCACAGAACGTACAGAAATTCTTTTTCAATCTAATACGTCGTCATATCAATATGATCTGTGGTTTTCAAAGAAAGAATCGCAAATCTACCATCACAATGCCCAATGGCGAGACAGACGATCCAGTAGCCGATGATTACAATAAAGTTCTTAGATGGTGTGATGACCGTGATGGATTCCATGAATACCTTTCACAAGCATTTGAAGGATGTGTTGATACAGGTGAAACACTTCTACACCTATATCCAGACTATACTTTCGATCCTATTTCAGGCGATCTTTTTACGGATTGCGTTTCTTATAATAATTACTTGATTGACCAGTATACGCGCAAGCAAGATCTCAGCGATTGTAATGGGATATGGCGTAGACGTTGGACATCAAAAGAGATGGCTAAATCATTAATTCCTGGATATTCAAAAGAGATAGACAAAATGAAACCCGGAGGGTTCAAGGATGGCAGGTTTCCGCTTCAAGCTGAATTACAAAACGTGGCGATTAGCAACCTGTTTACTTATGATGAATTCTATTATCGAACGACCAGACCAGGAAACATTATTCTTGATCCAATGTCAGGTGAGGCAACTGAATGGCAAGATGATGAATCAGAAGAATCCGGAATGATGAAGAAAGTTTTAGCACAACAACCTTGGCTAAAAGTCAAAAAAACTGATATACCTACAGTTAAGCTAGTAATATCATTAGGTGGTAAAGTAGTTTATCATGGAAAGAATATACTTGGGATTGACGATTACCCTTTTGTTCCATGTCAATGCTATGTAGACCAAGATATTCAGGCATACGCATGGAGGAAACAAGGTGTTATCAGAGGACTTAGAGATGCTCAGTTTCTTTATAATATGCGTAAAGTTATTGAGTTACAGCTATTACAAAGCTCATTGAATGCAGGATGGATTTATCCGGTTGATGTTGTACCAGATCCTAAATGTTTTAGACAATCGAGTGGCGGTGATGGCTTTCTTATCCCTCTTAAAGCCGGTAGACAACCGGGAGAAATTCAACGCATTGAGCCTGTGGCTATCCCTCAATCTTTACTTGAGTTATCGAATAGTTTGGCTGAAGATATTACAAAAATTTCAGGTGTAAATGAAGAGTTACTGGGATCAGCGACAGATGATAAATCGGGTATCTTATCTATGCTTCGACAAGGAGCAGGTCTTACAACGTTACAGACGATCTTCGATAAGTTGGATTATTCACAACGCATCTATGGAAAAATACGATTACAAGCAATTCGTAAAAACTTCAGCAAAGGTAAGATACGTAACATTCTTGGTCGTGACGCAGATGAAAGATTTTGGACAAGCCACACTCAGAAATATGCCGTGTCTGTCGAAGAGGGGAATTATAGTACTACTCAAAGACAAATGGAATTGCAACAGTTACTTCATTTCAAACAGTTGGGAATGGCTATTGCGGACAAGTCAATTATCCGCGCTGCTTTTATTACAAACAAGCGACAAGTTATCTCTGATATGGAAGAGCAGATGCAACAGCAACAGCAATCAGAGCAAGCTCAATCTCAACAACAAGAGAAGATGGACAACGCCAAGATCATGGATCTGTTCGCTAAGTCCAAAGTCAATATGGCAAAAGAGCAAGAGCTTATGGCTAAGACTCAAGAGAACTTGGCAAATGTAGAGAAAATTAAAGCAATGGCTGAACATGAACTAATGGAATCCGATTATGCTCTTGTAGAGATAGCAATGAAACTTGAAGATGTTCAATTCAACCAAATAAGAGAAGCATTTGCATTTGCACAAGAAATAAAAATGGCTAACCAGCCACAACAAATGACAGCGGGAGCTGTATAGGAGATAATATGGCAGCTACACCAAAGCCAGAAAGAAAAAAAATGAATAAAATACATACAGATGTTAAAAAAAGAAATATGGAACATAAGGCATCTGGAAGAATTTCACCTAGTAAACATGTAAATGTACAACAAGAAAAACAATTTTTTACAGAATTAGCTGGAAGAAAACCAAAGAAGAAAGAGATAAAACAAATAAAACGTTCGCATTAAGAATTAAATAGCCTATACAGGCAAGGAGTACAAAATGGCACACAGTAAAGAAGCACACGGAAAGATGCCTGCTATGGGCAAATTTAACGATGGACATTGGGAAAAGAAAATGTCTGATGTAGAATCAGCAGGTGGAAGATATGCATCTGAGATGAATACAGCAGAAGAATATAAGCAAGAAGCTGATAAATTATCGGGCTATGTTAAGAAACATAGAGCGCCACACTAAGTTTTTGAGCTAGTAAGTAAAATTTACTAGCTCATTTGTGCGATGGCACGCCATATATAAATGCCTAGCGGTCACGGCGAAACGGTGCTATATCCGGATTTAACGTTATCCGATCAGGTTAGCGAGGTTTCTCTGGTTAACCTAGACTAAATAAACCAGAGAGCTATTACATCGCGTTACATAACAAGAGGTTGAGTATCAATGAGTAAGAAAACACATCATGCTCCAGATTACATAAAAAACAAAACAGCAGACGTAATCAAACACGGATCTGGTAGAGCAGTCCCAAATGAGCAATGGCAAAAGAACATGAATCTAACTCCAGATGGTCACCCAACAGCAGCAGGTGCATTTCTACCTATGAAAGGAAGAGATAGACCATGCACGCATGTTAAAACGAATGAGTGTGACCATTGAATTTGTTTGGGTTTACAGCCAATATTATTGATGCTTGTTTTCTTATCTTTGGTAAAACAGGTAAATTTCTCAATGCTCGTGGTAATCGAATCTGTTTCTTAATAGATATAATCTGTTTAAGTTACTGGTTCTTTATGGATATCCAAAGAGGATTATATTCCCAAGGATGTTCATGTATTATTAGCATAATAATTTGTATTTATGGATTCATAAACTGGGGAAGGAAAAAACCGAATGGAATATAATTTCGATGGAAAAATACACGCGATCAACAAGGATTATGCTTCTATCTTGAAGAAGACGGATGTTGATGTTAAATCAAATGTTATGGATGGATTAAGTTCATTATCCGAACTTGTCAAAGATTATTCACACCAATATGCTGAATATCTTTATGAATTCAATAAAGAGAAGGTTATAAAGATTCTTGAAGAAAAAATATCAGAGTTTGGAATAAACGGATGCACATTTGATGAAGATTATCAATTTATTTATAGACCTCCTTGGGCAGTTGGTGCTTTGCTTAAAGATGGAAGTTTTGCATTAAAATTCAAACGAGCTGAAAAGGATAATTTAGATGATGAAAAATAGACTACTTTACTTATTTCATGTTTTTAAGATAAGTACACTTTACGTGGTTATATGATGGGATTGACTAAGTATGAAGCTGAAGAGTTGAAAAAATATCAACTTGAATATAATAAAAAACAATTTAGATGCATGGAAAAACTTATAGAACTGGAAAAACAAATAAATGACCAATACATTCGAGAAGACATATCAAATAGATCCACAGAGAGAAAAGTCGGATAATCTTGATAAGCATAGAGGAATTGAGATGAGTGATTCAGATTATTTGAAATTGAAAGAAAAAATGTTTGAAGAAATAAAGAATAATCACTCACAATTTGTCGAACTTGTCTATCGACAATCTAACTTAGAAGAGCCTATGAGTCCTATAATGAAAGAGAAATATGAGAGAGCTAAAAAGATCTGTGAAGATTCTTATGTGATCGATTTAAAACCAAAAAAAAAGATTAAATCTAAGGCTAAGAAATGATTCTAGATATCAATTGTAATGAAGTTCAAAAGACTAAGAGAATATCAGCCGGAGAACTATCAAAGAAAGCTTTTGCAGACACAACTAAATACAATTCTATTGAAGTTGGTCATGCGATGGTCGAACAGATTGGCAAACAACTAGAAGAATGTATTGAAACTCATTTGAATCTAGTCAATGATGATGGAGAATATTCATATCGTCTTTTAGATCAATTCACAGTCGTTATTCAGGGTGCAGATGATCCTTTAATCAAGAATGCCAAGAGGCGCAAGTTCTATTGCTGTCCATTTCTACCTAGTCCCCGTCCCGATCAAGCAGTTTTTTTGTACCAACGAGGGCAAGGACGCATAACAAAACGCCTATGGGTGCTGCCCAGTGATGTGGTGATGGCAGAGTTAGCATCATTACCAGTAGTAGACAAGCGATACAAAACGATGCAAGCATGGTCAGTGGCCTTTTTTGAGGGTAAATTTTGGGATTATATTCGTTATGAACATGATATTAAAATGGTATCTCAAGAAGAATTCCTTTCACAACATCGAGAAGAACTGGTCAAGGCGGGCTGTAATTTGTTTAATCCTGATCTCCCCCAACCCTTTGATTTCAACAAGATCCAAATTAAACAAGTCATAGACTCGTGAACATCCATTGTCTAATAGAATCTTTTCCACAATAGGATTTAAGCAAAGAATACCTATTGGTGCATCTCCTACCATAAAGTTCATTGTATTCCGATATTCATCAAATTTCTTCAAAACTTCAACACGAAGTTTTTGCATATCTATATCAAATTCAAAATTAGTATTGATATTGTCAAGATTTTCTTTTACATTGTCATTATTATTCACAAGGAGACTCCTAGATGACAGTTTTAAACCCAGAAGTTAAATCAAATGAGACAATTCCGCAACCAAAAGTTGAAACAAATTTGCAGCAGAAAGAACCTGAAACAAATATGGTGCATAAACAGACCGAAGATACAACGAAGACAGCTCCTATCGAAGAAAATCCAGACTTTAGAGCATTCAGAGAAGGCAGAAAGAAAGATAGAGCAGAGCGAGAAGCGGCTGAAAAGCGAGCAGCAGAAAAAGAAGCTGAGGTTATTGCGCTTAAAGCTGCGATGGAAAGTGCTTTTGCAAAATCGGCTCCAAGTCCTCAGGCATATCAAAACTATTATGGAACTAGTGGAGAAACAGAAGAGACAGAAGATCAAAAGATTGAGAAGAAAGTCAATGAACTTCTAGCCAAGAAAGAAAAGCAATACGAACAGCAAAGACAAGAAAGAGAGCAAAGAGAATATCCAACAAGACTATCAAGAGAATTGCCAGACTTTGAACATGTTTGTTCACAGGAGAATCTTGACTATCTTGACTTTCATTTCCCAGAACTTTCAAGACCATTGCAAAGATTGCCTGAAGGTTTTGACAAGTGGCATGATATTTACTATGCTGTTAAGAAGTTCATGCCTAACAGTCAGAATGCAAAGAAGGATGCAGTTAGAGCGGAGGTAAACAGCAACAAACCTAAGTCAATCTCGTCATCTCAAATGACACCTCCTGGTGAAAAGTCATCACTGTCAATGACAGATATTGAAAATCGTAGAGCAGAAAATTGGGCAAGAATGCAAAAAACTATGAAGGGATTAGGATAATGGATTTGGAATATGAATTTACTTTTATAAGAGAAGAATTAAAGGTAATAGGAATTCTCATGGTTTCTGGAACGGAATCCGATAAAATAGAAGCTGCATTCAAACTCGGATGTTTGTATAATATTTGTCATGAACATTCAATAAAATTTAAGAAAAGGGAAAAAGATGAATGATAACGAATATTCACTAGAAAATTTAGGACTAACTTTCTTAAAACATTCAAAGCTAGCAGAAAAGAATTTAGAAAGAGATATTGAAAGATACAGAGAAAATTATCCTAATTCTTCTATTCCTGAACATTTTAAAGATGTATTCAATTTATCGAAAGCTTTGGGAGTTCTTACGAATGAAATCCTAGATTTAAAGGATAAATTATCTATTCATATCAGTTTTACACACCTAAATCCTTAAAAGGATTGTAAGTAAATATTTTAATTGATAGATTGAATATGACCGCATAAAGAATTCGTCAATCACACTTCTCAGACTGCAAAGTACCTCGTCAGTACAGCTGAAAACGTTCATTCGCAGTGAACATATTATCAACTGTATAACGAGGTTTTTTTATGTCATTTTCTACAGGGATAACCAATATTAACAATATGGCTCCCGAGCTACCAGTGCAGGCAAGCGAGGATTTGTTAAGTACCCCTATGTTCAATTTGATCCACTCCTTTGGAGTAGATCTACATCATGCCGAATCCTATATCGGTAAAACTACACGTATGTCCCGTTTTGAGCGCCTATCAACAGATGGTGGACAATTAGATGGAAGTGGAATAGATCCAGCTGCTGAAGTACCTGTTCGTTCAGATATTGACGCGACAATGGAAATCTATGCAAAGACTATCGTCACGAACGAACAAGTCGTTTTGTGGGAAAATTCCAAGACTCTTACGAAATTCACTGCTTTACTTGGACAGTGGCTACGTGAGAAAGAAGATCTTTTGATGAGAGACCTATTCTCTTCGTCCGTAAAATGTGGTGCGGACGTTAAATCTTTTCTGATTGACTTGGAGTGCCTGGCTGCGTAAGCGGAGGTTAACAAGGCGGAAGGCGGAAGCCACCGTGAACGACTAAGTGAAAAGACCTCGAAAGAGGATGCGATAGTCTGAACTCGACATATATATGAAAGTCGAGAGGGAGATCCGAAGAGGTTTCCCCGCCTAGGAAACTAGGTCATTAAAGTAACAGAAATGATCTTATATAAACGCTACAGGGGGCTTAAACGGCGATCAGCCTAGTAACATCTCGTTAAACGATGTGAACAACATAGAAACGATTTTACTTGGTAATGATGCTCGTTCAATGCTAACAAACCTTGAAGCAACTCTTAAGTTTGCTACAGGTGGGGTTCGTGATGCATTTATCGCTCTTGCAAATACAAACTTAGCTTCTGATTTACAGAAAGTTCAAGGTGTATTGCTTAAATCTGCTTATCCAACTCAAGAAGGTATCAGACCAGAAGAGTATTGCTCTATCTCTAGATTCAGATTCTTTGTTTCCTCTAAGGCAGCCAAGATTCCTGGTATTTCTATGAGAGGAAATACGATCTATACGATCCCAATGTATG
>Ga0070685_10002169_pt1 | contig 10123 bp, 8 predicted proteins | sample KBSS13LmetaG_FD_65651 | JGI IMG/M metagenome (GOLD analysis project Ga0070685, IMG submission 65651) | Switchgrass rhizosphere microbial communities from Kellogg Biological Station, Michigan, USA - KBS S1-3L metaG | ecosystem: Host-associated > Plants > Roots > Rhizosphere ...
TATGTCATCCTGAGCGGTGCCGCTGCGCCCGTAGCCTCGTGGGCACTGCTGCCTGGCGGCACCCGAAGGACCTATAGCCGAAGCCCTCGATCCACCCTCGGACCCTCAAAACGGACCCGCGCAGCCCGATGCGCTCCTTCTACGTGTACATTCTCTCCAACGCGAGCCGCACGCTGTACGTGGGCGTGACGAACGACCTCGTGCGCCGCGTGTGGGAGCACAAACAGGGCTCTGTCCCAGGGTTTACCTCGAAGTACCATGTGACGCAGCTCGTCTGGTTCGAGCAAACGATCAACATCGCCGCGGCCGTCGCGCGCGAGAAGCAGCTCAAGGGCTGGGTGCGCAAGGAGAAGGTTGCGCTGGTGTCCGCGAGCAATCCGAAGTGGCTCGATCTTGCGGCTGAGGAAGGATTCTTCGCATCGATACGATAATCACTTCCGAAACCGGTAAGAGGCGTTCGCCGACTATGTCTCGAGCCTCGGCTATAGGTCCTTCGGTCGCCGCCAAGCTATTGCGTGACTGCTGCTTACGCTCGGCGGCTCCCTCAGGATGACATTTTCTGGGGGGGTGGGCTCTGAAATACGAAAAACGCGCCGTCGGATCTCTCCGGCGGCGCGCTCGTTTGTGATGCAAATTGGGCTCAGTGGCCGCCGGAGGGCGAGAGCGCGCCGAGGCGGTCGATGTACTGCTGCACGTTCGGGTCGATCGTCTTCATCTTGTCCAGCACGCGGCCGAGCCAGACCTGGCGCGCGGCCACCACCGCCGGGTCGGCCATGGCGCGCGGGCGGATCCCCGCGAAGTACGTCTGCAGCGCGGTAGCCTCCGCGGCGAGCTGGTTCAGCTTGACGTTGTCGCCCGCGGCCTGCGCGGCGGCGATGTCGGCGTTGATCGAGGACGCGCGGGCGAGCTTCGCCGGCGCGGCGGGGTCCAGCCGGCCCATCGCCGCCGACACCACCACGTTGAAGCTGTCCTGCGCCGGCTTCAGCGCCGGGTCCTGCAGCGCCTGCTGCTGCAGGGCGCCGATCTTCTGGCGCAGCTGCGCCGCCTCGTCCGCGGGGGCGGCGGCCTGGGCGGGGGGCGCGGCCGGCGCCGGAGCGGGCGTCGTCTGCGCGTGCGCGGCGGCCGGGAGCGCCAGGACCGCGGCGGTCAGAAAAGCGATGCGGGTGGTCTTCTGCACGTTCGTCTCTCCAGCATGTAAGGCGCGAAGCTCATCGCCGGGCCACCCCTCCGGGGCGGCCGCGCGATGGAAACGTGGAGTCTTCGACCCCGCACGGCAACTAGGGTTCCACTCGTCACTTAGCTCACTTCATCAGCCACGCGGAGCGGTAGCAGAAGCGCGTCCGCGGGCATGCGCTGCGACGGATCGATCGCAGGGCTCTGCGGTTGCGGTCGCTCCCGCGCGCCGGTTAGATTGGCGGCCGTTTTCACCCCGAAAACCCGTGATTTTCCCGTACCGGAACCGTGTCGCCGATGCCCGTACCTGCGAAGCCCGAGCTGCGTGGACTGGAAGAGAAGTGGAGCGCCCGGTGGGAGGGGGACGGGACCTACCGCTTCGACCGCACCCGGAGCCGGGACGACGTCTACGCCATCGACACGCCCCCGCCCACGGTGAGCGGCTCGCTGCACGTGGGGCACGTATTCTCGTACACGCACATCGACGTGGTCGCGCGCTTCCAGCGCATGCGCGGGAAGATGCCGTTCTTCCCCATGGGATGGGACGACAATGGCCTCCCCACCGAGCGCCGGGTGCAGAACTACTACGGCGTGCGCTGCGACCCCTCGCTCCCGTACGACCCGGACTTCGCCCCGCCGCCGTCGCCGCCGAAGCAGCCGATCTCAGTGTCGCGCCGCAACTTCATCGAGCTCTGCGGCCTGCTGACGCACGAGGACGAGCAGGCGTTCGAGCGGCTCTGGCGCACCCTGGGGCTCTCGGTGGACTGGTCGCTGACCTATGCCACCATCGGTGAGCGCGCGCGCCGCGCCTCGCAGCGCGGCTTCCTGCGGCTGCTGGCGAAGGGCGCCGCCTACCAGGTGGAGGCGCCGACGCTGTGGGACGTGGACTTCCGCACCGCCGTGGCCCAGGCGGAGCTGGAGGACCGCGAGGTCCCCGCGGCGTACCACCGCGTCCGCTTCCACGGGGAGACCGGGCCGATCGAGATCGAGACCACGCGCCCGGAGCTCCTTCCCGCCTGCGTGGCGATGGTCGCGCACCCCGACGACGCGCGCTACCAGCCGCTCTTCGGGACGACGGCGACCACGCCGCTCTTCGGGGTGCGCGTCCCCATCCTCCCCCACCCCGCCGCGGAGCCGGAGAAGGGGACGGGGGTCGCGATGGTCTGCACCTTCGGCGACACCACCGACGTGATGTGGTGGCGCGAGCTGGGGCTCCCCGTGCGCGGGCTGGTGCGCGCGGACGGCACCTTCCGCCCGGTGGCCTGGGGCGAGGGGCTGTTCGAGAGCACCGACGCGGAGAAGGCGCAGGCCGCGTACGACCAGATCGCCGGGAAGGCGGCCAATGGCGCGCGGCGCGTGGTGGTGGAGCTGCTGAAGGAGTCCGGCGAGCTGGTGGGCGAGCCGCGCGCCATCACCCACGCGGTGAAGTTCTACGAGAAGGGCGACCGGCCGGTGGAGATCCTCACCAGCCGGCAGTGGTTCGTCCGCACGGTGGACCAGAAGGAGGCGCTGCTGGCGCGCGGCGCGGAGCTGCGCTGGCACCCGTCGTTCATGCGCTCGCGCTTCGACAACTGGGTGAACGGCGTCAACCAGGACTGGTGCATCAGCCGGCAGCGCTTCTTCGGCGTCGCCTTCCCCGTCTGGTACCCGGTGGACGCGGAAGGGCACGTCCTCCACGACCGGCCGATCCTGGCCCCCGAGGACCGTCTCCCCGTCGATCCCAGCTCCGACGTCCCCGATGGCTACACCGTGGCGCAGCGCGGCCAGCCCGGCGGCTTCGTGGGCGATCCCGACGTGATGGACACCTGGGCCACCTCGTCGCTCTCGCCGCAGATCGCGGGCGGGTGGGAGGAAGATCCGGACCTGTTCGCGCGCGTCTTCCCGATGGACCTGCGGCCGCAGGCGCACGACATCATCCGCACCTGGCTCTTCTCCACCGTGCTCCGCGCGCACCTGGAGCAGGGCACGGTGCCGTGGACGGACACGCTGATCTCCGGCTGGGTGCTGGACCCGGACCGGAAGAAGATGTCGAAGTCGAAGGGGAACGTGGTGACGCCGCTCGGCCTGCTCGAGGAGCACGGCTCCGACGCGGTGCGCTACTGGGCAGCCAGCGGCCGCCCCGGCGCCGACACGGCGTTCGACCCCGGGCAGATGAAGATCGGGCGGAAGCTGGCCACCAAGCTGCTGAACGCCTCGCGCTTCGTCCTCTCCGGCGAGGTGGAGCCGGGCGCCGTGACCGCGCCGCTCGACCGGGCCGTGCTGGCGCGCGTGGCCCGCATCGCCGACGAGGCGACGGCCGAGCTGCAGCGCTACGACTACACGCGGGCGCTGGAGCGGGCCGAGGTCTTCTTCTGGTGGTACTGCGACAACTACCTGGAGCTGGTGAAGGGCCGCCGCTACGGCGAGGCGGGCGCCGAGGGTGCCGCGTCGGCCGCGGGCGCGCTCACCGCCTCGCTGGACGTGCTGCTGCGCCTCTTCGCGCCTTTCCTCCCCTTCGTGACGGAGGAGGTGTGGTCCTGGTGGCGCGAAGGCTCCATCCACGCCGCCCACTGGCCCAGCGGCGACGAGCTGCGGGCGCTGGGCGGCGACGGCGACGAGCGGGTGCTGGAGGTGGCGGCCGAGCTGCTCGGCGAGATCCGCAAGGCCAAGTCGGCCGCGCAGCAGTCTCTCGGCTCCGACGTGGGCCGCGTGACGCTGCACGACACGCCCGAGCGCATCGAGCTTGCCCGCAGCGTGGAGCGGGACGTCCTCGCCGCTGCCCGCGCAAGCGGCATCGACTACGTCGCCGCCGACGAGTTCCGGGTGGAGGTGGAGATGGCGCCGCCCCCCGCCGTCCCCGCGTAAGGGACGGCCCCGCAACGGATTTATCTCACGCGGAGACGCGGAGGAGAGACCGCGGAACGCGTCAGTATGTAGCAGATTCAAATCCTCGCCCGGCAAGGGTTTACCCTGCCGGGCGGGTTGCGTGTATGGAGCAGATGCGTTAGCTTATCTGCCATCAACCCAGAAACGCTGTGCGGGCGCCCGTTCGCGGCGCTCGAGCTCCCTGACACAGCCTGATCGCTTCACCCGCTTCCGGGCATCGACGCCGGCATTCGGCGCGCGTCCGGGAACTAGAAACGCATGCGTCCTAAGTTCCAGATTCTCGCCGCCGCCACGCTCGGCGTCGGCCTTGGCCTCGCGCTGCCGCACCAGTCCTGGTTCTCCCTCGCCGCCGGGGCGAAGTCGACCGACCGGTTCGCGCACGCGGCCCAGATGAAGGCCTTCGCCCCCGCGCCCGTCGCCCCGGCGGCGCATGCGATCCCGGCGCCCGCCGCTCCGGCCCCGGAGGCGGTGAAGCCGGCGAAGCGGGAGACGCGGGTGGACGCGGCGCTGCGCGTGCTGCGGGGCCGGGTCCGCCGGCAGAGCCATCCGGACGCGCTGCGCTACGCCTTCGAGGCGTACTTCAACTACAAGTCGGCGCACCCGGAGAAGGTCCGGAAGCCGTACCTCTACTTCGTGGACTACGGCCTCGACAGCAACACGCCGCGCGGCTACGTGTTCGACATGTCCGCGCTGAAGGTGGTGGACGGGCCCTTCACCGTGGCCCACGGCCGCGGCTCCGGCGGGAACGACGCGGTGCCGACGCGCTTCTCAAACCGCAACGGGAGCAACAGTTCGTCGCTGGGCCTCTTCCTGGCGCAGGAGACCTACGCGTTCAGCGGCCACAGCGGCGGCCGCCTCTACCGCTCGATCGGGTTGCGGCTCAACGGGCTCTCGGGGGCGTTCAACAGCGCGGCCCGCCGGCGCGGGGTGGTGGTGCACGGCGCGCCCTACGTGACCAGCGGCAAGGCCGGCCGCAGCGAGGGCTGCCCGGCGATCGAGCCGGCGCGCGCGCGGCGGCTCCTCCCCAAGATCGGCAACGGGGGGATGGTGTTCCTCTTCTCCCCGCTCGACAGCCGCTGGCTGAACCGCGACCCCTGGGCCAACGCCGACGACGCCGACTCGAACGGCTGAACCGCACAATCGGTCGATGGGATCGAGAAATCGAGGGGGAGCGGCGTTTGCCGCTCCCCCTCGATTCGTGTGTGCCCAGCATGGTCAGTGATCAGGAGGTGAAAGTCCTCCCGGAACTTGGTCGTAGGGACCGAAGCGAGCCGCAAGGCGTTTCTCCGCGAGGGGAGCGCTGAAAGAAGCGGGGTAGCGAACCCGTCGAGCCGACGAACAGAAACCGGATAGGAGGCGTTGCCGAGCAGGGCGAGCGTGCACGTGAACGCGAAGCTCTCACGACCAAAGCTCAGGCGGCGTAGATCCGGCGGCTGTGCGGGGAAGGTCACTGTTCTTACCTGGGGAGATCTCGCCCTGTGCCTGAAAGGGCGACGCGCGGTGGCAACACCGTGCGGAGCGAGAAGTCAGCAGAGGCCGTAGTAGCCGGATGGGGTGCATCATGCGCTTGGGCCCAGCCCCGCCGGTGAAGGGCCGAACGGAGAGGAGAGCGAAACGACGTTGCGTCTCGGAGTGGCCATGCACCAGATGACCATGCAGATGGAGCTGCTGCCGGAGGATAGGGGTGAAGCCCCGAACGTACGGTGGAGCGGTGAAGCCATGCCGACGGCGCAGGGAAACGAGCGCTCGGGAAACGGCCGCCCAATGGAGCTGATGGAGCGGGTGGTCGAGCGCGGCAACCTGAAGGCAGCGTTGCAGCGCGTGCGGAAGAACAAGGGCAGTCCGGGCATCGACAGGATGAGCGTGGATGACCTGCTGCCGTACCTGCGGGAGAACTGGGAGCGGATCCGGGGCGAGTTGCTCGGGGGAAGCTACCGGCCCGCGGCGGTACGTCGTCAGGAGATCCCGAAGAGTGGGGGAGGGGTGCGGCAGCTTGGCATCCCGACCGTGCTCGACCGGTTCATCCAGCAGGCCATCCTGCAGGTGCTGCAGCCGATCCTCGATCCCACGTTCAGCGAGTACAGCTATGGTTTCCGGCCGGGGCGGCGGGCGCACGACGCGGTCTGTCAGGCGCAACGCTATCTCCAGTCGGGCCGGCGCTGGGTGGTGGACGTGGATCTGGAGAAGTTCTTCGACCGCGTGAACCACGACGTGCTGATGTCGCGTCTGGAGAAGCGGATCGGGGACAGACGGCTGCTGAGGGTGATCCGCCGCTACCTGGAGGCCGGAGTGCTGGCCGATGGCGTGGTGGTGGAGCGGCACGAGGGCACGCCGCAGGGCGGGCCGCTCTCGCCGCTGCTGGCGAACGTGCTGCTGGACGAGATTGATCGGAAGCTGGAGCGCAGCGGGCACACCTTTGTGCGCTACGCGGATGACTGCAACGTGTACGTGCGGTCGAGGCGGGCAGGCGAGCGTGTGATGGAGCGGCTTCGGAAGCTCTACGCGAGGCTCAGGCTGAAGGTCAACGAAGAAAAGAGCACGGTAGCACGAGCGTGGGATCGCAAATTCCTTGGCTACAGCTTCTGGGTAGGCAAGGGACGGGAGGTCAAGCGTCGTGTCGCGCCGAAGGCCCTGACGGAATTCAAGGAGCGCATCCGGCAGATCACCAGCCGGAACGGCGGGAGGTCGCTGGGGAAGGTGGTGGAGGAGCTACGGACGTACCTGTTGGGCTGGAAGGCCTACTTCCGACTGGCGGATACACCCGGAGTCTTTCACGACCTCGACCAGTGGATCGCCCGACGGCTGCGGATGGTGCAGCTGAAACAGTGGAAGCGCGGAGCTACGGTGTACCGGGAGATGAGAACTCGGGGAGTCCCCGATCAGCTTGCCCGGGCCGCCGCAGCGCACGCGCGAAGCTGGTGGAGGCTGTCCAGCCACGGTGCGCTCCACACCGCCCTGCCGGGGAAGCTCTTTGAAGCAATGGGGCTGCCACGGCTGACACTGTACTGACCTCAACTCTCCGAACCGCCGGATGCGGACCCGCATGTCCGGTGGTGTGGGAGGGGTGCGGCGGAGATCATCCGCCGCCCCCTATCCCGATTGCCGCAGCGGTCATCGAAGCGGCGCGGCATCCAGAAGCCTTGATGAAATTCCGCTTCCGCCGATACGTGTTCCGGAGCGCGGCTACATGCTCCGCGAAGTCACCCGGCGCTCGTTCCGCACGCAGGTAGAGCTCGCCGAGCCGGAGAGGGCGCCACGGCCCGGAGGCGCGACGAGCTCCGGACTTGGGGAGAAAACCGCTCTAGATGCGCTACCGCCGGTGTGTCGCACCCCCGGCAATAGATCCTTCGGCCTGCCAGGATCAACGTAAGGCAGAGCAGGTCGCGGCCGGCCTCAGGATGACGTCATTGGGGGGTTGTGAGATCTGGAGTCCTCAGCCGAGTTCGATTATCCCGGGCTCAGGAGACTCGGAGTTGTTCGGCCGCTCCATCTCGGGCACCCGCCACGCGATCGCGAGCGTCACGATCCCCATCAGCACGATCCCCCAGAAGACCAGGTGCAGGCTCTCCGACAGCCCGGCGCGGAGCGCCGCGAGGACGGGGGCGGCGAGGCGTTCGGCGCGGCCCGCGGCGTCGCCCATCAGCGCCTGGATGCTGTCGATGGACACCCGGCCCTCCAGGCCGCTGCGGCGCAGGTAGCGGCCCATCTGCCAGTTGAGCAGCCCGCCGAACAGCGCGGCGCCCAGCGCGTTGCCCAGGATGCGCATCAGCATGTTGGTGGCGGTCGCGACGCCGCGCTGGCGCCACTCCACGCTGGTCTGGATGGCGACCACGAACGACGTCCCCAGGAACCCCAGCCCCACCCCGAGCACGAACGAGCCGATCCCCGCCGTCAGCGGGCCGCGGTCCACCAGCAGCGCCACGACCAGCGCGCCGGTGAACGCGGCGAGCGCCCCCAGCCGGATCATCCCCCGCACCCCGCGCGACGCGATCAGGTTCCCCGCAGCGAACGAGGCGATCGGCCACCCCAGCGTCATCGCCGACAGGGTGAACCCCGCCAGCACCGCCGACCCCCGCAGCACGCCCTGCACGTAGGTGGGGAGGAAGGTGATGACGCCGATCATCATCACCCCCGTGGTGAGCGTGGCCAGGTTCGCGTTGCGGATCAGCGGGCGCGCCCAGAGCTCCAGGTGCATCAGCGGGTCGACGGCGCGCCGCTCCTGGCGGACGAAGAGCGCGAAGCCTGCGGCGGAGACCGCCAGCAGCCCCGCCGCCGCGGGGAGACCCCAGCTGCTCCCCTGCGTGAGCGCCAGCATCAGCGGACCCAGCGCCGTCAGCAGGAACGCCGCGCCCGGGTAGTCGATGCTGCGCTCCTCCGCGCCCACGTCCTCGTGCAGGTAGAGGGCGATCAGGACCACGGCGATCACGCCGAAGGGCACGTTCATCCAGAAGATCCACGGCCAGCCGAACTGGTGGACGATCAGCCCGCCCGCCAGCGGCCCCACGATGGACGAGAATCCCCAGACGCTGGAGAGGTAGCCCTGCACCCTGCCCCGCTCCGCCAGCGGATACAGGTCGCCGGCCAGGGTGACCACGATGGGCTGCACCGCCCCCGCGCCCAGCCCTTGCACGAAGCGGAAGGCCACCAGCCACCCCATCGACGGCGCGAAGCCGCAGAGCACCGACCCCAGCAGGAAGATCCCCACGCCGGTGATGAACGCGGGCTTCCGCCCCATCAGGTCGGACACCTTGCCGAAGATGGGGATGGAGACCGCCTGCATCAGCAGGAAGGAGGAGAACACCCAGCTGTAGAGCGAGAACCCGCCGATCTCGGCGGCGATGCTGGGGAGCGCCGTGGCGACGATGGTGGCTTCGATGGCCCCCATGAACGCGCCGAGGACCATCGCCACGAGGACGAAGGGCCGGTGCGTGGTACGAGCTCGGGTCAACGACCTGTCCTCTACGGGAGAATGCGTCCTGCCAAGGGATCGCGGGGCGCTGGTGCACCCTGCGTACCGCCGGGCTGACGGACGGAGCCCCGGCGGCCGCGCGGCCGCCGGGGCTCCGTCACCACGATAACGCCCGGCCGGGGATCACCGCGAGATGGTCCACCGCACCGGCATGGTGGTGGTCACGCGGACGCTGTGGCCGCCCGCCTTGGCGGGGCTGAAGCGCATGGTGGCCGCCACGCGCCGCGCCGCCGCCGCGAAGCCCTCGTCGGACGACGAGACCACCTCGATCGACCCCGGCTCCACGCGGCCGTTCTCGTCGATGATGAACTGCAGCACGGTCTCGCCCGTGACCCCCGCGTCGCGCAGCGACGGCGGGTAGGCGCGCTCCAGCGCGCGCTGCACGTCGCTCTCGTTGCGCAGCGACGGACGCACCGAAACCTCGTCGATCGACATCGGGCCTTCGTTCGCCGGCTCGGCGGGCGGGGCCGGCGGCGCGGGCGTGGTGTTCCCGGTGGGCGCGCGGGTGTCCGCGGGGTCCGGCTGACCGACCACGTCGCCTTCCTTCCCCACTCCGCTCACATCCTGCTGGGTCAGCGGACGGGCGTTGGGGTCCGGGGCCGGGATCCCGATCGGCGGGCTCTCCGGCGGCTTCGGCGTGACGAAGTTGCCCTGCACCGGCGGCTGCGGCCGGGCGCGCGGACGCGGCGGCTCCGGGCGCGGCGCCAGCTCGACCTTCGGGGGCACCTTGGGCTCGGGCGGGAGCGGCTCCGGGGGCGGCGGAGGCGGGGGCGGAGGCGGAGGCTTGGGCTTATCCTCCAGCTTCCACTCGGCGATGACCTCCTCGCGGACCGTGCGCGCCTCCGCCTGCTGCGCGAACGCGGCGATCGCGGCGATCACGGCCACGTGGGCGACGATCGAAGCGGTCACGGTGGTCGGACTCCACTGCCGGCGTCGCCGTACCGTCTTGCCGTCGTACAATGAGAACATGCTCACGCTCCGTTCGAGGGGTCCGCCATCACTCCGGACACGAGCCCCCAAACATTTGCAAGCACCGGGCCACCGTAAATCGTTGCAGGATGATTAGATAGATTCATTCTAATGCCTTTACAGAACGTTTCACGCAGAGACGCAGAG
>Ga0070685_10002176_pt1 | contig 10116 bp, 11 predicted proteins | sample KBSS13LmetaG_FD_65651 | JGI IMG/M metagenome (GOLD analysis project Ga0070685, IMG submission 65651) | Switchgrass rhizosphere microbial communities from Kellogg Biological Station, Michigan, USA - KBS S1-3L metaG | ecosystem: Host-associated > Plants > Roots > Rhizosphere ...
CACCACGGCATGTCCCCTCCCTCGGTTTAGGGCGAGATCAACAATACCGTGTCAACCATCCTGCCGGTCTATTCCGTCAAGGATCTACCCGGTCCATACCGGAGAGGGCGCCACCACCGCCTCGGACGCGCACCGGAGACGCACGTTTGATTGACGGGCCGTCACGAACGGGCCTAGCTTTCCCGTGTATGGCAGGCGGTACACGACTCTCACACGAATGCACGGAAGCCCAGGCAGATGCCCATCTATCCGCTCCGCAAGCTGAACCCGTCGCCCGAATCCGTCGACCTGTACGAACGCTGGCTGGGCGAGCTGCAGGAGGCGCTGGAGCGCGGCGACGACCGCTGGGAGCTGTGCCGGCGCACGCTCACCGGGATCTTCTATCCCCAGCTCGAGGGCGTGGACCCGGCGACGCTCCCGCTCGCCACGCAGGTGGCGCTGGCCCAGATGGACGCGCGCAACGTGACGCTGGAGCCCGAATACTACGCGGAGATCGACGAGGAGAAGTTCAACCAGCGCAAGCCGCTGCTCTGGATGTGGCAGATGTTCGACAAGAGCCCGCTGGGGCAGAACATCCACCTGGGGCCGCGCTTCAGGCGGGTGCTGGCGCCGTTCATCTTCAAGCGCGTGGGGAAGAACTTCAAGGCCTTCCACTTCGTGGAGTTCAGCTTCGGGTACAACCTGGAGGTGGGCGACGACGTGGTGGTGCACCGCAACGTGCTGCTGGACGACCGCGGCGGGATCGTGATCGGCAACAAGGTGTCGATCTCCGACTTCGCCAACATCTACTCGCACACGCACTCCATCGTCGACCAGCTCGACGTGAGCGACCTGCAGACGGTGCTGGAAGACGGCGTGCGCATCACCTACCACGCCACTGTCCTCGCCGGCACGCACGTCGGCGAGAACGCCATGGTCGGGGCGATGGCCGTCGCCACCAAGGACGTGCGCCCGTACCACGTGAACGTCGGCATCCCGGCCAAGTCGGTGCGCGTGAAGCCCAACGCCCCGCCCGAGGCCTACAAGCTGATCTCGCGCCGCGATGCGTCCGCGGAGCCGTCCCCCTCCGCCGCCGGCGAGGGCTGAGGCGCGTACGCGGCCGAGACGCGGTTCACCGGTCGTGTTGCGTCCGCGGTTATAGATCCTTCGGTCTGCGTGGATCTGTGTGGACGCGGTCGCGGTGCGGCCGACCTCAGGATGACGTCGTTTTTGCCGAAGAGTTGGTGGAAACCGGGTAACCGGCACTTGGCACTTGGCACTTGGCACTTGGCACTTGGCACTTGGCACTGGTTTTTAGAAAGGCGTCGCATGACCGATACAGCGCCCGCGACGACACCGGTCGAGACCACCGACCCGGTGAACGCTGCGATCCTCGCCGTTTCCGAGGACCGGCTGCAGGGGTTCCAGGAGGAGCCGTTCCGCGAGATCGCGCGCCTCTCCGGGGTCGAGCTGGAGACGGTGCTGGAGCGCATCCGGGCCATGCTCGCATCGGGGACCATCCGCCGCGTGCGGCAGACGCTGATGGCGACCAACCTCGCGCCCGGCGCGCTGGTGGCCTGGAAGGTCGCGCCGGAGCGGCTGGACGCCGCCTTCGACTACATGTTCCGCGAGGACCCGTTCTCCGGCCACGTGGTGATCCGCTCCACCGACCGCGAGACCACCGGGTCGGCGTACCGGCTGTGGACCACGCTCAAGGTGCCGCAGGGCTTCTCCATGCAGAAGCACGCGGAGTACCTGGCGCGGCAGACCGGGGCCGAGGCATTCAAGCTCCTCCCCGCGAAGAAGCTCTTCGCGCTCGGCGTGGGGCACGTCCGCCGCCGCGGCCTGGAGCCCGGCGCACGCTCCGACGAGCTGGGGACGGTGATCGACACCAACGTGGTGGAGCTCACCGAGCCGGAGTGGCGCGTGCTGATGGCGCTCAAGCGCGAGCTGTCCGTCGACGAGGTGCGCGACCACCCGTGGACGGACCGCGCGGCCGAGGCCGGCGTGCCGCTGGAGACCTTCGTGGAGGTGGCGCGCGGGCTGAACGAGCGGAAGGTGATCGGCCGCTTCTCCACCTTCCTGGAGCACTACAAGCCGAACGCCGCGGGCGAGCGGGTGACGCGCTACAACGCGCTCTTCCACTGGCGCGTGCCGCCCGGCCGCGAGCTCGACGCCGGGCGCGAGGTGGGGCGCCACTACGTGATGACGCACGCCTACTGGCGCGAGGGCGGGCCAGACTTCGGCGACGTGAACGTGATGGGGGTGGCGCACGGCACCGAGAAGGACGCCGTGCTCGCACACAAGGCCGCCATCGACCAGCACCTGGAGGAGGCGGGGATCCCCGTCGGCTACACCAACGTGTTCTGGGGCGGCCGCAGCGAGATCAAGCCGTCCGAGATCTCCCCGTTCGCCTATGCAGACTGGTGCCGCAGCGTCGGCCTGGACCCGGAGTCGATGCGCGACTGAGCTGAAATTGCGGGCGCGCATTTGATTCCACCGCAGGGCATGCCGTTACAGATGCAGCCTCAATGGAGCGGCCTTCTATTGCGGTTCGCGAGGCCGAAATCCATCGGCGGGGTGGACGATCCCGGTAGCGGGCGCGCATTTCCATGCGCCTGGGATGGGCGCATGGAAATGGACAATATCGGAGCATCATCCGATCTCTGCCTATCGCCTTGGAAACGCTGTGATGAGGCGACAATGTGCAAGTACGGTGGGCGGATCCGCGGGCGCAACGTCCGGGTTGCGCTTTTGCGTGGAGTGCATATAATTGTGGCATCATGATGACAATCCCCCTGAACGACAAGCAGCTCGACCTTCTCCGGTACCTGTATCGGCAGACGGGCCCTGCGCTCAGCGATCACCTGGATGGACGGGTGGTGCGCGCGCTGCGCTCGCGCGGCATGGTGGAGGAGAAGGGCGGCTGGCTGACGCTGACTGACACCGGCCGCAGCGAGTTCGAGAAGGTGCGCCGCCGGCGCGTATCGAACCCGCACGCGGAGGGCGGCAGCCCACGACAGGCGCGCGCCGAGGCGATCATCCGCGCCGTGGAGGCGCTGGAGCTCGCCCTCCCCCGCGGTTCCGAGGTCATGGTGGGCGACATGCCGGCCTATTCGGACGACGTGCTCGCCGGCCTGCGCGGCTTCGCCCGGCGCCTCGCGACGCCGAGCTGACGGCAACGACGATCTCACGCAGAGACGCGGAGACGCAGAGGAGGCTCGGTCGCCCTCTGCGTCTCCGCGTCTCTGCGTGAGACTACGTTTTAGAAGCCGGTGTTGAAGACCGGCAACAGCCTCAGCCCCTTCGGATTGCTGCGGACGTAGTTGAGCAGGCCGAGCTGCAGGCCGTGGAGGGTGCGCGCGTAGTTGAAGATGCCGATGGTGAGCCCCCGCTGCTCGCCGCGTACGTTGTTCCAAGACGACACGGCGACGCCGTCGAGCGCGAGCACGTTGACCGTCCCCGCGGCGAGGCCGATTCCCTGCAGCCGGCCGCGCACCACCGCGGCGACCCCCGCGGCGTTCACGCCGCGCATCTCCCCGTCCGTGAAGGTCGCGCCGCCGGCCAGGTTGATGCCGGTGAGGCGCCCCTCCTCGATCGTCCCCAATCCCGCTACCGTGATGCCGTGCACGTCGCCCTCGGAGAGGGTGACGAGCCCCGCCGCGGCCACCCCGTCGATCCCGTGGTCGCCGACGGCGAACAGGCCGCCGGCGGCGATCCCGCGCAGCCGCTGCGCCGCGACGGCCGCCAGCCCGCCCACCGCGATGCCGTTGATCTCGTTGCGCGAGAGCACGATCAGCCCGCCCGCCGAGATCCCGTTCAGCTGCTCCGACGCCATCACCCCGATCCCGCCCAGCGCGACGCCGTCGATGCGCTTCGCGCGCGGACCGATGAGCCCGGCGGCGATCCCGGTCACCACCAGGTCGGGGTTCGCCTTCGGCTTCCAGAGGGTGAGGTTGAGCCCGGTGACGCGCTCCACCTGGTGGTCGACCGCGTTGATGCGGATGCCGGTGGCCGTGCGCGAGTTGCCGAGCGTGAGCCCCACGCCGCCCACGGTGAGGCGCAGCGCACGGTGGCTGGCCGGCGCCTCGGCGAGCGTGTCGGCGACGGTGTCGGCGGCCTGCGCGCGCGCCGGCGCGGAGGACAGCGTCGCGGCGGCGAGCAGCGCGAGGGCGGCGGCCGGGCGAAGGGGCATGCGGCGGGCTCCGGACGGGCGCGGGAGGAGGGAGATGGCGCTCACTCCTCCTCCGCCCCGGTCCAGTCGGTGAGGCGGTGCACCAGCGCCTGCATGCGCTCGCGCGTCTCCAGCTCGGGGACGTGCTCGGCGGCCTGGGCGAGGTAGTGGATGAGCATGCCGATCTCGCCCTGCGCCAGCTCGCCGGCGAAGAGCGCGGGGTCGAGCCCCAGGTCCCAGGCGGCGGTGCTCACCGCCTGCACGCAGAGGTCGGCGAGCTCGGTGCCGGCCGCGGCGGCGTCGGTGAGGGCGTGGGGCCGCACGTCGCTCAGGGGCGCGGCGGCACGACCGGCGGCGACGGCGCCGCGGGCGGGGCAGCGGGCGCGGGACGCGGCGTGGGGCGCTCGCTGGGTGGGGTGAGCGCGGCGTTGGCGGCGCGGCGCTGCGCGGCCTCCGTGTGCAACGCCACGATCGTCGACCGCAGCTCGTCCGTGAGCCGCGTCTTCCAGCCGGTGCCGCTGCGGCGCAGGCTCATCACGGTGACCTGCGTCATCGGGCCGGTGGCCGCGGTCGCGCTCACGCGGTACACCACGTAGACGCTGTCGCCCTCGGCCACGTGCCCCAGCACCTTGAAGACCGCCGTGGAGAGGAACCGCGTCATCTCCGCCTGCTGGCCGACCGTGGAGCCCACGAAGCGCTCGTACACCTGCACCGGCGACAGCGCCTCCAGCTCCCGCGCGGCCGACACGTTGAAGAGCGCGCGCAGCCCCGCCGTGCTGCTGTCGCTGCGGGCCACGTCGACGAACGCGGCCTTCAGCGAGTCCAGCTCGGCCGGGTGCACCAGTGCCGCGTTGGCGGCCCAGTCCCTGGCCTTCATGGTGGAGAGGTAGCGCTCGGCCACCTGCTCCGGCGTGTCCTGCGCGGCGGCGGCGTGCGGGAGGGCCATCGCCACCGCGAAGGCTAGGACGGCCCAGTGGATCGTCTTCATCCAGCTCCTGTAATGGAAAGTGCCTAGTGCCTGGTGCCTGGTGCCTGGTGCCTGGTGCTGAGTGCTCGGCGCGTCAGCGCGGGGGGCGCATGGAGGCGAACTCGGCGTCGCGGTTCCATTGCGGGACCGTGGCGGCGTTGGCGATCTGCGTGGCGAAGTCGAGCACGGCGGTGGAGAGCTGCACGGCGCCCGACAGGTCGAAGTCCGCGCGGTACGCGTCGCTCGGCTGGTGGTAGCGGTGCTCCAGGTAGTCCTCCTGCTGCTGCAGTCCCCACCCCGCCGGCTTTCCCTGGTAGTCGTTCCCCGCGCCGATGGAGACGGAGGGGACCCCCGCCCGGGCGAAGGAGAAGTGGTCCGAGCGGTAGAAGGCGCCGCGCTCCGGGTGGTCGTCGGGCGACACGCGCCAGCCGCGGGGGGCGATCATCTGCGCGAAGAGGGGGCCCAGCGTGCTCTTGGTGTCGCCGAGCAGGCGGAAGTCGCGCGTCACCCCCAGCACGTTGCCGCCGTCCACGTTCAGGTTGGCGACGATGCGCTCGACGGGCATGGTGGGCTTCTGCGCGAACGCGGCGGAGCCCAGCAGGCCGCTCTCCTCGGCGGTGACGAAGACGAAGAGGAGCGAGCGCTTGGGCGCGGGGCGCTGCGCCGCGGCGTGGGCCACCGCGAGCAGGTCCGCCACGCCGGAGGCGTTGTCTTCCGCGCCGTTGTAGATGGAGTCGCCGTTCACGGCGGGGCCGATCCCCAGGTGGTCCCAGTGCGCGCTGAGCGCCACCGCCTGGTCGCGCAGGCTCGCGTCGCTCCCGCGGATCTCGCCGACCACGTTCTCGCTCTCCAGGTGCTGCACCGTGCTGGTGAAGTGCACGCCGAGCATGATTCCCGTGGGCACGGGGCGGAACGCGCGCGTGGCGGCCTGGCGGCGCAGGTCGGCCAGGTTCAGCCCCGCCTGGGCGAGGAGCGCGGTGGCGGTGCTGTCCGTGATCCAGCCGCGGAAGCCGAGCGGCGGCGGAAGCGTGGCGTCGCGTGGAAGCATGCGCTGCTCCTTGGCCCAGCTTCCCACCACGGTGTGCCAGGGGTACCCCGCCTGCTCGGTGGTGTGGACGATGAGCATCCCCGCCGCGCCGCGGCGCTCGGCCTCTTCGAACTTGTAGGTCCAGCGGCCGTAGTAGGTCATCGCCCGGCCGCCGAAGAGGTTCGGCTCGCCCGCGGGCGCCGGCGGGTCGTTCACCAGCACCATCAGGATCTTGCCGCGCACGTCCACGCCCTTGAAGTCGTCCCAGCGGAACTCCGGCGCGTCGGCCCCGTAGCCCACGAAGACGATCTCGCTGCTCGCGTCGAGGCTCTGCGTTCCCGGGCGCCCGGTTTCGCTCCGGCTCACCCCGCCGGCCCAGATCACCACGTCGTCGGGGTAGCGCAGCGTGGCGGTGGCGCGCCCGGAGGCCGCCACGTGGATCGTCTGCGCCTGGGCGCCCACGATCTCGATGGGCACCCGCTGGAAGTACGAGCCGTCCGCGGCGGGCTCCACGCCGTACGCGCGGAGCTGGGAGGCGATGTACTCCGCGGCGAGCCGTCCGCCGCGGGTGGCGGGGGCGCGGCCCTCCAGCAGGTCGGAGGAGAGGAAGCGCAGGTGCGCGTCGATCTCGCGGGCGTTCACGGCGGGCGCCTGCGCCCCCGCGGCCTGCGCGATCAGGGCGGCGCCGGCCAGCGCCAGCGCGGGGATGCGGATGGCTCGCATGCGTGCGTAGGGGAAGGGTGCCTGGAACGACCGCACGCGGCGCGCGCACGGGAGGCGCAAAACGTAACCGGCGGCAGGTGTTTGGCGAAAGGGAGGCTCGGCGAACGGCGTCTGCGTGAGGTCGTCTGTTGCTGGACCGACGGGTCACCCCACCCCGAGTCCGAGCTGGTCGTCCTCCGGCGGCGGCGGGGCGGCGCGCTCCTGGCCGGCGAGCCAGCGGGCGATCACCACGACCACGTAGCGCTGCTCGTCCTCCGTCAGCACGCGCCCCTTGGGGATGTGGTGCCACTTCGCGAGGCAGCCGCGGCAGCAGGTGGCCGTGGCGTGCTGGGCGAGGAAGACGGGGTGGCCGCGCATCGGCGTCTGGCTGCCGTCGTTCGGCGGCGCGGCGGGGGCGAGGCGCGACGCGATCATCTCCGCGGCGTGGCGGAGGACGGTCTCCATCCCCTTCCTGCGCTGGTAGTCCAGGTCGTCGCCGCGCAGCCGGAAGCGCCGGCGGAACGACGACCCCGCCAGCCGCGCGAAGACCCCGTCCATCCGCGCTTCGTCCGTCCGTGCCGCATCGTCCGACCGTGCGACGTCATCCATCGTCCCGCCTTCCTCCATCCCCTGCTCGGCCGTGCTGATACCGATCGTGAGAAGAATCCGTGCGTCTCACCGACTCACGTGCTGACGCGGTCGTAGATCCTTCGGCCTGCAAGATATTCGCACACGGATGTTGGGATGCGGCCGGCCTCAGGATGACGTCGACGGGGGCCGGCGTGGTGCAAATGATTCATGTCACCGCGCGGGCTGCGACATCTCGCGCACCAGGCAAGGTGGCGCGCGCCGGAGGGTTCCCGGCGCGCGCCAAGCTAAGCTGCGGGTGGAGACGGGACCAGCGAGCCGCTAGCTCTCCGGCGAGCGCGCGAAGAAGCTGGGCGAGACGGCGCGCGACGTGAACGCGCCGTCGGCCTCCTCGGCCACCGGAATCCGCAGGCGGTACTCGCCGGCTGCGCTGACCGACGCCAGCCCGGAAGCCGTCGCGCCCGGGGCGAGCACCATGGGCTCGTGGTTGGGTCCGGGCAGGCAGGTCAGGGAGGGAATGTCCACCCACGCGCCCGCCTCGAGGCGCTGGAGCTCGGCGGTGAGCGCGCCGCAGCGATCGAGCGCGACCGGCCTCGCACCGACGTTCCGCACCGTGAACGGCACCGTCACGGTGACGATGATGGGGTCGTCCGGAAGCGTGTAGACGGCCTGCGAGGTCTCCACGCGCAGCTCCCACCCGGGGCCGACGACCTCGGAGCAGCCGGCGAAGAGGAGAGCGAGCGCGACGGGAAAGGCAGCTTTCATGGCGTCTCCTTTCATGGCGGCACCGTAGAGGGGAGGATCGAGCAACGCGACCGGCGGCACTCAGTCATCCGGCCAGCGCACCGCGAAGCCGGGGGAGACGGCGTGGGACGTGTACGACTCGCCCACGTTGGCCGCCAGGGTGACCCGGAGGCGGTATTGGCCGGCTTCGGCGACCTCGATCACGCCGTGGAACACGTCTCCGGGGCCCAGCACCACCGGCGCGTAGATCGCCAGCGCCGGGCACTGCATCAGCGCGGCCGTCACCCAGATGTTGCCCGAGCGGCGCTGGAGCTCCGCCGCGACGCCTTCGCCGCAGTTGGCGAGCGCCACGGGGATGGAGCCGGTGTTCCGCACGGTGTAGTCGACGCGCACCGTCGGGTTGCCGGGAAGCGGGTACACCGACTTCGACGGCTCCACGCGGACGTCGCCCTCCGGGCCGGTGGAATTCGAGCACGCGCCGAGGAGCAGGGCGAGCGCGGCGGACAGGACAGCTCTCATGGGCGTCTCCATGGATGGGGTGGGGTGCGCGTTCGACACAGGAACGCGCCGCTGTCGGCGGTTGTGACGCCCGGGCCCGGCTACGGCAGCGCTCGCGCGGAGACGCGGAGGGGCCACCGCGTCTCCCTCTGCGTCTCCGCGGCTCTGCGTGAGATGCCGTTCGAGATTATCCCCCGGCGACAGCGTCCCCGTAGCGCACCCGGTTCCGTCGCATATATTTACGGCTGTGAAAACGACGGCCCATCGTGAGTCTCCGCGCAACCTTTCCCGCCCTTCCCTCGTAGTCCACTCCGCCCGGCGAAGCCGCCGGCCGACACGCAACGGTCCATGACCCTCTACCTGTTCTCGCTCCTGCTGGGCTTCGCCGGGCTGCTGATCATGGCCGTGAGCGGCGTGGCCGGCCACGGCGGTGACCACTCGTCCCACGCGCACGGCGGGGGCCACCTGCACGCCGGCGGGCACCACGGCGACGTGAACGTGCACGGCGTCGGCGGGCACCTGGCGGGCGGCCACGGGCACGCCGGCCACGTGGACGCCGGCGGTCACGCGCTCGCCCACGGCCCGGGACACGCGCACGCCGGGCCGGGACACGCGGGACCCGCGCACGGCGGCCATTCGCACGGCCATCACGGCGACCAGGGCCACCACGGGGAGCACGGCGGCGGCGACCGGGCGATGGGGGCCTGGTTCCTCTCCTTCCTCTCGCCACGCGTGCTCTTCAGCATCATGGTCGGCGTGGGCGCGGCCGGGCTGCTGCTGGGCGGCTTCCTGGGCGGGCCGCTGCTCGCGGCGGCGGCGGTCGCCGGCGGGTTCGCCTTCGAGCTGCTGGCGGTGCGGCCGGTGTGGAACTTCTTCTTCCGCTTCGGCTCGGAGCCGGCGTTCACGCTGGAGAGTGCGGTCACCGACACCGCCACCGCCGTCACCGGCTTCAACGCCGAGGGCGAGGGGCTGGTGAAGATCGAGCTGAACGGCGAGGTGGTGCAGGTCCTCGCGCGCCTCTCCCCCGCCGACCGCGCCACCGGCGTCCGCGTCCACACCGGCGACACGCTGGTGGTGGAGGAGGTCGACGCGGTCCGCAACTGCTGCACGGTTTCACTCCCCGTCGCCTCGGCGGGGTTCATCCGCGGCGCCTGAAGGCGCGCCGCCCACCCTGGAGGACTCGATGGACCAGAGCCTGATCTGGACGGCCCTCGTCGTACTCTTCGCCGTCTTCGTGCTGATCCCGATGACGGTCTCGGCCTTCCTGCGCAACGTGGAGGCGGGCACCATCCGGCTGGTGAGCTGGCTCACGGGCCGCACCTACATCTACCGCGGGCCCGGCAAGAGCAAGGAGGTGCCGCTCTTCACCACCGGCACCACCATCTCCAGCAAGGCCATCAACGTCGACCTCGACATCACCGACCAGACGGCCGACCT
>Ga0070685_10002179_pt1 | contig 10113 bp, 6 predicted proteins | sample KBSS13LmetaG_FD_65651 | JGI IMG/M metagenome (GOLD analysis project Ga0070685, IMG submission 65651) | Switchgrass rhizosphere microbial communities from Kellogg Biological Station, Michigan, USA - KBS S1-3L metaG | ecosystem: Host-associated > Plants > Roots > Rhizosphere ...
CCGAGGTCCGCTTCCTCTACGACGACCACGCGCTCTACGTCGGCGCGCGGATGCACTCCACCGAGCCGGGGAAGATCCAGGCGCCGGTGAGCCGCCGCGACGTGTGGGACCAGGCCGAGACCTTCGCCGTCTCGCTCGACACCTACCACGACCGGCGCACCGCCTACACCTTCGCGGTCACCGCCGCCGGCACCCGCGCGGACGCCTACCACCCGCGCGACACGCCGGACTCCGACGACCAGTACGCCCCCGTCTGGGTGGCCCGCGCCGCGCGCGACTCGGCCGGGTGGACGGCGGAGATGCGCATCCCCCTCTCCCAGCTCCGCTTCAACCCCGGCGAGGCGCAGACCTGGGGGCTGAACGTGCGCCGCTGGATCCCGCAGAAGGAGGAGGACGACTACTGGATCGCGGTTCCCCGCAGCGTGACCGCCTGGGCGTCGCGCTTCGGGGAGCTGGAGGGGATCACCGGGGTGCACCCCGCGCGGCGGGTGGAGCTGATGCCCTACGTGGCGACCGGCGCCTCGTTCAACCACGGGGTGGACCCGCGCGACCCCTTCCGCGACCCGCGCGAGGCCACGGTGCGCGCCGGGGCCGACCTGAAGGTGGGCTTCGGGCCCAACCTGACCCTCGACGCCACGGTGAACCCCGACTTCGGCCAGGTGGACGCCGACCCCGCCGAGGTGAACCTGAGCGCCTTCGAGACCTTCTTCAGCGAGCGGCGGCCCTTCTTCACCGAGGGGAGCCAGCTCCTCTCCGGCGGCGGGGCGGGGTACTTCTACTCCCGCCGCATCGGCGCGGCTCCGCACGGGGTGGCGAACGGCGACTTCGTGGACACGCCCACCAGCAGCACCATCCTGGGCGCGGCCAAGCTCACCGGCCGCCTCCCCTCGGGCCTCTCGGTGGGCGTGCTGGGCGCGGTGACCGGGGCCGAGTGGGCGCGGACGCTGGACCTGGAGGCCGACACCTTCGGCCGCGTGCGGGTGGAGCCGGGCACCGCCTACGGGGTGGTGCGGATGCAGCAGGAGCTGGGGAAGCAGGGGTCGACGGCGGGGTTCATCCTCACCGGCGTGCACCGTACGCTCGGGGCGGGATCGCCGCTGGCGGCGCGGCTGAACCGCGACGCGGTGACGGGGGCGGCCGACTGGAACCTGCGGCTGGGCGGGGGGACGTACGAGCTGAGCGGCGCGCTCGGCTTCAGCCACCAGGCGGGCGACTCGCTGGCCATCCTCCGGCTGCAGCGCTCCAGCGCGCGCTACTTCCAGCGGCCGGACGCGGACTACGTGACGCTGGACCCCTCGCGCACCACCCTCTCCGGCGCCAGCGCCTCGCTCGCCATGCAGAAGGTGAATGGGAAGCACTGGCTCTGGACGGTGGGGGCCGACGCGCGCTCCCCCGGCTTCGAGCTGAACGACGCGGGGAGCATGAGCAGCGCCGACTTCATCGCCCCCTACGGCGAGTTGCGCTACCGCGAGAACCAGCCGCACGGATTGCTGCGGCGATGGACGGCGTACCTGACCCCCAGCGGCACCTGGACCTGGGGGGGCACGTACGTGGGCGGGGGATACTACCTGGACTTCGAGCCCACCTGGAAGAACTACTGGCGGAGCTGGCTCACCGTCTTCGTGAGCCCGCGCACGCAGAGCGCCACCCTCACCCGCGGCGGCCCGCTGGCGCAGGCGCCCGGGTCGTGGGCGGGGATCGCGCAGGTGGCCAACAGCGCCGCCTCGAAGCTGCGCTGGAACGCGCGCGTCTACTACGGCGAGAACGAGGAGCGGAACCAGACGTACCGGCTGAGCGGCGGGCTCTCGGTGCGCCCGGGGCCGCGGTGGCAGCTCTCGGTGACCCCCAACTACCTGCGCACCACGCCGGTGCGGCAGTACATCGCCACCTTCGACGGCGGGCCGGCGGAGACCTTCGGGAAGACGTACGTGTTCGCGGCGGTGGACCGCAGCGAGTTCATCACCGACGTGCGGCTCACCTACCTCTTCACCCCGGACCTGTCGCTGGAGCTGTACGCGCAGCCCTTCGCCTCGAGCGGGCGCTACTACCAGTTCGGCGAGCTGCCGGCGGCGGGCGCCTACCGCCTGCGCCCGCTGGACGGCGATACCACGCGGGTGGCGCGGCACGGCGACGAGACGGTGGTGCGCCTTGGGTCGCAGAGCCGCACGGTGAGCGACTTCAACGTGCGCTCCTTCCGCAGCAACGCCGTGCTGCGCTGGGAGTGGCGGCCGGGGAGCACGCTCTTCGTGGTGTGGCAGCAGGACCGGTCGGGAGAGCGCGATTCCATCGCCCACGTGGGGGCGCGGTCGCTGCTGGAGACGCTGGACACGCCGGGGAACAACTACCTCGCGGTCAAGCTGACGTACTGGCTGCCTTTACACTGATGGGTCTCACATGGAGTCAACGGAGTCGTTGTTACCGCTGACTCCGTGTGAGGTCCTTTCTTTAGGCAAGTATGTACCTGACGCCAACGAGGGAATTCCATCCGCGTAGGATGAAGGAAGTGCGTGCGGATGAGGAAGAAGAGGGGGACGGCCAGGCCGCCCCCCTCTCTTTTGTTAGGTTGCGGTGTCCCTGTATGGCGGCGTAACCAGACGCCGCACGCGCCGGACCCAATCCGGAGCGAACATCCCCTCTTCGCGATACAGAGACTCCACCGAATCCAAGAGGCGGGCGACGGCCCGGTCTGGCTCGCCAAGAGTGAGGACGAACCGCCGCAGGAACCGCAGGGCATCATCCGGAGCCAACGCGTTCATGGCGGCTTGGCTGTAGAACCACGCGCGCACTTTCTCTTTCGTCTTCCCATAGGGCTTGTTCGAGCCAGCAACAAACTTCGTTAGCCCGGTCGGTGACATTCGGACCTGGGAGGCCACGAAACGGAGCGTGCTGCTTTCAATGGCAATGCTCAGTGCTTCCCTGATCCGCTGGAATTCCTCGCTTTGGTCCATGGTTGTTCCTCTCATTGTCGGCGTGCGCCCGTTGGTGTGCCCGCCCAAGTGTGTAACTCTGGCCTGTGGCGGGGCTTCTTCCACGGGCAGGGAGTGGAGGGCGCAGAGATTTGGTCAGGCGTACAGCTCTCGCGGCGGGCCTGCTCCAGCGGGCACCCCCAACGGGTTTTGTCGAGGGAAAGGGTACAGATTAGCCATAACGGGAGAAACGAGCACTTCTTGGCGCGACGGGATTGGTGGTGCTTCGTGGCGGATTGCGTATGCTATACATAGCTTACGTAGGCGGCCCGCCCCATTTCTCCCGTCCTGACAAGGAAAACTTCCATGCGAAGCGTACGCATTCTCTTGGCGGTCCTCGCGGTGGCCGGGGCGATAGCCTGCGGCCAGACGCCCGTCGCAGCCAACAGAACGGCCCCCGATCCTCGGATGGATGGGGGGCCGTTCCTCGGCGGCGGAAACGCCGTCGATTCGACGCAAGCCGAGGGATCAACGCAGAGCGGGCCTGCGGGTGGCCCGTTCCTCGGCGGTGGCAATTAGCGCTTAAGTGGCCGGACGCTTGACTCTCCCCCGCCCCCGCCACCTGTACAGGCGGGCCGCCAAGCGGCGAGAGACTTCCAAGGCGCGAGCGTCCGGCGCTCCTTCGGGTGGCGGGGGCTCGCGCCTTTCCACGGCCGCCAGCAATTCAAGGGACGTAGCTTCCGCCCACCTGTCGAGCCGTTCGCGTGCGAGCGGCAGTGCCATTGACGCGTAGCGGCGGACGGCATCCCACTTCCCAAGCACGCGCCCGCCTAATGCGATTGCGGCCAGCGCCGATGCGGCGTGCGTCCTGTACAGGGGCGCCAGCTTCACCGCGAGCCGCTCGGCGCTGTCGAATTGATCCGGGTGCAGCGCGCCACCCGCCGCCCACGCGAGGGTGCCTGCAACCATCACAATCGCGTCTGGGTCCTCCATCTTCGACAGCGCAGGCCGGGCGAGGCGAAGCGCGGGCCGATAGGCGTTGTAGCGTATCAGCAGGAATACCGCATAGTCGTGCGCAAGGTACGGCAAGCGGGCATCATGGATCGGATACAGCCGAAAGGCCCGCCGCGCGTGCTCCACCGCCTCCGCCAGCTCCCCGTGCTCCGCTGTTAATGCGAACAGGTAGTGATGCGCGACCGCCGCACGGCGCTTACGACCGGTCCGGAAGGCCCGCCGCGCGGCCTTTAAATACGCGCTCTTGGCTTCGGACAGGTTGCCAAGCTCCTGCATCAAGGCGCCGTAGCCAGTGAGCGCCCGCAGGCTATCGTGCCGGCTGCGGTGGCGAACCGAGCGCGCGAACGCGCGCTGATACCATGCTGACGAACGGCCGAGGAAGCCGCCCACATGCACGCGCCGACAGATCCACCCCGCGTCCACGGCGTAGGCGGGGTGTTCAGGATCGGCGTAAGCGGCGGCCTCGCTAAAGTGTGCGGCGGTTTCCAACAGGCCCCTATCATCCGCCCACGCGTACACCGCGTGACAGGCGCGCGCCACGTCCGGCGCGCCGATAGTCTCCGGTTGCCGCTGCAACTCCGCGAATGCTTCGAAGGCACCGGCCAGCTCCGGCGCCTCCGCAACCGCACCCGCGTACACGTCCAGCGTATTCGATGTTGGGGCACGGAAGGCGCGAGCGCGCCGCTCCTGCGGAGTGACGGTCCAGAGAAGCACGGTCCGCAAAGCTCGCCAGAACGCGATCGCCAGCGTGTCGGGGACGTTCAACACATCGAAGTTACTGCGCGGAGGGGGCGCGGGGGGAATGCACAGAGGGCGCCCCGCGCGGGGTTCGGCATGCATCGAGGGGCGGCGTCAGGTGGGGCGTGTCCACGCGCTTCCCGACAACACTAACGAGCGTGCTCGCGAGATGCTACGGTGGATATAGTGAACGATACCCGCTGTTATAAATTTGACCACAAATAGACAGCTGCGCGTCGTGCGCGGCGGCAGAATGCCAATAATTATTGTCCAGTATGAACGATACAGCCTCCGCGAGCGCGGCGAGCTTTGTTCAGATGCTCCGAGTCTCGCCTACTCCGCGTCGGGTGAAGGCCCGCCGGAGTGGCTAAGGGGGTTGGGAGAGTGACGACGGGGGCGCACAGTTGGCGCCCCCGCCGTTTGCATATTATTCAGGCGCCACCGGCGTTGGTGTCAGGTACATACTTGCCTTTTTTTATGTGTGGATGGCCTCGGCGCGGCGGCTGGCGGCGGCGCGGTGGATGGCGTCCACCACCTGCTGCGTGCGCACGGCGTCTTCCAGGTCGCAGCGGATGGCGTCGCGCGGGCCGCCCGCGACGGCGGAGAGGAACGCCGCCGTCTCGTCGTGGAAGACCTGGTAGCGGTCCGCGGGCGGGGCGGGGGTGTCCGCGTCCACACGCAGCAGGTCCCACCCGTCCAGCCGCACGGCGCCCTCCGCGGTGAACACGCGGAAGCCGATCTCCTTGGCCGTCGCGCGGCAGCTGTAGAAGAGCGAGCCCAGCACGCCGCCGTCGAACTCCAGCGTCACGGCGGCGCTCCCCGCCATCCCCGGTCGGTCCGGGTGCTCGGCGACCGTCGCCTGCACCTGCCGCACCTCGCCCACCAGGTAGCGCGCCAGGTCCACCAGGTGCGTGGCCTGCTCGTTCACGGGGCCGCCGGAGAGCTCGCGCCGCCCCCACCAGGGCACGGCGTACGAGGCGTTCACCCAGTTGCCGGCGGCGCCCAGCACGACCGCGCCCCGCAGCGCCTCGCGCGCCTCGCGGACGGAGTCGCGGTAGCGGTTCATGTAGCCCACGGCCGTGAGCACGGCACCGTCGGAGGCGGCGCGGCGGAACGACTCGAGCTGCTCCGCCCCCAGCCCCACCGGCTTCTCCACGAACACGGCGCGCCCCTCCCGCGCGGCCCGCGTCTCAACCGGCCCGCGCGCCGCGGGCGGCGTGCAGACGAAGACGGCGTCCACCCCGCTCCAGTCCAGCTCCCCGGGGTCCGAGAGCGTGCGGCAGCCGGGCGCCTTCGCGGCCAGCGCGGCGGCGGCCCCGGCGTCGGGGTCGCAGGCCGCGACCACGGTGGCGCCGTGGCGCAGCGCGCCCTCCATCCGCAGCAGCCCCATCCGGCCGCACCCCACCACGGCCACGCGCGGCGCGCTCATCGCCCCACCTCCGCGGCGCGGCGCTCGCGATCCAGGCCGCGCGCCAGGGCATCCGCGATCCGCTCCGCCACACCGGCGGGGATGACGGGGTCCACCTCCAGCGCCTCGCGCAGCCGCTCCCGGCCCGGATCGCGGACGGCGCGCATCACCGCGCCCTCGTGCGTGCGGAACCGCCGCAGCCACGCGGCCGCCGCGGGGGGCACGCTCGCTGCGGGGCGGGGATGCACGCCGCGCGCGTCCACCATCGCCGGGACCTCTTCCACCACGTCGTCTCCCCGGTGCAGGTTCAGGGTCAGGTGCGCCGGCGGGCCGCCCGCGAGCGCCGCCAGCACGGGCACGGCCGCCCGGGCGTACCAGGGCATCGCCCGGTCCGCCAGGCTGGCTGGGACGCGCGAGGGGTCGCGCAGCTCGCGCAGCAGCGTGGTGCGCACGCCGCGCAGGTACGCCGCCCGCCCCGGCGCGGGCACCTCGCCCGCCAGCAGGCGATGGTACTTCAGCGGCAGCGCGCCCACGGCTGCGATCTCGTCCGCGCGCACGCCGCCGATCGTCCTCTCCCCCAGCCGCGCGGGGAGCTCCGCCAGCAGGTCGCGATCGCCGTGGCGCAGGGCCGTGACGAAGCCGCGGTGGTTCAGCCCCGCGTACTCCCACTCCACCTCGTCCAACGAAAGGCCGAAGACGGCGGCCGCCTCCTCCACCGTGCAGAGGGGGAGCTCGCAGAGGCCGGCGACGTTCGGCACGGCGTCCGCCAGCAGGGCCGTGGCGCAGCTCAGGGGATTGGTCAGGTTCAGCACCCACGCGTCGGGGCAGCACGTCCGCAGCGCATTGGCCGTGCGCGCCATCGCCGGGGCGAGCGCGACGGCCGTCCGCAGCGCCGCGGGGCCCAGCGTCTCGTCCGCGGGGACGCCGAAGCGCGCGCAGAACGTTTCGCCCCGCGCGCGCCCCTCCATCCCCCCGTAGCGCACCTGGTGGAGGACGAAGGCGGCGCCGTCGAGCGCGGCGTCGAGCGCCGTCTCCGCGCGCACCGTCCACCCGCGCGGGCCCAGCCGGTGCGCGGCGTACGCCTTCATCCGTGCCAGCGGCACCGGCGAGCGCCCGTGCAGCACCAGCTGCATGGGGGGCACGCCGGCCGCTTCCTCGCGCAGCGCCTCGACCAGCGCGGCGGTGAAGGGGCTGCCGCCCCCGAGCACGGCGAAGCGGGGGATCACGCCCCACCCGCGCCGAAGAACGCGCGGATGCGTTCCGCCACGTAGTCCTGCTCGTCCGCGCCCAGGTCGGGGCGGATGGGGAGGCAGAGGAGTTCGCCCGCCAGCGCCTCGGCCACGGGGAACTGCCCCTCGCGCCAGCCGCGGTCCGCGAACGCGGGCTGCAGGTGGATGGGGGTGGGATAGCGGACCACCGCGTCCACGCCCCAGGCCTGCAGGTGGGCCAGCAGGGCGTCGCGCCGGTCGGTGCGCACCTGGAAGAGGTGGTAGACGTGCTCCTCGCCCGCGTCTTCCGGCTGGAAGCGAAGGGGGAGGCCGGCCAGGCGCTCGCGGTAGCCGGCCGCGGCCGCGCGGCGCGCCGCGTTCCACGCGTCGAGCGAGGGGAGCTTGTGCTCCAGGATGCGCGCCTGGATCGCGTGGAGCTTGCTGTTGTAGCCCACGGCCACGTGGTGGTTCTGCCCCTGCTGCCCCAGCGCCCGCAGCCGGTCGATGGAGGCGGCGAGCTCCGCGTCGTCGGTGGCGATGGCGCCGCCGTCGCCCGCCGCCGCCAGGTTCTTGCTGGGGTGGAAGCTGAAGGCCGAGACCACCCCGAAGCTCCCCGTGCGCCGCCCGCCCGTGCGCGCGCCGTGCGACTGCGCGGCGTCTTCCACCACCTGCACGCCGTGGCGCTCCGCCGCGGCCATCACCGCCTCCATCGGCGCCGGCTTGCCGAAGAGGTGCACCGGGACGAGCGCCCGCGTCCACGCCGTGACGGCGGCATCGAGCTGCGTCACATCCATCCCCCAGCTCCGCTCGTCCGCGTCCACCAGCACGGGGGTGGCGCCCACCAGGCAGGCGGCCGCCACCGTGGCGTAGAAGGTGTTCGCGTGCGTCACCACCTCGTCGCCCCGGCCGATGCCCAGGGCCATGAAGGCGAGGATGAGCGCGTCCGTGCCGCTGTTGACGCCGCGGACGTGCCGGACGCCGAGGTACTCCGCGAAGGCGGCCTCGAAGCGCGACACCTCTTCGGTGAGCACGTAGCGGCCGCCCAGCAGCATGCCCTGCAGCTCCGCGGTGAGCGCGTCGACCCCATCGCCGAAGTCCGCGGGATAGTTGTAGCGCCCCACGCGCCGGACGCGCGGCGGGGCGGGGGCATCCAGCAGGTCAACCATGGCGTGCGGCCTCCAGCGCGAATCGTCCGGCTCCGATGAGCCCCGAGAGGTCGTCGGCGGCGCCCAGCTCCACCCGCTCGTTCCAGCAGCCGCCCTGGTGCCAGGCGGACGCAGCGGCCGCGCGGGCCACCTCCCTGCGGTACCCGTCGCCCAGCGCCAGCGCGAACCCGCCCACCAGCGTGAACCGCTCGATCCCCAGCGCCGTGTGGATCCCCGCCAGCGCCACCCCCAGCGGCGCGCTCACCTGCCGGACGAGCGCCGCCGTCCAGCCGTCGCCCGCGCGGAAGGCGGCCACGAGCGACTCGTTGGTGATGGCATCCGGGTCGCCGGCCGCGTCGCGCCCGGGGAGCGAGGCCGCGAAGGCGGCGGGGTCCGCCGCGGCGCGGCGGCGGGCGGCCAGCAGCGCGCCCCGTCCGCTGGCCACGGCGCCCAGGTGGCCGCGGCCGCCGCAGTCGCACAGCGGCGCGTCGGCCGCGAAGTCCACCACCGTGTGGCCGATCTCGCCGCCGCGCCCGGCCGCACCCGTCACGGGGCGCCCGCGGACGAACACCTTGTTGCCGATGCCCGAGCTCACCGTGACGATGCAGAAGTCCTCGTCCGCCGCGCGCAGGTGGCGGTAGCCCGCCGCGCTCACGTCGTTCAGCACGTGCACGGGCGTGCCGGGCCAGTGCGGCGCGAGCACGGCGCCCACGTCCAGCGGCGCGCACCCCCGGTCGCCCCAGATGGTCGGCGCGGCGAGCACCCGGCCGTCCGCGCCCACCGGCCCGGGGAAGGCGATCCCCACCGCCCGGGGCTCCAGGCCGCCCAGCACCTCGCGCCCCGCGGCGGCCATCGCCTCCAGCAGCCGCGCGCGGATCTCGTCGCCGCCGGCGTGCGGGTGCGTCCAGGTGCTGGGCGTCTCGCGCACCTGCACCTGCGATACCGTCTCGTCCCCGCGGTAGAGCGCGGCGCGGATGCGCGTGCCGCCCACGTCGAACACCAGGCAGGGCCGGTCGTCGCCGCGCACCTCGGGGAAGGGGACGCGCCGGTCCATCTGCGCCAGGTCGTCGCGCGCGGCGCGCATCACCTCCGTCGGGAGCTCCGCGACGTGCTCCAGGAACTCCGAGCGGCCGGGACCGACGGGGAGGACCAGGTTCAGCCGCCCGCCCCGGTGCGCGGCCGACTCCGCCACGGCCCGGTCCAGCAGATCGTCCGTCAGCAGGGGATGGTAGATGGGGAGCCCCAGGCGCGCGAGCAGGTGCAGGACGCGGTCGCACTCCGCTGCGGGGAGGCGGCCGAGCAGCGTGGCGACGCGCGTGGTCAGCGCCAGGTCGATGGCGACGGCCTGCCCGTGCGCCACGCGGTAGCCGGACACCGCCTCCAGCAGCGGGCTGAACACGTGGCCGAAGTCCACTCGCCGCTGCCAGGTGCGGTCCTCGAAGAGGTTGGGCTCCAGCTCCTCCAGCATGTCCACGGCGGCGCGCCACACGATCTCGGCCCGCGCCCCCGAGACGCGGCCGAAGCGCGAGGCCAGCAGCTCCGCCCCGTGCGCCTCCACCAGCTCCAGCAGCCCGGCGTCGCAGGCCACGGCCATCTTCACGATCTCCGCGAAGCCGGCGCGCAGGTGCGGCAGGGGGAGCGTCTCCAGGTACGCCGGGTCCACGAGCACGGCGGCGGGGGGAGAGAAGCTCCCC
>Ga0070685_10002181_pt1 | contig 10111 bp, 10 predicted proteins | sample KBSS13LmetaG_FD_65651 | JGI IMG/M metagenome (GOLD analysis project Ga0070685, IMG submission 65651) | Switchgrass rhizosphere microbial communities from Kellogg Biological Station, Michigan, USA - KBS S1-3L metaG | ecosystem: Host-associated > Plants > Roots > Rhizosphere ...
CGCACCCACCCGGTCGGCGTCTTCTCGCAACCCCACACGGTGGTGCGGCCGGCGAACTCGCCGTGGTCGTCGAGCGTCTTCCACTCCTGCACCCAGCAGTCGTACGCGTGGCCGTGGAGGCCCACCCGTTGGTGCAGCGACTTGACCTCGTGCGCGACGCGCCCGCCGCGCTTCTCCTCGTGGCCGTCGCGGTACTGGACGTCGGTGCCGAGGTCGATCGAGCGCAGCACGCGCACGCGCAGCGTGGTGTCGATGGCCTCCCAGCGCTTGGAGCGCGACACCCACTGCCTCACCGGGTCGTTCTCGGCGAACGGCTTCGAACGCGAGACGTTGAGCAGCATGCGGCAGCGGATCCAGCGGCCGTCGACCCTCAAGCTGTCACGGCCGAGGAACGTGTCGGTGCCGCCGCCCGACCAGGCGCCGGTCCACACGCCGACGCTGCCCGAGTCCGCATCCTCCCAGCGCTGGCCCTGGTCGTTGATGTGCTCGAACCAGAACCGGCGCCCATCGCGGTTCAAGAGCGTGGTGGTGACGCGCGTCACCTTCTTGGGGCCGAGGCCGTGGTCGAAGCGTTCGACGATCATCCAGCTCCCGACCTGTCCGAGCGTCCACGACGCGGCGGCAGGAAGGGCGAACGCGAGGAGCGCCGCGGCGAGCAGCCCGGCGCGGGCGCGGCGGTCGAAGGCACGACGGAGGCGGGTACGATCTTGCCAGGGTGTCATGCCCATGGCATCGGCACTTCGCGCGTCTCGCTTGAGGCCCCGCGAGGGCCCGGGCGCGCGCCTTCCGGGTACATTAGACTCACGCTCGCGCACGTCCTTCTCCCCCGCGAGGTCCACACCCCCATGACCCAGGTGCCGCCGACGCCATCCACCCCTGACGCCTTGCCGCAGGGCGAGCTCGAGTTCATCACCGAGCTCTGCGCCGTGGTCGCCGAGCAGTCCGAGCTCCAGCCCATCCTCGACTGGCTCGTGCACAAGAGCGCGCGCCTCATGGGCGCCGACGAGTGCACGATCAAGCTGCTCACCGCGAGCGGGGACACGGCGAAGACCATCATCTTCGACAGCCGCCGCTCCGGTCCCGAGGCGGGGGCGCGGTCGTGGGCGCCGGCGGTGAAGGCGTCGGTGATGGGCTTCCTGCTCTCTCAGCCCGGTGAGCTGGCGAGCCCCGACCTGGTGGCGGACGCGCGCTTCCCCGGCCTGAAGACGTTGCAGACGCCGGTGCGGGCGGTGCTCGCGCTGCCGCTCAAGGTGGACGGCCGCGTCACCGGCATGATCGCCGTGAGCAACGCCCAGCCGGGCCGGCAGTGGACGCGGCACGACGTACAGTTGATGAGCATCGTCGCCACGCACTCGGCGAGCGTGATCGAGAAGGCGCGGCTGCGCGTGGAGGCCGAGGAGAAGCGCCGCCTCGAGCTGGAGCGGGACGCGATGGAGAAGGACCTGCGCCTCGCGCGCGACATCCAGATGCGCCTCGTGCCCGAAGCACCGCTGTCGCTCGGGCCGTGGCGCGCCGAGGGCCGGCTCGAGCCCGCGAAACAGGTGGGCGGCGATCTCTTCGACTACTTCGTGCTCGATGCCGAGCGCGCGGCGGTGGTGATCGCCGACGTCTCGGGCAAGGGCGTGCCCGCGGCGCTCCTCGTCTCCACCGTGGCGAGCTCGGTGCGCGCGTTCGCGGACGGCGTCCACTCGCCCCGGCAGGTGGTCGAGCAGGTCAACCGCGCCGCGGTGCGCTCGTCGGCAGGCGGCAAGTTCGTGACGTTCTTCTACGCCGAGCTGGACCACGCGCTTGGGAACATCCGTTACGTGAACGCTGGCCACAACTTCCCGCGGCTCCGCCGCGCCTCGGGCGAGCTGGTGACGCTGGAGAAGGGCGGCATGCCGCTCGGGCTCTTCGAGGGGCTGCCGTACGAGTCGGGCGAGCAGCCGTTCGCGACGGGCGACGCGCTGCTGCTCTTCAGCGACGGCATCTCCGAGGCCGTCGACGGCTTCAACCAGGAGTACGGTGAGGACCGGCTCGACGCGCTGTGGAAGCAGCACGGCGCCGGCGCCGGCGCCGCCATGCTCGACTTGGTCTACGAGGACGTCATCCGCTTCCGGGGGGTCGCTCCGCAGAACGACGACATGACCATGGTGGTCGTATCGCCCGCCGCCGGAGCGTGATCCGCCGGCGGTTCTCGGTGCTCGAGGATCGGGCTCCACGCCATGCGAAGGGCCGCCCAGTGCACTAGACTGCCGCGGACCGTCCTCTGCCCCGCCACGAGGCCGCATGAGCCCTCTCTCGCCGCCCCTGTTCGACTCCGACGAGTCGCCCGGCCAGCCGATCCTCCAGAGGCTGGTCCAGGCGACCAGGCGGCTGCTGGGGGCCGACGAGTGCAGCATCATGCTGCTCGCCGGCGGCCCGTTCACCGTGAAGACCATCGTCTTCGACATCCGCCGGTCGGGCATCGAGGCCGCCTCGAGCTCGTGGACGCGGGAAGTCGAGGCGGCGGTGATGGTCGACCTGCTGTTCAACAAGTCCGCCGAGCTCGCGACACCCGACATCTTGTTTGACGCACGCTTTGGGCTCGTCGAGCTCACGACCCCCGACATCTTTGTTGATGCGCGCTTTTCCGAGCCGTGGGACCTGCAAACGCGCGTTCGTGCACTGCTCGCACTCCCACTCAAGCTGGACGGGCACGTCATCGGGATGATCGCGGCGAGCAACGCGCAGCCGGGCCGGCAGTGGACTCGACACGACGTGCAGCTGATGAGCAACGCGGCCACCCACGCGGCGAGCGTGATCGATGACGCGGGGCTGTGGGTCGGGGCCGAGGAGGAAGTCCGGCTGGAGTCGGAGCGCAAGGCCACCGAGAAAGAGCTAAGGCTCGCGCGAGAGATTCAGATGCGCCTGGTGCCCGCGGCGCCGCTGGTCCTCGGGACGTGGCTCGCCGAGGGCCGGCTCGAGCCCGCGAAGCAGGTGGGCGGTGACTTCTATGACTACTTCGTGCTCGATGCGGACCGTGCGGTGGTGGCGATCGCCGACGTCTCGGGCAAGGGCGTCCCCGCCGCACTCCTCGTCTCGACCGTGGCGAGCTCTGTGCGCGAGTATGCGGACGGCACGCACGCGCCCCGGGCGGTCGTCGAGCAGGTCGACCGGGCCGCGGTGCGCTGGTCGGCGGGCGGCAAGTTCGTGACGTTCTTCTACGCCGAGCTGGACCACGCGCGCGGGCGACTCCGCTACGTCAACGCCGGCCACAACTTCCCGAGGCTCCGCCGCGCCTCGGGCGAGCTCGTGCCGCTCGACGTGGGCGGCATGCCGCTCGGGCTCTTCGAGGGGCTGCCCTACGAGGAGGGCGAGCAGTCGTTCGCGCCGGGCGACGCGCTGCTGCTCTTCAGCAACGGCATCTCCGAAGCCGTCGACGGCTTCAACCAGGAGTACGGTGAGGACCGGCTCGACGCGCTGTGGAAGCAGCACGGGGCCGGCTCCGGCGCCGCGGTCCTCCAGCTCGTCTTCGACGACGTCATCCGCTTCCGCGGCGCCGCGCCGCAGAACGACGACATGACCATGGTGGTCGTATCGCCCGCCGCCGGAGCGTGATCCGCCGGCTGCTCTGGCAGGCGCTGGGCCTCGGGCTCGCGCTCGTGGCGCTGTGCGTCGCGATCGCGGTCGTGCGCGTGGCCCCCATCGACGTGCGCGGGCTCGCGCATCGCCCCCCTGGCCGAACCGCCATGATGCTCGAGCGCGAGCACGAGGCTCGCGAGCAGCACCGCTACTACCGCGAGTTCTGGCACTGGGTGCCGCTCGAGCGCATCTCCGCCACGCTCCGCCGCGCCGTGCTCGTGGCCGAGGACGACAAGTTCTTCACCCACGACGGCCTCGACTGGGACGAGATCCGCATCTCCGCGCAGCGGAACCTGCGCGCGCACAAGATCGTGCGCGGCGGCAGCACGATCACGCAGCAGCTGGCGAAGAACCTGTGGCTCGGCTCGTCGCGCACGCCGTGGCGCAAGTTCGAGGAGCTCATCCTCGCCATGCGCCTCGAGCGCGAGCTGACGAAGCGCCGGATCCTCGAGCTCTACCTGAACACGATCGAGTGGGGCGACGGCATCTACGGCGTGGACGCGGCCGCGCGCTACTGGTTCGGCGTCGGCGCGGGCTCGCTCGACGGGAACCAGTCCATCCGACTGGCCGCCGTGATCATCAACCCGCGTGTGTTCTCGCCGGCGACGCCGAGCGAGCGCATCGAGAACCGCATCAGGACCATCGCGCAGCGGCTCCGGCGACGCGGCGCTATCAGCGAGGACCAGTACCGCGTCACGCTCGGCCTGCCGCCGGAGGCCGAGGCGCCGGCGGTCGACTCGACGCTGATCGCGCGCCCCGACACCACCTCGGTCCCGCCGGCGGGAAGCGAACCCGCGCCGGTGGAACCCGCCCCCGAGGCCCCGGACACGGCCGCGGCCGACACGCTCAGCATCATCGGCTAACACTCGGGGTCGTTCTGGCGTCATGTTGTTCGAGAACCGGCCCGCTCGGGGCCATGGGAGACCTCGGCCTGTCGCGACCAAGCCCGGCGCCTGACCCGCACGAACCGGCCACGTCCGTCGACGCCCCGCTCGTGGCCGCGGCGAGGCGCGGCGATCGCGCCGCGTTCGGCGCGCTCTACCGCCGGCACGCGCGGCTCGTGCAGGCGGTGCTCCTGTCGCGCGTCGCCCCCGACAGCGTGGCGGATCTCGTGCACGACGTGTTCCTCCAGGCCATGAACCGATTGCAGGCGTTGCGGGACGACAGCGCGTTCGCGCCGTGGATCGCGACCATCGCGCGCCGGCGCGCGGCCGACTGGCGGCGCCGTCGTCGCGACACGGTACCGTTGGAGGAAGCGATGCCCGAGGCGGCGGCGACCGAGGTGGATCCCGAGGAGGCGTTCGACGCCCAGGCGGCGGTCGCGGCCATTCGCTCGCTGCCGGAGGCCTACCGAGAAACACTGATGCTCCGTTTCGTCGCCGGGCTGAACGGGCCCGAGATCGCGGCGCGCACCGGGCTCACGCACGGCTCGGTGCGCGTGAACCTGCACCGTGGGGTGGAGATGCTGCGGAAGAAGCTGAGCGAGGGCTCCGGCCATGCGTGACGAAGACGACGCGCTCTTCAGCGGTCGCGGGGCGCTGCCGGAAGACCTCGCACGGCTGGAGCGCGCGCTCTCGCAGCTCCCGCTCCCGCCCGAGCCCGACTGGAACGCGCGACCGCGGCCCGAGCGGCGCCCGCCCGTGTTCGCCTGGGCCGCGGCGGCGGCGGTGCTGGTGATCGCCTCGGCCGCACTCCTGCTCCTTGGCCGCGATGCCTGGCGCGTGGAGACGCTCGCCGGCAAGCCTTCGCTCGGCGGCGTCGCATTCGCGGGCAGGATCGCATTGGGCGGCCGTGTCACCACCGACACGCGCTCGCGCGCGCGGCTCGACGTCCAGGGGCTGGGGGTGGTCGAGCTCGAGCCCGGAAGCGCGCTCCGGCGCGTGCGCGGACAGGGTCCCGAGCGGAAGCTGGCCCTGGACCACGGCACGCTCACCGCGTTCATCCAGGCTCCGCCGCGACAGTTCGTGGTCGAGACACCGGTGGGCGTGGCCACCGATCTCGGCTGCACGTACACGCTGAGCGTGGCGCGCGACGGCCGCGGGAAGCTGGCGGTGACGTTGGGCCGGGTGACGTTCACGCACGACGGCCTGGAGTCGTTCGTGCCCGCGGGTCTCTGGTGCCCGCTGTCGCCGTCCGGCGATGGCGTGCCGCGGCGCGACTACGCGAGCGACACGTTCCTCGCCGCGATCGCGACGTATGACTCCACGCAGGGGGATGCGCCGGCGCTCGAACGCGTGCTCGAGACTGCCGAGCCGAGCGATGCGATCACGCTCTGGCACCTGCTGCCGCGCGTGGACGAGACGGCGCGCGCGCGCGTCGCGGCCCGCATCGCCGCTCTGATCGAGGTGCCCGCCGACGTCTCGCGCGAGCGCGTGCTGGCGTTGGAGCCCGCGGCGCTCGACGCGTGGTGGGGCGCGATCGGCATGGGCCCCGCCTCCGAATGGCGCACCACGAGCCCGAAACAGGCGCTGCCATGAGCCTCGGCTAACACCTGCGCGCGTTCCCGCGTCGAGTCGGGCGGAGGGCGGGACACAGCCCCGCCCCACAACGGCCCACGAAGGAGGAAACGCCATGAAGCCCTCGCTCCGCACGCTCGCGCTCGGCCTCGCCCTCACCACCGCGCTCGCCTCGCTCGCCACCGCCGGCGGCGCCGGCGTCAGCCTGGAACGCGCCAAGGACGGGCAGTACTTCGTTCACTCGTACGCCTGCACCGGCCCCTCGTCGGTGTCGCTGACCGCCACCGCCGAGGGCATGGTCAAGGGCGAGCGGAAGTCGATCCCGCTCGCGCTCAAGAGAACCAAGGAGCCGGGTGTCTACCGGATCGAGAGGACCTGGCCCGGCGAGGGCGCGTGGCTCGTGCGCACGAAGATGTCCGGCACCCACCGGCTCGTCTCCATCGCCACGATCGCGAGCGACGGCAGCGTGGCGGACAACGAGTACGTGCCGCAGGGCGACGGCCGCCACGAGTGCGACCAGAAGCTCGCGGCGAACACGAAGTAGCCCGTCACGAACGCCGCGGCGCCCGGGAGCATCCGCTTCCCGGGCGCCGCGCGTTTCGAGATGCGCTCAGGCGCCGAGCGCTGCCTTGACCAGCTTGGAGACCGTCCCGCCCTCGGCCTGGCCCTTGACCTGCGCCATCACCGCGCCGATCACCTTGCCCATGTCCTTGGGCCCCGCGGCGCCGGTCTTCGCCACGGCCGCCTTCACGATCTCGATGAGCGCTGCTTCCGGGAGCATGGCGGGAAGGAAGCGCTGGGTGACCGCGATTTCCGCTTCTTCGGACGCGTTCAGCTCGGGGTGGCCGACCTTCGTGTTGGTCTCGATGGTCTCGCGGCGCTTCTTCACGTAGCGCTGGAGGATCTCGATCTCCTCGTCGCGGCTGAGCGTCGCGTCTTTCGGCTTCGCCGTCTTCGCCTCCATGAGCGCCGCCTTGAGCATGCGCACCGTGGACAGGGTCGCGGCGTCCTTTTCCTTCATGGCGCGGACCATCTCCGCCTGGATGCGTTCGCTGATCGTCGGTTCCGACATGAGCTCCTCGGGGCGTGGGTGCTTCCGTGCGGCAGTCCAGAGCGCCGCACCTTAGCACGAGGCTATCCCCCGCTCACGGCGGGCACGATGTGGATCTCGGCATCCTCGGGCACGGCGGTCGCGAGCCCGCCGGTGAAGCGGATGCTCTCGAAGCCCACGAACAGCTGCACGTGCTCGCGCACCTCGCCGGTCTCGGTGAGCACGCGATCGCGCACGCCCGGGACCACGCGCCACAGCGCATCGAGCGCGTCCGACACGCTGTCGAAGCGGCCGGCCAGCTCGACCGTGGCGCGCGACCCGGGCAGGTCGCGCAGGATCGCGGGCAGGCGCACGCGCACCGGCATCGCGCTACCTCGCGCGCGTCAGCTTGCGCGCGGCCGAGCGCAGCGGCTTCTTCTTCGCCACCGCTTTCGCCTTCGACTTCAATTTCGCGACGCCGCGGCGCACCGCGCCCTTCGCATGCGGCACGCGGATCTTCGCCGGGTCGCCGATCACCACCGCGCGCACGCACAGCACCGGCGGCAGGCTGTCGGCGACGAGCGACCACGAGCCGCCGCCGTCGGCGGAGGCATAGACCTTGCCGCTCCGGGTCCCGAAGTAGACACCCGCGGGATCCAGCCGATCCACGGCCATGGCGTCGCGCAGCACCACCTCGTTCGCGTCCTTCTGCGGCAGGCCCTTGGACAGCGCCTCCCACGACTTGCCGCCATCGCGCGTGCGGTAGACGCGCATCTTGCCCTCGGGCGTGCAGCGGAACAGCGACGCCTCGAGCGGCACGATGTAGACCACGTCCGGATCGTGCGGATGGATCGCCATGCAGAAGCCGAAGTCGCTGGGCACGCCCTTGGCGATGTCGTGCCACGAATCGCCGCCGTCGTCCGAGCGGTAGAGCCCGCCGTGGTTCTGCAGGAACAACGTCTCCGGCCGTCCCGGATGCCGCACCACCTTGTGCACGCACTGGCCGAACTCGGGGAACTTCTCGGGCATGAAATCCACGCGCACGCCGCTGTTGCGCGGCCGCCACGTCTTGCCACCGTCCTCGGTGCGGTAGACGCCGCCGGTCGACATGGCGACGGTGATGCGATCGGGATCGGTCGGGTGCGGCAGCACGGTGTGCAGGCACTGGCCGCCGTTCCCGGGCATCCACTTCTCGCGGTGCGGGTGGTCGAAGAGCCCGCGCACGAGTTCCCAGGACTTCCCGCGATCGTGCGACACGAACAATGCCGACGGCTCGACGCCCGCGTAGAGGGTGTTGTTCTCGACCCCGGGCACGATCTGCCAGATGCGCTTGAGCGACACGCCCGCGCCTTCGGGGAACTTGAGCGTGGACGCGGTCTCGTCGGACCACGTCGCCCCGAGGTCGTCGCTCCAGCGCAGCGACGGCCCGTAGAACGGGTTCTCGACGCCGGCGAACAGTCGCTGGCCGTTGCCGTTGGCGCTCCCGAGCGCGTAGGTGGGCGAGCCGGCGAATTGCGGGCCGCCCCGCTCCCATTTGTCGCGCTTCGGGCCCGCGGCGAACAGGAACACGCCCTTCGATGTACCCGCCATGAGCAGCACCTGGCCCTGGCGCACGCGAAGATCACGGACGGTGGGCATGGGACCTCCCGGGAGTGATGTGGAGTGGTTGTTGACGGGAGGCTAGCACAGCCCTTTCGCGCCGGCGTCCGGGCCCGAGCCGCGTCCGGAAGGCTCGGCAGCGCGTTGGGAGCGCGCCCCCGTCACGCCGTCGTCACGGCCGCGGCAGCTCGAGCTCCACGCCCAGCGTGTAGATGACGTTGTCCACCGTGGTGTAGTCGTAGCGGCTGTTGCGCTCGATGCCGAACCTCGCCCAGCGCACCTTCGCGTCCAGCGCCCAACCGTTCGTGCGCTTGCTCTGCGGCACGAACGAGCCCTGCACCCAGTCGTTCCGCTCGTTGGCGAGGCGCACGCGCATGGGGACGGCCCAGAGGTCGTTTCCGCGTGGGTCGTTGATCAGGCTGATGCTGCCGAAGTTGTACGAGCCCCAGTAGTAGTCGGTGCCCACGCTCCAGACGACCGACACCGAGTCCGGCGAGAAGATGGGCGCGATGGAAGCCTTCCCCACCCAGTGGCTCGAGAGCACCTGCTCGGAGAGGAACGTCACGCGCTCGTCGTTGTGCTCGTGCCGCCACTCGATCGAATAGGACGAGCGCCGGAAGTCGCGAAGGTGCACGCCCAGCTCGGGTCGGAACTGGTCCGCGCCACGCTCGAAGTCCCAGACCTCGAGCAGCGCGTGGAACGGCCCGCGTGCCCAGTACGCGAGGTAGTCGCGGTTGTCGTTGTGGTCGGTATTGGACCAGTAGCGGAACTGAGCGCCCGCGCGCGTGGGCGTGGCGGCGGTCGCCGGCGTGGCGAGCGCGAGCGCGAGCAGTGCCGCCGCGAGCCACGTGACGCGCCTCATGCCGGCACCCGATCGGCGGCCGTGCGCCGCGGTCGCATGACGCCGCTCACGAACCGGAGGTACGTCCACACGCCGAGGCTCAGCGTGCGCAGCACGGTGTTGACCGCGCCGTAGACCGGGTAGACGAGCAATACGGATAGCGGCGCGCGCGCGCGCGTGCCCGGGATGCGCACCACCCACCACGAGTAGAGCTCGAACGCGAGGTAGAGCAGGTAGACGACGAGCAGCCACCAACGCAGCGCCGGCGTCAGCGCCATGACCACGAGCGAGACCGCCTTCAGCCAGTCGAAGAGCACGGTGTAGATGTTGTACGCCATCTCGTAGCGGAGCCGGATGCCGTGCCCCGGGGCCACGAGCAGCCGCACCATGTTCGGCAGCTGGTCGATGAAGCCCGGGTACCAGCCCACGAGGCGCTGGCGGAGCCATTGCCGCCAGTTCGCGGGCGCCACCGTCCACACCGGCTCGTTCGCGAACACGATGCGCCGGCCGTGGAGCAGGTGGATGATGGTGCGCTGCAGGTCCTCGCCCTGGAACACGGTCGAGTGCTCGTGGTGGAGTGCG
>Ga0070685_10002185_pt1 | contig 10101 bp, 10 predicted proteins | sample KBSS13LmetaG_FD_65651 | JGI IMG/M metagenome (GOLD analysis project Ga0070685, IMG submission 65651) | Switchgrass rhizosphere microbial communities from Kellogg Biological Station, Michigan, USA - KBS S1-3L metaG | ecosystem: Host-associated > Plants > Roots > Rhizosphere ...
GCTGGCGGCTGCGGCGGCGGGGCAGTGATCGCAGGTGGTTCGGAGGCTTGGGTCCGAGCCGCCGACGATAGGTCTTTCGGCCGCCGCCAGACGATGGTGTGGGGAAGGGGTTTGCGCCGCGGCGGCGCTCAGGATGACATTTCCGTTGCTGTCTCGGGCGTGAAACGAACGGCAAAACGAGGCGGAGCCGCGGAGAGATCATCGACTCTCTCTGCGGCTCCGCGTCTCTGCGTGAGGCGCCGTTCAGGGGCCTCGGCGTGCGCCTAGCCGGGGAAGGGCGTCCCGGACTGCGGCTGCTGCTCCTGCGTCGGCTGCCGCACCCGCGGCGGGCGGCCGAAGTTGTACTGGAAGGTCAGGTGCAGCGCCCGCGCGTTGAAGCTCCGCTCGGTGAGCTGGATCACGTTGTCGTCGCCCGCGCGCACCCGGAAGAGCGTGCCGTTGAAGGGGTCCGACACGCGCAGCGTCAGGCTGGCCTTGTCGCCGTACACCTTCTGGCGCACCGAGAAGTTCGCCACCCCCATCGCCTCGAACCGCCCCCGCTCGATGGGGGTGGCCGCGCGGTAGAAGTACGAGCCCGACACCGCGGTGCGCGGCGAGAGGTTGAAGGTGCCGTTCACCCGGGCCGACCAGCTCACCGCGTTCGACGACAGGCTCGACTCGCCGCCGCCTCCCTCCGTCACCAGCTTGAACACGTTGAACCCGGCGAAGCCGCTGAACTTCTGGCCGAAGCGCGCGTTGCCGTTCACGTCGGCGCCCCACGAGGTGCCGTGGTCCAGGTTCTGGAAGGTGATCGAGGTCACCTCGCGCCCCGCCACCGAGTCCGCCGTGTTGATGATGAAGCGGATCACGTTGCTGGTGCGCCGGTAGAACGGCGACACCTGCAGCGAGCCGAGCCGCATCGAGTGCTGCCAGCCGAGCTCGATCGCGTCCGTGTACTCCGGGTCCAGCTGCGGGTTGCCCAGGAAGACGTTCTGCAGGTCGAAGAACACCGGGAACGGGTTCAGCTCCTGCGTCCCCGGGCGGCGGATGCGGCGCGAGTAGCTGAGCTTCACCTGGTCCTTCTCGCCCACCTGCAGGCTGGCGAGCCCGCTCGGGAAGAGACTGAAGTAGTCGTGCGGGAAGTGCTCGCCCGAGTTGGCCAGCGTGAAGTCGCGGGTGGCGTACTCGGCCCGCAGCCCGCCCTGCAGCTCGAAGCGTCCGACGCCGCGGCTCACCACCGCGTAGGCGGCGTTCACGCTCTCGTCCAGCTCCAGCGCGTTGCTCAGGTCGCTGGGCACGAAGCTCCCGTTGCCAAGCGGGTCCGTGCGCACCGTGTAGTCACGGTCCAGCCAGCGCGCGTATCCCTTGTACCCCGTCTCCAGCTTGCCGCGCGCGCCCATCGGCCGCGTGTAGTCCGTCTGCCCCGTGAGCTGCCAGGTGACGGCGTCGGTGCGGTCGATCTCCGCGTCCACGCGCGCGCCGCCGCCCAGGGGCTGCCGCCACAGGTCGGTGACGTCCAGGTCGTGCACGCGGTTCAGGCGCACCTCGCCGGAAAGCTCGTGGCGCTGCGGCACCATCGTCCGCTTGAAGCCGAGCGTGTAGTCCACCATCCGCCCGTCCGCGTCGGCATCGCGGACGCGCTGGTAGTGCGCGAGCAGCGCCTGCGTGGCGTCGAGCTCGCTGTAGTCGCTCAGCGACTCGTCGGTGGCGCCGCGCACGTTCAGCAGCAGGGCGGTGGAGAGCACGTTCTTCGGCGACAGCCGGTAGTCCAGGCTGCCGTTGAAGTTGTGCCCGCTGTTCCCGTTCGTCCCCGTGATGTCCTGGTTGGTGAAGGAGAGCGGCGCCTCCAGCGCCCCCAGCCGCGTGCGGTCGTTGATCCCCCGCACCGACCGGTCGTCGCTGATGAAGCCGTAGCTGGCGAAGATCGTCGCCGGGCCCTGCTGCCACCCCAGGTTCCCGGAGGCGCTGTAGCGGTCGGAGGTCGACGCGCCCAGCGTGAACCCGCCGCTCAGCCCCAGGTCCACGTTCTGCTTGAGCACGATGTTGATGATCCCCGCCATCCCCTCCGGGTCCTGCCGGGCGGAGGGATTGGGGATGACCTCGATGCGGTCCAGCGTGTTGGCCGGGAGCTGCTTGAGGTAGCCGGCGAGCTGCGCGCCGCGCATCGGCGACGGACGGCCGTTGATCTGCACGACGACGTTCTCGTTGCCGCGCAGGCTCAGCCGCCCGTCGGGGTCGACCTGCACCGAGGGCACCGCCTCCAGCACTTCGCTGGCGTTGGTGGCCGCGGGCGCGACGGTGCGCGTCTGGTAGGTGTTGCGGTCCGGCGCGATGGCGACCGCCTGCCGCTCGCCCGTCGCCGTGATCCCGGCGAGCGCGACGGCGTTGCGGGCGAGGCGGATCGCGCCGACGTTGGCGCGCGGCGCGGTGGGGGCGATGGTGAGCGTGGCGCTGGTGTGCGCCGTGTAGCCCATCATGCTCACCTTCAGGTAGTAGACGCCGGGGCGCAGCCCCTCGATCCGGAAGGAGCCGTCCGGACGGGCGATGGCCCCGGCGACGAGCGCCGAGTCCGCGCGGCTCCAGACGGCGACGGAGGCGGCGGCGACGGGCGTGCTGCTCTGGCCGTCCACCACGGTGCCGCGGATCTCTCCGGGGCCGGCGGCGGGCGGCTGCTGCGCGGACGCGGGCGGGCGCGCGGGGTTCTGGGCCGAAAGCGACCCTGCGCCTCCCAACAGCGAAAGGGCGATGGTAGCGGCGGCGATGCGCTTCATGGCGGGAACACAGGTGGGGGTGGCGCGGGGGGCGATTCGGTGCGATGGCGGTTCGCGAGCGAATCCCCTCGCGCACTCCTACGGCCATTCCGGCAGGGGAGTTTCAGCGATGATGGGTGCCCTGGAGTCTCCGGAGTTTGCGCCACGGTGCTTGCGAATTCGAGGCGCGCCGTACAAATACGGATGGCTCCGCCGGGCTGGTCCGTGGCGCGCAGCTTCCCTTCAATGATCTCCTCGCCTCCTCCAGAACCCCAATGCTGAAATCCCGCCGCGCGGTACCCCACGCCACGACGTTCGCGATCGGCCTGCTCGCGCTCGCGCTGGGGTCGATCCCCACGCCCGCTCGCGCGCAGATCGGCTTCGAAGACCTGCTCGGCAGCATCACCGACATCTCCGTCTCCGGCACCTGCTGGAGCACGAGATCGGCGTCGATTCGCTCCGCGGACTGTCCGGGCGGACAGAACGGCTATGGCCTCGAGGTGCTGTGGGCGCTGAAGAAGCTGTCGCTGGGGGAGACGCACTCCGACACCACGTGGGTCGCGTCGCAGAAGCGGGTGATTCAGCGCGGTGGCCGGACGGATACCGTCACGGTCCTGACGCCGGAAGAGAAGGAGGACGACGACGGGTATCACCTCCTGATCGAGCTGGGACTGGGGTACAGCCAGTTTTCCGGCTTCGCCTCGACCGACGACCGCTTCGATCTGCGCGGGACGGTGCGGGAGGTGCCGTCGGTGGCGGTCTACGCCACCTTGGAGGGGCCGCCCAAGAGCTTCCTGGAGTACGTCAATCCCTACGTCGGCGTCCGCTCGGGGCTGATCGAGCTCAGCGGCGTGCAGGCGTTCTCGCCCGTAGACGGCGACTCGACGACCTCCTACGCGGCAAGCGCCGAGGTCTTCCAGGTCGGCGGGGCGATCGGGGTCGCGGTCGGGAACGAGGCCGCGAGCCTGTTCGTCGAGGCGCAGCTGAACCTCCGGCGGTTCACCAGCATCGACTGGACCGGTGGAACGGGCGGGACGATTCCCGGCTTCCTGCCGCGCGGGCTGGATTTCACCGGTCCGAGCCTCTCCGTGGGCGTGCAGATCCACGTCAGGAATTCCGACGACGCCGGGAAGTAGTCGCGTCGTCCCAGGCCGAGGCTGATCGCTTCGTTGTTGGTGCGGTCGTTGCTCGCGCTTACACTGTGTCGGTCCCTACACCCGTCCATCGTCCCATCCCGTCCGGAGCTGCGATGCACCGCAGGCGCTTCATCCTCGATATGGCCGGCGCAGCGGCGGCCGTGGCGCTCGCGCCGTCGCTCGCGTCGAGCGCGTCGTGGCTCGGGCCTCGGCGGCGGCCGAACGTGGTGCTGATCATGGCCGACGACCTGGGCTACGGCGACCTGGGGTTCACCGGCCGCACGGACTACCGCACGCCGGTGGTCGACCAGCTCGCGCGCGAGGGCGTGGAGCTCACGCAGATGTACACGGCCGCGCCGGTCTGCACGCCCACGCGCGTGGCGCTGATGACGGGCCGCTACCCGGCGCGCACCCCGGTGGGGCTGTACGAGCCGCTCACCACCAACCCCGTGGGCTTGGAGCCCGACCCGCCGACGCTGGGAGCGTTGATGAAGGGCGCCGGGTACGAGACGGCGCTGGTGGGGAAGTGGCATCTGGGCACGCTGCCGCGCTTCCACCCGCTGCGCCACGGCTTCGACGAGTTCTACGGCATCCTCGGCCCCGCGGCCGACTACGCGAGCCACGTCGACACGGAGTCACGCGAGAACCTCTTCCAGGACGGCACGCGTACGGTGCGCACGCCGGGGTACCTCACCGACCTCCTCACCGAGCGTGCGGTGCGCATCGTCTCGCGGCGGCGCGCGCGGCCCTTCTTCCTCAACCTGCAGTACAACGCGCCGCACTGGCCCTGGCAGGCGCCCGGCGATCCGCCCTATCCCGACACGCTCCCCTGGGTGCGCGGCGGCTCGCCCGCGACCTACGGGCGGATGGTGGAGAGCATGGACACCGGCGTCGGCCGGGTGCTGGAGGCGCTGCGGCGGCACGGGCTGGAGCGGGACACGCTGGTCGTCTTCTCCAGCGACAACGGCGGCGAGCGCTTCTCGCACATGGGGCCGTTCAGCGCGGGGAAGATGTCACTGCACGAGGGCGGGCTGCGCGTGGCGGCGGTCGCGCGCTGGCCGGGCGTCGTCCCGGCGGGCGGGCGCACCGGGCAGGTGGCGGTGACGATGGACCTGACGGCCACCTTCCTCGCGCTGGCCGGCGCGCGCGCACCCGCAGCCGCGCCGCTCGACGGCATCGACCTGATGCCCGCGCTCACCGGCGAGCGCGGGGCCGTCCGCCGCGAGCTGTGCTGGCGCATCTTCCAGCGCCGCCAGGAGAAGGCGGTGCGCAGCGGGGACTGGAAATACCTGCAGACGGCCGACGGCGAGTTCCTCTACGACCTCGCCGCGGACCCCGGCGAGAAGCAGGACCGCAAGGCGGATCACCCCGCCGTCTTCCAGCAGCTCCGGGCGAAGCTCGCCGCCTGGGAGCGCGAGGTGCTTCCCCCCATCCCGCTCGATCCCGCGCGGGCCTGATCCGCGGCCGTCGAGCCGAATCGGACGGAATGGGGTCTCACACGGAGTCAACGGAGTCAGCGGAGTAACAACAGCCTACGCTTGCCGCTGCCGCAAAGCCGCGCCAGAATCCCCCGTCTCCGACCTCATTTCCCGCCGCGAGCCTCCCGATGAGCACACCGATCACCCGCCGCGACTTCGTGGCTTCCGGCGCGGCCGCGGCCGTCGCGGCGACGCTGCCCGCATCGTCGGTGCTCGCGGCACCGGCGGTCGTCCTGCGCGGTGCGGCGCGGCCGGTGGTGATCGCATCCGACAACGGCAACCGGTTCAAGAACGGCGGCGACGTGACCGCCGTGCAGAAGGCGTTCGCGATGATCGCGCAGGGCGCCGACGTGCTCGACGCGCTGGTCGCCGGCGTGAACCTGGTGGAGCTCGACCCGGCGGACGAATCGGTCGGCTTCGGCGGGCTGCCCAACGCGGACGGCGTGGTGCAGCTCGACGCGTCGGTGATGCACGGGCCGAAGAAGCGCGCCGGCGGCGTCGCGGCGCTGGAGGGCGTGCGCACGCCGTCGCTGGTGGCCAAGGCGGTGATGGAGACCACCGACCATCACCTGCTGGTGGGGCACGATGCCCGGACCTTCGCCCGGCAGATGGGCTTCACGGTGGAGGACGACCTGAACACCCCCCACTCGCGCCGCCTCTGGCTGGAGTGGAAGCGGCGGATGGATTCGGCCCACTTCCTCGATCCCGCGCAGCGCGCCGAGGCGGGGCACCGCGCCGGGCTGGAGATGGTCGCCGAGGGACTGATCCGCGAGGCGCACTACTACGGCACCATCAACTGCAACGGCATCAACGCGCGCGGCGAGATCTGCGGGGTGACGACGACCAGCGGCCTCGCCTTCAAGATCCCCGGCCGCGTCGGCGACTCGCCAATCCTGGGCGCGGGGCTGTACGTGGACGGCGCCGTCGGTGCGGCCGGCTCCACCGGCCGCGGCGAGGCGAACCTCTACAACCTCACCTCGTACTTGGTCGTCGAGAACCTGCGCCGCGGGATGAGCCCGAAGGACGCGGGGATGGAGGGGCTGCGGCGCATCGTCGCCAACACCGTGGAGCGCCGCCTGCTGAACGGCCGCGGCACGCCGAACTTCAGCATCCAGTTCTACGTGCTGAACGCGCGCGGCGAGCACGCCGGCGTCACCCTCTACCCAGGCGGCACCTACGCCGTCTGCGACGAGGGCGGCCCGCGCAACGTGCTGCTGGAGCCGCTGCTGCAGGGCTCGCCGCGCGACTGAAACGACGGTCCCGGGCGCTGCGTAGTGGGCGACGCGGTCGTGCGTGCGTTTAAGGGAAACCCATCCGAATCCCAGCCTTTTCAAAGGTGGACCTGTGACCGATCGGTTGACGCTGGCGACATCGACCGGGCTGCCCCTTCTGTCCCTCGTCTTTCACGTCGGGACGGGGCTGATTGCTCTCGTGGCGGGATTCCTGGCCATCGGGTTTCGCAAGGGAGGGACGTGGCACCGCCGCAGCGGCATCGTCTTCGTGTACACGATGATCGCCACCGGTATCGCGGTGGCGGGCATCTATGCCTACGAGGGGAAGCCCGTCTCCGGCGGCGTGTTCGTCATCTACCTCGTGTTCACCGCCTATACCGCCGTCAAGCCGCTGCGCCGGGCGGGCCGGCAGGTGGACATCGCCCTCCTGGTGCTGGCATCGACCTTCGCCGTGGGAGGATTCGTTCGCGCATTCACCGTGTTCGGCATGCCGGGAAGCCAGATCAACGGCGTGCCTGCCGGGATGATCTTCTTCATGGCCACGATCACCCTGCTCGCCGCGATCGGCGATCTCCGGATGATCCGGGACGGCGGGATCCAGGGAACGCGGCGGGTGGCGCGTCATCTCTGGCGGATGTGCTTCGGTCTGTTCATCGCGTCCGGCTCGTTCGTCGCCCAGCTTGCCCAGATGAAGTACCTCCCCGAGCCGCTCCGCAGCGTCCCGGTGATCGTCGCCCTGGGCGCCGGCCCGCTCGTGGCGCTGCTCTACTGGATGTGGCGCGTCCGCCTGAAGCAGAACCTGCGCGGATTGATGACCGCGAAGCCGATCGAGGCGCGACTCCCGGCCTGACGATGGGTTGAGAAGCCTCGCCCCTCCGGTGTCGTTTTTCTGAGGTCCTCCCTGGTGTCATCCTGAGGGCCTGACCCGGCGAAGTCCGCGAACACGGTGGTCCGCAGGCCCGAAGGATCTAACCGCGGCCGCCACGTGGCCGGGGCGCGGCAGCGTCAAAGCAATCAAGGCTCGCAACCGTCTCTCAGCCGCGGCATTCGCGTGGCTTCCGCAGCAGGTCTCGTGTGTCCGCGGTTAGATCCTTCGGCCCGGCCGTCACCTGTGCGAGGCGAGCCCGGACGGGTTCGGGCCTCAGGATGACACCGGGCGGGCGCGAGATTCTCAATCGTTTCTGAAGCAAATCGGCCTGATCATCACGGCGAGAAATGCCGCCCACCAGCAGTCTCACGGCGTGCTTGACAATCAATAAGCATCTACTTATATGTTAGGGCATGCAGAGCGCGGCTGGGGACCAGGACAAAATCTTCCAGGCGCTGGCGGACCCGAGCCGCCGGGCGATCTTCGAGTCGCTCACGCGTGGCGAGGCGGCGGTGAAAGAGCTCACGGCGCGCTTCGACATCTCGCAGCCCGCCGTCTCGCAGCACCTCGCCGCCTTGAAGGAGGCCGGCCTGGTGAACGGCCGCCGCGAGGGGCGCTGCGTCTACTACCGGGTGGAGCCGGCCGGGATGAAGCCACTGATCGACTGGATCGCGCACTACCGCGCCTTCTGGACGGACCGGGTCGATCGCCTCGAACGACTGCTGGAGACCATGGACCGATGACGCTCACCGACACGACCGCGCGATCGCAGACCGAATCCCTCTCGTTCGATTTCGATCTGCAGCATCCGCCGGAGAAGGTGTGGCGGGCGCTCACCGACCCCGTGCTGCTCGCGGAGTGGCTGCTGCCCGCCTTCGACCTCGAGCTCGAGCCGGGGGCCGCGTTCACCTTCAAGACGCAGCCGTACCCCGGCTGGGACGGCAGCGTGAACTGCCGCTTCCTGGAGATCGAGCCGCAGAGGAAGCTGAGTTACGCGTGGGTCGTCGTCGACCTGGACACCGTCGTGACCTTCACGCTCACGCCCACGGCGTCGGGAACGCGCCTCTCCCTGGTGCAGTCGGGCTTCAAGCCGGACCAGAAGAAGAACTTCGGCGGCGCGCGCTACGGCTGGAAGATGATGGGTGGCAAGCTCGAAGACCTGCTCGAGAGGATCTCATGAACTGGAACCACTGGATTCGGCAGACCCACCGCTGGCTGTCCATCGCCTTCACGGCGACCGTGATCGCCAACTTCGCCGCGATGACGCAGGGGCAGCCGCCGGCCTGGGTGACCTACTCGCCGCTGCTCCCGCTCGCCCTGCTCCTGTTCAGCGGCCTCTACCTGTTCGTGCTGCCGTACGCCGCCAGGCGGCGCAGCGGGCGACGGGCATCCCTGCAAGGAGAATGAACCATGACTTCAAAACCTGAGACCAGCGGCCCCGGCGCGAGAGACTGGCGCGAGGAGACGCTGGCCCGCATGCGGGCGCTGATCCTGGAGGCCGATCCCGAGATGGTCGAGGAGCGGAAATGGAAGAAGGCGTCGAATCCGACGGGGGTGCCGGTCTGGTCGCACCACGGCATGGTCTGCACCGGGGAGACGTACAAGCAGGCCGTGAAGCTGACCTTCGCCCGGGGCGCCAGTATCCCGGACCCGTCGGGCCTCTTCAACGCCAGCCTGGAAGCCGGCACGCGCCGGGCGATCGACATCCACGAAGGGGAGACGGTCGACGCGGACGCGTTCAAGGCCCTGGTGAAGGCCGCGGTGGCCGAGAACGCCCCGTGAGCGAGACCAGGCCGGTGACGCTCCTCTCGGGCGGCAACCCGCAGATCGCGAAGGCGGACGGCGACGCCCCGGTGCAGGCGTACATCGCCGCGATGCCGGAGTGGAAGCGCGACATCGGGAAGCGCCTCGACGCGCTCGTCGAGCGCACCGTGCCCAACGTGCGCAAGGCCGTGAAGTGGAACTCCCCCTTCTACGGCGTCGAGGGCCAGGGGTGGTTCCTGTCGTTCCACGTCTTCACCCGCTACGTCAAGGTGACCTTCTTCCGCGGCACGTCGCTGCGCCCCGCTCCAGCCGGAGGCAAGGACAGGGAAGCGCGCTGGATCGACGTCCACGAGGACGACCTCGACGAGGCGCAGATGGAGAGCTGGGTGAAGCAGGCGGCCGCGCTCCCCGGGTGGATGGCGTAGGCCGACCGTCCTTAGGCGGGCATTGTCCAACCCGCGCGCAAGTGTAAAATTCACGGGCACTTCCGCCACACTCACACCCGCATCCCGGACCGCGCGTGGAGTACGCCCTCCTCTGCCTGACGTCGTTCGCCATCTGCGGGCTCGGCGCGCTGCTGCCGTTCGTCAACACCGAGGTGTACCTGATCGGCGCGGCGGCGCTGATGCCGCGCACGCTCTGGACGCCATTGGTGGTCGCGGGGAGCGTGGGCGCGATGGCGGGGAAGGTCCTGCTCTACTACGCGGGCCGCGGGATGCTGAAGCTCCCCTGGCAGCGCGCGCAGAAGGGCCTCGCGAAGATGCAGACGCGGATGGAGGAGCGCCCCACCGTCGGCAAGCTCCTCTACTCGGTCAGCGCCGTCGTCGGCCTCCCGCCGTTCTACGTGACCACGCTCGCCGCCGGCGCGGTGGGGATGAACTTCACCTTCTTCCT
>Ga0070685_10002186_pt1 | contig 10101 bp, 4 predicted proteins | sample KBSS13LmetaG_FD_65651 | JGI IMG/M metagenome (GOLD analysis project Ga0070685, IMG submission 65651) | Switchgrass rhizosphere microbial communities from Kellogg Biological Station, Michigan, USA - KBS S1-3L metaG | ecosystem: Host-associated > Plants > Roots > Rhizosphere ...
GGTCCTCGCTCCAGTTCCACGACGGAGAGTTCATCTGCAGCGCCTTCACCGTCACCGGCGACTGCGAGGCCAGCTTCGGATTGCGCCGGAGTGGCCCGCCGATGAGCGGGCGGAAGTGCTTCTGCCACTCCGGCCAGGCGTGCCCGATGTTGACGTAGACGCGGCTGAGCGCCCCCTCGAAGCCGACCGAGTCGTCGCCCTGCTTCAGCACGCGCGGGACGAGCTGCGTGTTGTCCATGTCCAGCCACTTCAGGTCGAGCGCGCCGCCGGTCATCCATTCCACCATCGGATCGGGCGCGCCGGGGTCCTTCGACACCCCGCGTGCGGCGCGGTCGAGGCGCCCCTTGACGTTGAACACGCCGTTCATCGTGCCGGGGTTGTTCAGGTAATCCGTGGCGATGAACGAGGTGTCGAGCGCGCCCGGGGGACTGCTGTGGATGAGCTGCCAGACGAAGCTCCCCTCGTCCGGTCCCGTGACCTGCGGCCGCTCTCCGTTCAGGCCGCCGGTGACCAGGCGCGGCACGAAGAACTCGGCCACGTTGAAGTACTGCGCGCCTACGTAGTCGTTGAGGTTCTCCCACTTCGGATTCGCGACGTCGTCCGGCGGGCGGACCGGGTCGAAGCTGACGTGGCAGAGCGCGCACGACATCCCCACCACGTAGGGGCGGACCAGCTTCGGGTTGTTGTAGTACGCCGGGCTCTCGTAGAAATCGTGATTTACGCCGTCCGGCCCGATGTGCTTCATCCACTCCGCCTTCGCCGTGGCGTCGAAGCGGGGATTGTCCGAGATGCGCAGCCCGATCACGCCGGAGGAGCGGCCGTAGGTGGCGTAGTCGACCTGCTGATCGATCCGGCCGGCCGGATCGTCCGGATCCGGCACGTCGATGAACAGCCCGTACTGGTCGGGCCGCATCGCCCGCCGGAAGCCCGGCTGGTTGATGATGCCGATCGTCTGGAAGCGTTCCGGACGGAGGCGCGAATCGATGGTCTTGAGCAGATCGGCCGTGCCGAAGCCGTGCTGCGCGAGCCAGTCCCACATCAGGCCACTGTCGCCGACCCAGAGGTTCCAGACGATCCGGCCGCGGAGCGCCAGCTTCTCATCCGGATTGGCCGGATCGAGCGTGACGCCGTCCATCCCCGGAAAGACGTCCACCTCCGTCTCTTTCCAGCTTGCCGGCTGCGGCGCGAACCGCGCCGTCCCGGCCGCCGGCTCCGGGGCGACCGGAGGCCTGCAGGAGACGGCGATGAGGATCAGGAGGGCCGGGAGAGCACCGAGGACGAATCCGGGACGGATCCGGGAGAGGCGGCTGGACATGGGATTCTCCTTCGCGAAAACGGCTACGGGCGGGCGCATCGCGCCCGCCCGTAGTCCGCTTGCTGCAGATCAGAACGTCTTGAGGAACTCGATCAGGGCCAGCTTGTCCGCGTCGGTGAGCCCCGGCTCCCCTTCGCTCGCCGGGAGATAGTCGGTGCCGAAGTAGTGGCCCTTGTTGACCACGAAGTCGCGGCACTTGCTGACCTCCAGGAGCTTCGGCACCAACGGCGCGAACTGCTTGCGTGCCTGCTCGTCGGTGGGATGCTCCGGCAACGCGTCGAGATCGTGCTTGATGTGCAGGAGGAGATCGAGGACCTCCCCCTTCTTCGCCAGATCGATGTTCGAGATCAGGTTGATCGGCGTCCCGGTCGGGATCGGCCCGATCTTCACCTCGCCTCCGCTGACGATGTTCGGCACCAGCCAGTGCAGCACGCCCGAGAGCCGCGCGAAATCCTTCGGCAGGAATCCGGGAGAGGCGATCAGGAACGTCTGCTCCGGAGTGCGGTCGATCAGTCCCGGATGCGTCTTGCCGGACAGCGTGACCACGGTCATGTTCCCGTCGCGCTTCTCCGGCCAGAGCAGCTTGGTGATGCCGTCGTTGAACGAGGCCATCCGGTCGGGGACCGAGCCGCTCTCGTAGAACGTGCCGAGGGTGTTGTTGACCAGGAACGGCGCCGTCGACCAGAGACTGACCAGCGAGGGAGGACGGGTGTACCCGCGTCCGCCGGCCGGCATGTCGTAGTCGGAGACCGCGAACGTGTAGGGATGCTGGACCTTGACCTTCCCGATCGCGGGGAGGCGCTTGTACGACTGCGAGGAGAAGTTGTCCCAGATGTCGCCTGCGAGAGCGTTCGTGGCCAGCGGGCTGCAGGCGTTGGTCTCCAGCAGCGTTCCCGGCACGCGCAGGTCGGTCGTCATCGCGTTGTTCGCGTCGGCGAAGTCCGGCGCCATCACGATCGGCTGGATCGCCGCCTTGAACTCCGGCGTCTTCGTCCACTGCCAGTAGTCGTTCCAGCACTTCAGGTAGTCGGGGCCGATGCAGCCCGGCTTGAAGAACGTGTACGCCTTCGGCGGGAGCTTGCTCGAGTGGCAGCGCGCGCAACGCTCGCCGAAGACCTCCTTGCCGCGCGTGAGCTGCGCGGCGTTGGTGGTCAGATACGCCGGGCCGCCCGGCGCCTTCGCCAGCAGGTCGGCGGGAGAGGCGGCCAGGAAGAACAGCGCCAGGTCCGGCGTCTGGGCCTCCGTCGCTTTCCAGTACGACGAGTTCTTCTCCGCGTCCGCGATCAGGATCGGGGTGATCTTCGGTCCGCCGACCAGCGGGATGAAGTGCAGCACCCACTCCTCGCTGAACAGGCCGATGTTGATGAAGACGCGGTTCAGCGCGCCGAGCGAGCCGACCGAGTCCGAGCCGTCCTTGAGCACGTGAGGCGTGTACGCCGTCTTCGAGGCCGGATCGTAGAACGCCGCCAGCGGCGTGCCGGCCGGGACGTAATCGTTGAACTGCTTGTTGTCGAGCTCACCGCCGGCCAGTTGCTCGCCGCCCCACTTGCGGCCCACTTCCAGCCGCGCGCCGAGGTTGTAGATCGCGTTCATCGTGCGCGGGTTGTTGATCTGGTCCGACGAGACGAACGACGTATCCAGCGCGCCGGGGCGCGAGGTGTGGAAGAGCTGATACGGGAAGCTGAACCCCTTCGGATCGTTCACGAAGATCCGGTCCACCCAGAAGTACTGCGCGCCCGGATTGCTGTTCAGGTTCGCCCAGGCGGGATTCTCCGGATCGGCGGGAGGATTGGACGGGTTCGGCCCGACGTGGCAGAAGCCGCACGACATGCCGACGCGGTACGGCTTCACCAGGTCCTTCTGGTTGTAGTAGGCGGGATCCGTGTAGTACTTCTCCGCGTTCCACGCCGCCTTCGCCTTCTCGTCGAAGTTGGGATTCGGGAAGAGGCGCAGGCCGACGATGCCGGTGGCGTAGCCGTAGAACGATCCGACCGGCACCGTCGTGCCGCGCGCGCCGATCTTCACGCCGGGATACTTCGTCTCGTCCTCGAAGGGATCGGGCCCGCAGCCGGGTCCGGACACCCGCTCGTCGAGCCAGAGTCCGAAGCGGTCGGCCCGCCCGGCCGTTGGCTTGCGGAAACACGGCTCGTTCACCACGCCGAGATACGTCCAGCGGTCCTGGCGGCCGTGCTTCGCATCCTTGTAGCTGGAGATCGTCTTCAAGAGATCGATCGTGCCGTAGCTGTACTTCGAGGAGAGCTGATCCCAGAAACGGTCGTTGCCGCCCGTCCAGACGATCCAGTTGTTGCGCCCCTTGACCACGCGCGTCACCGCGTCCGCCGCGGCGATGCCCGGCAGGTACGGATCGAGCGACGCCCGCACCGCCTCCGGATTCTTCGTGACGGCGTAATCCATGTCGGCGAAGTAGTCGTCGGCGGCGGCCGGGAAGCTCGCGGCGTCACGTCCCGCGGTCAGCGCCTCGTCCTTGACCGTTCCCGGTTTCGGTCCGCGGCCCAGGAGACAGTCGACCAGCTTGATGCCACCGATGATGAGAACGAGGACCACCAGCACTATGACCAGCTTCCGCATGGCCGCTCTCCTTACTGTCTTGGTGAGACCGTATATAGAAGGAGGGCCGCTAGGGAGCATTTCCCTACCCCCTCCCTGGTTCGTCCCACGCCCCGGCCGGGCCTTTCCTCGGCGCTCGAAACACGTCGGAAGGGACCGGCCTGCTGGAGTAGTGCATCCGGCGCCGCGAACGTTTCAAATCGATGTAACCTTTCCGCGTTGTCCGTCACTACGGTTCAACACGACGCAGAGGGGAAAGGGAGCAGGCGTGGAGCTACTTCGCATCCTCGATGAATGCCGCGACGCCGGCGGCGGCGAGTGCGCGCTCGCCACCCTGGTCGAGACCCGCGGCTCGGCCTACCGGCGTGCCGGCGCGCGGCTGATCGTCCGCCGCGACCGCAGGACCTGGGGCGCCATCAGCGGCGGCTGCGTCGAAGCCGACATCATCGAGCGCGCCCTCGACGTCATCCGCCGCGGCTCTCCCGTCGTCGCGCAGTTCCGCCCCGCGGACGACGACCTGATCGTCGGCCTGGGCAGCGGCTGTCAGGGAGAGCTCACCGTCGTCCTCGAGCCGCTCCCCGAATCGCGGCGCCTCCCGTTCCACGACCACCTCTCCATCGCCTCCGGCAGTGAAGCAGTCATCACGACGTACCGCGGAACGGACGCCGCGGAGCTGCGGACCTGGATCGGCCGTCCGGCCGACGCACCCGCGGGCGCGTTCGTCCAGCAGATCGTGGCGCGGCTCTCCCTCTTCATCTTCGGCGCCTCGCCCGCCGCCGAGGCCCTCCTCCGCTTCGGCAAACAGCTCGGCTGGTACGTCCGCATCGCCGATCACCGTCCCGTCATCGCCTCCGACCCGCGCTTCGCATCCGCCGACTCCATCGAGATCGCCCCCGTCGAAGACCTGCCCGCGCGCTTCTCCTATCCCGCGCCGTCCGCCGCGGTGGTGATGACGCATCACTACCTGCGCGACCTCGAGCTCCTCCAGCGGCTCGCACCCCTCGGGCTGGCCTACCTCGGCATCGTCGGATCGCGCGACCGCGCCCGGCGTCTCATCGCCGAAGCCGCGGCGCTGGGAACCGACCCCGGCCTGCTGGCCGCCTCCCTGCGCGCCCCCGCCGGCCTCGACCTCGGCGCCGACGCGCCGTCCGAGATCGCCCTCTCCATCGTCGCCGAGATCCAGGCCGTCCTGCGGCGCACCACCGCCGCCGCCCTGCGCAGCCGCCACGGCCGCATCCACAACGGCTCCGACGAGAGCGCCATCGTCATCCTCGCCGCCGGCGGCTCCCGCCGCCTCGGCCGTCCGAAACAGCTCGTCGAGATCGACGGCCAGTCCCTCGTGCGCCGCGCCGCCGAAGCCGCACTCGCCGCCGGCAGCGGCTCCGTCCACATCATCGCCGGCGCCGAAGCCGGCCGCGTCCGCGCCGCCCTCGAAGGCCTCCCCATCGAGCTCGTGATCAACGAAGACTGGAGAGAAGGCATGGCCTCCTCCATCCGCGCCGCCATCACCGCCATCGAGGGCCGCGACCGTCCCGCCGAGACCCTCATCCTCATGCTCTGCGACCAGCCCGGCGTCTCCGGCGACATCCTCCGCCGCCTCCTCGACACCTACCGCACCACCCGCGCCCCCGTCGTCGCCTCCCGCTACCCCGAAGGCCCCGGCGTCCCCGCCCTCTTCCACGCCGACCTCTTCCCCGCCCTCAAAACCCTCGCCGGCGACATCGGCGCAAGACAACTCATCCGCCACCTCGACCGCGACGTCGTCACCATCCCCTTCGCCAGAACCGACGACATCGACACCCCGGAAGACATCCTCCGCTACGTACCAGGAGCCTGAGCAGCGCAGCTCTTCCGTCGGCGACAACACGACCCAGGTGCCCGAGCAGCGCATGTGGAGTGCGGTGGCGCAGCCACCGCTTTTCAACGCGATCCTCGAGAGTGCACGCGCTCGAAAGCGGTGGCTGACGCCACCGCACTCCACATGCGCTGCTTCTACCCCGCCTTCTTCGCGATCAACCCCAGCCCCTGCCCGCGCGCCCGCCCGCCCACACTCGCGCGAAGCTCGCGCCCTGCGGCGGTATGGCCGCGGCGCGTTTCGGCGGTGGCGAGGACGAGGCGGGCTTCGAGCTCGTTGACCAGGATGTGGCTCTTTTCGGCGAGGGCTACGGCTTCGGCGGCGCGGGTGGCGGCGGGGTCGGGGCGGCCCTGGGCGAGGAGGAGGCGGGCTTCGGTGGCGGCGATGGCGCTGAGCAGGCCGAGGGTGTGGCTGCTCTTCGTCAGCTCCCGCGCGCGGGTCAGCGCCTGTTGCGCGTCCGCGGTGCGGCCGCGTGCGAGCAGGATGCGGGCGAGGACTTCCTGCGCGATCGCTTCTTCCTCGGCGGCGTTCTCGCCGGCCAGGACGGCGATGGCCTGTCGCGCCTGCGTTTCCCCCTCCGCCGGTTTGCCGTCTTCGAGATCCAGATTCGCGATCATCGACTGGCTCTGCGCAACGGTGACTTTGTCGTTCGCCTTGCGGCGCATCGCGATGGCGGTTTCGTGGAGGCGGCGGGCTTCGGCGAGGTCGTTCTGCCAGAGCGCGATCTCGCCCATCGCCGCCAGCGTGTAGGACTCCTGGAGCGGCATCTTCAGCTCGCGCGAGATGGCCAGCCCTTCCGCGTACGGCTTCCGCGACGCCGCCAGATCGCCGCGCAGGCGCAGCATCTCGGCCAGGTTGGTCAGCCCGGTGGCCTCACCGAAGCGGTCGTCGGTCTTGCGGGAGACCTCGATCGCCTCCGTGTAGAACGTCTCCGCGCCCGCCATGTCGCCCTGCAACTGCCGCGCGCCGCCGAGGTTCGAGAGCGTCGGAGCCATGGCCGTGAGGAAGTTCGACTCCCGCTGCACCTCCAGCGCCTCTCGCCACACCTGCTCCGCCCCTTCGATGTTGCCCTTCATGAAGCGGAGGATGCCGATGTTGTTCAGCGTGCGGGACTCGAACGAGCGGCTGCCGACCTGCCGCTGGATGACCAGCGCGCGGGCGAGCGTCGCCTCCGCGGCATTGAGGTCGCCGCGATTCCAGAGCGAGAGGCCGAGGTTCGCCAGCGAGCGTGCCGAGCCGGCGCGGTCGCCGCTGTCCTCATAGATCTTCGCCGCCTCTTCGAGCAGCGCCACCGAGCGATCCGGATGCCCGAGGTCGCGGTGCGCGTAGGCCTGATTGCTCTTCGCGCGCGCCACAATCCCGCGCATGTTCGAGGCCGCCCCCTTCGCTTCCGCCTGCTCGGCGACCGCCAGCTCCTGCGCGCTCTCGTGCAGGACGTGATACGCGTCGGCGGCCACCAGGTCGATCCCCGGCTCGTCGCGAATCGGCGGAGGGAGCGCGCGCAGCTTCTCCACCGTGCCCAGCGCGTCCTTCGCCTTGCCGGCCGAGACCTGCACGGCGCCCAGCCGCAGCCCGTACGCGAGCTCGTCGGGGTAGAACGTCAGCAGCGAGCGGTAGATCTCGATGGCCTTGTCGAACTCCTTGTGGAAGACATGCGCGCGCGCCTCGATGCTCAGGCGCTCCTCGCGGTCGAGCTTCGTCGCCAGCGCCAGCGCGCGATCGGCGGATTCGACGGCCTGCTTCTCACTGCCGAGACTCCAGAGCGTCTCGGCCAGCGCGGCATGCGACATCGGATACGACGGCTCGGCCGCGACCGCGCGCTCCAGCGACGCGCGCGCGCCCAGCGCGTCGAAGCGGCGCAGTTTCGCGAGCCCTTCCACATACGCCCGCGTGGCCTCGGCATTGGCCGGATGCGAGGCGCGCAGCCCGGCGCCCGCCTCCGCCGTCAGCGGCGCGGCACCGAGCTGCGTCCGCAGCCGGCCGCCCGCGCGCGCGACCAGCGCGAACAGCTCGCCCTCCGGTCCGCTCTCCGCGATCGTGCCGAGCGTCTCGCCCGTGGTCGCGTCCTGCATCCGCACGTCGAGGCGCAGCTTCCGTTCGGCATCCTGCACCACCGTCAGGTACGAGCCCGTCACGATCACGTCCGCGGCCAGCCGCTCGCGGATGCGCGGCAGCGTGGCGCGGGCGACGGGGTCCCCGTCGCGCAGCGAGAGATCGGCGCGCAGTTGCGCCACGTCGTCGTTCGGCACCACCCGCAGCGTCTCCGTCGCCGAGAGCTCGTTGGCCAGCAGCTCCCCGAACGCGCCGGCCAGCCAGGCGTCGCCCGCGTTGCCGGAGAGATCGCGAACACCGAGCACCGCCACCGCGCGGCGCGGCGTGACCGCGGATTCCGGGGCCGCGGCGCGCGCCGGCGGGGGAGGAGCGGAGGACTCGCGCCGCTGCATCACCAGCGCGAGCGCGATGACGGCGAGGGCCACGGCCAGCGCGATCCCCGTGCCGAGGAACCGCCGGCGTTGCCGCGCCGGCCCCGGTCGCTCCGGCATCGGCGACGCCGCGTCGAGCGCGGCCGCCACCGCTCCGGCGCTGGCATACCGCTGCGCGGGATCGCGCTCCAGGCAGCGCAGGATTACCGCCTCCCAGCGGGCATCGAGCTCCGGCGCCCAGCGCCGCGGCGAAGGCGCGGGCGTCTGCAGGCGGCTCAGCGCGAGGGAGAGCGGCGTGGTCCCTTCGAAGGGCAGCCGCCCGGTCATCATCTCGAACAGCACGATGCCGAGGGCATAGACGTCCGTGGCCGGAGTGAGCGGCCCGTCCTCGAGCTGCTCGGGGGCCATGTAGTCCGGCGTGCCGATGAGCGTGCCGGTGTCGGTGAGCCGCGACGCCTCCCGCTCCTCGGCGGTTCCGGTCTCGTGCGCCAGCCCGAAGTCCGTGATCACCGCGCGCGTCGCGTGGCCCGCCGGGACGAGCATCACGTTCGCGCTCTTGAAATCGCGGTGCACGATCGACGCGGCGTGCGCGGCGTCGAGTCCCGCCGCCATCTGTTTCACGATCGGCAGCGCCTCGGCGATCGTCATCCGGCCGCCCTCGCGCAGCCGCGCGCTCAGCGTGCGGCCGTGCAGGAGCTCCATCGAGACGAAGGAGAGCTTCCGGTCGGGATCGCGCGCGACGTCGTAGATCCGGCAGACATTCGGATGCGTCACGCGCCGCGCCAGTTGGATCTCGCGGCGGAAGCGCGCCAGCACCCGCGGACGCGACGCGAACCCCGGACGGATGATCTTCAGCGCCACCGGCTCGTGCAGCTCATCGTCCTCGGCCTGGTAGACCTCGCCCATCCCTCCCGCGCCGAGGAGCTGATCGATGCGATACCGCGCCGCGACGACGTCGCCCGGGGCAAACCCGCGCGGCGGCCTGCGCTCCAGAAAATCATCCGCCAGCGCCGCGTCCAGGAGCGAGAGCACCTCGTCCCGCATCGCCGCGTCGTCCGCGCAGGCCTCCTCGAGAAACCGCTGCCGCTCCCCGGCCGGCAGCTCGCTCGCGGCGTGAAAGAGCGCGCGCACGCGCTCCCAGTACGCATCGGGTGATGCCTCGACCGAACCCTCGCCTTCGCTCACATCGCTCCCCGCACGGCCGATCCTCCCGACATGCTGCGTCGGAGCCACGCCCGCGCCAGCGCCCACTCGCGCTTCACCGTCGCCGGCGAGACCCGCAGCGCCTCCGCCGTCTCCTCGATGGTCATCCCGGCGAAGTAACGCAGCTCCACGATGCGTCCCTGCTGCGGAAAGATCGCCTCCAGCCGCGTCAGCGCATCATCGAGCACCACCACATCCAGCCGGTCGTGCTCCTCGGCGGCGAGCGTTCCTTCCAGCGTCACCCGCTGCATCCCGCCGCCCCGCTTCTCCGACTGGCGGCGCCGGGCATGGTCGACCAGGATGTTGCGCATGATCTGCGCCGCCACGCCGAAAAAGTGCGCCCGGTCGCGCCAGCTCACCTGCCGCTGATCGATGAGCCGCAGATAGAGCTCGTTCACCAGCGCGCTCGGCTCGAGCGAATGATCGGGACGCTCGTGGCGGAGATGGCCGCGGGCGATGTCGTGCAGCGAACGCTGCACCAGCGGCAGCAGCCGGTCCAGCGCCGCCCGCTCCCCCCTGCTCCAGTCGAGCAGCAATTCCGTCACCCCGGCGTTGGACATGGGACCCGGGGCGAATCTTAACAGCGGTCCGGCGGCGGCGCCGAAAAGCCTGAGCCGATTTTCCCCGCGTCTGCGCGACGTAGACGGCGCCTCACTTCCGCCCACCGCGGACGGGGCGACTTTTCCGCGGAGAACGACACCGAATGAAGACCCGTCTCGCAGCCCTTGCCCTTCTCC
>Ga0070685_10002194_pt1 | contig 10085 bp, 15 predicted proteins | sample KBSS13LmetaG_FD_65651 | JGI IMG/M metagenome (GOLD analysis project Ga0070685, IMG submission 65651) | Switchgrass rhizosphere microbial communities from Kellogg Biological Station, Michigan, USA - KBS S1-3L metaG | ecosystem: Host-associated > Plants > Roots > Rhizosphere ...
GAGCGACTGTCCGGCACCGTCGCTGATTGCGCACCGACCACCGACGCCCCCGCCGGCAGGGTGTAGAAGCGGTCGGCGGAGTAGCTGGTATCCACGTTATAGGTGGTGGTGTGGGTCCGGCTGCCCGTGCCGCGCTGGAAGTGGTCGTAGTTGCCGTTGATGATGATTTCGGTATGGCGGCGGCGGATCAGTTCGGCCTCAATCGCCTCGACGGCGTCCGACAGGTTGTCGATGACGGTGGACAGGTTGAGCCCGCCGCCGGCGTTCGTCTTCGTGGTCGGCGTCGGCCTCGGCAGACTGTCGATAGATCCAGGGAAGACGGTCGTCATGTCCCCCACACTCCCGTGTTCCAGAGCGACACGTCCCAGACGGCGCCGCTCAGCGTGTCGATCAGCTCGCAGCCGAGCACGCACGCGATGACGCGCCCGCCGGCTCCCGAGATCGTGGTCTGTTTCGTCTCGATCCAGACGGCGGCCGATAGGCCGGTGTTGGCGTCGGTCAGCGTGATGCGGTCGCTGACGGTCAGGTCGAGGATGCGGCGGACGTGCTCACCGTCGGCGTTCCTGATGGCGATGCTGACCTGTGGCCGCTGCTCCTTGTAGCGGTTCACCCAGGCGTTGCAGACGGCCTGGGCCTGGGACGGCTCGATCTCGGGCCAGCCCTGCACGTTGAGCGTGCGCGGCACGTTGGCGCCGGGGATCGGCGAGAACTTGGCGATGCTGGCCGAGGCGTCCACGCTGTTCTGCATGACGGTCTCGGAGACGACCGTCAGCGGCTGCGCGCGGATCTGGATGCCCGTCGAGGTCACCCCGTTGACGGTCGCCCCGCCGGCGCCGGCAACAATGGTCAGGAACGCCACCAGGCCGCTGGTGGCCGACAGCGTGACCGACGACAGCGAGCCGGCCGCGACCGTGTAGTCGGTCGCCGCAACCGGCGTGACGGCGTTCTGGAAGGGATCGGCCGGCTTGACGATCAGGGTGATCGACTCGTTCGCCGAGAGCACCAGCGACGCGCCGTACTCCCAGATCTTCGCCAGCGTCCCGAGTGCGCGGCGCCGCGTGGAGAACGTCGCCCGGTTGTAGATGTTCTTGTAGCCCGGCTCGTAGCTCAGCCCCGTGAACCAGAGGCCGCCGGTGTCCACGTCGCGGAAGTCGGCCTGACTGGTGGTTGATCGCGTCGTGATCGTGCGGTAGTTCCGGTTCTCGAAGTGGATGACACCAGAGCCGTCCTGGTAGAGCTGACACGGCCCCTCGGACGCCAGCAGTTCCAGCAGTGCATCCCACGGCGAGCGGTCGTCGCACCACCAGTAGGTGAGCGTGGTGTCGCCGATGCTGATCTCCCGCTGACCGGCCGGCCACCCGGCGGCGTCGAGCAGCAGCCCGATAGCCTGGTCGGTCCTGATGTTCGACTGGATGGCGACCGTGACGTTCTGGCCGACCAGCATCGACATGGTGCCCAGGTTGTCGAGGCCGACCCGCTGGCTCCCGAGTTCGGTCGTCTGGTGGATATCGTCCACTGCGCCGGAGGCGATCACCCGCTCGACGGCACCGTCGTAGTACACATTGTCGTCGTAGTCGGTGGCCGCGTCGTCGTACACCCGCTCGGCGCCGTGCAGCGCCGTCACCCTGGTCGGGCGGGCCGGTATCAGCAACTGGTAGACGTGACTGCCGGCGTTCTCCTGGCTGTACTGCCCCTGCTCGTTGTGCAGCTCGTAGGACAGGCTCGGCACCTTCGGCGGCATCAGCGACCGCGCGCCCTCGCGGCCTTCGCTGATGACGATGCCGGGATCGACGGCGACCGCGCCCGTCACGTCGTCGTACAGGCCGGTGTAGGCGCCCGTCCCGTCGAGTGAGACCTCGACCGTCACGTCGATGGTGGCCGGCAGCGTCATCCCGTCAACCCGCCCGGCGTCCATCCCTGTCGGACGGCCAGGTCGTACCCTTCGATGACGACCTGCCTGGCGACCTTGCCGCCGATGGCAACGTCGAGGCGGATGGTCTGCATCCCTCCGGAGCCGCCGCGCAGTTGGTGGTTCGGGATGACGTACTCGGGTCCGCGCTCGCCCAGCACGCCGAGCTCCGGGCCGTTCAGTCCGACCCACCCGCCGGCCGCATGGCCGGGGATGCCTTCCCAGGCGCCGACGCCGGCCGGAACGCGCCCGTACCACGCCCCCCATCCGTACTTCGCCGCGTGCTTCAACGCGAAGTCGATGGAGTCCTTCCACGCGGCCGGATCACCCGGCGACCATCCCGTCTGGCGCGTGAAGTCGTTACCCATGCCGGCCTGCGTGCCGAGGTACTCGTACCCCGCGCCGCCGTAGTGCAACTGGAACGGCCACCACGAAGAGCCCGTAGCGAACGTGCCCCGCTTGGCTGGCTCGTCGGTGCCGCCCTCGTGCTGCGCGACCTTCAGCGCCGCTATCGGGTCGATGCCGAGTTGCATGGCGACCTTCGTGATGTAGTCCGCGATCTGACCGCCGCCGCCGAACTTGCCGAGCATGTCCGAGACGAGTTTGTCAATCGACGGGAGCTTGCCCTCCATACCGATCCGCAACCCGTCCACCATGTTGCGGCCGATGTCCATGAAGACGCCGGAGGGGCTGTGGATGTTCAGGAGGTCGCGGACGAACTCCGGGATGCGGTCCACGAAGTTCCGCTGCAGCCAGTCCCAGAAGCCGCCGAGCGAACTGCTGATGCCGTCCTGGATACCGTCCAGCATAGCTGCCCCGATGGACTTGACGTTGGCCTTGACGAGGTCAACGTGCGCTGTCACCCAATCGCCAATCCCGGTCAAGATCATTCCGAGTCTTGCGGGCAGATCCGGCAGCACATCCTTCGCCACCCAGTTGAGGAAGGCGGCGGCCCACTCGCCGAGTTTCGCCACCAGCGCCGGCGCGCCGACATCCAGAATCCAGAGACCCACGTCCGCGAGCAGTTTGCCCAGTTCCACCAGCAACGGCGGGATCTTCGGCGCGACCCAGTCCACAAACGCGCTGGCCCACTCCCCGATCTTCAGCAGGATGGCCGGCAGCGCCGTCGTGAGTATCCACCCACCCAGTTCGAGCAGCAGCTTCCCGAGTTCGAGCAGCAACGGCGGGATGCGCGGCCCCACCCAATCCACGAACGCGGCGCCCCACTTGAGCAGGTTCGTGATGAGCGTCGGCCCGCCGTCGTTGACGATCCAGGTGGTGACTTTGACCAGTAGGCCGCCGAGGTCGCGCAGCAGGTCGGGGATCATCGGCCCGACCCAATCGATGAACGCCGCCGCCCACTTGGCGAGCTTCTCGATGATGTCGGCGCCGGCGTCCTGCTGCCAGTCCATCATATCGACCAGCAGATCACCGAGGTTGTCGAGCAGCCCCGTACCGGCCTCGACGACCCACTCACCGAGGATCGGCACCCACTCTTCGACGCCCGTGGCGATGGCTTCGCCGATCTTGCCGAGCGCGTCCTGCGCCATGTCAGCGGCGCCCACGAGGTCGCCAGAGAAGACCTTGCCGAGAATCTCCGAGAGGCCGGAGATCGCGACCTTGCCGCCCTCGATGGCCGCCTTGAAGCCCCCGGCCACGGCGTCGGCCAGCGCCTCCAGCTTCGGCATGCTCGAATCGAGCGACCCCTGCAAGCCGGTCAGTCCTTGTTTCAGCGCGTCGAAGATCGGCTGGCCCATCCGCATCTGGAGCGTGACCAGCGTGTCCTGGAACGTTGACCAGCGCCCCTCAAGCGTCTCGGCTTTCGCCGCGATCAGGTCGGAGTCGAGGCCCATCTCCTTCATCGCCCGGCGGACGATCTCGATGTTCGGGACGCCCTCGTCCTTCCACTGTTTGATGCTGGACCGGCTCAGGTTGAACCGCTCGATGATGCTGGTGAAATCGCCGGTCATCGCCTCTTTCAGCGAGAACGACGCGCCCTCCAACCCTTCGAGCGGGTTGGAGGCGCCGAGGATCTCGGCCTCTTTGACGAGATCCATCAGGGCGATGCCGGACGACTTGGCGACCGGCTGGAGCGATGCCGCCGCCTTCGCCATCTCCCCGAACGCGAACGGCGTCTTGTTCGCCTCTTCGCGGACCAGACCGAGGATGCGCTCCGTCTCGGCCGAGTCCTTCGTGAACGACTGAAAACTGGCGCGGACCTGCTCCATCTCCGAGAGCGCGTTGATCCCGAGCGCCGACCCGATCCCCTTGATCCCGTCGATGGCGGCGCCCACGCCGGCTGCCGCCAGGCCGAGCGCCCCGAACCCCTTGACGGCGCCGCCGACCATCCCCGAAACCGAGCTGCCGAATCCGCTGACCGACTTGTCGGCCTTGCCCAGACCGGCGTCGAGATCCCTGGTATCGGCGTTGATGACGACGTTCAGCTCGGAGACGGTCGGCACGTTACCTGCCCTTCCCGCTCATCATGCGCTTCATCCGTGCGCGCCGCTCTTCCCGCTCGCGGACCTCCCGCTCGGCACCGACCTCGGCCGCCATCGCCGTCTGCGCGACGGCGATCCAGTCCGGCGACCACTCGGCGACCAGATGCGGCGGCTGGCCGTAACGCTCAGCCAGTTTCACGACCGGGTACCAATCGGGACAGGCTCCGATCTTTCCGTCGCTGACGAGATAGGACTGGAGTCGGTCCCGTTCGTAGGGTCCGGCCGCATCGACTCCTGGATCGCCGTCGCGATGACCTGGAGCGAGCCGGCGTCGAGGGCGTCGATGGACGCCGCCGAGACCGGCATCGGCTCGTCGTCCTCGTCGGTCAGGTTCCATGAGACGACCGCCGCCTTGACCAGATCGGCCAGGATGGCGAGCTGGTCGGTAGACGGCAGATCGTCGGCGTTGCTCAGTCGCTTGCTGAGCGCGGGCGAGACGAACGCCTTGCGATACGTGATCCTGAGCGGATCGTCGCCGGCGGTCGGGATCTCGACCTCGCCCGTCTCGCGACGGAGTTGGGTGAGCTTGGGCACAAAGCCTCCTAAAGCGTGGCGAAGTCGGTGAGCAGCTCGACGCTGACGAACTTGCCCCAGGTCGCGTCGTAGACGTTGCGGAACGACCACTCCAGCGTAGACAGGCCGTTCTCGTCGCCTCGGTTCGGCGCGTCCATGACCTTGAGCGCGGTGTCAATGGTCAGGCGGTAGGCGAACCCCGATTCGATGGAGTCCGTCGCGCCCGTCGCCCGGAAGCGGACGAAAACAGTCGAGCCGGCCCGCATGTTGGTGACGAGCGCGGTACCGGCCGAGTCGTTGCCCATCCGGAGCATGCTGTCGATGGTCGGTGCCTGGACGCTGTGCGCAGCGAACGACGGCAGCGCCGAGTTGATCGGCCAGATCATGTTGAACAGGTCGCTGATCGACCACTGGTACTCGAAGTCCCGCAGCAGCTTGGTGGTGCCCAGGCCGCCGCTGGTGGCGTCGAGGTAGATGTCTCCCTGGGCCGGCAGGATCGGCACGTTGTTGCGAGCCGTCACGCCGGTCGCCGCGAGCGTGGCCGCGTAGTTGAGCCGCTGGGCGAACAGGTCGCCGCTGATCTCGGGGGCCGAGGTCCGCGAGAACGTCAGGCCGAGGCCCGACATCAGGACGTAGTTCGCCTCCTCGGCGGTGCCGCCGGAGACGCCGCGCCGGAGCGTCCAGGTCTTCGGCGTCCAGGGAGTCGATGGCGACGGCTCCCAGAGCCACCGGCGCGTGGTGGTGGCACCGGTCGGCGTGGTGACGGTCGCCGCGCCCAGGACGTTGGACAAGGCGTACGCGATCTCCGTGTACGTCGGGTAGCCCGTCAGCGAACCGCTGGACCACTCCTGGCGCGGCGCCACGATGGACTGCGGGAGCTGCCCGGACGGCTTGAACTCGTCCACCTCAAGGGCGGTGTCGATGTCGATGTTCAACGCCTGAAACTGGATCGTCGGGACCGCCGCCGATCCGGGCGACGACTCGATGCCGACCTGCTGGACCTCGGATACGAGGAACCTATCTGCCACTTGGTCTCACCCCTCTCTCTAGCCGTAGGCTTCCGTGCGGAACGTCTGGATGACGTGGCTGTACGTCTTGCCGCTCTCGCTCTCGATGAACGCCTGCACGCCATCGCGGCGCAGCTCCACGATGGTGACGCCGCTCTTGACGCCGGCCGCGTTCTGGAGGACCGTGTCCACCCGTCCTGCCACGGCGTTCTGGTAGCCGCTCCCGTCCCCCACAACGCGGACATCGGTCAGGGTGACCGCGAACACCCGCCGACCGCCGACTGTGTTCTCATCGACGTGAGAGACGAGCGTGATGGTGATGGCCGGCAGCGCGGCGGCCTGCGGAACGATGTCGCGGTAGATGCGACCGCCGACCAGCGTGTTGACGCCGGAGCCGCCCGCATCGGCCTTGAGCGTGTCCCAGATCCAGGCCGCGACCATCTGCCCCTCGACCGCCATTACTTCAGCCCCGACAGTGCGCGCTTGACGGCAGACGCGAATCCCGGCAGCACCGCCTCGGCAGCCGGCCGCATGTACGGCCTGGCGGCGCGGCCGCGGGCGCCGAACTCGATGAACTTGCCGTAGACGACGCTCGGGCCGACCGTGCCGGTCATGTCGCCGTTGCTGAACACCGAATGGATGGAGCGGCGCAGCGTGCCCGTGAGGACCGGCACCTTCGCTTTCGCCTTCGCCTCGATGTCGAGCGTGGCCTTCTTGACCTCGTTCGCCACGGCCGGCTTGATGGCGTCAGCGATCTGCGGCAGGCGGTTTGAGACGATGCGGATGGTGACGCCCGTCTTCCCGATCACGGGAGCGGCCCCACGTACGGCGCGATCACGCGCCAGAGCACGACAATCGCGATCAGCGCGGCGATCAGGTAGACCAGCCAGACGACCTCGGCCGGGATCGGCGTGTAGCGCACGATGATGTGCGCGATGGCGAACACGACCGCGATGATGACGATGGCGACGATCAGTGCTTCGATCACGGCTGCTGCTCCGGCGCCTGCGGCGCCACCTGTCCTCGCGTCGGGCCGTCGATATGCTCGTAAAGCCACTTCGGCGGGGTAGGGAGCCCCGGTTGTGCCCCGATCCAGTTCACGAGATCGTGGTAGCGGCGCCGTAAATGGACATTCTCGGCCTCCAGTCGGACGGCCTTCCTGAACGTGTCCCGCTCCCGTGTTTCCAGTTGCGAGTGGTTTCGTTCCAACGTCTCGATGCGACGAACCATCTCCGCTCGGAGGCCGGCCGCCACGTCGTCGCGCCGGTCCGCGCGCGAGAACCCGCGCTTGACCAGCTCGCGGAGCAGGAACCCGAGCCCGCCCGCGCCCAGGAGCTGCGCCGCGTAGCCCGCCCAGGTCGTGGGATCGACGGCCCCGCCGGTGTCCTGCATATGTAGCGTGGCCTTCATGCGCGCCCCCCGAGGCGGAGGCTGCACCAGAGCTGCGCCAGTCCGGCCATCAGGAACGCCAGCCATCCGATAGCCGGCGGGTTGGTGAAGACGAAGACCATCGCGAATGAGAACCAGACGAGATACCCAGTCATCGAGCCGTGCCGCCTCCTGTCGAGATCGCCGGACCGGAGAGACAGGATGTGGGCGATCCCGAGCGCCATCAGCGAACACCCCCACAGCCATTCCGGCAGGATCGCGAACACCGCGAACGTCGGCGACGACTCGAAGGTCTCGAAGGGCAGCAGCAGCCAGAAGCCGATGGCGACCTTGAGGAGTCCGCCCGACAGTTCGACCGGCTCCGTATCGTGCTCGGCAAGGATGAGCGACCACCAGGCGGATGACATGCGGTCTATCCATCTCACGTGACCTCCCGGCAGATCAGCTCGCGCACCACTTCGTAACTGCGAGCCCCGACCCGAGCCACCTCGAACGTCCGCGACCCGTAGACCACACGGTCACGGACCGTCACGTCCTGGCCGTACGGAACCCAGACCGTCCATTGCGCGACCGCCTGGAGCGACTGGTCGGCTCCCAACGCCTCACCGGACCCCGACGACAGCGGCGACACCCGGCAGGCCACGCCCGTCGCCAGGTCGGCCCACGAGACCGTGGTGCCGTCTCCTGACGCCGTCTCGGTGTACCGCTGGATCGTGCAGGTGTCCGGCAGCGCGAACGTGCCCGAAGCGATGGCGCGGAGTCCGGCCAGCGGGATCGTCACGCGGGTCGCTCAGCCGGCGGATCGTTCAGCGGCCCGGTGTACGGCTGGCCGTCCGCCAGACTCTTGATGCGGAAGCCGGCGTCGGCGTACGTCTCCATCTCGCCGGTCTTCGGGTTGCGGTAGTGCTTGCCGTGGCGGAACTTCGCGGAGTCGATGCCGTACTCCTCGCCCGTCCGCTTGTTCTCGATGACGACCTCTGGCATGGTGGCTCCTAATTCGTCCGGTTCAGCATGTCGGGCTGGATGTCAGGCTGCGCTACGTCGTAGAGGATGTCTGACACTGTCTGAAGCGCCTGACGCTCCTCTTCGGTCCATATGTGGTCGTAGCCGAGCAATGCGTCATTGAGCAGCACGAACGCCCGAGCCAACGGCAACAGGTCGCCCGTGACGTTGATCTCAACATCGACCTTCCCGAACTTCGCCACGATGTCTCCTACGCGACCACGAACGTGCGGTAGCCGCCGAGCAGCGTCAGCGCCTCGGCCGGCACGGCGACCTCGCCGGCGGTGTGGCCGGCAAACTTGATGTTGATGTCGTTCTGGCCGAGCGCAATCGACTCCAGGCCGCTCGGCACCCCGACCATCGCCGGCGCCAGCCACGCGGCGGCGATGATGGTCGCCGCCAGACCGACCGGCGTCGGCACGGTCACGCCCGTGTGGGTGTACGTGACGAGCGCCAACGACCCTGCTCCCGCCCACCCCTGGATCAGCAGTTCGCCGTTGATGGCGTCCAGCAGCTCGTACTGGCCGCTCGTCAGCGTGGTCACGTCGGCGTCGGCGTAGTCGCCGCGCGTCTTGACCGCAGACACCGCCGTCACCGGGCGGTTGTTCAGGTAGACGCGGTCCCCGACGATGGTCTGCAACTCGTCGGTGACGGGGCTGCTGCCCTGCCATGAGCGCCCCAGATACTTGTCGATCCAGTCAGATGCGGCCTGCGCCGTGACGCCGGCCTGCGTGATCTGGCCGGCGGTGAGCGTGACCCCGAGGTAGTTGGCGACCAACGTTGCCGATGTGTACGCGGCCATTACTTGTCCTCGGCGCTGCGGATCTTCTTGTCGGCGTAGCGTTGCCGCTTCGGCTGCCGGTCGGAGGCCGGCAGCCGAGCGGTGTCGATGGTGCCCTCCACGATGACGCTGCCGGGCCGGAGGCGCGCCAGCGGCTTCCCGTCCTCATCGAAGACGGTGGCCCCTGCTTCCCCGACCCGGTAGGTGGTCATCGGGTTAGACGCCCGTGACCTGTGCGAAGGCAGTCGGACGGAATACGACGAACGCCGCCCGGAGCTCGGCCAGGATCGTCTGCAAGTTACGGACGAACTGGTCGTTGATGGTGCCGACGCGGATGGCCGCCTGCTCGCGGTCGAACAGCATGCACCCGAGCTGGAAGTCGCCGCACAGCAGGGTGTTCAGCGTCATGCCGATGGCTTCGACCACCGGGCGTCCCCAGAGCGTCATCGGCCCCTGCACCGAAGGCGGGCCGTACAGGTAGCCACCGGGGTTGACGTTGCCCGTGACCGCCGACTCGCGCATCAGGCGCACGGCCGCCCAGTCCACCGGGTTGAAGACGAAGGCGTTCGGCATCCCCAGGCCCGTGACCTGGATCTGCACCATCGCGGCGTACGCGGCGTCGACCACCGTGGCCTGACCGCCGTACGTGGCACCAGCCGCCAGGCCGAGCGTCTGGATGCCCGACCCGAGGATGCCCTGGAGATTCGGCGGCGTGCCGTTCCCGCCCAGCACCTGGGTCTCCAGCCGCTGATTCAGGCCGTAGACCAGGCGGTTCTCGATGATGCCCCGGATCTGCGGCGCGTCGGCGAGCATCGCGTTCGTGACCGGAATCCAGTGCGCGATGGTCCGAACAGCCGAGGTCGCCTCCTCGAACTCAAGCACCGACTCCGGCTTCAGGCCGGTGACGCCGGTCGTGACCGTCGCCTCGGCGGTCTCGGCGGCGTTGTTGGTGAACGTCTTCTCCTTGACGTACTCGATCATGT
>Ga0070685_10002198_pt1 | contig 10073 bp, 8 predicted proteins | sample KBSS13LmetaG_FD_65651 | JGI IMG/M metagenome (GOLD analysis project Ga0070685, IMG submission 65651) | Switchgrass rhizosphere microbial communities from Kellogg Biological Station, Michigan, USA - KBS S1-3L metaG | ecosystem: Host-associated > Plants > Roots > Rhizosphere ...
GTGGCGCTGCAGACCGGCCGCACGGTGGGTTACGAAGCGCTGCTGCGCTGGCGCCATCCCGATCGCGGCCTGCTCACGCCGGGCGATTTCCTCGCCGTGGCCGAAGAAAGCGGCTGCTCGGAAAGCATCGACTGGCAGATCTTCGAACAGGTCTGCGCGCAGGCCGAGGCACTGGCGGGCAGCGACGGCTTCGTCAGCATCAATGTGTCGGGCCGGCACTTCCGCTCGCTGGATCTGGACAAGCGCCTGCTCGAAATGATCGAGTCGCATCACGTGCCGCCGCGCTGCCTGCGAGTGGAAGTGACCGAGCGCGCGCTGCTGGAAAACGCGGCACAGGTGAAGCGCATGCTGGACAACCTGCGCAGCCACGGCGTGAGCATCGCGCTGGACGACTTCGGCACCGGCTATTCGTCGCTGAGCTACCTGCACCAGTACCCGATCGAAACGCTGAAGATCGACCGCTCCTTCATCGTCGAACTGCCGCGCGAAGGCGGCCACGGCGCGGCCGTGGTGCGCGCGATCCAGGCGCTGGCCAATTCGCTGCAGATGCAGGTGATCGCCGAAGGCATCGAAGACGAAGAACAGCGCGAAGCCTTGCTGCGCATCGGCTGCCGCTTCGGCCAGGGCTTCCTGTTCGCCACCCCGAAGATGGCTGAAGTGTGGCTGCAGCGCGAGCATCATTTCGCGTTGCCGTAGCCGCCCGACGCCTGCTCACCTACCCGTCATTCCGGCGCAGGCCGGAATCCAGTAGCGTTTGAATTCGGCTGGAGCGTCCACACAGCCTGCGTTAAAGGTTTCGCAACCATCCAGTGCACCGCTACTGGATTCCGGCCTGCGCCGGAATGACGAGCTAAAAAGCCGCGTTCCGCTGCACGCCGGAATGACGGGCAAAAAAAGGCCGGCATCTTTCGACGCCGGCCTTTGTTTCGACAACCCGCGATTACTGCGCCGTATGCGGCGCATTCGCCGCCGGCGTCACGCTGAGCAAGTGCTCCGCGTCCACCCGGTCGAAGGTGTAACGCTGCGCGCAGAATTCGCAGATCACTTCGATTTCGCCTTCGCGTGCTTCCAGTGCGGCTTCCACCTCATCGCGGCCAAGCGAACGCAGCACGGCTTCCACGCGCTCGCGCGTGCAGCTGCAGCCGAAGGCCAGCGGGCGGGGATCGAACAGGCGCACCGATTCCTCGTGATACAGGCGATACAGCAGCTGCTCCGGCGGCGTGGTCAGCAGTTCCTGCGGGCCCAGCGTGGCGGTGAGATGCTGGATGCGGGTCCAGGCGTCCTCGTCGTCCACCGCATCGTGGCCGCCTTCGTCGGGCAGTTTCTGCAGCATCAGGCCCACTGCATGCTCGCCGTCGGCCGCCAGCACGATGCGCGCGGGCAGCTGTTCGGACTGGCTGAAGTAGTTTTCCAGCGCCGCGGCGATATCCGGATGCTGCAGATCGACCAGGCCCTGATAACGCTGGCCGCGCTCGGCGTTGCCAATGGTGATGGCCATATAGGCGTCCGGCAGCGCGGCCAGGTCGAGCGTCTCGGGCAGCGGATCGTTCCAGCGCGCCAGGCCGCGCAGGCGGCCGCGATCGGTGCATTCGGCGAACAGCAGGCGCAGCGACCCGCTGCTCTTGATTTCCACCGACAGCGCGCCATCCAGCTTGATGTTGCCGGTCAGCAGCGCGCTGGCGGCCAGCGTCTGGCCGAGCACGGCACGCAGCGCGGCGGGGTAGTGCGCGCGGCCGGCGACTTCGCGCCAGGCCGGGCCGAGACGCACGAGCACGCCGCGCACACCGGCGCGCTCGAGCATGAAGCGATGCAAGACATCTTCGACTAGCACGGTTTCCACGGGATCGACCTCTCAAGAGCAATCCCCCTAGATGGGGGCGCCTGCATCGCGGCACAACGACCGTCGGCGCGGGCTATCGGGGAAGGGGCTGGCGCCTCCTATACTGCCGCCAATCCCGTCTAAGCGCCGCCATGACATCACGACGCCCGTTCGTTGCCCGCCTGCTCCGCTTCCTCGTCGTGCTGGCGCTCTCCTGGCTGGCCTTGAGCTGGCTGGTGGTGCTGGTGCTGCGCTTCGTACCGCCGTGGACCTCGGCGGTGATGATGGAGCGACAGCTGGGCGCGCTGATCCACGGGGAGAAGGACTTCCACCTGCAACACCGCTGGGTGCCGTGGAGCGAAGTATCGCCGTATGTACCGCTGGCGATGGTGGCCGGCGAGGACCAGAAATTCCCGTTCCATCACGGCTTCGACTTCGATTCCATCCAGGATGCGGTCGACGCCGCCGACGAAGGCCGCCGTTTGCGCGGCGCCAGCACGATCAGTCAGCAGACCGCCAAGAATCTGTTTCTGTGGAACGGCCGCAGCTTCGTGCGCAAAGGACTCGAGGCGTATTTCACCGTGCTGATCGAGCTTACCTGGCCCAAGCAGCGCATCCTCGAGGTGTACATGAATAGTGCGGAGCTGGGCGACGGCATCTACGGCGTGGGCGCCGCCAGCGATGCGTTCTTCCATGTGCCGCCTGCACGCCTCAGCGCGGCGCAGGCGGCGCGCCTGGCGGCGGTGCTGCCCAGCCCTCGCCGGCTGCATGCGGATCGTCCCTCGGCCTACGTGCAAAGCCGCGCCAACTGGATTCAACAGCAGATGGGCCATCTGGGCGGCCCGGGTTATCTGCAGAGCCAGAACGCGCCGCGCGATACGCGACGGCGCTGAATCAGGCGCGCGCTCGCGCCGGGCGAGACGCTGCACTAGCATCAGCCCCACTCTCGAGCCGCCAAAAGCACCGCCATGCCACGCCTTACCGTCGTCGTACCCGCTTACAACGAGTCGGCCGTGCTGCAGGCGTTCCATAGCCGGCTGAGCCGCGTGCTGGACGAACTGCCGCTCGACTGCGACGTGCTCTATATCGACGACGGCAGCACCGACGACAGCTGGCGGGTGATCGGCGAGCTGGCGGCGCAGGATGGCCGCACCAGCGCGATCAAGCTCTCGCGCAACTTCGGCAAAGAGGCCACGCTGACCGCCGGACTGGATCACGTGGATGCCGATGCGGCGGTGGTGATCGACGCCGATCTGCAGGACCCGCCCGAGTTGATTCCCGCCCTGGTGGAACGCTGGCGCGAAGGCTTCGACGTGGTCTACGCCACGCGCAGCGCACGCCAGGGCGACACCGGCCTGAAGCGTTTCACCTCGGCGCTGTTCTATCGCAGCATGGAGCGTGTGTCCGATATCCATGTGCCGCGCGATACCGGCGACTTCCGCCTGCTCTCGCGCCGCGCGCTGGATGCGCTGCATCAGTTGCGCGAACGCCAGCGCTTCATGAAAGGCCTGTTCACCTGGATCGGCTATCGGCAAACAGCCGTCTATTACCTGCGCGAACCGCGCCAGGCCGGCGCCACCAAGTGGAATTACTGGCGTCTGTTGCAGCTGGCCATCGAAGGCTTCACCTCGTTCTCCACCGCGCCGCTGCGGCTGGCTACCTGGATCGGCGTGGCGGCATCGATGATCTCGTTCCTGTACGGCTTGTGGGTGTTCGGCAAGGCCTTGCTGTTCGGCGATCGGGTGCAAGGCTATCCGTCGCTGATGGTGGTGATTCTTTTCATCGGCGGCGTGCAGTTGCTGGCGCTGGGGGTGATCGGCGAGTACCTGGGGCGCAATTACGCCGAGAGCAAGCAGCGTCCGCTGTACTTCATCGAAGAGCAGCGACCGGCGCGCCGACAGCGCTGAGCAAGCCCGGCCGGTGCTTCACGTTCGGCCAACACCGCGTCCGCGCGGCGGCGTTAGACTCCTGCCATGCGGCCCATCGGCGGCCTCCTGGGAGGTGGAAGCATGCGACAGGTGAAGCATTTGCTCGAAAGCAAGGGCAGCGACATTTTCAGCGTCGCGCCGGAAGCGCCCGTGCTCGAAGCGATCAAGCACATGGCGGAACGGCGCGTCGGCGCGCTGTTGGTGATGCGCGGCGATCGTCTGGTGGGCATCGTGTCCGAACGCGACTACGCGCGCAAAGTGATCCTGCAGGGACGCGCCTCGGCGCAGACCGCGGTCTCGGAAATCATGAGCAGTCCGCCGCTCACCGTGGGCCCGGATACCGACGTGTTCGACTGCATGCGCCTGTGCACCGACAGCCGCATCCGTCACTTGCCGGTGGTGACCGGCGACGAGGTGGTCGGGGTGATTTCGATCGGCGATCTGGTGAAGGAAGTGATCGACGCGCAGGCCGAGCAGATCGAGCAGCTGCAGCGTTACATCACCAGTTGAGCCAGCGCTCAAACCTTGGCGATTTTCGCCGTTGAGTCCGCGCCCTGCTGCTCCGGCAGCAGGTCGGGCGAATGGCCGGCGCGCGCGGCCACCCAGGTAGCCACCACCGCCACGCCCGCACCCAGCCCGGCCATGCCGGTGGCCGCCACGCCGAGCGTGCCCAGCACGCTGACGCCGCTGGTGACCAGCACGTCGCCGAAACGCCAGATCGCCGTCTCGACGAAATTCTTGCCCTTGTAGCGCGTCTCGCGCGGCACCCGGGTGTACAGCGCGTCCACCGCCGGCTTGGTCATGCCATAGGCGAAACCGCGCGAACCGACCAGCATGATCGACAGCATCGGCACCATCGCGCCGAACAGGCTCACGCTGCCCACGCCAACGATGACCAGCGAGACCAGCAGCACGAAGTTCACCACCGACGGCAACACCAGGCCCGGACCCGCGCCCTTGCGCACCAGCAGCCAGCGCGTGAGGGTGAGCTGCAACACCGCGCCGAGCAGGTTCGCGTACAGATCCAGGTCGTTGTAGAAGGCGGTGCGCGCCACCCGGTCGGGCAGATGCGCCTTGGTGTAGTCGGCCATCAACGCATAGGCGAGCGTGCCGATGCCGTCGCCCAGCACCATCAGGATCGCCATGTAGCGCAGGAACGGGCGCGTCCACAGCTCCTTGATGCCGGCCCACAGCGACCCGCCGATGGGTTCGTCGTTGCGCGCGTCGTCGCGGCCGTCGTGGCGCGAGGACAGCATCAGCAGCAGGATCAGCGCGACGATCAGCGCCGCCGCCGAGACCACCAGCAGCGAAGCCACGCCGATCAGCTGCACCAGAAACTTGGTCACCAGCGGACCGAAGATCGCCCCGGCCATGCCACCCAGCGCGATCAGCGGAAACACGCGCCGCGCCTGCACGCTCTTGAAGATGTCCGCCATGAAGCTCCAGAACAGCGACACCACGAACAGGTTGAACACGCTGACCCAGATGAAGAAGCCCACGCCCAGCGCGCGCGCGCCGATGCGATCCTGCGCCATGAAGGCGGGCACGAAGGCGAACAGGCAGAGCACGAAGAAGCTGTAGCTCCATCCCAGCAGGCGCTTGCGCCGGAAATGCGAGACCAGCGCGCCGAAGACCGGCGTCAGCAGTAGCATCACGCCGAAGGTGCTGGCGTAGAACAGCGGCAACGATTGGGAACCGACGGCGCCGCTGAGCTGATCGCGCACGGGCCGGATGATGTAGTACGCCGTCATCACGAAGAAGAACGCCACCGCCGAAAGGATCGACGCAAGACTTTCATTCGCTGCGGCAGGTCGGGGGGTAGGCACCGGCAGTTCCAGCGGGGGACAGGCAAAGACTAGCATGGCCTCCGATGGCCACTGACAAGGATTGGGGTATACGGATGACATACGACACCATCATTGTCGGGGCTGGATCGGCTGGCTGCGTGCTGGCCAACCGTCTTAGCGCGAACGGCAACCGACGCGTGCTGCTGCTCGAAGCGGGTCCGTCGGATTGGCATCCGCTGATCCACATGCCTGCCGGCATCGCGCGCCTGGCCAACAACCGCCGCTTCAACTGGAACTACCGCACCGAAGCGCAGGCCCAGTTGAACGGCCGCACGCTGTGGTGGCCGCGTGGCAAGACGCTGGGCGGTTCCAGTTCGATCAATGCCATGTGCTATATGCGCGGCGTCGCGGGCGACTACGACCGTTGGGCAGAGGCCACCGGCGATGCGCGCTGGTCGTGGCGGCAGGTGTTGCCGTGGTTTCTGCGCAGCGAAGACAACACGCGTGGCGCGAGCGCTTTCCATGGCGTCGGCGGGCCGCTGGGGGTGAGCGATCTGCGTCACCACAATCCACTGTCCGAAGTGTTCATCGACAGCGCGGTGAGCGCGGGTTTTGCGCGCAACGACGATTTCAACGGGCCCGAGCAGCAAGGGTTCGGCCTCTATCAGGTCACGCAACGCAACGGTGCGCGCTGCTCCGCTGCGGCGGCATATCTGCGCCCGGTACGCGAGCGTCCCAATCTGCACGTGCGTACCGGCGCGCTGGTGGCGCGGGCGGTGATCGCGCAAGGCCGCGCCGTCGGCGTGCAACTGCAAGGCAGCGATGCGCTGATCGAAGCCGGCGAAGTGATTCTGGCCGGCGGTGCGGTGAACACGCCGCAGCTGCTGATGCTCTCGGGCATCGGGCCGGCCGATCACTTGCGCGAGCACGGCATCGCGGTGCACGCCGATCGGCCGGAGGTAGGTGCGAACCTGCAGGATCATCTGGACATCTGCACGCTCGACGGCAGCACGCAGAAGATCACCTACGATCATCTCAACGAACTGGCCGCGGGCTGGCGCTTCCTGCGTCATCGCCAGGGGCCGGGTACTTCCAACATCGCCGAGGCCGGCGGCTTCGTGCGCAGCCGGCTGGCCGGCGACGAGCGCTGCGATCTGCAGTTCCATTTCGTGCCCGCGCTGCTGGACGATCACGGCCGCCATCGCCTGCCCGGCTACGGCTACACGGTGCACGCCTGCTATCTGCATCCGCGCAGCCGCGGCACGCTGCGCTTGCGCTCGGCCAATCCCGCGCAGCCCATCGCCATCCACGCCAATTACCTAGGCGATGCCGAAGGGCACGATCTGGCACGCATGGTCGAGGCCGCACGGCTGTCGCGCGAGCTGCTTTCGCAGCCCGCCTTCGCACCGTTTCGCGGAGCACCGGTGTTCCCCGAGCGCAGCATCGACAGCGATGCCGAGTACATCGACTTCATTCGCCGCAAGGCGGAAACCATCTACCACCCTGCCGGCAGTTGCCGCATGGGCGGCGACGCGCGTGCGCCGCTGGACAGCGAACTGCGTGTACGCGGCGTGCAGGGCCTGCGCGTGGTGGACGCCTCGGCCATGCCCAGCCTGCCCAGCGGCAACACCAATGCGCCGGTGATCATGATGGCCGAACAGGCCAGCGCGATGATCCTCGATGAAACCAAGCCTGCCGCGCTGTTGTCTGATTAGCGCATCCTGTCGATCGGTCGTACGGGATGGGGATTTTCGCGCCCCGCTGCGGTAATCTCCGCCGGTCGTCATGGATGGATCCGGCTCGCGCGACCAAGGCCCGGCTCTTTCGGGAGCCGTCTTCGATCCGGCGTCACCGACGCCCCGCATCTTCGAATCCGATGACGTTCCGCACGCTTCCATTGCTCATCGCCGCCAGCCTGGGATGGGCCGGCATGTCGTCCGCCGCGCAAGCCGCGACGCCCGCGAACGACGGCGCCCTGCCGGCGGCTCAGAGCGTGCCGGCCGAACGCATGAAGGACACCCTCGCCGCCTACCAGCAGTGGCTGCAGCGGGTCGATCAACGCAATGCCGTGGCGGGTCTGGCCACCGCCGTGGTGTCGGACAACAAAGTCGTGTTCGAGGACACCATCGGTTACGCCGATGCGTCCACCCGCGAGCCGGTGACGCCCGAGACGGTGTTCCGCCTGGCCTCGCTATCCAAGGCCTTCGCCACCGCGCTCACCGGCGTGCTGGTGGACGACGGCAAGCTCTCCTGGGATACCAAGCTCGCCGCCGTGCTGCCGTTCTTCAAGCTCAAGAGCGACAACGCCGCGCAACAGGCGACCGTGCGCGACATCCTCGGCCAGCGCCTGGGACTGCCCAAGAACACTTACGACAGCATGCTCGAAGACAACGTGCCGTACGAAGAACTGGTGCGCCGGCTCGACGAAGTCTCGCTGACCTGCGACGTCGGCCAGTGCTACGGCTACCAGAACATCGCCTTCAGCCTGATCGGCGACGTGGTGTACGCGCAGACCGGCGACTTCTTCACCCGCCAGGTCGACAAGAACATCTTCTTCCCGCTCGGCATGAAGACCGCCAGCTACGGTCGCGAAGGATTGGAAGCGAGCAAGAGCTGGGCACGCCCGCACCGCCCCGGCAGCAATGGCTGGATTCCGTTCGAGCCGAAGGATGCGTACTACCGCGTGGCACCGGCGGCGGGCGTCAACGCAAGCCTGAAGGACATGGAGCAATGGCTGATCGCGCAGATGGGCGGCCGCCCCGACGTGCTGCCGCCCGCGCTGCTCAACACGCTGCACACGCCCGAAGTATCCACGCCGATCGAGCTGCATTCGGCACCATGGCGCCGTGCGCGCCTGGAAGACGCCTCCTACGCGCTGGGCTGGCGCGTGTTCGACTATCAGGGCGAGACGATGATCTTCCACGCCGGCGCGGTGGAAGGCTATCGCACCATGATCGGTTTCCTGCCGAAGCAGCACGTGGGCATGGTGATGATGTGGAACTCGGCCGATCCGCTGCCCGCCGGTCTGCTGCCGATGGTCTTCGACAGCCTGCTCGGTCTGCCGCATGTGGACTGGGCCGGCGTCGAGAGCGATGCGCCGCCGGCCAATGCGGTCAAAGGCAAGCCGCGCAAGAAGAGCAAGAGCACGGCAACCTCGGGCGGCAGCAAGCGCTAGCGGCTACTTGAGAAAAAAACGCCGCGGGGAGCTCCTGCGGCGTTTTTTGTTCCGGCACTGGCCGCAGCGCGGCGAGCCTGGACTCAGTTGAGCTTGAACACGATGCGACGCTTGTCCTGCGAAGGCACCGCGTTGCCGTCCTGGGTAGCCGGCTGGAATCTCCAGCGGCTCACTGCTTCGGTCGCCGCGCGATCGAACACATGGCGCGGCTCGGCATCCACCACCTTCACATCGTCCACCGTGCCTTCCGGCGTGATGGTGAAGGTCACTTCCACCCAGCCTTCCTGATTGGCGCGGACCGCGGTGGTCGGATAGCGCGGCGGCACGTTGCGCAACAACACTGCCGGATGCGTACCGCCCGCTGCAGCGCTCGTTGCATTGCCGGTGGCGGCGCTGGCCGTGGCGGTCGATGCCTGCTGCTGGCGAGCGGCTTCGGCCTGTTGCTGCTGCGCCGCGCGAACCTGCGCCGCACGCTGATCGGCCACCGCCTTCTGCTGCGCTTCGCTGGCCAGACGATCGGCTTCGGCCTTATCGGTCACCGCCTTCTGCGCCGCCAGCTGCTGTTGCTTTTCCTTGTCCGAAGCGAGCTGCTGCTCGCGATCCTGCAGCTTGCGCTGAGCATCGAGCTTGGAACGCAGAATGGTCAGCGTGTAGTTGGCCGGATCGGCCTTGGTCAGCAGATCGATCTGGCGCTGGGCTTCGTTGAAGTCGCGCTGGTTGATCGCCTGCTCCGCCACGCTGGCGCCCACCGGGAAGGTTTCGCGCAGCGCATCGGTGGCCACCTGATTGCCGGGCTGCTTCTCCAGCACCTTCAGGTAGAACTCGAATGCGTTGTTGCCGGCCGGCGCCAGCAGGCGCTGCTCGTTCACCGCCTTGCGGGCTTCGGCGAGCAGCTGATTCATGCTCATGGCTGCCACGTTGACCGGCGGAGGCGGCGCCTCGCCCGCCTTCACCGGCGTGGACGGGTGCGCGCCGACATCGGCTTCGACCAGATCCTGGTGCGGCTTGATGATAAGGAACCACGAAGCTGCAGCGAGTACGGCAACGACAGCGACAATGGCAATGGCGGCGGGCCGAATGGCCCCACGCGCGTAACGACGCGCATGACGTGTGAATCGGGTATCCATGATCTCTCACCGAGTGGCATCAGATACCCGCGCTTTTTCCCCCTGTGAATCCTTAGGAGCGGCAACCTCCCCAGGCTGCCGCGGCGCGGATGTGTGAAAGGTAACCGTAATGAACTACTACGGCAAATCGTTCTTCGTGTCGGCGACCGGCCGCACATCGCGCCGCATTGGCCGGAACGCGCATCGCGGCGTGCCGGACCCTCGACGCTAGGAAATTTTCTTAGCCGGGATTGGCCG
>Ga0070685_10002199_pt1 | contig 10068 bp, 7 predicted proteins | sample KBSS13LmetaG_FD_65651 | JGI IMG/M metagenome (GOLD analysis project Ga0070685, IMG submission 65651) | Switchgrass rhizosphere microbial communities from Kellogg Biological Station, Michigan, USA - KBS S1-3L metaG | ecosystem: Host-associated > Plants > Roots > Rhizosphere ...
ATCGCCAAGGTGGTGATCCGCTCGCGCGAGTACCTGGGCGCGGTGATCCCGCACAACGACGTGCTGGTGCTCGAGATCCTGCGCTACCCGCACGAGATCCGCGGGGTCGACGACCTGGAGCTCCCCGGCGCCGAGCTGGAGAAGATGGGCGTCACCGACCGCGAGGTGAAGATGGCGGAGATGCTGATCGACGGAATGACGGCGGACTGGGAGCCGTCGAAGTACCACGACAGCTACCGCGACGACCTCATGGCCCTCATCCACAAGAAGATCGAGAGCGGCGAGACGGAGGTCCTGGACGAGTCCCCCGCCCCCGAGGTCGACATCGAGCCCAAGGGCGTGATCGACATCATGTCGCTGCTGAAGAAGTCCGTCGAGGCGACCTCGAAGCACAAGTCGGGCGCCGCCGCCGGCGACGACGAAGACGAGGAGGAGGACGAGGATCGCCCCGCGGCGAAGAAGAAGCCGGCGGCGAAGAAGGCCGCGGCCAAGAAGGGCGGCGAGAAGCCGAAGTCCGCGCAGCCCGCGAAGCCGCGGACGCGCGTCCGCAAGAGCGCCTGAGCGGGCGCGGCGCCGGATGGGGCTCGCCGAGTACCACCGCAAGCGCGACTTCGGCAAGACCGCCGAGCCGCGCGGGAGCGAGCACCCCTCCGGTGCCACCCTGGCGTTCGTGGTCCAGAAGCACGCCGCCACCAACCTCCACTACGACTTCCGCCTGGAGCTCGACGGGGTCCTGAAGAGCTGGGCCGTCCCCAAGGGCCCCTCGCTGGACCCCGCCGTCAAGCGCCTCGCCGTCCACGTCGAGGACCACCCGGTCGAGTACGGCAGCTTCGAGGGGATCATCCCCAGGGGCGAGTACGGCGGCGGCACGGTGATGCTCTGGGACCACGGCGTCTGGGAGCCGAAGGAAGACGCCCACAAGGGCTACCAGAAAGGCCACCTCAAGTTCGCGCTGCACGGCGAGAAGCTGCGCGGCGGATGGCACCTCGTGCGCTCGCGCCGCGGCGAGGAGGGCGAGAAGGAGCAGTGGCTCCTCTTCAAGGAGAACGACGCCGAGGCGCGCCCCGAGCGCGAAGGGATCGTCACCGAGGAGGAGCCGCTCTCCGTGACCACGGGCCGCTCCATCGAGCAGATCGCCGCCGACGCCGACAACACCTGGAGCTCCAACCGTCCCCCCAAAGACGGGAAGAAGAAGGCCTTCGCCGCGGCGAAGCCGAAGCCGGCTCCGACGACTGCGGCCAAGGCGGCCGCCTTGGCCGCTCCTAACCTCAAGGGCGCGCGCAAGGCGGCGATGCCGAAGGAGCTCCTCCCCGAACTCGCCACGCTGGTGGAGGACGTCCCCGCCGGCGACGACTGGCTGCACGAGATCAAGTTCGACGGCTACCGGCTGCTGGTGTTCATCGACGGCGGCCGCGTGCGCATGCTCACCCGCAAGGCCAACGACTGGACCGACCGCTTCTCGGGGCTGGCGGCGCCGTTCGCGGCACTCCCCGCCCGCCAGGCGATCATCGACGGCGAGGTGGTGATCGTCGCGCCCGACGGCACCACCCGCTTCCAGCTCCTGCAGAACGTCCTCAACAACGGGAAACAGGGAGAGCTGGTCTTCTACGGCTTCGACCTCCTCTACCTGGATGGCCACGACCTGCGCGCCGTGCCGCTGCTGGAGCGCAAGGAGGCGCTGCGCCTCCTCCTCTCGGGCGTGACGGACGACGGGCCGCTGCGCTTCAGCGACCACGTGGTCGGCAGCGGCGCGGTCTTCCACCAGCACGCCTGCCGGATGGGGCTCGAGGGGATCATCGCCAAGCGCTGCGACAGCCGCTACGTGGCGAAGCGCACCAAGGACTGGGTGAAGGTCAAGTGCCAGCGCCGCCAGGAGTTCGTGATCGGCGGCTGGACCGACCCCAAGGGCTCGCGCACGGCCTTCGGCTCGCTGATCCTCGGCTACTACCGCGACGGCGAGCTGGTCCACGCCGGCCGCGCGGGAACCGGGTACGACGAGTCGACGCTCGCCGCCGTGTACCGGCGCCTGAAGAAGCTGGCGATCCCGCGTTCCCCCTTCGTCGACTACGGGGTGACGCGCCCGCCGAAGGACGTGCACTGGGTGAAGCCGGAGCTGGTCTGCGAGGTCGCCTTCGCCGAGTTCACCGAGGAAGGCATCCTCCGCCACCCCGTCTTCCAGGGGCTGCGCGAGGACAAGTCGCCGCACGAGGTGGTGCGCGAGGACGAGCAGCCGCTCCCGGCCGGCGCGAAGGCGGACCCCTCCCCCGCCCCGCCTACGGATGTTTCCGCCGAACGGTCGCCCGAATACGAGCGTCCCCTGCGCAACCGCGGCGAGCTGGAGCAGCCGCCGAGCACGCGCAGCCGCTCCAGCGCACGCAAGACGCCCACGGCCGAGGTCGCGGGCGTGCGCATCACCAACCCGGCGAAGGTGCTCTACCCGGAGGTCGGCCTCACCAAGCTGGAGCTCGCGCGCTACTACGAGGCGATCGGCGAGGAGTGGATGCTGCCGTATTGCGGCGGGCGTCCGCTCACCCTGGTGCGCTGCCCCGAGGGCGCCGCGAAGCCCTGCTTCTATCAGAAACACGCGGACGACAACTTCCCGAAGGTCGTCGGCCGCGTCTCCGTCGAGGAGAAGAAGGGCGACGGCGACGTCTACACCTACGTGGACTCGGTGGCGGGGCTCGTGTCGATGGTGCAGATGGCGGTACTGGAGCTGCACGTCTGGGGGGCGAAGCGCGACAACCCGGACCGGCCGGACCTCTTCGTCATCGACCTGGACCCGGCGCCGGACGTGCCGTGGGAGCGGGTGGTGGCGTCGACCTTCTTCGTGCGCGAGCAGCTGGAGGAGCTGGGGTTGGAGAGCTGGTGCAAGACCACGGGCGGCAAGGGCTTGCACGTGGTGGTCCCCATCGCCCGCCGCGCCACCTGGGACGAGGTGAAGGAGTTCACGCACCAGTTCGTCCGCACGCTCTCGGTGAAGGCGCCGGGGAACTTCGTGACCATCAGCACGCTGGCCAAGCGGAAGGGGAAGATCTTCCTGGACTACCTGCGCAACGGCCGCGGCGCCACCGCGATCTCGGCGTATTCGGTCCGCGCCAAGCGCGGCGCCACCATCTCCGTCCCCCTCTCCTGGGAGGAGCTGTCGCCGAAGACCGACCCCGAGCGCTACAACCCCGCCGCCGTGATCGCGCGCCTGAAAAAGCTGAAGCGCGACCCCTGGGAGGGCTTCTACAAGTCGAAGCAGGCGATCACGAAGGGGATGAAGCAGGCGGTGGGGATGGAGTGACGGTGCGGGTGACCGCGAGCGGGATGGCGTGATCGCGATCGTCCGAGCGCGTGGTGTGTGACGATGCGGCTGAAGCCGCGGCTACAACGGCACGCAGTCCGCCTTCGCGGACATCAACGGCACGCCTGCCTGATCCCCTCCCACGCCCGCCACGATCATGTCATCCTGAGTGCCGCCGCACGCACGTAACATCAGCATTCGCAGATGCTTGGCGGCGGCCGAAGGATCTAGATTCGAGGACGCGAAACCGGTCGCCGCTGGCACGGACGAGGCGAGACGGAAGACTCAGCCGTTCTCCTCGGTATCGGCCCGCACCCAGGTCGGCCGTTCGTAGATGATCTCGCGGGGATCCTTGATGTCGCTGGTATGCTCGCGCAACTCGTCCAGCGACAGCGCGCCGTGGTTCCCGAGCGATCGCTCCCACGCCTTCCGGTCGACGGTGCCGACGACGAAGAGCTCGTCGACACGCACGTCCGGATGTTGCGCTTTGAAAAACTCTAGCTGGAGCTCAAGCTCATGCCGATGGGCGATGATGAACTCGCATGGCGTGCAATATCGGCACGTGAATCCGAGCGTCAGTAACGTGCCGCCCAGGTGGAGCAGGAGCGGGAACTTGCGCGCGTGCATCAGCTTCTCGCAGTTCGGGCACCTGCTGAAGCGCACGTCCGGGTATGGGTTCAGCGCGAACCGGTAGCGCGGCTTCAGCTTGCCGAAGTGTCTCGTTGCCATTCATCAGTCTCGATAGGATTCGTAAGTTCCCTTCAGTTGTCAGACACGCCCCAGTTGTTCCTGATCAGCGCCTCGGCCGCGGTGAGGTCGCACAGCTCCGCGACCCTCATCAGGTACGGGATCTTCTCGATGTCGGTCTCGGAGACGTAGGTGTCGAGCGTGGGATTCACGTTCACGAAGCGGCCGCCGAGCATCATCTCGGCGATGATGGCGGTCGTGTTCGTGGAAGTCCCGTTCAGGCTCACGTTGAGGATCGGCGACGGGGATCCGTTGATGAGCAGCGGTGGGAGCCGCTCGGGATAGTCCTTCCCGAACGTCTGCCACTGGTCGGTCCCCCACTTCGCGGTGTCCTGGTCGGCCGGGATGCTCTGGGCCATCAACCCGGTGCCGACGTCGAGCACGGCGATGTCCTCGAGCGCGGCACCCGCCTGGACGGCGAAGCCGATCGCCACCAGCGTGGGGTCGTGGTTCACGAACGCCCCGTCGATGCAGCCCTTGTGCGAGCCGAACATCCCCGGCATCGACCCGCTCCCCACCACCGCGTCGACGACCCGCGTCTTTCCACCCTCTTCCGTGAAGTTGTTGAAGAGCACCGGCTCCCACGGGTTTCCGCCGCCCACCTGGAACGACGTCATCACCGCCTTCTTCGGAAGATCGGCGAGGATCTTGTGGCCGAAGAGAAGCTCCTGCGCCGCCACGAACTCCCAGTTCTTGAACGCGGGCTTGCTGGTGTCGCTGCCGGGGTGCGCGAAGATCACCCTGGCGCCCTCGTTGTCCATCCACTGGCCGAACTCGGTCGCCTTGCCTCCGTTGGCGAAGTGCGCCGCGAGCCCCGCGCCGACGGACGTGCCCGCGAACATCTGCGTGTTCTCGAGCAGCTGCGGGAACTTCTCCACCAGCCGCACGATGATCCGGTTCGACATCAGCCCGCGGATCCCGCCGCCGTTGAACGCGATGATCGTGTACGCAGCCATGAACGTCTCCTGAAGTGGGGGTGCAGGTGAAAGCCGGACATTATTCGTCCAAAAACATCTTTGCAAGCACGTTGCGCGGATGACGCAGAGGGCTCGCGGCGTCCCTCTGCGTCTCTGCGGCTCTGCGTGAGATAATCTGTTTCTCAGGCTGCGGCCGCCGCCCTGCCCGCCGCGCGCCCCGAGAAGATGCACCCGCCCAGGAAGGTGCCCTCGAGCGAGCGGTAGCCGTGCATCCCGCCGCCGCCGAAGCCGGCCGCCTCGCCGGCGGCGTAGAGGCCGGGGAGCGGCTCGCCTTCGGCGCGCAGCACGCGGGCGGAGAGGTCGGTGTGCACGCCGCCCAGCGTCTTGCGCGTGAGGATGTTGAGGCGGACGGCGATCAGCGGCCCGGCGGCGGGATCGAGGATGCGGTGCGGCTTGGCGACGCGGATCAGGCGGTCGCCGCGATAGGCGCGCGCGCCGCGCATCGCGGTGACCTGCAGGTCCTTCCCGAACGGGTTGGTGAGCTGCAGGTCGCGCGCGCGGATCTCGGCCTCCAGCGCGGCCGCGTCGATCAGCGGCTCGCCGGCGAGCGCGTTCATCCCCGCCACCAGCTCCGGCAGCGTCTTCCGGATGATGAAGTCCTCGCCCTTCTCCTTGAACGCCTCCACCGGCGGCGGCGCGCCGGGAAGGACGCGGCTCAACACCTTGCGCACGCTCTTCCCCGTGAGGTCGGGGTTCTGCTCGGAGCCGGAGAGCGCGAACTCCTTCTCGATGATCTTCTGCGTGAGCACGAACCAGGTGTAGTCGTACCCCGTCTGCATGATGTGCTCGAGGGTGCCGAGCGTGTCGAAGCCGGGGAAGAGCGGCGGCGGGAGCCGGCGGCCCAGCGCGTCGAACCAGAGCGACGACGGGCCGGGGAGGATGCGGATGCCGTGCATCGGCCAGATCGGCGCCCAGTTGTGGATCCCCTCCGTGTAGTGCCACATCCGGTCTGGGTTGATGATCGCGCCGCCGGTGTTACGGACGATTTCGATCATCCGCCCGTCCACGTGCGCGGGGACGCCGGAGAGCATCCGCTTGGGCGGCGGACCCATGCGCGGCGGCCAGTTGGCGCGCACCAGCTCATGGTTCCCCCCGATCCCCCCCGACGTCACGATCACCGCCCCCGCCCGCAGCGCGAAGTCGCCCACCACCGTGCGCGAGCTGCTGGCCCCGCGCTCGACGCCGCTCGCCTCCAGGATCTCGCCGTGGACGCCGTCGACGGCCGCGCCCTTCCCCGTGAGCCCCGTCACCCGGTGGCGGAAGCGCAGGGAGACGAGGCCGCGCCGCTCCCCTTCCCTGACCGCGGCCATGAACGGCGCCAGCACGCCCGGCCCCGTCCCCCAGGTCACGTGAAAGCGCGGGACGGAGTTGCCGTGGCCGGTGGCCAGGTACCCGCCCCGCTCCGCCCAGCCGACCACGGGGAAGAAGCGGACGCCGCGCCCGTGCAGCCAGGAGCGCTTCTCGCCAGCGGCGAAGTCGACGTACGCCTCGGCCCAGCGGCGCGGCCAGAGGTCCTCGTCGCGGTCGAAGCCGGCGCTCCCCAGCCAGTCGCTCCACGCCAGCTCGCGCGAGTCCTTGATCCCCATCCGCCGCTGCTCCGGCGAGTCGACCAGGAAGAGCCCGCCGAACGACCAGAACGCCTGCCCCCCGAGCGACGCCTCCGGCTCCTGTTCGAGGATGATGACCTTCTTCCCCGCCTCCACCAGTTCTGCCGCCGCCACCAGCCCGGCCAGCCCCGCGCCCACGATGATCGCGTCCGCCTCGTCCACGCGAGTGCTCATCCGCCGATGCTCCGTCGATGTGGGGAGGATGCAGGGTCCAGCGACTTCGGAGGGACGGGAAGATGGTACGGCGCGCGCGGCGGGATCGCAAATTCTCCAAAGCAACGGCAAGGTCGCGTCGTCGTAACCGTGGATTCGTCCGTGAACGACACGGGGCGTCGGATGACGAGTCCGACGCCCCATATATTCTCTGCAGATTGAGCCGAACTAGACCGTCTCGATCGCGACTGTGAGCTCCCGGAAGCCGGGGAATCCGCCCGCCCTGCCAGAGACCGTTCCGAGCTGCCACTCGGTGATGATGTCCGCCCCCGTCTCCGCGTCCGCGGCCTGCGCAGCGGCGATCGCCAGGTCCAGCGCTTCCTGGAAGTTCTGGTCGTGCGAGGTTCCCGTGTATTTCCTGTGCTTGGGCATCGTCGCCTCCGGCTGTGAGGGGAGAAATGCGCGGCAGGGGCCGCGGAAAAACGTCTGGAGGATGGAGCGAAGGCCCGTACTCATAAATAGGCAGTTAACAACCTGTGCTTCTGCGCCGTGGGATGCAATGATCCCGTTTGAAGCCACCCCAGCGCGCTGATCGCCGGCCTCGATCCCCCTGCCGCTCGCGAGAATGGTCTTTGCGGCGCATCGGCGGCAGACCACGCGTGGAAGGGAGCGGCGATGCGCTGGACGGTGGAACTCCCGGGGACCGACCCTTACGCCGTCGTCACGACGTCGGGCGTCTTCGACGTCTCCGACCAATTGCGGATGATCCAGGACATCGTCACCCGCCCCGGCTGGCGCCCCGGGACGGACGTGCTCTTCGACCACCGCGCGCTCGACTTCGGCGAGGCGGACCTTCGGGCGATGTACCAGGCGGGAGACAACCACCGGCGCAACGACGAGCTGATCGGCGACGGCCGGGCCGCGATTCTCGTGCGTTCGCTGGACGACTACGGCCGCGGGCGCCAGTTCGAGTTCCTGACGGAAGGGCGCGTCTCGGCCACCATGAGCGTCTTCCTGGACGAGGCCGAGGCACGCGAGTGGCTCGCCGGCCCGGCGGAGTGATACCGCTTTTTCAGAATCGGCCGTGCAATTGGATGTCATCCTGAAGGCGCGGCTACTCCACGCCTGATGTCGCGCTGAATCGTCGCGGCACCTGAAGAACTATCGCCGCAGACGCGACACGGCCGGCCATCTCGCCGCCGACGTTACAGGTCCTTCGGTCGCCGCCAGGCTTCTTCGACGGCGCGAGTCCGGCGCGGCGGCTCCCTCAGGATGACATTTCTTTGCATCTGCGGCACCAGAAGGGCGCCGGGAGATCCATCCTCCCGGCGCCCTGGCTCCTGTCCGTCTCGACCTGGCGGCTACGCCTGGTACCGCTTCACCGCGAGACAGACGTCGTGGCCGCCAAATCCGAAGGAGTTGCTGAGGGCAAGCCGGTTCGGGCGCTCCCGAGTTCCTGGGGTGGAATCACGGGTTCGAACGGCGCATAGAGCGAGCGGAAATCGGCCGGGGAGATCGCGTCACGAACCAGGATCGCGAGCGCGGCGGCGTAGGCGCTCGAGGGCGCATACAGGTCCGTTGTCTCGTTCACCTGCCGGAACTCGGCGCGGAGATGCGCCTCGAGCGCGCCCGCGGCCTCCCCGCCGCGGTCGGTTGCCAGCAACGCCTGCTTCGCTCGGCGGTATGCCCGCGACCGCTTTCCGTCCGCGATCCAACCCTGCCGGAGCGACCTTACGGGATAGAGCACGGCCGACCACTGCTCGCCGCTCAAGGTCTTCAGCATTGCCGTAAACTGCAACAGGGCCGACTCGTTGCGCCCCAACGTCCCCGCCCGGAAGGCTGGGTTCGCCTGGGCGTCAGGGGTGCCGCCGCCAAGCACCGCGCCGAAAAACGCAGGGTGCCGGGGGCGCCCCCCTCTCGAACGCTGCAGGGTGACGATCACGCCGACTGCGATCCCCACGGGGACGAAGAAGAGGAGCTCCGCCACCTCCTGGCTCCTGGTGCCGGCGGTCGGGTGAACGAGGCTGGCCAGCCACAACCCGAGAACCAGTACCGGGAGGAGCAGAAGAAAGAGCCGCGCCAAACGGGCGGCGCTGACGCTGGGCTCCGCGGCGCCCTCTTCACCGTCGGGAAGCTCGGGTCGTGCGGAGTGATCGTCGTTGCTCATCGGGGGCTGTGAGCCGAAGATCCGAGTGGGTTTCCATCCACGCTTACGGTTGGCCGGGCCGTACGTTCTGCCCCCGCCGAGCGCGTTGCCCTGGAAGTCGCATCGCCCGGCCAGCCGGAACGGCGGCGGAGTGCCTGCTCCGCCGCCGTTCCACAGGAGCGTGTGACGCGCGCCTACGCCTCGTAGCGCTTCACCGCGAGGCAGACGTTGTGGCCGCCGAAGCCGAAGGAGTTGCTGATGGCCAGCCGCACCGGGCGCTCCACCATCCCGCCGGTGGCGTAGTCCAGGTCGCAGTCGGGGTCGCGCTCGTGGAAGTTGATGGTCGGCGGGATCTTCCCCTCGCGGCAGACCAGCGCGCTGATCACCGCCTCGATCCCGCCCGCCGCGCCCAGCGTGTGCCCCGTCATCGACTTGGTGGAGCCGACGACCACGCGGTACGCGTCCTCGCCCAGCGCCGTCTTGATCGCCGCCGACTCGTTCTTGTCGTTGGCCGGCGTCGAGGTGCCGTGCGCGTTCACGTAGTCCACGTCCGCCGGCGTGGCGCCGGCCTCCTTGAGCGCCAGCCGGATCGCGCGGACCGCCCCTTCCCCGCCCTCCGCCGGCGCGGTGATGTGGTATGCGTCCGCCGTCTGCCCGTATCCGACCACCTCGGCGACGATCTCGGCGCCGCGCGCGCGCGCGTGCTCCAGCTCCTCCAGCACCATCACCCCCGCACCCTCGCCGAGCACGAAGCCGTCGCGCGTGGCGTCGAACGGCCGGCTGGCGGTCTCCGGGGAGTCGTTCCGCTCCGAGAGCGCGGTCATCGCCGCGAAGCCGGCGATGGTCTGCGGGCTCACGGTGGCCTCGGTGCCGCCCGCCACCATCAGGTCCGCCTCGCCGTACTTGATCGCGCGGTAGGCGTTGCCGACGGCGTGCGCGGACGAGGCGCAGGCGGAGACGGTGCAGTAGTTGGGGCCCTTCAGCCCCCAGCGGATCGACACCAGCCCGGCGGCGATGTCGCTGATGAACATCGGCACGAAGAAGGGGGAGATGCGCGAGGGGCCGCGCTCGATGAGCTTGCGGTGCTGCTCCTCGAAGGTCCAGATCCCCCCGATCCCGCTGCCGATGATCACCCCGAAGCGCTCGGCGTCG
>Ga0070685_10002202_pt1 | contig 10059 bp, 7 predicted proteins | sample KBSS13LmetaG_FD_65651 | JGI IMG/M metagenome (GOLD analysis project Ga0070685, IMG submission 65651) | Switchgrass rhizosphere microbial communities from Kellogg Biological Station, Michigan, USA - KBS S1-3L metaG | ecosystem: Host-associated > Plants > Roots > Rhizosphere ...
ATCTACCGTAACAGTCTTGTTGTCACCGACCGTAACATGGAATGCGTCACAGCTGAAGACAGGCGTTTCGGCACAGGTCTTGGTAACAGTAGTGACAGCAATGTTGTAGTAGTCGTTCATACCCTCTGGGGTAGCTACACCAACATTGCGGAAAACCGTGCCACCACAAGCGAGCTTTGAAGCATCGTCAATCTTGACTTCAAAAGTTACATATGCACCGGCACCAGATGGGTAAGTACCCACATTGATACCGCCACCAGTAATGTTGTTGCTTGGGTTAGGGTCGCCATTTGGAGTGGTCGTGGTGTACGTAAGCGTAGTACCAGGAACCAACGTCATGTTTGGTGGCAGGTTGTCGCGAATTACGACGTTTTTCTGAGTAGTGTTACCTGTGTTCTGGTAGGTAATCATGTACTTCAGAGTATCACCAGGCTGAGCGGTGTTGTTGGCAGACCAAGCATTAGTCTTACCAAGCAGCTCAGACTGCTTTACGATCTTTACGCCAGGCAGCATTACACGAGCCTGAATGACGATTGAGCCAGACTGGCATGGGTTTTCGTTCTCTAGCACCAGACCGTTCGGGTCGGTAACCACAGCATCAGAAACTTTCTGAGTTACAGTACGAGAGCCGTTTGCAGTTGCTGCATGCTTCCAGGTAGCGGTCCCAGGGATGTACTGCAGGTATTCCTTAGCTTCAGCCAAAGTAACCTTTGCACTACCAGTTACGGCATTACTGTTATCTGCACTTGTCTTGCTGGTAACAGTCTGGCTGGTACCGGCAGTAGTTGGGATGTTGATCTTTACGCGAAGATTGCTGGCAACCTTGCCAGAATCAGCCGCTTCGTCGTTGTCGTAAACGACCTGCACAGCTACAACGTCGTTGTAGTCGGCAGTGGTGGTTGCAGCCCAGTTATTGGTGCCTGCGTCTTTGGTTGCGTTAGCAACGGTAGTGGTAGCCTCTATCTTTACGGTGCTAGCTGCCGAAGCGGCAACAGGCAAAGCAATGGCGAGAGCCACGATAGCACCGGCAGCCAAACGCTTTCGGACGCTATTGAACAGACGTGAAATTTTCATATCACACCTCCTATAGTTATATATGGGGAATTAAAATAATGTAGTATCAGTTGCTCAGATTGTTAATGCACTTCAGAATCTTGTGATTTCCACCTCACGCCAACCTGATGGTTTAGTCAATTTTAGCACAAAAATTAAATATTGTCAAAGTTATGTTAAACATTAGCTTGATCGATTGTTCCAAATTTTTAAGGAGCACCGGGCAGAGCCCGTTACGACCAAACCAGATCATTACAAAACATAGGGTTAAGCGTTGAGAAGAGTGTCCGAATGGACTAATGCAGACATAAAATGTCGGCAAACTCTCCCCAACGCCTGTAGCGTAACCCTCTATATGCTCAGCTCACCCGAAGGGAGCAATATTTAGTAGCTGCGCTACCTTCCGGGCGACAGATGGACTCTGTGCATTGCTCGCGAATACGCGAACCCGGAAGGCGCTACAATGTCCGACTCAGCCAGGTTGGCCAGGCATACCAGGACCCTGCGTGGTGCAGTTGTGGTCACAGGTAGGAGCCGAAGTAGGGGTAGAACCTCCTTTCTTCGTGCCACCAGAGCCACTGTTAGAACCACCAGGAGCACCACCCGAAGAACCAGAGTCATATCCAGTGTCGTTACCACTCGTTGGAACGGTGGTCGGACGTGGATTCGGCTTGGGCTTCGAGTGTACCGGTGTGGTCGACTGCGGTGTGGGCACCTTCTGTCCTCCAGAGGAGGGCGGAATGCAAACCTTGCAGCTCGGCGTCGGTGTCGGACAGGCCTTGTCGTTCGTGCAGCCCGGAGGCGGCGACGAACAGTTGTGGTTGGCCTTCGTAGGCGTGCACGGGGGCACGTTCTTGAAGAGCCGGGGAACCACGGGCTGCCAGCGGCAGATGAGACGAATCTCACGCCAGACGCCGTTGTACTTGAACTTCAGGACCCACCCAGCCTTGACCTTTGAGGTGCTCTGGAAAAGGGTCGGCATGACCGTCTTGTCTTTTCCGAGTCTCTGGCCCTCGCTGTAGTACAGGTGCGAGTCGGTGGTCAGGGTCCAGTCCGTCGCCTTCGCGAAGAAAGCGTCGTGGTCCTTGTGCCATTGGTCCGTGTCGGACATGTACTTCTTGGCAATCTTCTCGACAGTCGTGGAGTTGAGGTCCAGACCGTCTTGGGCGAAGGCTGCGTCGTTCGCGAAGAGCAGCGGGTCGCAGCTGGTGTCAGCCTTGAACCGCTTGAGTACCGCGTCGGTCTTCTGAGCCTGTGTACCCGTAGGGACATCGACCGGAAGTCCGAAGTTGCCAGACACTGCGTCGTACGCCAGGAACCGTGCAGAGCACGATGCCGCCGAAGACGACGAAGAGAGTCCAGGGACAGCGGCAAGTACGGCGAGGGCGATGAATGCAAGCGCGGCCAAAACCGACGCCCACCGTCGCACCTTAATTCTGGCCACGTTCTTTCTCCAATCAAGTGAGAGGCCTGAGCAAGCTCATACTCGGAGAGCTGTGTGCTCGCGCTCAGGCCACGAGGTATTAGGAACGTACGGAGGAACGCACCGGAGCAGACGCCGTGTCGGGCGTAGCCGGGTGAACCGCGGTGGTTGCCGCCGGAACCGAAGTAGGGGTCGAGGTCGTCGACGAAGCGACGGTCGGGGCCTGCTTGTGGCTCTTGGGCGTACGACGCTTGAAGAAGGTCGAGATGACCATCACTATGGCAAAGATGCCGACAGCCCAGAGGCTGGCGTGCACGAAGATCTGCGCGTCCACGGGGGCCACGCCGGTCTGCTTGCCACCCAGCTTATCGTACGTCGGCACGACGGTGACCGCCTTCTGAGTGCCGATGTACGTGAAGAACGCGCCAATGCCGGCCAGGAGGGCGAGCCCCAGGGTCCAGGGCGACATCTTGAGGCTCTCCTTGAGGTCGGTGACCTCCTTCTTGAGACCCTTGACGGCACCCTCGACACCGGTCATACGACCGTCGAGCATGTCGATGGCGCCGCCGGGGCCGTCCAGGTCATCCACACGGCCACTGAGGGTAGCGAAGTGCTCCTCCAATGCGCCGTACTGCGCCTGCAGCCTGCCGAGGCCGTCGACCACACCGTTCATGATCTCATCGTCGGTGAACTCGCCACTCTCCGATTGGATCCGGAGGATCGCCTTCACCTCGTCCGTAGTGAACTTGGTGATGCGCATGGCGAGGCGGAGAGTCATGCCGCTCGCGACCAGCCCTTCGAGCTTGGCGAGGCGAGGCATGGCGTCGGCCACAAGGGTGTCGTGGGTGTCTGCCAGACGCTCGCCGATCGTGTCCACAAGAGCCACGAGACGACGGTGCCGAGCATCCACCGACTTGTTGTGGCGATCGTTGCCACCAAGACGGTTGGCAACCTCTGCGATGTCTTCGTAGTAGCGGTTAGCCAATTCCTGCAGCGTCTGATTGGTCTGAGTAACACGGATGTCAACCGATTGCGCAGTGACCGACGGAGCGGCCGGGGTGTTGCCAGTGGTGCGCTGACCAGGTGTGGTGTTGCCCGTGCCGGTGGTCTTGGGAGCCATCGCGTACCTATCTTCCTGTCCAGGAAACTGGACCGTTTCTCACTGCGGCAGTGCGCCGAGTGGACGAAGCCTTTGGCCCTAACAAGACACGAATGCCCTGCAAGAGTTGCACGCTTCTTCACCTCCAGCTGGAAGGCAAAGATATTCCTTTTATCCGAAAAGGAAAGCGACCCTACCAGGCTTTGCAATAAGCTTGGCACAGTCGCTTTCCCTTTAGACTACGGGAAAATCTTGGCAGATTGGTTCTAACTACTAAAATAGCAAATAGGTTTTACGTTACATTTCTGCTACAGGGAACAGCTGCAAGCCTAAGGCCTCCGAAGAAGCTAATCTGGCTCAAACAGCTACTCGACCAGAGCAGACCACAGGCAGCCTAGTGCTAGCGCCACGCGCTAGCCATCTAATACTAGTCTACCTCTGTTCTGCCCTGGCATTTAGCAGAGATCCTACATCTATAAGCTCGGATGCAGTGCAAGGCGTCAGAAAAACCGAGGTCCCCAGAAAGTTTACTTTCTGGGGTTCAGGAGCGGACCGCACCGTACCGAGGTACGGTGCGGGAACGCCGGGACTGACAACCAAGCAATGCGCCGAGAGCAGCCGACAAGGTCAGGCTTTGCCTGAACTGGTCAGCCACGACCTATGGACGTAGGCGTATGTACTGTAATGATCTGATTTGTAAACGTACCCCTGCTAAAAAACTCCCGAAGCATAAGGCCAGAACAGCAAGAAACAACAGATGCTAGATCTGTTGTTCATATCGTTCCCACCTGTAAAGCACGTATCGCTACATGCGGCGCCCGGTTACGGAGTTATCTCACACGCTCCATAGCATAGGATAGGTATTAATATACCAGAAACGTGTAAAAAAGTCAATGTTATACCGTAAGGACTTTACGGGTTTTTCGGGTGCTCGGTGGAGTGTGCTGCAGCCGGTGCCAAGTGGCCCACCTTGGCAAAACGGAAGCCAAAGGTACTCCCCTTGCCTTCCTCGCTTTCAAAGATAATAGCGCCGCCCTGCGCTGCCACTACTTTGCGGGCCATAAACAGGCCCAAGCCCGTCCCATCCGGCCGGGCTTGCTGTGCATTTTGCGCCCGATAGAACTTGGTAAACAGCTTGTGCTGAGCAGCCCGAGGCACTCCGATGCCTGTATCGTGCACAGTGTATTCCACGGCCGTCGGCGTCTCACGCAGCCGCACCGTTACCTTCCCGCCATTGGGAGTGTAGTAGATGGCGTTATCGATAAGGTTCATGACCACCTGGTGGATCTTGGTTTCGTCGAGCAGTAGCCTTGGGAATTTAGCCGGCTTTTTGTACACCAGCTCTAATCCGCGAGATTTAGCCGTCTCTGTCAGCTGATCGATTTCGGACTGCACTACTTCGTTCAGGTCGACCGGCGCCAGTTCTATCACGAACTTGCCCGTATTCAACCGTGACAGGTTCAAAAGATCGGATATCAGATAAACCATGCGCTGCGAACTGATGAACGACTGCGTAAGCAGCTGATGCTGCTGCGTGTTGAGCTCACCAGCGTCACCCTCTAGCACCATGCTCAGATAGCCTTTGATGCTAGTCAGCGGCGTCCGCAACTGGTGCGACGCCATAGTAATAAACTCGTCTTTGGTCGCATCGAGCGCCTTCAGCTTGGCGTTGGTAAGCCGCAGCTTCTGCAAAATACGCTGGTTTTCATCCTGCAAGGCCTTGTTTTCTACTGCCTTGCCCACCACCTCGGTCACGCGGGCCAGGAGGTTGTGGGTGCTTTCGTCGCCCTGCGTATGCAGCCCGACTAGCAGCATGCCAACCGACCCGCCACTAGCCTGCAAGGGGCCAAAGTAAAAATCTTCCACATACATGCTGCGTGCGAACTGCAGCAGAGCCGATGGTTTGCAGCCGAGCAATCTCGCAATATGGTCGTGATCGGCTTTGACGTTTAGGAACCCGTCCTCCTTGCCTATCTTTCCATGCCCTGGCATAGCGGTCGCCAGAAACTCGTCTAGTTCGGCATTAGTGGGTTGGTCGGGAGTAGTGGTGGGAGAGTGCCCGAGCAATGTGGGTAGTTTGGTAACCGACCCGGCCCCACCATACACTGCCGCCACCGCGCAGTCTTTATATTCTTCGACAATAGCGGAAGATATCTTGGCAGCAATGCTCTGGAGCGTTTCGGAATCACCTAGCACTATCTGGTCGATGGTTCGGAGCAGTGAGAGCGTCTTGTTTACCTGAGCCAGCTCCAGGTTACGCTGGTACATCTCGGTGGTTACGCGTTTAAACTGCCGCGGTGTAAAACGGGCAAAGACGGTGCTGGCAGCGTGAGATTTTGGTTTTTGCATACCTAGGAACGGTGTTTAATTTGTGTTTACACTAACTACCGCAGAACGGTTGGCAGTTGTTCGGGTGGCAATGAGAATTTTAGGTTACCGACGGCTTCTTTGCAAACGTCTACGGCGACATTGCCAAAAAACTTCTTGTACCGCTCGACCAGTTCGTTCACGACTTTTGGCGCGTCGCCAGTGATACTAGCGGTGTGAGCCGCCTTATTCACCACCAGACCTGGCACAGTAGCGGCTTGCTGATAAGCTATCGGGCCGATGAGTTTTTCTTGCTCGTCTATAATAGAAAGCACCATCCCCGCATAAACGTCTGTCGGCATATCACTCACCTGCGCTTTCTGCGGTGATCTTTGGCGGCTCAAGCGTCGCAACCCCTACGGCAAGCACGGTCATGACTGTGGGGAACATAAGGTCTACGAAGTGGCCGTTGTAGTATGTTCCGGCAGTGGTAACGTAGGAGAACGTAAAATCGGTGAGGTAGTTGAGCGCATAGCCAGAGATGATGAGACCAATAGTCGCCCGGTAACGCCCACCCAGATACCGAAACAGAAACGTATAGGTAAGCGCCGCAATAGTGAGGATAACAACATCCCCCACAGGGTACGCTAGATCGAAGAACAAACGCAGAGGTCCTTCGCCATTAAGCGCCAGTCCGTGGCGAGCCACAACTATCAGTAGATAATACGATCCACCAATTATTACCGCAGCCAGTGCCAGAACACTGCTATACAGTTTGAGCGGGGCATGTTTGCGGAGCGAGAACCGCGCACCAGCAGCTAGCGCCAGTAAGATGATGCCAATAGTCCAGAGCGGCCAGCTAATTATGTAGCCGACATCAGCCCAGGATGGATACGGCACTTCGGCAAGCTGCCGTATGGTGGCGTACGACCAGTAGCATTGGCCGAGACCCCAGGTAATGAGGCCTGCGGAAACGAAGAAAGTCGCCTGGCCTAGGCGACTTTTCAATCCTCCCCATTTGCGAGAATTGGCAAGCCCGTAGACACCGCCGAGCAGCGGCAGTACGGCCAGCAGCACCTGATACCAGTAGTCCCACTCAGAGTATTTGGTGTGGGTAACCGCTAAACCAATCCAGTAGGCCACCGTGCCCAGCCAAATACCACCTAAAATCTTTGTTTTACGAGTGATAAGCGACTGTTGCATAGCTATATTTTTATAATGACCCTAATGCTTACTGGCATCATGCCAGAAACTATTTAATAATGCAAACGTTTTGTTATACTAAGCACTAGTGTACGGACATACAAACATAAAACAACACAGAAAATAACCATAATGAATACACCATATTTCGATTCAAAAGATATTCAGCATGTGCTACATACTTTCAGCAGTCCTGCACTGGTACTGGATGCCGAGATAGTACGTAGGCAGCTTCGTGACTTCCAGGCAGCCCTCCCAAACGTCACTCCCTTTTACTCGGTAAAAACCAACCCGCATCCGCTCGTCATCGATACGCTCAACGAGTTCAAAGCCCACTTCGACGCGGCAACGCTCGGTGAGATAAAAATGCTGCTTGCCCGGGGAGTAGATCCGGGTGGCATACTGTTCACCCATCCAGTCAAAACCGTTACAGAGATCGCTCAGGCGGTCTCTTTTGGTGTAAACGCCTATACGCTTGACAGTCTGGATGAGCTGCAACGCCTGAGTGAGGCCGCTCCCAAAGCCCACCTGTTCCTGCGCCTCAGCCTGCGGGCTAACGCCAGCCTCTACGACTACAAGCGTAAGTTCGGAGCCACACTGGAAGAAGCCCAAGATATATTAGACTTTGCACAAGACAACAAGCTGCAGCTCTCCGGGATCAGCTTTATGGTGGGCTCGCAGAGTATGGCCCTCGGGCCGTGGGAAGCCGCCCTGGAACGCACGCTGGAGCTCTTTAGTGTCTACCACGACACTATTCCCACGCTGCGCATCGTGAACATCGGCAGCGGATTTCCACTCCCCTACGCATTCGACGAACCAGTCCCCACCCTGACCGAGATAGCCAAGGTCATCAATTCGTACCGGTCACGTTTCCCAGCCGATGTACAGTTTATAGCCGAGCCAGGGCGCTTCATCGCCGGGCCAGCCGCCGCCTTTAAGACACAAATCAATCGGCGGTTGGACCGCGGCGGCAAACAATGGCTGTACGTAGACGCCAATGCTTACAGCGGCCTGATAGAGATAATCGAGAGCGGCGGCCAGTTCCACTACCCGCTCAGTAGCGATGCCAGTGGCGAACCAGAGCCATTCACCGTGGCAGGCAAAACCCTGGACCCTGACGACATGTTTGGCCAAGACGTGCCATTACCCGCCCACACTACAGAGGGTAACGTCATAACCATCCGCGACGCCGGTGCCTACAGCACTTCATTCTTCACGGATTACCACAACCTGCCGCATCCCAGCATCATCGTAGCCGACAGCAAATACGCCCACAATGTCTCGCTCGCTACCGGCACCATGGGCATCAGCGGTCTGCAGGCAAGCCGAGCATTCCAGGCAGGCGACGTACTCTTCCAGGTCAGCGGCTACTTCAGCCGTGAGCGTACCCGCACCACCTTCCAAGTGGACGTGGACCGCCATATAGAACCCACCATCTTTGGCGCCTTCCTAAACCACTCGTGCGACCCGAACGTAGGTGTCCGTACCAATGCATTTGGCTACTACGATGTAATTGCCCGGCGGCACATTGCTGCTGGCGAAGACATTGCCGCCGACTATGCCATGTTTGAGTACGAAACCGGCCCCATGAGCCTTGTGACCTGCCTGTGTGGTTCACCGCTCTGTCGCAAGCACATCACCGGCTACAAAGATCTGCCAGCCGCACAACGCAAAGCGTACGAAGGCTACACGGCCGCCTACCTGGTAGCTCATCACGCTACCCGCAAAAAACATACCGAAGCCGTCCCAGCCTAATTCCTTACGTGTACGAGGCTCGTGTTTAGAACCCTCCTATCGAACGTGAGTTTTGAGATGGGTTCTAGCTAGCGCTTGCCGGCTTGTTTAGCGACAGCTCGCTCCGCTTTTTGCTCGTGACGCTTATTGACGTCTAGTACGTCAACTGTTTTTACTGCTAACCGCTCGAAAATACCTTCGTAGCCCAGTACTTCATTAGTCTTTTTGATAATGCCCGCCATCACCAGCACGCCAAAGAACGCCGGTGACTCAATGATGCGACTTGCAAAGTCATGATAGTTGCCTGCTGTCGCGAGTAAAGCTGCAAAACCCAAATAAGAAGCAATAGGGATTGCCATGTGCTTGCGTCCCAAGTCCTTGTCCTCTACACCCATAGCACCGCCAAGCCAAAAGGCGGTGGCCGATGCATCGATAATGTCTTTGCCCGTCGTTGGCTGCAATCCCCTTTCACCGCTAGCACGGTGACGATCGTTCCGCCGCGCTATAGGGTAGGTAAACCCTACCTCCACAGCAGTAGCTATGGCCATGTGAGTCATGAAGCTCAAGACCCCATTTGTGCTGCCGTGCTCCACCAACCCCTGCCCCATGAGTGCTATAGACTCACCAAACACCAGGTTGGCCCAGGCCAAGGAACCTACGATTGGTGCAGTTGCCTTTTCTTTGGACCACGGCTTGGCATGCCAATCTCGCGCAACTCGTGTGCTGTGCCGGCCCACATAGTCGACCGCCGTATGGCAGGCCTGCGCGGTCTGACGAAAGTTTTCTACGCTGCCTATGCCGTGCGTCAATAGGTTTGTTACCTCGCTAGCTCCAGCTAGTAAGTATGTTGCACCCTTAGCGGCGTATTGCGCGGCCGATACGGCAGTCCGGCCAATTGCGCGTACACCAGTCTTTGTAGCTTCCCAAATACGTGAGTCATGACGCTCAAAAGCTAGCATTTGGTCGGATTGTTCGCTAGGCTCTATCCCCATGCTATCGCTAGGTTCGATACCCACAGTAGGAGCGAGGACTTCCTCGTCTGCCTGATTGCCTGTCGATACGGTAATTTTACTCATTGGGTATGTTGCGCCTACTGCTTGCTCACCATTCATTGTATATCATAATAAAAATCCCCGTGGCAGAGACCACGGGGTATTCAGGGTAGGAGTATCCCAATCACCAGATGGTGGTTTGTAAATCCTTTGGATTAGCCCCCTGGTTTCTGACGTACTTCTCAACG
>Ga0070685_10002204_pt1 | contig 10053 bp, 8 predicted proteins | sample KBSS13LmetaG_FD_65651 | JGI IMG/M metagenome (GOLD analysis project Ga0070685, IMG submission 65651) | Switchgrass rhizosphere microbial communities from Kellogg Biological Station, Michigan, USA - KBS S1-3L metaG | ecosystem: Host-associated > Plants > Roots > Rhizosphere ...
CACCGCAAAAAGAACCGTCTCACCCGGAGCCGCAGGGGCGCGGAGACGAGACGGACTCGCCTAGGCGCCGAGGCGGTAGCGGTCGAGCTGCATCACCAGCGTCTGCAGGCCCTCGGAGAAGGTGGGGTGGATGAGCTCCGCGTCCACTACCGTCCGCGCGCTCGCGCCCGCCTGCATCAGGAGCGAGAAGGCGTGCACCAGCTCGCCCGCCTGCGCGCCCACCAGCGCCACGCCCAGGAAGCGCTCCGTCGCGGGGTCGATCATCACCTTCATCATTCCCGCGCGGACGTCGGCCTCGATGGCGCGCGCGACGTGGCCGAAGGGGAGGGTGGCCACCTCGATCGCGATCCCTTTCTCCCGCGCTTCACGCTCGGTGATTCCCACGCGCGCCACCTGCGGGTCGGTGAACATGGCGTACGGCACCAGCCGCCCCTCGCCGCCGCCGCCGCGGGCGCCGGTGAGGATCTGGTAGAGGATGCGGCCGTCGTCCCAGGAGCGGTGGGTGAACTGCGGGCCGCCGGTGCAGTCGCCGATCGCGTGCACCCCCTCGGCCGAGGTGCGAAACGCGTCGTCGATGGGGACGAAGCCGCGCGCGTCGAGCCGGATCCCCGCCGCGTCGCACCCCAGGTCGGCGGTGTTGGGCACGCGGCCGGTGGCGAGCAGCAGGTGCGATCCCTCCACCACGCTCCCGTCCGCCAGGGTGACGGCGATCCCGCCCGCGCGGCGCTCGACGCGGGCCGGCGCGCTCCCCGTGCGCACCTCGATCTCCTCGGCCCGGAACGCCTTCTCCACCTCGTCCGAGACGTCGGCGTCTTCGCGGCCGAGCAGGTGCGGCCCGGGCTCGATCACCGTCACCGCAGACCCCAGCCGCGCGAACGCCTGGCCCAACTCGCAGCCGATGTATCCCCCGCCGATCACCACCAGCCGCGGCGGCAGCGCGCGCAGGGCGAAGACGGTTCCGTTGGTCAGGTACTCCACCGCCTCGAGTCCCGGGATCTGCGGGACCGCGTGCCGGGTGCCGACGTTGAGGACCACCGTCGCCGCCTCGTGCACCTCGCCGGCGACCTCCACCCGGCGTGGCCCCACGAAGCGGGCGTGTCCCGCGGCCAGGGTGAGGTTGGGCGCGGCGCCCGCGAGCCTGTGGTCGAGGTGCTCGCGCCACTGTCGGACGATCGCGGCCACGCGCTCCATCACCGCGGGAAAGTCCACCCGCACCTCCGCGTGCACGCCGAGGCGCCCCGCGCGGCGGGCGTCGTGCGCGGCCTGGGCGCTGGCGATCAGCGTCTTGCTGGGCGTGCAGCCGCGGTTCACGCAGGTGCCCCCCGGCTCGGCGCGCTCGGCCAGGAGCACGCGGCGGCCGCTCCCCGCCAGCAGCGTGGCCAGCGGAACCCCGCCCTGGCCGGAGCCGATCACGATCACGTCGTAGGTCATGGAGCGTCCGGCGGTGAGTGAGGAGGGGAGAAGGACGTTGCCGAGACTGCGGCCGGGAGATTGGATGGTGCCTGGTTACGTGAGAAGCAAGGGTCTCATCTCCCGGGCGGCGAGTGGCGGAAGACATGGGACCCGATGCTATCTGCAACGGATGTTCGTATCACATTCCTTGCGCTCTTGTAGGCGATCAATTATCATAGGCGTCCGAACTATGGGTGACCCGCACCATTCCGGCAGTACCCCCACGACACAAGTCCCGACAACGGCACCCCGGTCGCGAGACCGGTCCGCAAAGCTAGGGGTCTCCCGCAGACAGCCCGGCCGCCGAAGGATTGCACTCACGTGATCCAGGAGGCGGTTATGTTCTCGAAGGGCTGGCGTTCGGCGCGTGGACATTTCCTCGTCAAGGCCACGGCCGCCGCGGCACTCTCGGCCGCGCTCGCGGCCTGCGGCGACACCGTGTCTCCCCTGACCGCACCGGCCGCACCCCTCGCGAAGCGTGCCGCCCCCGAGGGTCCCACGGCGACCCCCGGCTCCGCGTTGACCCCGAACTCCATCAAGTACCGCGACAACGGCGCCCCGCACGCCACCGGCCGCTCCGGCAGCGCCACGCTGGAGGGCCGCGCGGTGGTCGACGCCCACGGCGTCGCCCACCTGGTGATCACCACCGGCGAGCTCGACAGCACCACTCCCGCCCCCGGCGAGATCGTCAAGGCGCAGATCAAGGTGTTCTCGGCCAGCGGCCAGCTCCTCTCGGTGGAGAACCACAACCACCTCACCGGCGGCGGCGTCCAGACCTTCCTCCTCTACGGCCTCGATCCCGACGTACGCATCCAGGTGCAGGCGAACGTGCGCGGCATCGACGGGAACCGCACCGACGTGGTGACGCTCACCGCGGGGGTGGTGCACGCCGCGCAGCTCCAGGTGGCGCTGCAGCTCCCCGGCCAGGCGTCGGTGGGCCGGCCGGTGGTGATCAACGCCGTGGTCTCGGAGGTCGGCGGCGACGTGGGCACGCGCGCGGACTGCGTGCTGTTCGTGGACGGCCAGGAGGTGGACCGGGCGAACGACATCTGGGTGGACGCGGGTGACGTGGTGACCTGCGCCTTCACCTACACCTTCGCCACCACCGGCCATCACACGGTGGAGGTGCGGGTGAACGGCGGCGCGGCGGCGGGGGACCTGGGCGTGATCGGCGCCGGCGACGACGGCAGCCTGGACGTGGACCCCGGCGCGCAGACCGCCTACACCGCGAGCGTGGAGGACCGCTCGGAGACCACCACCTCGGTGCTGGAATACACCTGGTGGAAGCCGGACGGCAGCCACAAGGAGTACTCCGACACCCAGACCACCACGGTCCGCAGCCAGACGATGTCGCTGCAGGGCACCCTGGGGCGCGCGGTGGCCTTCCCGCTCGCCGTGGTGGACCTGTCGGTGGAGTCCGCCGGGGTGGAGTGGGAGACGGAGCACTGGACGGGGCTGGCCGCGACGGGGAGCGACGCCCTCGGCAACGTCTGCATGAACCAGCAGATCCCCGAGCAGGGCGCGCTGCTCTTCGTCTGCAACGGGCCGTTCGGCGCCAGCTTCGGCTACAACCGCTTCGCGGGGAACGTCACCTACCACAGCTACGGCTACGCCAACACCTTCGACGCGAGCATCGGCACCCCCGAGAACTACACCTGGAACACCGATCCCACCACGGTCTACGGCAGCGGCGGGTCGGTGCGGAACCTGGGATCCGGCGTACAGTTCCGGTTCAGCATCCAGGACGGCCAGGGCACCATCTCCCTCTCGCCGTCGGTGGCGATCTCGCCCTTCTCGGGCGTGGTGAGCGTGACGTCGCTCACCTGCACCCTCACGAGCCCGCCGAATCTCGAGGGCGGGCAGCAGAACTACTGCACCGGCGGGCGCGTGGACGAGTCGGGGTGGCGCGGCAGCGCTGCCGGCTGACCCCGGCCCCGTAACCAACGCCCCACCCAGGGGACGCGAAGACCCGGAGAGGCCGCCATGGCTCTCCGGGTCTCCGCGTCTGTTTCGCGTGAGGTCAGGGTTGCCGCCCGCTGCCTACGTGCCCTCGCACCACGCGAGGACTTCGGCGAAGGGGTGGTCCTCGAGCACGCCGAAGAGCGGGTGCCGGCCGAGGCGCGCGCGGCCGACCGCCGGGCTGGTGAGGCCGCAGAGGAAGCGCGCCTGCTGCCGCGGAGCGGCCAGCACGTCGGGGTGGGCGTCGCGCAGGGCGCGCAGCTCCCGCGCGTCCACCCGGATGGGGGCGGGCGGGGGCGGGGCGGGGAAGACGGACGCGCGGCCGGTCTCGCACCAGGTGCAGTGGCCGCACGGGCCGGCGCCCTCCTCGCCGAAGTGCGCGAGCAGCCCGGCGGTGATGCAGCCGTCGCGCGCCGCCAGCGCCACCACGTCGCGCACCCGCCCCACCTCCTGCGCCTCGCGCCGCCCGAAGCGCTCCGTCAGCTCCGCCACCAGCGCCTCGCCGTCGGCGTGCGTCTCCGTGCGGGTGAAGCGCAGCCGCGCGTCGCTGGCCTGCACTTCGGCCACGTCCTGCTCGCCCAGGTACTCCACCGCCCTGCAGACGCGGCCGCGGTCCGACCCCAGGCGGATCGCCACGTCTTCGGGGTTCAGCGTGTACCACGTGCGCCCGAACGCGGCCTCGCGGAAGATCCCCGCCACGAACTCCCTCCGCTCGCCTTCGAAGCGGCCCACGACCTCCTTGAGACCGGTCTTCAGGCGGATGCGGTAGCCCGCGTAGAACGGTGTTCCCTGGTGGATCACCCCCAGCAGCTCCAGGTAGGTGAGCGCCGTCTTCACCACCAGCTGGCGGATGTCGTGGCGGCTGGAGAGGTCGAAGATACTCACGTCGAACGCCGCCCCGGCGCCCAGCAGCTCGCCGACGAGTCCGCGGACGGACGCCTCGGTGGGCGTGTCGCCGTAGGCGAAGTTCTCCAGCGTGGCCACATCGTCGAGCCCGCCGAGCAGCTCCACCACCGAGGGCTCGCCGTCGCGGCCGGCGCGGCCGATCTCCTGGCTGTAGCTCTCCAGCCCCTTCGGCAGGTTGTAGTGGTAGACGTAGCGGACGTCGGCCTTGTCGATCCCCATCCCGAAGGCGATGGTCGCCACCACCGTCCCCCGGTCCGACCCCTTCCACCACTCCTGCACCGCCGCGCGGAGGTCGTCGTTCATCCCGGCGTGGTAGGCGCGCGCGGGGACGCCCGCCTCGTCCAGCAGCCTGGCGACGCGCTCGGCGGTGCGCTGCAGCGTCACGTAGACGATCCCCGGGCCCGCCGGTCGGGACCGGAGGCGGGCCACCAGCTCCCGGTCGCGGTCCCGCGGCGACGTGGGGTGCACCGAGAGGAAGAGGTTGGGGCGATGGAAGCCGGTGACGACCGCGCACTCGGGGGGGATGGCGAAGCTGGCGCAGACGTCCCGCACCACCTGCGGGGTGGCGGTGGCGGTCAGCGCCAGCACGCGCTCGGCACCCATCGCCCGGGCGACGTCGGCCAGCTTGAGGTAGTCGGGGCGGAAGTTGTGCCCCCACTCGGAGATGCAGTGCGCTTCGTCGACCGCGAAGAGCGCCACGTGCACGCGCCCCAGGAGCTGCAGGAAGCGCTCGTTGTTGAAGCGCTCGGGGGAGACGTAGAGCAGCTTCAGCTCGCCCGAGAGGAGCCGCCGCTCCACGGCCTTGGTCTCGTCGAAGTGGAGCGAGCTGTCGAGGCGCGCCGCGTCGATCCCGAGGGCGCGGAGCGCGTCGATCTGGTCCTTCATCAGCGCGATCAGCGGCGAGACGACCAGGGTGACGCCGTCCAGCAGGAGCGAGGGGAGCTGGTAGCAGAGCGACTTGCCGCCGCCGGTGGGGAACACCGCCAGCGCCGCTCCCCGCTCCAGGATCGCGCGGATCACCCGCTCCTGGCCCGGCCGGAAGGCGCCCAGCCCGAACCGGTCCCGCAGCACCGCGGCCACCTCTGCCGACGTTCCGCCTTGCTCCTCGACCTCCGCCACGCTCGTCATCCTCACCCGCTCGATCAGATGTTCTCTTTGTCCATGTTATGCCGAAACGTAGCGGTGGGACCGCGCGAATTCAAGCGCCTCGAGCGTCCTTCCCGTGGCCGTTGTGGAGCGGCGAACCCAGGCCCAGTAAACAGCGTCTCACGCAGAGCCGCGGAGGCGCAGAGGAGCCACGGCGGCCTGTTCCGCGTCTGCGCGTCTCCCGCGCGAGACCTCTTCTACGCGGCGTCGAAGAGCGCCATCTGGCCGCGGCGGTCGTGCGGGCGGCGGAAGTGCGCGGTCGAGAGCCGGGGCATCTCGCGGTCGAGGCCGAGCTTGCGCGCCGTGGCCTGGTAGAGGGCGCGGAGCTGGTCGGCGTACTGGCCGTCGCCGCGCATCCGGGAGCCGAACTCCGGGTCGTTCAGCTTGCCGCCGCGGATCTCGCGGATGCGGTGGAGCACCTTCTCCCGGCGGTCGGGGAAGTGCGTGGCGAGCCAGGTGTCGAACAGCTCCTTGACCGCGAAGGGGAGACGCAGGGGGATGTAGGCCACGCCCTGCGCCCCCGCGTCGGCCGCGGCGCGGAGGATCGCCGGGAGCTCGTGGTCGGTCAGCCCGGGGATCATCGGGGCGGCGAGGACGCGCACCGGGACGCCGGCCTTCGCCAGCGTCTCGACGGCGGCGAGGCGGCGCGCGGGGGTGGAGGTGCGCGGCTCCATCACCCGCTGCAGCTTCTCGTCGAGCGAGGTGATGGAGACGTTGACAGCCGCGCCGTTCCACCCCGCCATCTCGCCCAGGATGTCGGCGTCGCGGGTGACGAGGTGGTTCTTGGTGATGATCGCGGTCGGGTTGCGGAACTCGGCCAGCACCTCCAGGCAGCGGCGGGTGATGCGCAGCTTCCGCTCGACCGGCTGATAGCAGTCGGTGACGCCGCTCATGGCGATCACCTCGGGCTCCCAGCGCGGGGAGGCGAGCGCCTGCCGCAGCAGCTCGGGCGCATCTTCCTTCACGAAGATGCGGGTCTCGAAGTCGAGCCCGGCGGAGAGGCCGAAGTATTCGTGCGTGGGGCGGGCGAAGCAGTAGATGCAGCCGTGCTCGCAGCCACGGTACGGGTTCACGCTGGCGTCGAAGCCCACGTCGGGGCTGTCGTTGCGGGCGATGATGGTCTTCGTCGCGTCGCGCAGGAACACGGTTCCGGGCCCCGGCGCCTCGGGGTCGAGCTCGTCGTAGTCCGGCACGAAGTCCATCTGCACGAAGCGGTTCGGCGGGTTCTGCGCCGTGCCGCGGCCGCGAAGCTGAATCAGGGGGCGGAACTGCGTGTCCTCCATCTGCTCTCCTCCCTGCGCTTGGTCATTCATCTCCCAAGATAAAACCGAATGCATTCCGAAGCAATCCTGCGGGGGTCGTGTGAGAAGGAGGGGTTGACGCGTTCTAACCTCGTAAAGGTTGACGGGAGCTCCGGCGGTACTGATGCTTGATCCCAGCACCCCTTCAGGAAGGTGGCGATGCCCCGCTCTCTCTCCCTGCTCGTTCTCCTGGCCCTGGCCGGCTGCGCGCCTGCCCCCGAGCTTCTCTCGCCGCGCGTGAAGCCGCCCCCGATGCCGAAGCCCTGGCCCAGCGCGACCCTCCGCATCATCGGACCGGGAGTCGACCATGGCCGCGGAATGCCCGTGGTGGTGCTCCGGCCCGACACCACGATCGACCGGGCGATGGTAGTGCAGGGCGGTGGCACGACGCCGCGCCTGCGCGGACCGGCGAAGGTCGTTCCCGTGAACCCACTGGCGGACTCGGTCCAGCATTCGGCTCCCTGACGCCGGGCAGGCTGCACGCAGAGACGCAGAGAACGCAGAGGGAGCGCGGCGCACCTCCTCTGCGTTCTCTGCGTCTCTGCGTGGAAGGTGTGAGTGGCGTCGCGCAGGCCGGGCCCGGGTCCTGATGCGGTTGACTGGTTCGTTCTATGGAGCATGCTTTGGACGACCTCTTCAGGATGGTCCGCGATGCCTCGTCCGCTCTCCCTCGTCGTCCTGGTGGCGACCGCCGCCTGCGCCCCGGCTCCGGCGCCCCTCGCGCCTGCCGTCGTCCCTCCCCTCGCCGCGCCGGCGCCGCCTTCGGAACCACAGGTTCAGCCTCGCATCACGCTCCGGTTCGACGGGTTCGGGATCGAACACCGCGACGGGATGCCCGTGGCGGTGCCGGACACGAAAAAGCTGGAGCGGATGCCGGTGGCCCGGCCCGACACCATGAACGATCGGGCGATGGTCAGGCGTGGCGGGACCTTCACGATTCGGGGGCCGGCGGGGCTCGCCCCCGTGAATCCATCTTCCGATTCGCTTCACCTGGCCGCTCCGCGCCCCTGACGGTCGCCGCGTCGGTCATCGCCGCCGCTTCCGTGCATCCGGAGGCGGCGGCGGTCGCGTATTTGGGGTGTGAGATCGGATTACCCTGATCGAAGGCGGACTCACGATGACTCGCGGCTTGCGCCGGCGATGGCGGCGGTGTATCCGATGTGCGTTGGCCGTCGCGTCGGCGATCGCCGGGGCGGTGGCGTGCGCAGGGCAGGGGACGCGGCAAGGAGGCGGGGTGACGGAGGGGATTCGATTCCTGGCGCTGGGCGACTCCTACACCATTGGCGAGGGGGTGGAGGCGGCGGAGCGGTGGCCGGCGCAGCTCGCCGCCCTGCTGCGCGCGCGCGGGATCGCCATGGCGGAGCCGGAGATCGTCGCGCGCACGGGGTGGACCACGGACGAGCTGGACGCGGCGATCGACGTCGCAGCGCCGCGGGGGCCGTACGGGCTGGTGACGCTCCTGATCGGCGTGAACAACCAGTACCGTGGCGGCGCGGAATCCATCTACCGGACGCAGTTCACCGCGCTGCTGCGCCGGGCGATCGGGTTCGCGGGCGGGGACGCGTCACGGGTGGTGGTGCTGTCCATCCCCGATTGGAGCGTGACGCCGTTCGCGGAGGGGCGCGACCGCAGCCACATCGCGTCCGAGATCGACGTCTTCAACGCCGCCGCGCACGAGATCACCGTTGGGCGGGGCGCGCGCTGGGTGGACGTGACACCCGCGTCGCGGCGGGCCGGCTCCGACACCGCGATGCTCGTCGCGGACGGCCTGCATCCCTCCGGCCGGCAGTACGCGCGGTGGGCCGAGCTCGCGCTCCCCGCCGCGGTGGCCGCGCTGGGCCGCTGAAAAAACGAAATCTCACCCAGAGGACGGGAGGACCAGAGGGGATACGCTTCCCTCTGGTCCTCCCGTCCTCCAGGTGAGATTTTCTGTGGGTCAGTTTGCGGCGGTCGTGTCGATGCGCGCCATCCCGCCGTTCACCAGCAGCGGCACGTGCTCGCCGATGCGGCGGCGGGTGAACTGCTCCAGCGGCACGTCGGAGGTGTAGCTCTCGCCCTTCGGCACGTTGAAGGTCACGCGGTAGCGCGACTTCTTCTCACCCTCGCGGGTGGTGTCGTCCGCCGTCACCGGCGGCCACGCGGGGGCGGTGGTGGTGCCGTGCGCCTCCAGCAGGGTGTCGGGGACCCAGCGCTTGGTGCGGTACTCGTACTTGGTGTCCCAGATCGGCTCGCGCCGGTAGACGGGGTCCTGGTAGCTCTCGGTGTGGTAGCGCGTCTCGTACTCGGGCTCGGTGCAGGTGCGGTCTTCGAAGTAGCCGTTGCCGCGGTCCACCTGGCCGCAGGTGTAGGTGCGCGTTCCCGTCTGCACCCGCTCGGAGACCTGGCGCGTCTTCGTCTCGTAGTGGTCGAGCACCTGCCGGTAGTCGCGGATGGCGCGGTACGAGCGGAGCCGCCGCGCGCCCTCGGGGAGCGACCATCCCTCCTCCTGCACGCTGCGGTACGCCTCCACCTGCACCGTGCGCTCCCACTGCATGGCGGCCACCTCGCCCTCCATGTGGCGGGTGCGGTTGGACCAGCCGAACCACGAGAGCCCGGCCAGGAGCATCACCCCGACGACCTTGCCCCCGAACTTCGACTCGCGCGCCGGAGGAACCGGCTTCGCGGCCAACGGGCGCGGCGTCGACGGGCCGTCGCCGCCGCCGCCGGAGCGGGGGACCTCGGCCATCGCGTAGTCGCGCACCTCGCGCGCGGCGCTGTCGCCGCGGGGCGCGCCGCAGCCGGGGCAGGCGCGGTCGGAGCCGCGGGCGCTGCCGCCGCAGTGCTCGCAGATCCAGTCCGGCCCGCCGGCGGCCTGCGAGAGCTGCCCGGCGTCGGTCACCGCCTCGGCGTCTTCGGGGAGGTAGAAGCGGATCTCCTTGGGGCGCGGGGCGCCGCAGGCCACGCAGTACACGTGGCGGCCGAGCTGCCCCACCGAGCCGCAGCTCGGGCAGTCCCATCGTCCTTCGCGAGTGGCCATCTTGGAATCGGTCGGGGAAGTGCTGTCCGGCGGGCGGTAAAGATCATTAAATCTAACGATTTAGGCAACCATCCCCGCGAGCCGTAAAATTCGGTTCTTCGTCGATTTGGTTGCAGGTGTGCTGCAGCGATGCCTGTACGATCCTCCAACTGTACCCCTGAAAATGTCATCCTGAGCGTCGCCGCTGGACGAAACCACGTCTGCCCCGAAGCTTGGCGGCGACCGAAGGACCTATAGCCGCGGCGGCACCACACTTCGCCATCAGCAGGGTGA
>Ga0070685_10002207_pt1 | contig 10049 bp, 9 predicted proteins | sample KBSS13LmetaG_FD_65651 | JGI IMG/M metagenome (GOLD analysis project Ga0070685, IMG submission 65651) | Switchgrass rhizosphere microbial communities from Kellogg Biological Station, Michigan, USA - KBS S1-3L metaG | ecosystem: Host-associated > Plants > Roots > Rhizosphere ...
GCGCACCCCCAGGAGAGGGTGACGCCCGCGCCGCCGTGCCGTAGTTGTGGACCACGCGCGCGCCGCGGGGGAGCGCCTCTACCTCCAGCCAGCCGTCGGTGGCGCAACGCGAAAACGCCAACGCGCCGATTAGTTACCCGCCACTCTCTGCAACGGCTCGCCGCCTAGCGCACGTTCTTAAACCGCATAAAATCAATGACCATATATATATACGAATAATGCTATCCGCGCTCCTGTCCGGTCCCGTCGCGTTTGGGACACAGTTTGCCGTAGCGGCCTCCACATAGCGGTGATATAGTGACCGCGCAGGTCCTTGCGATGCACGCGCCGTGATTCGCACGACGCGACGCACCGTCCACCCTTCCGAAGGGAGCGCGACATGAAAAAGCTGAAGCTCAACCTGGAAGATTTCGAACTCGAGTCGTTCGAGACGATGATGCCGAAGGAGACGGCGAAAGGTACGGTGGACGGGCTGGAGGCCAGTGACGACTGGTCATGGGAATGGACCGTCTGCCTGAGCGGGTGCAACGGCACCTGGGGTATGTCATGTGACTGCAGCGGCAGCGGTGACTGGTCTTACCGCACCTGCATGACCGCAGCCGACTCCCCTTGCACCATGGAGTAAGGCGTAGTCATGGTGCTCGCCGATCGGGGCGAGCACCATGTACCGGTGCAGGGCCGCTGTGGGTTGGCCGACCGGGATCATCCCCCACTACAACGACGTGCAGGCGGACGAAGAGATCACCGTGAACGCGGACGGCGAGGCGCAATCGGCCCGCCGCTTCGAGCACGCCTTCGCCCCCCGCCGCCTCACCCCTGATGGTGCCCGCCCCTCGCGGCTGAGTCTCTCCGTGCCTCCGTGTCTCTGCGTGAGGTCCTGCCGTTTCAGCCGTTCGCCAGCTCGAGAACCGCCTCCGCGCACCCCCAGGAGAGGGTGACGCCCGCGCCGCCGTGGCCGTAGTTGTGGACCACGCGCCCGCCGGCCGGGAGCGTCTCCGCCTCCAGCCGCACCTCGGGGCGCCACGGGCGCAGGCCGACGCGGAGCTCCAGCACCCGCGCGCCGGCGAGCGCCGGCTCCAGCGCCACGCAGCGGAGCCGGGTCGCCTCGCCCTCCGCCGGGTCGGGCTCGAAATCCTCGCGATCGTCTTCCGCCGTCCCGCCGAGGATGCAGTCGGCGCGGCGCGGCACGATGTAGGTGAGGCCGCCGGGGTTGTAGTCGTCGAGCCAGAAGCGGCTGAGGCCGGGGTTCTCCACGCGCACCAGTTGCCCGCGCACCGGCCGCACCGCGCCGTCGCCGGCCAGCTCGCGCGCGCCGAGGCCGGAGCAGTTCACCACCAGCGGCGCCTCCGCCGCCACCTCGGCGAGCGAGCCCACGTGGCGGATCTCGATCTCCACCCCCGACCGCCGGAGCCTGCCCACCAGCCACCCCAGGTACACCGAGGTGTCGACCACCGGGAGCGTGAGCGTCCACCCCACGCGGCCGGGCGGCACCTGGTCCGGCCGCGCCACGCGCCGGTCGGCGATGTGAGACGCCCACGCGGGAACGATGGACGGATCGCCGCCGGGCGCCATCAGCTCGATCCCGGCCGCCATCCGCACGCCCGTGTCCGGGTCGGCCGCGAGCGCCTCGAACGCAGCGAAGCTGCGCTCGCCCCACGCCTGCACCAGGTCGACGGGGCCGACGCGGTAGGGATACCAGATCGCCGCCGCTACCGCCGAGGTGGTGCGCTCCGGCGGTGCCGCCGTCCAGATCCGCACCCGCCACCCGTCCTCCACCAAGCGCAGGGCGGAGGTGAGCCCCACCACCCCCGCCCCGATCACGATTGCCTCTCGCTCGCTCATCCGGCTGCCGTTCTCCGTGTCCTCTGCGTCTCTGCGTGAGACGGCCGTTGTCAGTGCGTCGGCCCGATCGCCATGGCGGGGACGCGCGTGGCCGCCGCGGTGGCGGAGGACTCGCGCGTGTAGAAGCCCTTCCCTTCGCCGCCGCCGAGCTCCAGCACCCAGCGGTACGCCTGCACCACGTCGCGCCGGAAGCCGTCGACGCACCCCCACAGGTACACCTGGAAGCGGCGGTACTGCGCCAGCCCCCAGCGCGCCTCGATCTCCTCGCGGTGCGCGTCCAGGCGCTCCGCCCAGTGGCGGGTGGTGAGCTCGTAGTTGTGCGTGTCGTTGTAGACGGCCAGCACGCTGAACGGGCTCTTCGCCACCTCGCCCAGGTAGTCGTGGATGCACACCGGCGAGCCGTTGCCCGGGAAGATGTGCTTCTCGAAGAACGCCGACACGTCGTACTTCGTGCGCGTGGCGCTCGCGTCCAGGCAGACGCGGCCGCCGGGCTTGAGCAGGCTCGCGTACTTCTGCAGCGTGCGCCCGTAGTCCGGCAGGTGCTCCGTCACGCCCAGGTTGACGATGGCGTCGTAGCGCTCCGCCGGCTGGTGCGCGAACAGATGCTCGCGGATCACGCGGCAGGGAAGCTTTTTCCTCTGGATCAGCGCGTTGATGAAGCGCTCCGACGCCTGCGAGATGGTGAGCGAGGTCACGCGGATGCCGCGCTCACCGGCGTACTCCGTCCACGCGCCCCATCCCCCGCCCACGTCCAGCACCCGCTCGCCCTCGCGCACCCCGATGGTGTCGAGCGCGAAGTCCAGCTTGCGCCGGATCCCCGCCTCCAGCGTCTCGTCGTCGCGCTCGAAGACGCCCTGCGAGTAGCAGCGGTGCGCGCCGTCCAGGAAGGAGAGGTAGAAGTCCGGGTCCTCGTCGTAGTGCCCGGCGATGTAGCGCGCGTCGCTCTTCACCTGCCCGAAGAGGAGCGGGCGGACGAACTTCCAGGCCCAGAGCAGCGGATGCCGGTCGCGGAAGAGCTCGCGCAGCGAGAGCACCCGCACGAAGTCGCCCTCCACATCCAGCACGCCCCTGAGGTACGCCTCGCCGATGTCCATCATGTCCAGCGTGCTGAGCGCGGCCACCGCGCTCCCGTCCTTCACCACCAGCGTGAACGCCGGGTCCGCACCCCCGAACACGTGTCGCGGCCCCCCCGCGAGCTGCAGCCCGAACGGCACCGGGTCGGCCGCGGAGAAGAATTCGTCGTACCGCTTCTCGAGCATCGAGACCAGCCGCTGGAACCTGCGGTCCATCTGGGTCGCTCCTGCAGGTGGGGGAATGCGGAGGCTGCGGGGGAGGGCGACAAAATGTGGCGAGCGCCGCGAGTGGACAAGCGGGCTTCGCGAGGGCGCAGAGGAACGGAGAGACGCAGAGGGGTTTTCTCCGTTTTCCTCTGCGCCTCTGCGTGAGATGCGATTGCGCCGTCAGTGCGATCCGCACCCTCCGCCGCCGCAGCCACCGTGCCCGCAGCCGCCATGGCCCCCGCACCCGGAGTGGCCGCCGCATCCGCCGTGGTGCCCACCCGTGTCATGGCCGTGCTGCCCCGCATCCCCCCCGCCCCCGTCGCCGGCGGAGACGAAGTCGGCGCAGCCGGCGGCCCCCGCGGCGGCCTTCCGGCCTCCCCTGGCCTTGCCCCTGTCCGGCTGAGAGAGCCAGCCGGGCTCGGTCGTCACGACGCGGGCGAACATCATCCCGAGGACGACGACGACCCCGCCGCCGAACACCAGGTTCAGCGCCTCGGCGCCGGTGCAGGCGCCCACGAACAGCGCGACGGCCAGCACCGCGGCGAACAGTGCCGGCGTCCGGCGCGTGCGCCGGACCGGAGCGGACGCGGCGGGCCGGGCGGCCTCCTCCGGGACCGGACGCGGCCAGACGTCGGCGGGCGGCTCCTCGCCGAAAGCGGTTCGATAGCTCGCGAGGGTGCGGGCATACCAGTCGGAGAACTTCGCCTCCTCGGCCGCGCCGCCGCGGGTGGGCTCGTGGTGCAGCGGCCGGCCCAGCACCCGGCCGCACATCTCCTCCCAGTACGAGCGGGTGTAGGTCAGGTGCAGGTGCCACGCCTCGTCCACCGCCCGCGACGGCGTCACCGGGTGCCCTGCCGTCATCGCCAGGTACACGAAGCGCAGGTACTCGCGCGTCACGCGCAGCGCGTGCTCGCGCGACCACCCGTTCTCCTGCGCCAGCCTCGCGGAGAAGGGGAAAACGACGCCGGGCTCGTCCGGCGAGAACGCCTGGATACGAGCCCGGAGCTCCGGATCAGCCTGGTAACCGCCTTCGATCGCGCTCAAGCGCACTCCTCTGCGGGTCGCGGCGTGCCGCCGTGGAGGCGGCGGTGAGCGCGCGGAACTACGGACTCGGAGCGCCGCGGGATTCGGTCGCGCGCGTAACGGTCGTGTAACGCCGCTACGGCCCCAGCGTGCGATCGAGGAGGTCGGCGAGGCGGTAGCCGGCCAGGGCGAGCCGCGGCTGGGCGGTGGACCACGCCAGCGGCTGGTAGCGCGCCGGGGCGGGCTGGCCGCGCACCAGCCAGGCGGGGTAGAGCGTGCGCTGGGCGATGGCCACTCCCTCGCGCGACCACCGCTCGTACTCGCCCGGGAAGAGGCGGCCGCGCGACCATGCCGGCGTGTACCGCCCCGCCAGCGCGGCGGAGACCCGGCCGACGTAGCCCGCCTCGTCGCGCGCGCCCCTCCACGGCACCGAGAAGCCGATCAGCGCGTCCCAGTAGGCGTGCAGGTTGTTGCGCGGGTAAATCCCCCCGAGCAGGAAGAGGTTGCCGCCGCGGTCGCCGTTGGGGTCCTGCGGGGTGATGCGGGCGCTGTTGTGCATCGGCTGGTGCGCGTCGCCCACCAGGTGGAGGATCCACGCGAGCGCCACCGACCGCGCCGAGTCCGTCGCCGACGCGTCGGCCAGGGTGGCGGCGAGGCGCGGGAGCTGGACCACGAGCTGCCCGTCCGTCCCCTTGTCCGGCCGGTCGATGACGGGGCCGCCGGGCGTATCCTGCTGCCAGAAGAAGTTGACGTAGTGCCAGTCCGCGTGCGCGTACGCGTTACCCACCACGCCGCGGCTGCGGATCAGGTCCGGCCAATACGCCGCCATGATGAACAGCTCGCGCCCGTGGTCGGGCCCCGTCACGTCGGAGGCCAGCACGGGGATGCCGGAGTTGGCGGGCGCGTTCATCAGCAGCCGCACGGCGGCGTCCCGGGCGCGCGGCGACAGGTGGTCCCACGCGACCCGCGCCACCACCCGGTGCCCCAGCTCGTCCCACGCGTACGCGGGTCTCGACGCCAACCCCAGCGCCGCCACTGCCGCGGCCGCCACGCGTCCCAGCTTCATCGCTCGCTCCGCGACTCTGTGTCTCTGTGTGAGATGCGGTTCAGCTGTTCGCCGCCGCGCCCGGGAGCCGCGTCTCGCGGATCTCCACCCCGCGCTCCTTCAGCGCGGCGATGTAGGCGGCCGCCGGCACGCCCTCGTCGGGGGTCCAGACGCCGGGCTCCACGTCGCCCGCGGCCTGCAGCGCGCCGGTGATGGCGAGCGAGTAGCCGGTGGTGCGCATCATCGCGGTGATCCCCGTCTCCGCGTCGAAGCGGTCCAGCAGGTCCCAGCGCAGCAGCAGCGGCTCGCCGTCCTTCTCCCCCTCGGCCTCCACGCGGAGCGCCACCAGGTCGGGGCTGGTGCGCGGGTCCTTGCGGAGCCGCGGGCCCGCCACCGCCATGAAGGCGTCGCGCGGCACCACCCGCTCCCCCTTCACGTCGACCGGCTCCAGGTCCAGCAGCCCCAGGTCGCGGATGGTCTCCATCGCCTTCGCGTGGCCGGGGTAGCGCAGCGTCTTGTACTCCATGGTGGGGATCTTCCCCTCGTAGCGCTGCGCCATGGTGGAGAGCCCGCCCGCGGTGTGGAAGGCCTCGAGCGTGCCCACGCCGGGGAAGTCGACGTCCTCGATCTCCGAGAGCGCCTTCACCTGCGTGGGGCGGCCGTCGCGCAGCACCCAGGAGAGGGTGGTGTAGTAGTCGAGCACCCCCTCCAGGGAGTAGACGATCTGGTAGTTGAGCGGCGGCTCGGGGTGCTGCGGGAGCCCGCCCACCTTGATGCGCACGGCCGATACGGTGTCGAGCTGCCGGATGCCGTGCTCGGCCAGGATGTTCACCATCCCCGGCGCGAGCCCCGAGTCGGGGACGGCGCTCACGCCCTTCTCGCGGGCGCGCTCGTGCAGCCCCTTCTGCTGCAGCACGATGTCGGTGTTGCCCCCCAGGTCGGCGTAGTGCGCGCCCTGGTCGATGGCGGCCACCGTCATCCCCAGGTTGAAGTAGTAGGGGAAGGCGTTCATCACCGCGGCCGCGCCCTCCATCGCCTCGCGCACGGCGGTGCGGTCGTTGGCGTCCAGGCGCAGCGTGGTGAGCCGGCCGCCGAGGTAAGGCTGCAGCGACTCGCGCAGCGAGTCGACGGACATGTCGGCGAGCACCACGTCGTGGTCGGTGTGCCTGAGCAGGTCGTAGGCGCACGCGCTCCCCTGCTGACCCGCGCCCAGCACCAGCATCCGCATAGGGGCAACTCCTTCGGCGTTCACAAGATGGGAATGTCCCGACGCGGGAAGGCGCCGGGACGGGGTTTCGCACGCGCATGTGTACGGGGGCCCGCGCGAGAGGCGCGGAAGATAGCGGGCAGGGACGCCGGGCGCAAAAGGCGCGGAAGGGCCACCGTGCCCTCTCCGCGCCTTTGCGTCTCTACGTGAGCCCTATCCCAGCAGACTCAGGACGTCTTCCTGGTGTTCGAGGAGGAAGTCGGGGCGTTCCTCCAGCAGCCGCTCGCGGGGGAAGGGCCCCCAGAGCGCGGCGGCGGTGCGGGTGCCGGCGGCGCGCCCCGCCGCCATGTCGTGCGGCGAGTCGCCCACGAAGAGCGCCTCGCCCGGCGCCACGCCCAGCCGGCTCAGCGCGAGCGCCACGGGCTCCGGGTGCGGCTTGGCGTTCTCCACGTCTTCGGGGGTGATGACGACGTCGACCAGGTCGGTGATGCCGCAGAGGTCCATCCCCCGCAGCGTGCCGCGCCGCAGCTTGCTCGTCACCACCGCCAGCGGAACGCCGCGCCGCCTGAGCTCGGCGACGGTCTCGACGGCGCCGGGAAAGGGGCGGAGGAGGACGTCGTGGTGCTCGTCCTGGTAGGCGCGGTAGGTGGCGAGCATGGCGTGGTGCTCGGCCTCGTCGCGCGCGAAGCGGGCGATCTGCGTCTCCAGCGGCGTGCCGAAGCCGGCCAGCCACGCCTCGTCGGGCGGGCACTCGCCCAGGTGGGTGGCCATGGTGTGGCGGTAGCACCGCATGATCAGCTCGGTGCTGTCCGCCAGCGTCCCGTCGAAGTCGTAGAGAACCGCGCGGATCCCATCAGTCACGATCGATCTCCAGACAGATTCGTCTCACGCAGAGGCACGGAGACACCGGAGAGGCGCTGCGGCTCTCCCTGTGTCTCCGTGCCTCTGCGTGAAATTCAGTCAGCCGAGGTATGCAGACTGGTCACGGCGCTGCGTGCTGGAGACCCGTACCCGCTGACGCCATGTAGCGCCGTCGGTCAGTGTCCATGTACATCTCGACCTCATCGAGCGCGAAGTCGGCCCAATCCGCCACCTCGGGATCATCCAGGAACTTCACCAGCGTCCTCATTACCGCATTGACGTCGATGCTTCCGTGCACGCGGGAGACGTGCGAGAGCGCGGTGGCGACGTTACGGCGGACCCAAACATCCGGATGATCAGCGTGTTCGAGCGCCTTCCTCTCTGCATACGCGAAATCGGGCCCGTGCAGGGAGAGGCGGAGCAGGGCACGCAGGATCTTTCGCGGATCGCCGGACGCGAGCCACTGCTCCGCCTGTCGCACGGAGATCGGATCCATGGGCTCGTAGCCACGCGCCCGCATCGTCACACGATCTTCCCCTTCAGGTTGGCCATCCCCGCGCGCATGAGCGCGTTCTTGCACTCCTGCGGAAGGCGCGCCCACGGTACCACGTACCCGTGGAATATCTCCAGTTCCGGAAGTTCCCGGAAGGTCCGCTCGTGCCGCCGAAAGATCACGAACTCTCCTTCTTCGTAATCGATTCCGACACGCGCTGGAACCGTCGGCTTGATCATCACCGAATAGTCCAGCGCATCCTGCCCATTCTTGGGCTCGCGGCTTACGATCCCGCGATCGACAGGCCCGTGCTTCGGGCTCGCCTCGTACGTGCGTCGGCGCACGGGGCCGAGGGTGCGCAGCGGGACCGGCTCGTCGTCATCCCCACCACCCTCGCCACGCTGCATCGGCCCGGCCGCTCAGGTGCGCACGACCTGCGAAGGGCGAGGAAGATAAATTGTCCAGAGTGCGTTGTCCAGAGTGTGCGGAAAATATCCGCAGATGGACAAACACCTCTCTCCGTGCCTCTGCGTCTCTGCGTGAGACTTACTGATCCGAGGTCAGCACGACGGCACCGGTACCGGGAATCGAGAGGCGGTGCCGCGGCGTGATCGTAGCCAGCTCACCCTCGGTCTCACCGCCGAAGCGGCCCTCCTCCGTCGCGAGGTAGAGCGCCCAGGGACCGGGCGGCAGCTCCGTCTCCAGCGCGCCGTCGAACGAGACGACCAGCAGGAGCGCGCTCCCGCCGTCGCCGGTGCGGAGGAGGGAGAGGGCGTCGGGGCCGAGCGCGTCGACGGAGAACGCCGCACGGTCGCCGCGGCGGAGCGCGGGGTGGGCGCGGCGCAGGTGCAGCAGCGCCCGGTGTAGCGCGAGGATCCCGGCGTGCGGCATCCGCTCGCGCTCGCCCCAGTCCAGCTTCGAGCGGGTGAAGGTCTCCTCCGCCTGCGGATCGGGGATGTGCTCGCGCGTCTCGGGGTCGGCGAAGGCGCTGAACTTCTGGAATTCCTTCCGCCGGCCCTCCGTCACTAGCCGCCCCAGCTCCTCGGGGTGCTCGGTGAAGTAGAGGAAGGGCGACGAGGCCGCCCACTCCTGCCCCATCCAGATCAGCGGCGTGTAAGGAGAAAGCAGCAGCAGCGCCACCGCCGCCCGGTACGCGGCCGGGTCGATCCCGTGGTGCAGCCGGTCGCCCAGGGCGCGGTTTCCCACCTGATCGTGGTTCTGGATGCAGTGCACGAACGCCGCGGGCGAGAGCCCCTCCGCCGCGGTGCCGCGGGGGCGCCCATGGTTGGGCGAGGTCTGCCCTTCGTAGAACCACCCCTTCCGCAGCGTCTCGACGATCTCCTCGACCGTGCCGCCGTAGTCCGCGAAGTAGCTCTCGTGGTCGCCCGCCAGCCGCCGCCGGAGCTGGTGGTGGAAGTCGTCCGCCCAGACGGCGTCGATCCCCAGTCCGTCCTCCGCGCGCGGCGTCACCACGCGCCGCTCGTTGCGCTCGTCCTCGGCGATGAAGACGAAGGGACGGCCCGGCGGGAGCGACTCGCGCACGCGCCGCTCCATCTCCGTAAGCACGTGCTCCGGCGAGTCGTCGACGATGGCGTGGGTGGCATCCAGCCGCAGGCCGTCGACGTGGTACTCGTGCGCCCAGTGCAGCGCGTTGTTGATCACGAACTCGCGGACCGACGCGCTCTCCGGCCCGTCGAAGTTCACCGCGTCGCCCCAGGGCGTCTGGTGGCGGTCGGTGAAGTAGCGGCCGCCGGTGAAGGCGTGCAGGTAGTTCCCCTCCGGCCCCAGGTGGTTGTAGACCACGTCGAGGATCACGGCCAGCCCCCGCGCGTGCGCCGCGTCGACGAAGCGCCGCAGCCCCTCGGGCCCGCCGTAGGTCGCCTGCGGGGCGAAGAGCGACACGCCGTCGTATCCCCAGTTGCGCGCGCCGGGGAAGGAGGCGACCGGCATCGGCTCCACCGCCGTCACCCCGAGCGCCGCCAGCTCGTCCAGCCGCGCGATGGCGGCGTCGAAGGTCCCCTCGGGGGTGAAGGTGCCCACGTGCAGCTCGTAGATCACCAGCTCGTCGAGCGGCACGCCCGCCCATCCCCCGTCCGTCCACTCGAACGTAGAAGAATCCACCACCTCCGAGGGCTCGTGCACACCGTCGGGCTGGGAGCGAGAGGCGGGGTCGGGGAAGGCGTCGCCGCCGTCCAGCCGGTAGCGGTAGCGCGTGCCGGCGCCGATCCCCTCCGCCTCTCCCGCGAACCAGCCGGCGCCGACGGGGTGGAGGGGGCGCACCGCCTCCGCCGCCGGGCC
>Ga0070685_10002210_pt1 | contig 10042 bp, 7 predicted proteins | sample KBSS13LmetaG_FD_65651 | JGI IMG/M metagenome (GOLD analysis project Ga0070685, IMG submission 65651) | Switchgrass rhizosphere microbial communities from Kellogg Biological Station, Michigan, USA - KBS S1-3L metaG | ecosystem: Host-associated > Plants > Roots > Rhizosphere ...
GGCATGTGTGCCGGTGTCGAACGTCAGCAACGACAACAGCTCCAGCGAAGGTTCGAAGATCGGCAAGCAGTCCAAGGCGGACAAAAAGCTGGAAGCGGCGCGCATCCACACCGAGCTGGCCCAGCAGTACCTGGCCCACGGCGATCTGGAAGACGCGCTGAGCAAGATCAAGAAAGCACTGGAGTTCGATCCCAATTACGTGCCCGCGCACACCGTGGCCGCGGTGATCTACGAGCGCATCAACGATCTGCCCAACGCCGAGCTGCATTACCGCAGGGCGGTCGAGCTGGCGCCGAGCAAGGGCGATCCCAACAACAACCTTGGCTGGTTCCTGTGCAATCGCGAAGACAAAACCGCCGAATCGCAGGCTTATTTTCAGAAGGCTCTGGCCGATCCGTTCTACCAAACACCCTCGCTGGCCTGGAATAATGCCGGTATCTGCCAGGTCAAGGGTCAGAACCTGGCGGCGGGCGAGGCGGATTTCCGCAAGGCCATCGAAATCGATCCGAACAATGGCGGGGCGTTGTATCAGCTCGCCAATGTGCTTTATCTTCAGAACGATGCGTTCCGCGCGCGTGCCTTCATCCAGCGCTTCGACGCGCTGGGTCAGGCCAGTCCGGCCTCGTTGAAGCTGGGGCACGATATCGAAGCACGGTTGGGCAACAAGGATGCTGCTCTCAACTACAGCAGGCGACTGCAAAGCCAGTTCCCGGATTCGGAGCAGGCTCGCGCCCTCGACGCAACCGCACGCCAATGACCTCGCAAAAGTCAAAATCGGCCGATAGCGGCAACCGAGAATTCCCTTTTACCGAAGCCCCCAACGCCATCATGGATACTCAATACAACGCGCTGGAAGCGACCAAGGGCACCCTTGGCGGGCGTTTGCGCGCTGCACGCGAAGCACGCGGCCTGGATGTGGAAAGCTGCGCGCATGCGCTGCGCCTGCCGACCCGCGTGCTCAAGCAGATCGAAAGCAACGAGTACGGCGGCATCGACCACCACGTCTACCTGGGCGGCTATCTGACCAAGTACGCGCGCTATCTGGGCGTGGACGAGGACGAGGTCAAGCTCGAGCTCGAGCGCATCCGTCCGCCGGAGCCCACCCTGGTGGCCACCGGCGGCATCTCGCACTCGCGCTATCTGCTGGAAAACTACGCGCGCGCTGCCACTTATGTGGTGCTGACCGCGGCGATCGTGGTGCCGACCATCTGGCTCGGCGTGCGCGGCACGCTGGATCGCGATGTCAGCCATCTGTCGCCGCTGGATGCCGCACCGGTGGCCCAGGTCGATGCGCCGGCCGGCAGTGCCAGCGCTGCGTCCACGCTGGCCTCGGCGCCGACCTCGCAGGATGCCGCCTCCAACCCGTCGGCAACGCCTTCGCCGCAGGCCGCGCAAGCGGTTGCGCCCGCGCAGGAGCAGCCCTTGATGGCGTCGATGACGCCGTTCCCGAATCTCGGCGACAGTCGCGCCGCGGCGCAGCCGGAAGCCCCGGCGGCCAGCGCGGCTGTCGGCCAGGGTGCGCACAGTCTGGTGCTGAGCCTGCAGAACCCCAGCTGGGTGGAAGTGACCGGCAAGGACGGTACGCGTCTCGAATACGGCCTGTTGCCGGCCGGCAGCTCCAAGACCTACCACAGCGACCAGCCGATGGAAGTGCGCATCGGCAATGCCGGCGGCGCCCAGGTGATGCTGGATGGCCAGCCGATGCCGCTGGACAGCTATCGCCGCTCCAATGTCGCGCATTTCCGCATCGAGATGCACGACGGCAAGGCCGCCCCCGCAGGGGCCTAGAGATGCTCTGACCGCTTGCGCGAGGGTGGCACCGGTTCTGTTTGGCCGCAGAGGGGTGTTGTGACGATGAAGGCAGGCTGGCTGCCTGTCGAATTGGCACGACGCACAGCTGCGGCCAAAACAGAATCGGCCCTTCGGGTGATCTCCAGAGAGCGCGCAGGGCGCGATGCGCTCCTTACTCAGGCAGCCAGCCTGAGCTGCGTCACGCCTCGCGCCCTGCGCGCTCTCTGGAGTCATGCCACCCTCGCGCAAGCGGTCAGAGCATCTCTAAAGTCAGGCGCCGGGCCTGTGCGGCTTGGCGCAATCGGTTATGCTTGCCCATTGTCCGCTCGGCAGCGAGCGGGCAGGTCGGGCTGATTTCTTTTCCGCATGACGGGCGCCGCCAGGAGCCCTCGATGTGCGGTTCCCCAAGGGTGATTGCATGGCATTTGAAGCTTACGACGATTACGAACAGAGCGAACGCGTACAGCAGTGGTTGCGCCAGAACGGCCTGTCCATCGTCGTCGGTATCGCGATCGGCCTGGTCGGCATCTTCGGCTGGCAGCAGTGGAACAAGCACAAGGCCGAGCATCAGGCCGACGCTGCCAATCTCTATCAGCAGATCCAGGTGGCCGCGGCCTCCGGCAAGTCCGACAGTGCCGATAGCCTGACCGAGCAGCTGATGAAGGACTACTCCGATTCGGCCTACGCCATGTTCGCCGTGAGCGATCGCGCCGAGCGCCAGGTGCAGGCCAAGCAGTTGGACAAGGCGATCGAATCGCTGAACTGGGCCGAGAGCCACGCCTCCGACGACAATTTGAAAGCGCTCGCACAGATGCGCATCGCGCGCGTGCAGCTGGGTCAGGGCAAGGCCGCCGACGCGCTGGCCGCCCTCGATCGCATGCCGGCGAAGGCATACGAAGGCATCGCGCAGGAACTACGCGGCGATGCGCTGGTCAAGCTTGGGCGCCCAGACGATGCCCGCAAGGCCTACGTCGCCGCCAAGGCGGCCATGGGTGAGAACGCGCCGCAAAGCGTGCAGATGAAAATCGATGATCTGGCCGTGGCCGGGAAGCAGGGTGCATGAAACCTGAAGTGAACAAGCGCGGTGCGATGAAGCGCGTGTGGCTGGTAGCGCTGACCTCTCTGGTGGTGCTGGCCGGCTGCCATTCGTTCAAGAAAGAAAACGTCCAGCCGCCGACGCCGCTGGCCAAGGATTTCGAGCCCACCGTGCAGGTGAGCAAGCTGTGGACCACCAGCGTGGGCGACGGCTCCGGCGAAAGCGGCGTGCGCCTGCGTCCGGCCTTTGCCGATGGCGTGCTGTACGCCTGCAGCACCGACGGCAAGCTCGCCGCCATCGACGCCACCAGCGGCAAGACGCTGTGGAGCAAGAGCTCGCGCACCCAGGGCTGGTTCGGCTGGGGCGACAAGAAGCGCGCCGATGCGCTGTATGCCGGCGGCCCGATGGTCTCGGGCGACCTGCTGGTAGTGGGCACGCTCGACGGCCACGTATACGGCATCAATGCGAAAGACGGCAGCCCGCGCTGGGAATCGGCGGTCAATTCCGAAGTGATTTCCTCGCCGGTGATTTCCGGCAACCTGGTCATCGCGCGCACCCAGGATGGCCGTCTGTACGGCTTCGACAGTGCCACCGGCGAACGTCGCTGGGTCTACGATCAGGACACCGTGCCGCTGCTCAGCCTGCGCGGCAACGGCCCGCTGCTGGTCGCCAACGGCGTGGTGTTCTACGGCAACGATGCCGGCAAGCTGGTCGCGCTGCGCCTGGACAACGGCGAAAAGCTGTGGGAACAGCGGCTCGCCAGTGGCGAAGGCCGCACCGAAATCGATCGCCTGGCCGATGCCGACGGTTCGATCCTGCTGCAGGGCACGACGCTGTACGGCGCCGCCTATCACGGCAACATCGCCGCGTTCGACGGCCCCAGCGGCCGCCCGCTGTGGGCGCGCCCGTTCTCCTCCTTCACCTCGCTGGATGTCACCGACAACGCGCTCTACGGCGTGAACGATGAGTCCGCGGTGTGGGCGTTCGACAAGAGCGCCGGCTCCGACATGTGGAAGAACGACGCGCTGAAGTACCGCTGGCTCACCGGGCCGGCCGTGCTGGGCGACTACGTCGTGGTCGGCGACCTCGAGGGCTACGTGCACTTCCTGCAGACCGGCGACGGCGCGCTGGCGGCACGCGAGCGCCTGTCCAAGAAAGCCATTCGCGCCCAACCGCTGGTTGTCGGCGACATCGTGTACGTCGAAGACGTGAAGGGCCGCATCGGCGCTTACCGTCTCGGCGGACACTAATCCGTTTCAAAGGCTGTTGAATCATGTTGCCCGTCGTTGCACTGGTCGGTCGTCCCAATGTCGGTAAATCGACCCTATTCAACGCAATGACGCGCAGCCGTGACGCCCTGGTGGCCGATATGCCGGGCGTTACGCGAGATCGACACTACGGCGTGTGCCGCACCGGCACACGCCCGTTCGTGGTGGTGGATACCGGCGGCCTGTCCGGCGAAGAGGAAGGCATCGACGGCCTGACCGCGCAGCAGGTGCGCCTGGCCATCGAAGAAGCCAGCGTGCTGGTGTTCGTGGTGGATGCGCGCGACGGCCTGCTGCCGCAGGACCGCACCATCCTCGACGAGCTGCGTCGCAGCGGCAAGCCGATCATTGCCGGCGTCAACAAGACCGACGGCCTCGATCTGCAGAACGCGATGGCGGAGTTCGCCGTGTTCGGCATCGCCAACACGCTGCCGCTGGCTGCTTCGCACAATCGCGGCACCGACGATCTGGTGGCCTCTGCCATCACCTTGCTGCCCGCCGAAGAACCCGAAGAAATCGATCCGAGCGAAGCCGACAGTATTCGCGTGGCCATCGTTGGCCGTCCGAACGCGGGCAAGTCCACCTTGATCAATCGCCTGCTCGGCGAGGATCGGCTGATCGTTTCCAACGTGGCCGGCACCACCCGCGATCCGATTCGCGTGTCGCTGGAACGCGATGGCCGCAAGTACACCCTGATCGATACCGCCGGCGTGCGCCGCAAGGCCCGCGTCGAAGAAGCGGTGGAGAAATTCAGCGTCATCAAGACGCTGCAGTCGATGGCCGCCGCGCAAGTGGTGGTGGTAATGGTCGATGCGCGCGAGAACCTGGCCGACCAGGATCTAACGCTGATCGGTCACGCGGTGGACGAGGGCCGGGCGCTGGTCATCTGCGTCAACAAGTGGGACGGCATGGACGGCTATGCGCGCGAGCAATGCGAGCGTGCGCTGGAACGTCGCCTGCAATTCGTCGACTGGGCCAAGACGGTTTTCATCTCCGCCTTGCACGGCTCGGGCCTGCGCGAGCTGATGAAAGCGGTGGTGAATGCACATCGCGCCGCGACCAAGGAACTGGGTTCGTCCGAGCTGACCAAGACGCTCGAGCAGGCCTACGAAAGCTACCAGCCGCCGCTGGTCCGCGGCCATGCCCCCAAGCTGCGTTTCGCGCATCCGGGTGGCAGCAATCCGCCGACCATCGTCATCCATGGCAGCCGCACCAAGCACATCGCGCCGGCCTATCGCCGCTATCTGGAAAATTTCTTCCGCAAGCGCTACAAGCTCGAAGGCACGCCAGTGCGCATCGCCTTCCGCGACGGCGAAAATCCGTTCGCTGGCAAGAAGAACGTGCTCACCGACAGCCAGAAGCGCAAACGCCAGCGCATGATCCGCGAGATGAAAAAGCGCGATCGCTAAGCGCAGCGACCCCGTGCAGGAGCGCACCCTGTGCGCGACCGCGGCGTTTCGACGTTCCTCAGTTAGTCAGTTCGCACCCGTTTTTTTGTGGGAGCGCCCTCGGCCGCGACAAGCCAGCTACAAGGCGCCGCGTCGCGGCCAAGGCCGCTCCCACAGTAAAAGCCAGGGCATGCATTGCGCTGGAGTAAACTCCCGCCATGACGACTCTCGACCGCGACCGCTGGCTGGCCTCTCTGCGGGCCAGCATTCCCGAGATATCACCGGCCGACGCATTGACCCGGCAGACCCAGGGCAGCGTGCTGATCGACGTGCGCGAAGATGGCGAGCGCGCTGGCGGCATGCCGTTGGGCGCAGTGGGTTTATCACGCGGTTTTCTCGAGCTGCGCATCGAACAGCTGGTGCCTGATCGCAGCGATTCGGTGCTGCTGTTGTGCGGCAGCGGCCAACGTTCGCTGCTCGCTGCCGAAACGCTGCAACGCATGGGCTATAGCCAGGTCGCCTCGATAAGCGGCGGTTTTCAGCGCTGGAAAAGCGAAGGCCTGCCGGTGGCGACTAACGCCTTGGACAGCGACGCCGCCGAGCGCTACGCACGCCAGTTGCAGCTGCCGCAAGTGGGCGAAGCAGGGCAGGCGAAACTCGCTTCGGCACGCGTGGTCTTGCTCGGTGCGGGCGGTCTGGGCGCGCCGGCAGCGCTTTATCTGGCGGCGGCAGGCGTAGGTGAGCTGACGCTGATCGACGACGACCGGGTGGAGCGCTCCAACCTGCATCGGCAGATCATCCACGCCGATGCGCGCGTCGGCATGGCCAAGACCGAATCGGCGCGCATCGCGCTGGCGGCACTCAATCCGCGCGTGCGGGTGGAAATCCGCAACGAACGCCTGCAAGCCGACAACGTCGAGCGCCTGCTGGCCGAGCATGATCTGGTGATCGACGGGGCGGACAATTTTCCCGCGCGTTATCTGGTATCGGCCGCTTCGCGGCGGTTGAAGCTGCCGATGGTCTATGGCGCGGTGGAACGCTTCAGCGGTCAGGTCAGCGTGTTCGATCCGCGTCGCCACGATTCGCCGTGCTATCGCTGCCTGTTCCCCGAGCCGCCTGCTGCGGCCGATGCGCCCAATTGCAGCGAAGCCGGCGTGCTTGGCGTGCTGCCCGGCATCGTGGGTCTGCTGCAGGCCACCGAAGCGCTCAAGCTTATGCTCGGTATCGGCGAGCCGTTGGTGGGCCGCCTGTTGCATATCGATGCGCTGAGCATGCGTTTCCGCGAGACGCGGTTGCCGCGCGATCCCGCCTGTCCGGGCTGCGGCGACAGCGCCGCCTTCAACGGCTATCAGGACCTCGTGCAGATGTGCGCCTCGGCGGGCTGATCAGCGCAGGTCGCTGGCGATCAGCGAATAGATCGCCGCATCGATCGGCTCGCCGCGCAGCATCAGCCGGTGCCGCGCCACGCTTTCGAAATGCGCGCCCGCGCGCTCGGCCACGCGTCGGCTGGCATGGTTGTCGACGGCAATCACGATCTCCAGCCGGCGCAGGTCCGTGGCGCGCAAGGTGTGCCGCGCAAGCAGACGCACGGCAGCAGTAGCGATGCCTTGTTCCTGCCGCGACTGGCGCACCCAGTAGCCCAGATTGGCCATGCCAATGTCCGGCTGCCAGTGATTGAGACCGACGCTGCCGATCACTTCGTCGCTGCCGCGATCGGCAATGGCCAGTGAGCATTCGTCGCCCACGCCCTGCCAGGCCAGGCGCGTGCGCACGATCCAGCGGCGGGCATCATCCAAGCTATAGGCAGGCGTGCACCAGGGTTGCCAGCGGCCGATGGTTTTCATCGACTCGTGCAGCGAGGCATGCAGCGCCTGCGCGTCGGCGGGACGATAGGGACGCAAGCGTATCCGGCTGTCTTCCAGCGCGGGTGCGGGCGAGCTGTCGTCGCGCTCGGGCGGCAGCAGCGAATACACCGCCGCGGGTGCGGCCTCGCCGTTATGAATGATGCGATTGGGCGACACGCCGTCGAAGTGCGCTCCCAGGCTCTCGGCCGTGCGTCGGCTGGCCAGGTTGTCCACCGCGATGACGATCTCGATGCGCACCAGGCCCAGCACATGGAAGCCGAATGCCGCGATGGCGCGGGCCGCCCGCGTGGCCACGCCCTGGCCCTGGGCCGACTCGCGTACCCAGTAACCGAGATTGGCGCTGCCGCGCTTGGGGTCGACCCGATTGAGCGCCACATCGCCGAGCACGCGGCCCTGCGCGTCGAACACACCAAACGCATAGGCGTCGCCGCGCTCGCGGCCGGACTGGCAGTCGGCGATCCACTGCGCGCTGTCCTCGCGGCTGTAACCCTCGTGCAACCAGGGCAGCCACGGCGACACCGAGGCGATCGACTCGCGCGTGGCCTCGTACAAGGCGGGTGCGTCGTCGGGGCGCCACGGGCGCAGGCGCACGCCTTGCGCGTCGAGTTCGAGCGGAGCGGTCAGCGGCGGGGTGTCGGTCATTCGATCTCGTTTGTGTGAGCGTGGCTGAGCCGGGATAATACGTTTCTTTGTCGACGGTCCCGATCATGAGCGCACGCATCCTCGACGGCAAACGCATCGCGCAGGAATTGATGGAGCGGATCGGGCGCCGGGTCGCCGAGCGGACGGCCAAAAAGCTGCCGGTACCGGGCCTCGCCGTGGTGCTGGTGGGCGATGACGCCGGTTCCTCGGTGTACGTTCGCAACAAGCGCAAGGCCTGCCATCAGGTGGGCTTCCGCTCGTTCGATTTCGATCTGCCCGCGAGCACCACGCAGGAAGCACTGATCGCCCTGATCGATCAGCTCAACGCCGATCCGGACGTGCACGGCATCCTGGTGCAGTCGCCGCTGCCCGATCATATCGACGAGGACGCGCTGGTCGACCGCATCGATCCGGGCAAGGACGTCGACGGCTTCCAGGCCGTCAACGTGGGCCGTCTCGCGTTGCGCCGCTTCGGCCTGCGCCCGTGCACGCCGCGCGGCGTGATGACCTTGCTCGGCCACACCGATCGTCCGGTGCGCGGCCAGCACGCGGTGGTGGTGGGCGTGTCCAATCATGTGGGCCGACCGCTGGCGCTGGAGTTGTTGATCGCCGGCTGCACCACCACCTGCTGCCACAAGTTCACCCGCGACCTGGAAGGCTTCGTGCGCCAGGCCGATATCGTGATCGTGGCGGTCGGTCGGCCCGGTCTGGTCAAGGGCGAATGGATCAAGCCCGGCGCAGTGGTAGTGGACGTGGGCATCAACCGCCTGGAAGACGGCCGTCTGGTAGGCGACGTGGACTTCGCCGCCGCCGCCGAACGCGCCAGCTGGATCACCCCGGTGCCGGGCGGCGTCGGTCCGATGACAGTGGCGACGCTGCTGGAAAATACGCTGGAAGCGGCTGAGGCGCGCGAGGCGTCCCAACCATCCTGAGGCTTCTTTGTGGGAGCGCACTTGGGCGCGACAACCCTGCGAAGCGATCCATCGCGGCGTTGCAGTCGCGCCCAAGTGCGCTCCCACAGAGTGCGGGCTGCGACATTTCGTTCATGCAGAATGTGGCGAGGCCCGGACCTTCTGCGTATAATCTCCTCTTTGCAGCGGGACAAAACGCATGCGCATCCTCGCCGAGGCTCTCACCTACGACGATGTTTACCTCGTTCCGGCTCATTCGGCCGTTCTGCCACGTGATGTAGATACTTCCACGCGGCTCACACGAAACCTGCGCCTGAATATCCCCATCGTGTCCGCCGCCATGGACACCGTGACCGAAGCCCGCCTCGCCATCACCATGGCCCAGCAGGGTGGCATCGGCATCATCCACAAGAACATGACCGCCGAGCAGCAGGCCGCCGAAGTGCGCCTGGTGAAGAAGTTCGAAGCCGGCGTGATCCGCAGCCCCATTTCGGTCGGCCCCAACACCTCCATCGGCGAAGTGTTGCAGCTGACTCGCGCACACAACATCTCCGGCGTGCCGGTGGTGGATGGCGAACAACTGGTCGGCATCGTCACCAGCCGCGACCTGCGCTTCGAGCGCAAGCATGCGGACCCGGTGCGCAACATCATGACCCGCCAGGAACGGCTGGTCACGGTGCGCGAAGGCGCCAGCCAGGACGAAGTGCTGCAGCTGCTGCACAAGAACCGCATCGAAAAAGTGCTGGTGGTCAACGACGATTTCCAGCTGCGCGGTCTGATCACCGTCAAAGATATCCAGAAGGCCCGCGACAACCCGAACGCCGCCAAGGATCGCCTCGAGCGCCTGCTGGTGGGCGCCGCGGTGGGCGTGGGTGGCGACACCGAGGCGCGTGTCGAAGCGCTGGTCGATGCCGGCGTCGATGTGCTGGTGGTCGATACCGCGCACGGTCACTCGCAGGGCGTGATCGAACGCGCCGGCTGGGTGAAGAAGCGCTATCCACAGGTGCAGGTGATCGCCGGCAATATCGTTACCGGCGAAGCGGCGCGTGCGCTGCTCGATGCCGGCGTCGATGCGGTGAAGGTCGGCGTGGGTCCCGGTTCCATCTGCACCACGCGCGTGGTCGCCGGTGTGGGCGTACCGCAG
>Ga0070685_10002214_pt1 | contig 10029 bp, 13 predicted proteins | sample KBSS13LmetaG_FD_65651 | JGI IMG/M metagenome (GOLD analysis project Ga0070685, IMG submission 65651) | Switchgrass rhizosphere microbial communities from Kellogg Biological Station, Michigan, USA - KBS S1-3L metaG | ecosystem: Host-associated > Plants > Roots > Rhizosphere ...
CGCAGTCGGTACGGTACATTATCATGCTTGAAGTTGAAGCGATATACCGGACCTACTACTGGAATCCGATCAGTGGCGACAAGCTACCCGCTATCGTAGACCTTGCCGTGTTCGATGCTGCTGTGAACAATGGCCCTGATCGTGCGGCGAAGTGGTTACAGAAGGTTCTGGGTGTTACGGCAGATGGTCAGATAGGACAGGCCACGCTTGCGGCGACAGACAACTATGTTGCAAAGCACGGGGCGAAACAACTCGCTACCGCCATCTGCGACAGGCGAGAAGAGTTCTACGAAGACATCGCCGTTGGTCGTCAGCACAAGTGGCTAAAGGGCTGGATGAATCGCCTGAACTCGCTACGCAAGAAGTTTGGATTGGTTGACACAGACGGTCCCGGCTAATGGCTAACATAGACGCTACAACTCTTGTGAGACTGACCCGCGATCTTGTCCAAATCTTTGGCACGACGCAGATTCAGTATTACGACGGGTTCTCCGCTCCCTCCGATGCGACACAGACCAGCATCCTGGCTCGTATCAACGAGTTCAAGTCGATGCTGACGAAGTGCCGCGTTTACGTGTCGGACTACACAACGAACTTCACCGTTGGGAACCGATATGCAACGCTTGACCCGTCTATCTACGAGATTCTGACACTATTCACGAACGGGTACGACCTGCTACAGACGACCCGGAACTCCCTGTCGTCTCGTGACTGGAAGTGGCAAACCAGAACAGGCGATGATGCGACGGCGTACTTTCGTGAGGGGAACCGCATCGGTCTTGATAAACTACCGCTGACGAATCACAGCGGGATGATAACCGGAAGCCGCGAGATACCAGACCTTGTGAACGGCGCTGACACGTTCTCAATACTCCCCGAATCCTTCCAGCGTCGCATGCCTTATGGGGGAGCGATACTTCTCGCAACGGTTGATAGCACGAACTCGGCGCAGGTGAGGCGCATTGAAGGGTACCGTGATATTGTAAGAGACATGCTTGCGGAACTGTTTCGTCTGAACACTGGGGACTTCGCCTCACCCATGCAGATAGAGACTTGGGTACCGCAACCGACCTACATCGGTCAACAGGCTATCAACGAACAGCCTTACCAGATTTACTCACCGATGCAGCAGTCAACACAAACCAGCGGTTTGCCCTCTGGTAGCTAACACCAATGAACGCAGGACAGATAGTAGGACAGATACGAAGCAACGAAGGGGTATTTGACGTACCCCTTCTTGACGGCTTTCCCGACGATGACCCACGCCGGGAAGGGACAAAGATACTACCCCTTGTCAACAAAGCGTACAAAGATTTGACGTGGGAGGGTATGAAACAATGCTACGTATCAAAGACTCTCCAGACCGGAACAGACGGTAAGTACCTTAGAGAGTTCGCGTACCCGAAGAACATAACGATGGTGTACGCGGTAGAGATACTTGACCCGACAAACACGAACAAGGTGTACAGTCTCGCCCGTACGAGCCGGAACGCTCTGACAATCGTTCGCTCTAACTTCCAGACAGCGGGTGCGAGAGTGCCGACAAAGTATTACTTTGGTGGCGGCTTCATTGGTTTTGACTACACCCCCGACAAGGCGTACACGATCCGAATACTTGCCGATGTTCTCCCAACGGAGCTAGTAAACAGAACCGATGTGCCGGACTCTCTGGAAGACTTCATGCACGAGGGGCTTGTTGTTGGCGGGGAATACTACCTGAGTCGCCCCATGCTTCGCCGCCCCGATATGAACGAGTACAAGCGGCAAGCTCATAACGAGTTAAAAGATGAATGGGAGAACTGGATAAAGCGGGCGAAGGAGATATGGAACGCAAGGAGTCTTAACACGTCGTCGTCTCCGATGGTGGATGAATACCGCCTGATGGATTACGTTGTTTACTGGCAACCACGCTAATGCCGACAGTCACACCGATTGAATGGCGGTGGGGTGGAAGTAATGCCGCTACACCCCTTGCTTACGGCGCGACAGTGGTTACAAGTCGCCTGAGTGATGGTAGCCCCGGCGATACTTCGACTTATGAACAGTGGACATACGCCAAAACGTTTAGCACACCCTGTCAGTATAACGGTTCGACACCGTACCTGACCGCGATAGTAGACTTTGGTGCGACCGTCACGTTCTCCAACATCACCGGGCAGTTCACAGAAGCTTCATCAACACCGGTTATCAACATAGTTAGCTGCAACCCAGGCGGTTTCCCCGCTTCGGGTTCAATGGGTTTGGTATCGGTAGAGAGAAGTAGTGATGCCGTGACATGGGTAACGCTGTCCGGCGTCTTTAACCTGCTGGCGCTCTCACCATTTCCCGTTTTTACAACAACGTCTTTTACCTACCCATCGCCGTTCACGGCAAGATACATTCGCTTCTTGTTCTACTCTTCGACGGATGCGATAGGTGCGATATCTGGTACGATCACCGAAACGGTGTACGTGTCAGACCTTCGCGTTTACGGGACCAGTAACCAGTCGTTCATAACGGGTACCGGTTTCCTTGACGAAAATATGGGAACCGGTTCGCTTACGCAAGCAGCCTGTTGGACTCAGGCAGAGTTCCCCAAACCCTCTGGTTGGTCCTGTTGACAAATCTTCTCACCTGTGGTATACTATAACTGCACTAGACCCACCCGACCCGCTAGAGCCTCAATCCTCGGCGGGGACAGCCTACCAAACCACTGGTTTGGTAGGCGATGGTCTGAGAGACAAACGAAATGGCTAGACAACTCTACGTACCGGCAAGACAATCCCTCGGAACTGGCGGCGTGTTCAACTTCTCTTCGGACACGCTGTTCATCATGCTGGTGTTGTCTTCGTATACATTCGATGCGACACACCAATTCGCAAGCAGCATTGGTTCCGGCAACGTTGCCGTGAGCGCGGACACCACAACCGGTATTACCGGCAAGGCGTGTCTGATCCTGTCGGGGGTCTCGTGGTCAAACGGTGTGCTGAACTTCACAAGCCCGACGTTCACGACTGTTACAACTGCTCAGACGATTAAGGGTGTCGCCATTGGGAAGCGTGTTGGTTCCGATATGTCAACGCTTGGCGATGATCCGCTTATCTGTTGGGCCGATGACTACACCGGTCTTCCGCTGTCAACGAACGGTGGTAACGTAACGTACACGGTGGACGCTGGCGCATTCAAGCAGTTCTCTCTGTAGGCCAAGACGATGCCTATTGACCCCGGAGTTGGCGGTGGTACGGAGGGTGCGACCGATTCTCAGAACATAATGGGAATCGGGTTCCAAGACCCGCAGTTCGGTAGCCCGACTTTTACACTTGGCCCCGGTGCGAACCAGACCATAACCGGTATAGGGTTCAGGGAAGAGAATCTAGGTAGCGGTGTACTCGGCAAAGACCCGTATCAGTTACTCGGCGGCATCCACTACCAGGACACGCAGTTTGGAGCGGGAAGCCTATCGCAGATAAGTAACCTGCTGACGGTACCGGGAGTCGGGTTCCTATCTGAGAACATGGGAGCGGGAAGCCTGGTAAGCATCCTGCCGCAGTCGATACAGTGTGTCGGTTTCTTAGACGAATCACTACCGGTCGGGCGTGTGACGAATGATCTTATCCCCTCCTGCGATTGCTTCGGAGATGATACCGGATGGACAACGACACCGATACCGGGTTGCGTGAGCGTACAGATAACGGAGCTAACGACATGACGGAAGGTTTAAGTCTCGAATCGTTGGAGGAGGCTATTATACTCTTCCGAAACATAGCCGACAATGACGCCGGATCATACAACTCTTTCCCAAAATTCGTTCTTATCAATCCTGACGACAGTGAGAAGCTAGGATATGCTAACAGCCGAAGAGTTCTGGTTGGCAAGATAGAACCCGGCATCGGACACTGGACTATGGGAGAGTGCAAGGAATGCGGCGCACAGCCTCACCAACAATGCCGAAGAGGTTGCCCCGCTTTTGACGACGAATCGCAACGACTCCCTCCGCTGACCTAGCAAACCAAGAGTTTGACCAATGGAATCTGACGGCAAAGTGACCTATCTCGCTTTCCCTGGCGGGATGGATAATACAAGCGACGAAAAGACGTTACCGGATACGGTAGCGTCTCGCTTGCTTAACGTGTCTCTCGACCAGGGGGGTAAGATAACGCTGACCGGGACCGACAAACCGGTTGTCCCCGCGTCGGTCGCACCGGGACCGCTTGGGATAGGGTACTATGACAACGGAACCATTAAGCGTCTCATTGTGGTTACTGGTAACATTGGTGCAAACTCGGTTGTCGCGTTCGATGAAGCGACCACGACCGCTACCAGTATTGGGGATTCAAGCGTTACGACCCTCGCCAACCTGCCAAAGTTCCTCCAGTTCGGCTCTACAATCTATATTACCGGCTATTACACTAGCGGTCCTTCCATTGGTAGCCTTGCTAAGTGGAGCGGCGCTGGCAATATCGTTCCTGCTGGACTCGCTCCCGCTTCGGAGGAAACGTGGAATCCCATAAACAAGCTGTCGGGTGGCGCACTGACGAACACCGGTCTTAGCCCGTACCAGTGGCTAACCACCTACGAAGTCGATGGTCTGGAGTCTAACCCGTCTGATCTATCACAGTCGGCGTTCGGCGCGGACTACTCCAACAACCGGGCAGAGTTCGTGTCACAGGGCGCTTTCTTCTTGCAGGTGCAGGCTCTTGTAAACGTCGGTAAGACGGTCTTCATCAACCTATACCGAATCGGAGGGAACCTTGCGGAAGCGAGACGTACAAAACGCTTTCAAGCGGATACATCATCGGGGTCTGAAATACGAGACGCTTCTACAGGACAGCGGCCTGTTGACAACCTGCCAGATGAAGATGCTGAGTCTATCACGGTATCCACATCAAACGATCCGCCGCCGAAGAACGCAACAGATATACTCCAGGTAGGCAACCGCCTGTTCCTTGCGGTCGGAAGCCGGGTCTACTTCTCCCGTGAGGATAACCCGGAATACTTCGGGCAGGACAGCAACGGTGTTGATGATGACGGTGGGTACATCACCCCGGATAGGAACGACGCCGACCCGATACAGCAAATGCTACCGTGGGGAGGCATTACCGTCATCGGCAAGTCGAAGACGAAGGATTCCCTATACGGTAAAGCGTTCTCAGAGTTCCGGTTTGATCCGGTAAGCACGAAGGGTCTACCGAACCGCTTCTCTATGGCGAAGTGTGATAACACGCTACGTCACGTAGGCCACGATAGAAAGGTGTACGCAGTTGGAAACGACGAATCCATCGAACTCTGGCGTCCCATCTGGAATAGCATCCGGGGACTCGCAAAGTCAGACTTTGAATCCGTCCGAACCATTTACGCAAACAACCTCTGGTTCGTCACCTTCAAGAACGGAAGCGGTAACATTGCCCTCGGATACGATGACACGAACGAATGCTGGCTTGAATACACCGCTAACCAGAAGCGAAGCAACGGACTCCTGGTTCGACCCAACCCCACGACGGCGGAAGATGAAATCCTACTTGGAAGGACAACCGGGGATGGTGGTGGTGTATGGTCCTTGTTCACTGACACCAATACCGAGCGGGGCTTTGTCATAACATCTGGCAAGCACGTATTCACACCGGGGGAAGATATATGCTACTTGAAATCTATAGAGATAATGGCGACGTTCACGGGAACAGCGGGCGTCAGACTACAGGTGGAGGTTGGACCCGGATTAGATCAGTTGTATACGCAGACGGTTCCCGGCCCGTCTTCATCTACCGGCACACTGGTGAAGATACTGGCGCTACCCGCACGGATGATAGGAAAGTACGTGAAGTGGCAGATAGACGGAACGTGTAGCGATTTCCAGTTCATCGCCGCGACTCTAACGTGGGACTACATGAGGGATGCTGTAAAATGATAGTTGTCATTTATAAGTGTTGTAAGTGCCGCAGGAAGTTTACCGACAAAGAAGTTAAGAATGTCGGAAACGTGTCAATCTGCCCTGTTTGCAATTACACTTGCAACATAGACAGTTCTATTTCGGTGTGCAGCGACAATGCCTAAGATACCAAGAGCCTCTGCGCAAGCGAGGAATGCAGGGGGGATGCTTGGGGCGGCGGTACAGGCCGACCTGCGCGATTCTTCGTCTACCAGTTCGACAGGGCAAACCACTGGTTTGGTTTTATCGGATGGTAACATAACCCTGTCTGGTATCTACTACCTGTCAATCGGTAACAACCTGACGCTCTCGCTCCTCGGCCCCGGTCGCGCCGCACTTGCGGCATCGGGTATCGCTCCCCCTCCCCCGACCGGAGAGGTAACGCTGTACGATCAGATTAACCTGGTTTCGCAGATAGCTGGTTCAGATGAAAACACGGATAAGAGCCGGACAAAGTTTTACCTCGGCGCATACACTGACTACCAGATTGTTGTTTACCAACAGAATGTGAATGGTGGTACATATGATCCGAAGTACGATGCGGCCGGAGCGGGTACTTATACCAGTTTAGGCACGACACTTACGACTGGAGGTAACACAAGTGACCCTTATGTTTCTGCGTGGCTTCCTATTCCTTCTGCTGCTCGTGTCAGTGGCGGCGTCTTTTTACGGGTGGATCACTCTGGCGACACGGGTAGCACAGATGTCGGCACTATCGCCATCAACTTCCGTGGCTCTATACAAGTTGCTGGCGGGCCTGCGAGAAGTCTGCAAATCGGGACGTTTACCGCAACGACCGTCACGATTACGGCGGCGCAGCTTACACTAGGGAACCGCGTCATCATAGACCCGCAACTGGGAAACGTTACGCTGAACATCCCCGCCGCATCAAGCCTTCCCGATGGAACGAGAATGCTTATCTACCTGAATGACACTCTTGCAACGGGGAACAGTGTTACCGTCACACCGGTAAGCGGCACGATAGCGACTCTTGCCGTGTGGCCTATGAACACCGACCAACAGGCGTTGACCATTGTTGCCAACACCGCTAACAACCTGTGGGAGAAGTATGTAGGGTGAGCAGAGTTCTACAAAGAGCGGGGCTATCGACGCCGGTCACGACGGTTACAACCTCTTTGCAGGATGTACACCGTTCAACCATTTACGCGAACACCTTAAAGACGAACAAGACGCTTCGGGTCACAATGTCTATGACGATGTTTCCCGGCACCCTTGCGATACTCCCGACAATGCAACTCGTGTTTGGCTTTGGTGCCAGCACGATGAACATTTACAACAGTACGCTCCTGCTCACTCTCGCATCAACACAGACGATTGTGATACAAGTTCTTATTACAAGCAATCAGGCGGGTAAGATGAACATAATATCGGATGCCAAGTCAACGAACGGCGGTGTCGCCCCTCTTGTGAACGCTGTGTTCACGGAGGCTTACAACGTTGACAAACCGCTGTTCATACAAGCAAGACTCGCCTCTGTGCTTGGCGCACCGACAATGCAAAGACTGTTTGCTATTATAGAAACGCTGGATTAATGCTAGTAACGCAAACCGATTGTCAGAGATGGTTTGAAGAACGTCTTATGATGTTTTACAGCGGGCAATCGTCGGAGTATATAAAAGCGGATTATTGGGTAAGCAACTACTGCACCGAATGCTGTCAGCACTTTACGATTCTTTTCGGAGAGTCGGAACGTTTGTTTGAAGACAAAGGTAGATGTCTCGAATGTCTAGCGAAGCAAGGCAAACCAGGAGTTTGATATGGGATTCAATATAGGAAACCTCCTTAAATCCGTTGCCGGTGTTGCAAGCCCGATCCTGTCAGTGTTGACGGGGATCAACGCTTTGCGACAGGGTAAGAACGCGACAGCCGGGGCGAACGCAAGCAACGACACGCTTAACACTATCGTGCAGCAATACCTGCAAAGCGCCGGGAACTCTGGCAACCTTGCCGGTCAGCTAACCGGTGCTATCACTCCGAACCTCGGTCTGCTGTCGGATGAAGCATACGCGGGACTTGAAGACCCGTACAGCGAACGCAACCTGCAAGGCTACGGAGAGCAGTACGCGGAGGATCAGCAGCGGCAACTTAACGACGCTCTCGCCTCTGCCGCCCACTCCTCCTACGGCAACGGTATTGTTGATTCGGATGTGACGCGCAACCAACGACTACTCGCATCCCTGAACACCGCGAAGAATGTTGCTGACTTTCGTCGCAACCTGTCCATTCAAGGCGGGGTACAGCGGTACGCCAATGCGAAGGCGAAGGAAGACGCGCAGGTTCAGCGTACCATGTCCCTGTTCCCGGTCCTGCAAGGTCAGCAGGGTCTACAGTTATCCGGTATAGGTGGCGCGGCAAACGTCGCAACCGGCAACCGTGACAACTCCAATAACCAGGCGAACATGTACGCGCAGAGCATCGGTCAGGCTGTCAAGGCTATATCATCTGCCGGTCAGATAGGCAAGGCCAATACCGGAGCTAACGCCGGAAACAACCGGATGGGAACCAATCAAGCGGGAACGAATGTGTACGACACCCTGAAAGGTGTTTACGATGCCCCAACAGGAGCGGGCGGTTCTATCTATAATGGTGGCACCGAAACGTCTAACGTTCGTACCGGGAACACAAATTATGCGCCCGCCTACATATCGACGGCAAGACCGGGCGGTGCAACCGAGACGACCAGAAGGTACAGGTTCGCTTAAATGCCAGAACAGGGGAAAGTATTCGTCTTCGGTTCCAATCACGCCGGAGTCCACGGTGCGGGCGCTGCTCTGTATGCGAAGAAGAATCACGGGGCAGAACAGGGTGTGGGCGTTGGTATGACAGGGAACGCTTACGCGATACCGACCAAACAATCCCCGTACAAGACTTTCCCGCTTCGGGTGATTAACTGCTACGTCAAGGCTTTTATAGAGTTTGCCGAAAACAACCCGGACAAAGAGTTCTATGTGACCCGCATTGGTTGCGGACTAGCGGGCTACACTGACGATCAGATAGGACCGATGTTCAAGAAAGCGCCTTCAAACTGCGAACTACCGGAAGAGTGGGAGAAGTACAGAAATGCCTAAAGGTGTAAAAGCTTTCAAGAACGATAACGCCTTCCGGCGCATACTGGAATACGGCAAGCCCACAAGCGATACCTACTACCAGCAGGCAACCGACCCGGCTATACCACCATTCACACCGGATGACCAAACCACAAGTGGGTCGCCTGTCGGCTCACCGTCACTAAATGACTTGCCTAACCTAGGGGAAGGTATGACACTGGAGGGTGCGCCGCCGTCTGTGCGGGATGAACACGTCACGGTCGGGAATCCTGTGGATGCGAACTCTATAGCTCAACCGATAACAAACCCCGTGCGGTTTGAGAACGGTAACACGATCATAGGGAACGCGAACGGTAGTACATCCATTCCAGACCCAAGTCTCATACGCCCTAACCCGTTCACCGCGCAGCCGCCTACACCACCGGAGCAGACACCGTATCCGCAAATGCCTGATACGCATGACGCGGTAAACAAGGTGTTGCAACTACTACCGCTTCTGCAAGCGTTTGGTGGCGCTGATTTCGGCACTCGTGCGCTAGGACCGGTCGCGGGTGGTGCCGTCGAAGGTGTACAGCAGGGGGCTGAGAACGAGTTCAACCGCAACCTGACGAACCGTAACGCGCAGCAGGCAACGCGGGATGCCGACTTTCGTAACCAGCAACAGAACTTCGTAAACGAGTCCAACGCCTATGGACGCACGACAGCGGCAGAGAAGGCGTACAACGACGCGGAGAATGACGTTTACAAGCAGAAGACGAACCTTGCCTCTACCGCGAACAAAACGCAGAGTAACGAGTTCACCCGCCTGACCGCTGGCATGACGAAGGAGAAAGCTGACAGGGTAAAGAGTCTCAGCGACAGGTTAAAGACGCTGACGACAACGCTGTTCAAGTCGGGTAACAGCCTGTCACCCTCCGGCGAGAAGACGCTGACCGATGCTATCTTGGCGACACAAGATGCTTTGCAGAAGGAAGGCATCGAAACCACCGGAGACGCTTTCGGCTCTGAACTGTTCAAAGACCTTGACCCGGAGGTTGCCGCCAAGATAAAGGCGCA
>Ga0070685_10002216_pt1 | contig 10022 bp, 13 predicted proteins | sample KBSS13LmetaG_FD_65651 | JGI IMG/M metagenome (GOLD analysis project Ga0070685, IMG submission 65651) | Switchgrass rhizosphere microbial communities from Kellogg Biological Station, Michigan, USA - KBS S1-3L metaG | ecosystem: Host-associated > Plants > Roots > Rhizosphere ...
GTTGTTGCGTCGGTATTCGCGACGCTGCCGCGCCCAGGCCTCGCGGCGAGCCGAGCAGATCCCTCGGCCCTGCGGATATCCGCGTGAGGCAGGAGCTGCGCGGCCGGGCCTCGGGATGACACCGGAGTGGTTCGGCTGATTCGATGCTCCTCTCGGGATTTGCGACGCTGCCGCGCCCGGGCCTCGCGGCGAGCCGAGTAGATCCCTCGGCCCTGCGGATATCCGTGTGAGGCAGGAGCTGCGCGGCCGGGCCTCGGGATGACACCGGAGTGGTTCGGCTGATTCGATGCTCCTCTCGGTATTCGCGACGCTGCCGCGCCCAGGCCTCGCGGCGAGCCGAGCAGATCCCTCGGCCCTGCGGATATCCGCGTGAGGCAGGAGCTGCGCGGCCGGGCCTCGGGACGACACCGGAGTGGTTCGGCTGATTCGAGGTTCCTCACCGTCTGCGGAGGACGACGTCCGAAGCTCTGATCCCAACGATCACACCTCCAACGATCCCGATGCCCACCTATCCCTACACCATCGAGAACGGCGCCGGCGAGCGGCTCACCTTCCTGCGCCGCGTCAAGACGCCCGCCGGCGAGCGCCTGGAGGTGGAGAACCACGTACAGCCCGGCGGCGGGCCGCCGATGCACGTGCACCACTACCAGGCCGAGTCGCTCACCGTCCTCGAAGGAAAGATCGGCTGGCAGCGCCCGGGCGAGGCGCCGCAGTTCGCGGGGCCGGGGGAGACCGTGGCCTTCCCGGCGGGCGAGCCGCACCGCTTCTGGAACGCTGGCGAGGGAGCGCTGCGCTGCACGGGGTGGATCGAGCCGGCGGACAACATCGAGTACTTCCTCTCGGCGCTCTACGACTCGGTGAAGCGCGGCGGGGGCAAGCGGCCCAACCCGTTCGAGGCGGCGTTCCTGGCGCGCCGCTTCCGCGGCGAGTTCGGGATGGTCGAGGTCCCGGCGGCGGTGCAGCGCTTCGTGTTCCCGGTGCTGATCGCGATCGGCCGGCTGCTGGGGAAGTACGACCGCTACGCCGACGCCCCCACGCCCATCCGCCGATGAGTCCCGTGCCGGCCGAACCCGTCACCCTCACCCGCGCCGCAGTGACGGACGACGTCAGCCTCGCCCTCATCGGCGCGCTGAACGCCGAGCTCTCGCGGACGTACCCGGAGCCGGGCGCGACGCACTTCGCCCTCGACCCCGGCGAGGTCGCCGGCGGTCGCGGCGCGTTCCTGGTGGCGTACCGCGGCGGCGAGCCGGTGGGGTGCGGCGCCGTTCGCCTCCTGGACGCCGCGACGGCCGAGCTGAAGCGGATGTACGTGGCGCCCGCGGCGCGCGGCACCGGGCTGGGCCGGCGCCTGGTCGAGGCGCTCGAGGCCGAGGCGCGCGCGCTCGGCGCCCGGCGGCTCGTGCTGGAGACCGGCACGCGGCAGACGGCCGCGCTCGCGCTCTACCGCGCCACCGGCTTCCACCCCATCCCCCTCTACGGCGAATACCGCCTCTCGCCGGACACCAGCGTCTGCCTCGGGAAGGAGCTCCCGCCCGGCAGCTGACTGTGGCAAACGTGTCCCAATCGTGGACCCCGGGGACAGGCTTCCGCGCTCCAGAAGCCTGTCAATCCTTTTCGCAGATTTTCACCAATCCACTGATCTGCAACGACTTGCATCCATCTCCCCCTCCTGGGGGCGATGCGGGTCCGGTTGATGCCTTCTCCGTGCCGCGGACGCAGCCTCGCGCCACGCGTCCGCGGGGAGACCGCTTCCCCTGAACGACGCGAGAGGCGCCCCGATGGCGGGGGCGCTTCGTCGCTTCAACCACTCGAATCCTGGCAAGCAGCAATGGCCATCTATCCTATCACCATCGAGAACGGCGTCGGCGACCGGATCACCTTCGTGCGCCGGGTCCGCGGCTCCGCCAGCGACCGGCTGGAGGTGGAGCACGCCCTGGTCCCCGGCGGCGGCCCGCCGATGCACGTGCACCATCACCAGACCGAGACGCTCACCGTGCGCGAGGGGCGGCTGGCCTGGCAGCGTCCGGGCGAGGCGCCATCGTACGCCGGCCCGGGCGAGACCGTAGTCTTCGCGCCCGGCGAGCCGCACCGGTTCTGGAACCCGGGCGAGGGGGTGCTGCACTGCGCCGCCGCCATCGAGCCCGCGGGGAACGCCGAGTACTGCCTGGCGGCGCTCTACGACTCGCAGAAGCGCAGCGGCGGGCGGCGCCCCAACCCGTTCGACGCGGCCTTCCTCACCCGCCGCTTCCGGGGCGAGTTCGGGATGATGATCCCGCCGCTGGTGCAGCGCTTCGTATTCCCGCTGCTGCTGGCCATCGGCTGGCTGCTCGGCAAGTTCGACCGCTACGCCGACGCGCCCCGGCCGGTGCTGCGGTAAAAGCAACCGCATCTCACGCAGAGACGCGGAGACACGGAGAGGATGGGCGGTCCTCTCCGTGCCGCCGCGTCTCTGTGTGAGAACAAGATGGTTGACTTTACAAAAACCTCCGTATTTCATAGCGACCATCCCGCCGAAGTCCCCACCCTCGAATCTTCCGTACTGATGGAGGCGTCATGGTTCTGCGATGCGTTTGCATCTCGGGTCTCGTGCTGCTCGCCGCCTGCGGCCCGGGCGATCGACCCGCCACTGCCGAGGCGGCGACGCCCGCCGCGGCACCGGCGGCCGCTTCCTCCGCGCCGGCGCCCGCCGCGAGCCTGAACCCGGGCGCGGGCAAGGAGATCGGCCTCGTCTTCGAATCCTGGCTGAGCCCGTGGCAGGAGGGCGACGAGGAGGAGAACGTTCCCCGCAGCACGCCGTCGCAGTTCCGCTCGACCACCGCGTCGCAGAGCCGCGCCCAGCGCGAGGCGGCCGGGCACCGCGCCCACGGCCAGCTCCGCTTCAGCAACGACCTCAGCCGCGCCTGGGTGGACGTGAAGGTCGAAGGGGTCGACCTCGCCGCCGTCAACATGTTCCACATCCACTGCGGACGCCCGGGGATCCTGGGCCCCATCGTGGTGGACTTCTCCCAGGCCACCGACATCAAGCAGAACATCGCCGACGGCACCTTCTCGGTGGAGCTGACGGACGAGCACATCGTGAAGACCGCCGAGTCCGGCAAGGGCCTGGTCGGCGTCATGACGATGGGGTGCGTCATCCCCAGCCCGTCGCTCGGGTCCAACACTCCCTTGAAGACCTCGACCATCGCGGGGCTGGCGCAGCTCGCCCGCGAAGGGGAGCTGTACTTCAACCTCCACACGACGGGGCAGACCTACTTCGGCGACATGCGCGGGCAGCTCCACCGCGCCGAGAGCTCCGACGGGAACTGAGCGAACCGCATCTCGCGCGGAGTCGCGGAGACGCTGGGGGGCGCGTTAGCTTCCCGGCGTCTCCGGCATCCGTCCACCCGCATCCGGTTCGCTTCCGTGCACTCGCTGACTTCGCTCTTCGACGCCAACCGCGCCTGGGCCGCGGAGATCACCGCGCAGCAGCCGGACTTCTTCGAGCGCCTGTCGCGCCAGCAGAGCCCCGAGTACCTGTGGATCGGGTGCTCGGACAGCCGCGTGCCCGCCAACCAGATCGTGGGGCTCCTCCCCGGCGAGCTGTTCGTGCACCGGAACGTGGCCAACGTGGTGGTGCACACCGACCTCAACTGCCTGTCGGTGCTGCAGTTCGCGGTCGAAGTGCTCAAGGTGCGCCACGTGATGGTGGTGGGGCACTACGGCTGCGGCGGCGTGGCGGCCGCGCTGGGCAACGCCAAGCTGGGGCTGATCGACAACTGGCTGCGCCACGTGCAGGACGTGGCCGCCCGCCACCGCGACGCGCTCGACCGCCTGGAAGAGGGCGAGCCGCGGGTGGACCGGCTCTGCGAGCTGAACGTGATCGAGCAGGCGGTGAACGTCTGCCAGACCACCATCGTGCAGGACGCGTGGGCGCGCGGGCAGGTGCTCACCGTGCACGGCCTGATCTACCGCCTGCAGGACGGCCTGCTGCGCGACCTGCGCATGAGCGCGAGCGGCCCGGACGAGATCGAGTCCGCCTACCAGGCCGCCGTGGCGGGCTCGCGGTAGCCGGCCTCCTCCGCGCCACCCGCTCCGCTGGGACCGGCCGCGGAGGTGAACGGCGGCCTGCGCGCGAGAGCCATGTCGTCACGCATCAGGAGCTTCGAGCGTTCAACAGCAGCTTCCAGGAGGATGGCCCCCATGATCGTCCGGCGAATGATTCCGATCGCCGCGTGCGCGCTGGCCATGGCCGCGATGGCCCCTGCCGCGCGGCTCGCGGCGCAGACCTGCCCGGCCGCCGCCGCGGCCGACACCACGGAGTGGCGGCGGGTCGAGGCGGGCAGCTTCAGCCTGCGGCTCCCGGGCTCCTATCACGGCAAGGACGGGCAGAGGCTCGACGGCCCGGTGCGCGACTGGACCGCGCCGCGCTTCCGCAGCGTCCACGCCGAGTACGGCCTCTCCCGCTTCGTCGGCAGCGCCAGCCCGGTCGCCGAGGAGGACCTGATCTGCGACCAGGGGCCGGGCGACGACTGGAGGATCGTGGTCTACGAGCTACATGGCCGATTCGGCATCGGCTACTACGGGTTCGACCCCACGGAACCGGGCCGCGCGCTCGCGGTGAGTGCCGAGAGCCCACGCCGCGCGGATCTCCCCGAGCTGCTCGCCATCATCCACTCGGTGCGCTGGACCAGCCGGCCGCTGCAGCCGTAGCCGAGGTGAGCCGCGAAGCGGTTCTCTCTGTGCCTCTGCGTCTCTGTGTGAAATGATGTTTGATTTTTTCCCCTGGAGCGAGATGATCGTTCGTCGCATGATCCCCATCGCCGCGTGCGCGCTGCTGGCCGCCGCGGCCGGTGCCTCGCGGCTCGCGGCGCAGACCTGCCCGGCCGCGGCCGCGGCCGACACCACGGAGTGGCGGCGGGTCGACGCGGGGAATTTCAGCCTCCGGCTCCCAGGCTCGTATCGTACGCCCTACGGGCAGCGGCTCGACGGACCGATACGCAGCTGGAACGCGCCGCACGGCCGGAGGGTGCGCTCCGAGTACGGGACCGCGGGGCAGATCGGCAACACCAGCCCGGCCATCAACCGGCGGCTGGCCTGCGACCAGGGTCCGGGCGAGACGTGGCGGATCGTGGCCTACCAGCAGCGCGGCGTGTACGGCATCGGGTACTACGGGCTCGACCCGACGGAAGAGGGCCGCGCGATCGTCCTGATGGCCGAGAGCACGCGCCGCGCCGACCTCCCCGAGCTGCTCGCCATCATCCACTCGCTGCGCTGGGCCGGCCCCCCGCCCTTCCGGCCGCGGTGACGCGATGAGGGCGCGCCCCGCGCTCTGGCAGTGCCCGGCGTGCGAGCGGCGGTTCGCCAACCGCAATCAATCGCATGCCTGCGGGCGATACGACCTGGAGCACCACTTCGCCGGGAAGCCGCCGGAGGTGAGGGCGCTCTTCGACGCGGTGGCGGCCGAGGTGCGGGCGCTGGGCCCCGTCACCATCCTCCCCGAGAAGACCCGCATCGCCTTCCAGGTGCGGATGTCGTTCGCCCAGCTCACCCCGCGCCGGCGCTGGATCGACGGCCACGTGGTGCTGGCGCGGCGGCTGGAGAGCCCCCGCTTCCGCAGCGTGCAGAGCTTCTCCCCGCGCAACCACCTGCACACCTTCCGCCTCGCCACCCTCGACGACGTAGACGACGAGCTGCGCGCGTGGCTGGCCGAGGCGTACCGCGTCGGCGAGCAGCGCCACCTCGATCCCGCGCCGGCATGACGGGCGGGGGAGGGGATGCGTGGCGGCACGCGCTCCGGCGCGGGATCTTTCCGCACCAGCTCGCGTGGCTCCTGGAGCTTCCCCTGCGGCGCCTGGTGCTGTCGCCGGAGCGGCTGGCGTCGCGGCTGCCGCTCCGGCCGGACGCGTCGGTGCTGGAGATCGGCCCCGGCTCCGGGTACTACAGCCTGGAGGTCGCGCGGCGCATCCCGGCGGGGCGGCTGGAGCTGTTCGACGTGCAGCCCGAGATGCTCGCCCGCTGCCGCGCGAAATGCGAGGCCGCGGGGCTCGCGAACGTGGGTTTCACGCAGGGCGACGGTGCCTCCCTCCCCTTCGCCGCCGCGCGCTTCGACCTGGCGTTCATGGTCACCGTCTTCGGCGAGGTGAGTGACCAGGCCGCGTGCCTGCGCGGCATCCGGCGGGTGCTGAAGCCGTCGGGCGCGCTCTCCATCAGCGAGCACATGCCCGACCCGGACTTTACCCCCTCCGACGTGCTGCGCCGGCAGGTCGAGGGGAGCGGCTTCCGGCTGGAGGCGCGGCACGGGTCGCGCTGGGCCTACACCGCGAGCTTCCGGGTAGCGTAGCGGCGTCCCTGCGTCTCGGGGTGAGATGCTTTCATGGAGAAGGATGGGATGAGACCAGGCTCGTCCGCGCTGGTGGGAGCCCTGGCCGCCGGCCTGCTGGGCGGATGCGCGACCGTGCCGCCGGGCGACGGGGCGGACGCGCTGGTGGCGCGCTTCGACGCGCTGCGGCGGGAGAAGGGAATCCCGGGGCTCGCGGTGGTGGTCCTGCGCGACACCACCGTGGTGCTCGCGCGCGGCCTGGGGTATGCCGACCTGGAGCGGCGGGTGCCGGTCACGCCCGAGACCCCCTTCAACGTGGCGTCGGTGGCGAAGCCGATCTCGGCCGTGGTGGCGCTCCGGCTCGCGGCGGACGGCGTGCTCGACCTGGATCGCCCGATGCGCCGCTACCAGGGCTTCGCCGAGCTCTGCACGGAGACGAGGGCGGAGGGAAGCATCTTCTTCCGCGACTTCGCCTGCGAGGGCGACCGGCTCACGCTGCGCCACGTGCTCTCCATGACGGCGAACGGCGAGCCGGGGACGCGCTTCTGGTACAATCCCCCGTCCTACTCGTGGGCGTCGCGGCCGATGGCCGAGATGACGGGGGTGCCCTTCTCCACCCTGGTCGACTCGCTGGTCTTTCGCCCTGCAGGGATGCGCGACGCGGCCCGCACCAACCGCCGGCTCCCGCTCCCGCCCGAGCTCGCGGCGCGGCTGGCGGTGCCCTACCACCTCGACTCGGCGGGGCACGCGGTGCGCTCCGATCCGCCGCCGCCGCAGGGCGACGGCGCCGCGGGCGGGGTGGTCGCGAGCGCGATGGACCTGGCGCGCTTCGACGTGGCGCTCGCCGGCGGGCGGCTGCTCCCGCCGGAGTGGCGCGCGAAGCTGTGGACGCCGGGCCGCGCGCCCTCGGGCGCGGCGCTCCCGTACGGGCTGGGCTGGTTCCTGGAGGAGTACGGGGGCCGGCGCCTGGCGTGGCACACCGGGCTCTGGGAGGGGCGGTATTCGGCGCTCTACCTGAAGGTGCTCGGCGACGCGCCCGGCGAGCGGCTGACGCTGGTGCTCCTGGCCAACAGCGACGCGCTGCAGTGGGAGACGCGCTTCGACGAGGCCGCCATCGAGCGCTCCCCCTTCGCCACCGCCTTCCTGGCCGCGTTCCCGCCGCGCGCGTCCTCGTAACGGCGTCTCACGCAGAGACGCAGAGACGCAGAGGACGGAGAGTGGTTCTCTCTGTGCCTCTGCGTCTCTGCGTGAAACCGTCTTTTCAGCTTTGGCGGAAGAGCGCGTTCAGCTCCGCGAAGGAGGCGGCATCGCCGAGGCCGTCGAACGAGCCGGCGGCGAGGCCCTGCGCGGCCCGCATGAAGGCGCCCCACGCCACGCGCGCGAGCGCCGCTCCCACCGACACGCGCCGCACGCCCAGGTCCTCCAGCCGCGCGAAGGTAAGCCCCTCGACCGGCCCCGACATCAGCACGTTCACCGGCAGCGGCGCCACGGCGCGGACGATGGCCGCGATCTCGTCCGGGTCGCGGACGCCGGGAGCGTAGAGGCAGTCGGCCCCCGCCTCGGCGTAGGCCGTGAGCCGGTCGATCGACGTGCGGAACGGGTCCGGGTGGCCCACCAGCCACGCCTCGCAGCGCGCTGTCAGCACCACCGGCACCCCCGACGCGTCGATCGCCGCGCGCGCCGCCCGGATCCGCTCCACCGCCCGCGCGCGCTCGTACAGCGGCGCGCGCTCATTCCCCGTCGCGTCCTCCACCGACAGCCCGGCCACGCCGGTCGCCACGCAGAGCGCCACGTTCGCCGCGACACCCTCGGGATCGTCCGCGTAGCCGGACTGGAAGTCGGCGTTCACCGGTAGCGGCGCCGCCGCCTCCACCAGCTCGCGGACGTGCGCCAGCATCGCGTCGCGCGGCACGGCACCGAAGTCGTCGGACCAGCCGCGCGAGAACGCGAAGCCGGCCGAGGTGGTGGCGAGCGCCCTGAACCCCAGGTGCCGCAGGTAGATGGCGCTGCCCACGTCCCACGGATTGGGGAGCACGAAGCACCCCGACGCGTGCAGCGCCCGGAAGGCTTCGACGGCAGATCGCTGGTCGGGTCTCGCGGAGCTCATCCCCCGATGCTATCTCCAGTGCGGTGATCGCGCCAGAACGGCGTCACACGCAGAGACGCAGAGGAACGGAGAGGCATGGCGGATTCCGGACGCAAGGTGACCTTCGGCGTGGCGAGCAGCCTGGACAACTTCATCGCGCGGGCGGACCACGCGGTGGACTGGCTGATGTGGAGCGACGAGGTGAGCGCGCTGACCTCGTCGTTCTGGAAGACCATCGACACCGTGGTGATGGGGCGGAAGACGTACGAGGCCGGGGTGAAAGCCGGGATGACCGCGTACGACGGCGTGCAGAACTACGTCCTCTCGCGCACGATGGAGGAGGCGCCGGACCCGCGCGTCGAGATCGTCCGCGACGATGCCGCGGCGCTCGTCCGCGGGCTGAAGGCGCGCGAGGGGAAGGGGATCTGCGTGATGGGCGGCGGTGAGGTGGCGCGCGCTCTCTTCGAGGCGGAGCTGATCGACGAGGTGGGGCTCAACCTCCACCCGGTGCTGCTGGGCTCCGGGATCCCGCTCTTCCACGGGATGAGCCGGCAGATCGACCTGGAGCTGATCGAATCGAAGGTGCTCAAGAACGGCTGTGTCTACGTCCTCTACCGCGTGAAGCGATGATCCCCGCCCGATGAGCGACGACGCGGAATCCACCGGCGGCCACGACCCCGACGTGCGCGGCGCGCGGCCGCGCGAGCTGGTGCTGCGCTGGCGCACCGGGTACGGGGCGCCGCCCCCGCGCCGCATCCGGATGGAGATCCCCGGGTGGGCCGGGAGCGGCAACCCGCCGAGGGACGGCGCCACCGCCGAGCCCTGGCACTGCCGGCCCTTCGTCGACGGGGCCACGCACGGGCTGGAGCTCGTCTATCCTTACCGCGGCGAGTGCCGCGTGCGCAACGAGGGCGGCGCCGTCCGCGTCGAGGGGGAGCTGGCGGGGGAGATGGAGGCGGCGGGGCTCCCGCACCCCTTCGGCGTGTTCGCCGCGGGCCACTATGGGATGGCGACGGCGCTCGACCTCCTCCCGCCGCCCGGCTACGCGCTGCGGCTGGGGCCGCACCCCCGCTACTTCACCGACCGCACCGGCGAGGTGCCGCTGGCGCTCCCCGGACACCTGCAGCGCTTCTGGCCCCGGCAGTTCTTCGCCGTGTTCCGTGCGCCGCCCGAGGGCGGGGTGCACGTCTTCCGCCCCGGCGAGCCCTACGCGCAGCTCCTGCTGGTCCCCGTGGACGAGGCGTACCGCGTGGAGGAGATGGAGCCGGAGCTGGCCGAGGACCGCGCCCGGCAGGACCGCCAGGTGACGCTGCACGCCTACTTCCTGGCGAAGAGGCTCTGGCGCTCCGACACCGGCAACTGGTTCGACGACAAGTACAAGCGCCTCCTGCGCCTCTTCCGCCGCGAGGGCGCCGACGCCGTGCGCCGCCATCTCCAGTCCATTGCCGACCGCTTCTCCCCGCCGAAGTGACCCGCCCCACCCCTGGAGAGGTGTCATACTCAATCCGCTTGAACACCTGTGTTGACGCAACGAAATCCGACGACGTCATCCTGAGGCCGGTCACGCTGCAATCAGCGCCGACGGAATGGCTTGCAGGCCGAAGGATCTATAACCACGTCAGCACGTGAGTCGGTAAG
>Ga0070685_10002217_pt1 | contig 10022 bp, 10 predicted proteins | sample KBSS13LmetaG_FD_65651 | JGI IMG/M metagenome (GOLD analysis project Ga0070685, IMG submission 65651) | Switchgrass rhizosphere microbial communities from Kellogg Biological Station, Michigan, USA - KBS S1-3L metaG | ecosystem: Host-associated > Plants > Roots > Rhizosphere ...
GCGCAGGCCTGATCCCTCGATAAATCGCGCCCCTCTGTGGGAGCGCACTTGGGCGCGACAGCTCTTGCCATAGCGCTTGTCGCGCCCAAGTGCGCTCCCACAGTAAAAAAACGAAGCCCCGCACATGGCGGGGCTTCGTTTTATCCGGCGAGCGGCAGGCGTTTAGTCGCCCATCTGCTTCTGCAGATGCTCGCGGCGTTCCTGCGCGTCCAGCGACAAGGTGGCGATCGGGCGGGCGTCGAGGCGCTCTAGGCCGATTTCCTCGTCGGTTTCTTCGCAGTAGCCGTAACGGCCTTCTTCGATGCGGCGCAGCGCCTTGTCGATCTTGGAGATCAACTTGCGGTAGCGGTCGCGGGTGCGCAGTTCCAGCGAGTTTTCGGTCTCGCGGGTGGCACGCTCGGCTTCGTCGCCGACATCGCGCACTTCGTCGCGCAGGTTTTCCATGGTCTGGCGGGATTCTTCCACCAGCTGCTCGCGCCACTCACGCAACTTGTTGCGGAAGTACGCGAGGTGCTTCGGGCTCATGTACTCCTCGTTGTCGTTGTTCGAGGGGCGATAGCCTTTGGGCAAGTCGATCAGAGTGGTCGAAGGCAGCGCATAGCGACCGTCTTCGCGAGTAATGCCATTGTCGAGAGTTGCGGTTTTATTCATCGAGGACTGCTGGGCTTTCTGAGTTTTGATAGGGGTATGGCGAGCGGTCGCGCTGGCCACCTTGCCCGTGAAGGGCGACGAGGCCGGCTTGCTGGGCGCCGCCACGGCCTTGGGGGCCGGCGGTGCCTGTTTCGCGACCGCTGCCTGCTTGGCAGGTGCGGCACTGGCTACCGGCTTGGCCGGCGGCGCTGCCTTGGCGGCGGCCTTGACCGGCGCGGCCTTGGCGGGTGCAGCCTTGGCGGCCGGCTTGGCGGGTGCCGGTGCCGGCTTGGCCGCAGGCTTAGGCGCTGCAGTCTTGGCCGGCGCGGCTACCTTCTTGGCGGCCAGTTTCTCGGTTTTCTTGGCGACCACCGGCTTCTTCACCGGGGCTGCCTGCTTGGCGGGTGGCTTGGGAGCCGCCTTCTTGGCCACGCTCTTGGCCGGAGCCTTGGCGACGACCTTCTTGGCGGCTGGTTTGCTGGCGGCAACGACTTTCTTCACCGGCGCCTTCTTGGCGGCTGGTTTCTTGGCGGCAGCGGCCTTGGCCGGTGTCGCGCTGCGCCCGGCGGCAACCTTCTTGCCGGCCTTGGCATCGTTCACCTTCGCTGCAGGCTTTCCTTTCTGCGGCTTGGTGGCTGTCGCACTACGCGTCGTTTTCGCCATTTCCCTTCACCATTTTAGCCTTGGCGGCCGGGTGTTATAGCCCATGCGGCTTACACCGGCAACCGTGCTTCTGGAATACTTGCGACACTAAAAGCCGCAAGCTGTTTCGGCAGCGTCAAACCGTCGTGACCCGACTGATACTTCTATTGCTTGGTTTCTACAAGCGCTGGCTAAGCCCCCTGCTGGGTCAGCGCTGCCGCTTCCATCCCAGCTGTTCCGATTATGCACGGATTGCGGTAGTGCGCTTCGGTCCGCTCAAGGGTGGCGCACTCACCGGCTGGCGTCTATTGCGCTGTCAGCCATTGTGCGAGGGCGGTGAAGATCCCGTTCCCGAGCATTTCACTTTCCGTCGTTGCCGTCCCCCAGGAGAAGAACCCGATGTCCACTGATTGGCTGATCAAGAACGCCGAACTGGTCAACGAAGGCCGCCGTTTCCACGCCGACGTGCGCGTCAAACAGGGCCGCATCGAGGCCATAGCCGGCGATCTCGACGCCCGCGCCGGCGAGCAGGTGGTCGACGCCAGCGGCTTGTGGCTGTTCCCCGGCATGATCGATGACCAGGTGCACTTCCGTGAGCCCGGCCTGACCCAGAAAGCCGATATCGCCCACGAATCGCGGGCCTGCGCCGCCGGTGGCATCACCAGCTTCATGGAGATGCCCAACACCAAGCCGCCCGCGCTCGACCGCGACACGCTGGAAGCCAAGTACGCGCTCGGCGCGCAGAACTCGGCGGTGAACTACGCCTTCTACATGGGCGCCAGCAACGACAACCTGGAAGCGATCAAGAGCCTCGATCCGCTCGCCGCGCCGGGCATCAAGGTATTCATGGGCGCCTCCACCGGCAACATGCTGGTGGACAACCCCGACGTGTTGGACGGCATCTTCAAGTACGCGCCCACGCCGATCATCACGCACTGCGAAGACACCCCGATGATCGATGCGAACCTGGCCAAGGCGCACGAGAAATACGGCGAGGCCATCCCGGCCTGGGAGCATCCGCTGATCCGTTCGCGCGAGGCCTGCATCAAGTCCACCCGGCTGGCGCTCGAACTGGCTCGCCGCCACAACAGCCGCCTGCATGTGCTGCATATTTCCACCGCCGACGAGCTGGCGCTGTTCGAACCCGGCCCGATCAAGGGCAAGCGCATCACCGCGGAAACCTGCGTGCACTTCCTGCACTTCGACGACCGCGACTATGAACGCCTGGGCTTCCTGATCAAGTGCAATCCCGCGATCAAGACCTCGGCCGACCGCGAGGCAATCATCAAGGCGCTGGCCGAAGGTCGCCTCGACGTGCTGGCCACCGATCACGCGCCGCATCTGCTGGAAGAAAAGGGCCAGCTGTACGACAAGGCGCCGAGCGGCCTGCCGCTGGTGCAGTACGCGCTGCAGGCGGCCTTGCAACGCGTGTTCGAGGGCAAATTGTCGCTGGAGCGCGTGGTTGAAGCAGTGACGCACGCACCGGCCACGTTGTTTGATGTGAAAGAACGCGGCTACCTGCGCGAAGGCTACGCGGCCGACCTGGTGCTGGTCGATCCGAACAAGCCGCATACGGTGACCAAGGACGAAGTGCTGTCCAAGTGCGGCTGGACGCCGTTCGAGGGCACTACCTTCAACAGCTCGATTGCGGCCACCTTCGTCAACGGACAGCGCGTGTGGGATGGCAGCAAGATCGACCCGGGCGTGCGCGGCCAGCGCCTCAGCTTCGCCCGCTAATCGGCAGCACAAAAAGGATGCAGCAATGACAAGGATGATGAGAGCGGGCGCATGGCTCGCTCTATGCGTGGCCGCCCTGCCGTTGGCGGCGGCCACCTTGCCCGGCAGCATGTCGCAGGGCGGCCTGGTGATCGCGACCGTGCCCACGGGCGCGGTCGCCACGGTGAACGACAAACCGGTGCGAGTGGGCACCGACGGCACGCTCGCTTTCGGTGCAGGTCGCGATGAAAAAGGGCCGTTGACCGTCGTGCTCACGCTGCCCGATGGCCGTCGCACCACCACGCTGATCGCCGTGACGCCGCGCGCGTGGCCGCTGGAACGCGTCAACGGCGTGCCGTCGAAAACGGTCAATCCGCCACCGGATATCGCCGCGCGCATTCAACGCGAACAGGCCGAAGTCGCCGCGGCACGCAAGCGCGACGACGACCGCGAAGGCTTCACGCACGGCTTTATCTGGCCGGTGGTCGGGCGCATCAGTGGCCGCTTCGGCAGTCAGCGCGTCTTCAACGGCACGCCGAAGTCACCGCATCCCGGCATGGATATCGCCGTGCCGCAGGGCACGCCGGTGAAGGCACCGGCCGATGGCATCGTCACCTTCGCCAAACCGGATCTCTATCTCACCGGCGGCACCGTGCTGATCGATCACGGCTACGGCCTGAGTTCGAATTTTCTGCATCTTTCGCGGCTCGACGTGAAAGTCGGCCAGCAGGTGCGGCAAGGCGAGATCATCGGCGCAGCGGGCATGACTGGACGCGCGACCGGTCCGCATGTGCATTGGGGTTTCAACTGGTTCGAGGTGCGGCTCGATCCGATGCTGTTGCCGGGCATCGAGGGAACCAGCCCGCATTAAACAACTCGAAATCTCCTCTGCGCGCTCATTTCCCTCAGCGTCATTCCGGCGCAGGCCGGAATCCAGTGGCGAGCACGCTGGCTTATCGCGACGACCAGCAATGCTCTTTATAGGCATTGCAACAACCGGAAACAGACGCCACTGGATTCCGGCCTGCGCCGGAATGACGAGGCTTTTTTAAGGCACGGTCTTGAGCATGATGCTCACCGGACCATGTTCACCCGAACGCCCCAGCACACTGCTGCGGGTATCGTTGATCGCCAGCAGTTTGTCGCCCTGTTGCAGGCGCACGTTGATGGCGAAGTCCACGCCGTCTTTCAGTTCGGCCGGGTCGTAGCTCAGCATGAAGTCGACCGGAGACGCGCCCACGGGCTGGATGCGTTCTTCCGATACGGTGCGCGCCGCTGCATCCTGGCGGCTCACATCCGCCAGCGTGACGATCAACACCGCGTCGGCCGGCACGGCTTGTGGCAAGTCGTAGCGCACGTCGCCGATCAGCGTTTTCAACAAGGCTTGATGCACCGGCGCGGCGGCAGCGACTGGCGCCGCGGGCGTCTCTTGCTTGTGCCGATGCGAAAACATCGAGCAGGCCGACAAGGCGAAAACGGCCGCAGCCAGCAGAGGAAAACGGAACGACATGCAACTCTCCATGGGGAAGCCCTGCGACGGGCTCCCGCCATGCTATCAGGCTGCCGTTAAAACGCTCAGGCGCAACCCTTGCCGGCGTAGCCGCCTTCGACGCCTTTGCTGGCATACGCCACGGCATCGTGCGGATGCAGGCTTTCCTGATGTTCCACGCGAATGTGGAAATCGCTCAGCGCCTGGTCGACATCGAGCGCCTTCTGGATGCGACGCGCCGCGTCTTCGCAGAACATCAGGTTGCCGCCGTTGGCGAGCGCGAACGCCTGCTCGTCTTCGCGCTTCACCGCAGTCTGCACCGGCGTGCCCAGCGCGTGCTCGGTCACATCGATCAGCTCGATCAGATTAAACGCGGCGCCCTCGCTCGGACGCACGCGCAGTCGCGCCACGCTGCGCTGCGCATGCGGCGTGGCGACGATCCCCTTCTCGCTGCCCAGCCAGGCCAGCACGGCGGCGTGATCGACCGGCTTGCCGGCGTCGAAATCCTTGGCGAACTGATCCTGGATCAGCTGCCGCGACAGCGCCGCCGAAGCGGGACAGGTCGAGGAATAAACGATCTCGGTGCCGAACTCGAGCAGGAACTCGTCGCCGATCATGCTCGCTTCGATGGTCACCGGATACGAGCGCCAGCCGCTGTTCGCGCTGCGCAATGCAGGACGACGCACCAGATGTTCGAAGCGGATGCTGAGGCAGGCGCGATCGGAAAGATCCTTGTGCGACTCCAGAAAACCGCGCAAAAGATCGCGCAACGTGGCGACGCTCAACGTCTTCGTGCTCAGCGCCTCTTCCACCTGCAGATAGAGCCGCGACATGTGGATGCCGCGCTTGTCAGGACGGCGCAGATTGACGAAGGCACCGACGCGCGCACTGGCGCGCTGCACGTCGCCATCGCCGGCATCGAAACGCACCGGCACCTCGATGCCGTCCATGCCGACCCAATCCAGCTCACCGACCAGATGCGGCTGAGCGTGGACTGCCACATCGGGCAACAGGCGGGCGGTGTTTTCCTCGGTGTACATGGTCGATCCTAGGGTCCGACAGGCGGTCGCGCCGCCTTGAAGACCTCGATTTTGGGGCAGTAACGGCTCCTCGCAATAGTGGCGCGAGGGAAACGCTGCGTCCCGGTAGCTGTTTTCAACCGATCTGGCGCTGCCAGGCACGCGCGGCCTGCCAGGCCTGCCAGGTGACGCCCAGGCCCTGCCTGCCCTGCCCTTGGCGCAATACCTCGAGCGGATCGGCGGCCTTGCGCGCCTTGGCCACCAGCGCACGGCCCTGACGCGATTCCAGCCCGCGAAAGGCGCTCAACGGCCCCGGCAGGCGATCGGCCTCGCGCCAGGCGTCGTGCAGATCGTTCAGCTGCGCCCGGATGGCTTGGTTGCGCTGCTCGCTCGCGCCGCGCAATTCGCTGCGGCTGAGGCCGAACTTCGCCAACCGCGACATCGGCAGCGCCAGCCGATCGCGATCGGCGTCTTCTTGCAGCCGCAACAGCGAGAACAGCAGATGCGACAGCGTGGCCACGCGCGCTGCACGCGTGCTGTCGGCCTGATCGCCGAACCACCAGGCGGTTTCCAATTCGGCCAGCGCGCCATGCAACAGCGAACCGGCGGCAATCTGCGCGGGAAAATCCGCGGCGGTGCCTTCTTCCAATTGGCCCATCGCCGCCAGCACCGGCGCGACCCAGCGTTCGGGTGCGATCTCATGCGCGCGATCGCTGTCGAACAGCACCTGGGTCAGCGGATGACGCCCGCCGCTCGCTGCGGCGCCGGACAATTCTTCGGCCCACCAGTTGAGCTTGGTCGCTGCCACCTGCGGTTCGCGTATGCCGTACGCCGCGGCCAGCAATTCCTGCTCGAGCGCCGCCAGCGCGATATGGCCGGGATGCTTCTGCGCATCGACAAAGGCCAGCGCAATGCGCTGCTGCGGCTGCACCGCCAGCCACTTGTCGATGTAACTCTGCAACGCGGTACCGCTCACGCCACGACCTTCAGGCGAGCGGTGAGATCGGACGGCCGATCGACTACCAGATCGGCATTCCACTGCGAGGGATCGCCGCCATCGAGATAGCCCCAACTCACCGCCACCGTATACAGACCGGCCGCGCCGCCCGCCAGCACATCGCGCCGATCGTCACCCACGAACAGGCAACGCGAGGGATCGAGACCGGCGCGCTCGCAGGCCAGCAACACCGGAGCGGGATCGGGCTTTTTCACCGGCAAGGTATCGCCCGATACCACGGCTGCTGCGCGCGACATCCAACCGATGCGCACCAGCAGATCGTCGGTAAGAAAGCCCGGCTTGTTGGTGACCACGCCCCACTGAATGCCCTGCGCTTCCAGCGTGGCGAGCAATTCGTCCACGCCATCGAACGGGCGTGTGTGCTCGGCCATCATGGCTTGATAAAGCTCGAGATAACGCGGCATCAAGGCCAGCAACGCGCTGTCGTCGAGATCGGCGAACGCGCAACGCAGGATGGCCCGCGAGCCGCGCGAGACGACCTCGCGCACCATCGCATACGGCGGCGCCGCCACCTGCATTTCTTCGCATTGCACTTTCAGCGCGGCGTACAGATCGGGAGCGCTGTCGAGCAAGGTGCCATCGAGATCGAACAGCACGCCCTGGATGTTTTCGGGAAACGGTTTCATGCGGGCTTTCGTGCGCTGATCAGGTAATTGACGGCAGTGAGGCGGCTCAACCAGGCCTTGCGGCTGATCGGGTTGTAGCCCAGCCCGGAGACGTCGTCGACTTCGAGCCCGGCATGGCGCATCAGGCGTCCCAGTTCCGACGGCTTGAGAAATTGCGCGTAGTGATGGGTGCCGCGCGGCAACATGCGCATCAGGTATTCGGCGCCGAGAATGGCCGCGCCGAACGCAGCCGGCGTGCGATTGAGCGTCGACATCACCAGCACGCCGCCGGGCTTGAGCATGCGTGCAAGATCGCCGACCAGCGCCGTCGGATCGGGCACGTGCTCGATCAATTCCATGCAGCAGACGGCGTCGAAACTTTCCGGCTCGGCCGCAGCCAATTCGGACGAGGACTGCACGCGGTAGTCGATCTCGAGACTCGGCACGGCCAGCTTCGATTCGAGCATGTGCAGGCGGGCGATCTCGATCACCTTTTCGCCCAGATCGATGCCGGTGACGCGCGCGCCGGCCTTGGCCAGCGCTTCGCTGAGCAGGCCGCCGCCGCAACCCACATCGGCCACGCGCGCGCCGCGCAGATCCAGCCGGTCGGCCACATAGGCCGCACGCACCGGATTGAGGTCATGCAGCGGACGCGATTCGCCGTCCGGATCCCACCAGCGCGCGGCGAGTTTGCCGAAGCGGGCGATTTCCTCGGGACTGACATTGGTTGCGGCTTGCATCGGGAAATCCTTCAAGACGGTGCGCAAAGCTTAGCGCGCGTTCCATTCGTAGACGGTGATGTTCCAGGCGCCGCTGGTGTGAGCCGGGTCCTGATGAGCGGTGGCCAGTGCCTCGTCCATGCTGGCCGCGCGCAGCAGATAGGCGCCGCCGGACAAATCGCTGAAGCCGCCGGAAAGCTCCAGCCGGCCGCCTGCGCGCAGGCCCTCGAGAAAGTCCAGATGCGGCTGCACGAAGGCGGCGTCGAAGGTCGCGCTGCGCATGGCCATCACCAGATATCGATTCATCACGACTCCTTCAAGCGGCATCGATGGCGGCGATGCGTTCGCGCCATGCATGGGTTTTCGCCAGCACCGCATCGGTATCGATGTCGGTCAGGATGCGGCCGGCCAGCTTGCGCACGCCGCCGATCCACACATCGGTGACCTGATGGCGACCCGCGGCATAGGCGAGCTGCGAAGCGATATGAAACAGCGGCTGGGTTTCCAGATCGGATAAACGGATCGCCGCCAGATCGGCCTGCTTGCCCGTCTCGATCGAACCGATGCGATCTTCCAGACCCATCGCACGGGCGCCGTTGAGCGTGGCCGCGCGCAGCGCATAAGCCGCATCGAACGCCGCCGCATCGTTCGCCACCGCCTTGGCCAGGAAGGCGGCGGTGCGCATTTCGCCGAACATGTCCAGATCGTTGTTCGATGCGCAACCGTCGGTGCCCAGCGCGACATTCACGCCGGCCTGGCGCAGCTTTTCCGCGGGACAGAAGCCCGAGGCGAGCTTGAGGTTGGATTCGGGGCAATGCACCACCGATACGCCCGCTTCCGCGCAGGCTTCGATTTCCGCGTCGGTGAGCTGGGTCATGTGCACCGCGATCAGGCGGTCGTTGACGATGCCGAGCTGCTGCAGACGCTGGAACGGACGCAGGCCGCTCTTGGCCTTTTCCTGCTCCACTTCCTGCGCGGTCTCGTGCGTATGCAGATGCACCTGGATGTCGAGCTGATCGGCCAGCACGCGGATGCGTTCGAAGCTTTCATCGGACACCGTGTACGGCGCATGCGGCGCGAACGATGTGCTGACCAGCGCATCGCCGAGGAAGCTGTCGTGCACTTCGATGGCACGCTCGAAATATTCGTCCTGGGTCTTCGCCCAGGCGGTGGGAAAATCGATCACCGGCAGACCGACCACGGCGCGAAAACCCATGCGCCGATAAGTAGCGCCGATCACATCGGGGAAGAAATAGTTTTCGTTGGCGCAGGTGGTGCCGCCGCGAATCATTTCGGCCACCGCCAGCTCCACGCCATCGCGCACGAACTCCGGCCCGATCACCTGGCCTTCGACCGGCCAGATGTGTTTCTGCAGCCACACCATCAGCGGCAGATCGTCGGCCAGACCGCGCATCAAGGTCATCGGATTGTGCGTGTGCGTGTTGATCAAGCCGGGAATCAGCACATGCTCGCCCAGCTCCACCCGCTCGCGCGGCGCATAGGCGCCACGCGCCTCGGCGATCGGCAGCAAGGCCACGATGGCGCCCTCGTGCACGGCCACCGCGTAGTGTTCGAGCACCACGGCATGCGGCTCGACCGGCACGACCCAGCGCGCTTCGATCAGCAGGTCGACGGTTTGCGGGGTGGTCTGGCTCATCCGATGGCTCGCTTTTTCTTGTGTTGGATACGACATGGGGCGGATCACCTCGCGGTGGCCGCCCCATGATTCACTATCGGCATGACGATTTTTCGCTCGTCATTCCAGCGAAAGCTGGAATCCAGTGACTTTGCCTTAGGTGGCGCGAAAACAGAAAAGGTGTGCTTCGCACTACGTATTTCACTGGATCCCGGCCTGCGCCGGGATGACGAACTGGCAAAGCCGCGCGCAGGCGCGCGGGCCAGTTCGTCACTTGCCGACGCGGCTGACGTATTCGCCCGTGCGGGTGTCGACCTTGATCATTTCGTCGGTGCCGACGAACAGCGGCACGCGGACCACGGCGCCGGTTTCCAGCGTCGCCGGCTTGCCGCCGCCGCCCGAGGTATCGCCACGCACGCCCGGATCGGTCTCGGTGATCTTCAGTTCGACGAAGTTCGGCGCCTGCACCGAGATGATTTCGCCGTTGAACAGCGTCACCACGCACTCTTCCTCGCCCTTCAGCCACTTCACCGCATCGCCCATGCCCG
>Ga0070685_10002227_pt1 | contig 10008 bp, 9 predicted proteins | sample KBSS13LmetaG_FD_65651 | JGI IMG/M metagenome (GOLD analysis project Ga0070685, IMG submission 65651) | Switchgrass rhizosphere microbial communities from Kellogg Biological Station, Michigan, USA - KBS S1-3L metaG | ecosystem: Host-associated > Plants > Roots > Rhizosphere ...
TCGCTGCTCAATAGAGAATTGAAGTTGAGCACCGCGGTATTGGCCTCGGAACCGGTGGAGGAATGCAGATCGATGGCCTTGAGAAGGTCGGATGTCTGGCCATCGTGCAGGAGGAAGATCCGCTTCCCCAGTCCCCACAGCGGCGCCGTGCGGAACTGGTCTCCCCCCGCCGTTCCTTGCGAGACGTTGTCCGCCAGCTTGGAGCCCATATGATGAATCTCGAGGTCGCTGAACAGGTTCACTTTCTGGTTGTCCAGGCTTGGCGTGATCGACGACGAGAATGAAGGGAACCGGTTGTGATGGCAGGTCTCGCACCCGATCTTGTTGAAGAACTCCTCCCCTCTGGCGATCGATTTTGCACCACCCGGCAGGTCCGTCGATCTCTGGGGCGGAGCCAGGAGACGCATGAACATGGCGAACTGTACCGAGTCGCTCAGCGTTTCCACGGAGCCGACATTGAAGTTCGTATGGTCCTCGGGCGTCGCATTGAGCTTGCACGGATTGGGAAGTCCCAGGACCCTCTCCTCCTCGGGGGTGGGATGCTCTTGTGTGAACAGCTCGTTGCTCACGCCCTGCTCGACGCTATAGGCCTCACCGGCAAAGAGCTCCAGCGATTTGTTCTGCGCCTTCCAGCCGAAGCGGGCGATCGTGCCGTCGTTGCCGTTGTAGTTGAACGTCCCGGCGATGCCAAACGAGTTGCCGGCTACGGACGCCCGGTACGACAGAAGGTCGGTCTCCTCGATGTTCTCCACGAGACCGCCTCCGAATAACGGCGTCGGAATGCGGAAGACGACATTGTTGTGCGCGACGGCCGAGGCGAAATCGGGCTGGGAGATCACCGACGTCGTGCAGGGACCGGCGTCGCTACGCCCGGCGATGATGAAGAGAGGTTCGACTCCGCCGTTGGGCTGACTGGGGATGGGATTGCCGGCCGAGTCGGTAAAAAAGACGAAACGCGCCTCGCGCACCGGGCCGCTGAGGGTGATGAACGAGGGCGGCAGATTGATCGCGCCGTCGGCGCCGGCGTCAACGATCTGGGGATTGACCGCGGGGCTGGAGCCGCCCGTAGCGGGGAAGGCGTGGCAGCGGGCGCAGCCCATTGCATTGAAACGAGGGCCGAGGCCCTTGCCGTCCTCGCCGGGGATCGTGCCCATCACGGAGTCGACCTCCTCGAAACGGGCCTGTCCGTCGTTGAAGAACTTCAGAATACTGACGGGAATGTCCGCCGCGACCGAGGCGAGTGGCCCGCCCGCTCCGGGCGGACCGCCGCGAATGCCCGGATCGGTCTGCGAGAACGCCTGGAGGGCAACCAGCGAGAGACCGAGGGTAAGAACCGCTGTCGTGCGCAATTTCACATAGACCTCCTTCTGAGGTTGACGTCTATACCCAGCACTTGCACATGCGGAAACTTCACTGAACTACCGGGGACAGGACACGAGCGCTCTATGGATCAAATGCGAGATTTGGCGGCGTTCATATGGCGTGCCAGACGAATGGAAGGGCGGCCTTAAACGTGGTGTCGAGACCGCGTTTCGGCAGCAGACATCGATCGCAGGCGGATCGTGGCCTTCGGCCAGAGTCTCAGATCGACAGGCCGGCGTCCCCTTCGAGAACCGAGGTCTTCAGCTTCGGGCGCTCGCCGCTCTTCCACAGAGGAGCAGCGTGCACGACCCGGTACCGGATCGGTCCCCCGTCGGGCCGGTCGCTGCGCGCGATGGGACGCGGGATGCAGACGAACTCGGTGCGCATCTCATTGGCCGACAGGCGGACCTTCGCGTAGCCGTGTCCTCCAAGATCGACGAACTCGAGATGCGGAGCCAGATCGGGGTTGGACAGCGACCGTGCGCGCGCGAGGTCGAAGCTCTTCGCATATTCGAGGCACGAACGGACGCCGTGCCTCAGCAGCATGTTGTACGTCCAGTCCGGTTTTGCCCCCGACTCCCTGTCCGCCAGAAACAGCGGTCGCAGCGGAGCGTCCTTCGGAAGGCTGTGCTCGAGGGCCTCCATGGCGCCGGGACTGGTGAGAGACGCGCCAACGAAGCTCAAGCCGATCGGGTCGAACTTGCCCGGCGGAAGTTCCGCACTCGCATATCCGGCCCAGAAGCTGTGACGGTCGCCCGAGACGATGGCGAAGCCGGTGATCTTCGCGTCGCGCACATGGTCGTAGATCTCAGCGCGCTCCGCGTACGCGGTGCCGTAGTCACCCCCGTAGATCGAAGCGAACGCGTTGGGAGGCCAGGACTCCTTGGTGAGACCTGCGGGCAGGTTCTGCGGGTCGGCGCGGCGATCGAGCGTGCCCAGCGAGTTGCCCCAGATTTTCCACGACGCTGTCGAGCTCGCGAGCTTGTCCTTGAACCAGGCCTTCTGCTCCGCCCCGAGAAGCGTTTGCGGCGGCGCGCTCCGTTGCGGGTTGGGCACGTGCGCATCGTTGAAGCGGATTTCCGGAGGGGGATTGCCGCCGTTGAGGGCGCGCCCGCCGTCCAGAGCCCGGAACTCAGACTCTGGAAACATCCCGCCGATGAATTCTTCGCCGCCGAGCTTTTCGAGCGACGGATCGCTGAAGGGGTCTGCGCTCCGATAGCTGTGCTGGTCGGTAATGATCAGATCCAGGTGCCGGCCGTACCGCAGGGCGCGGTAGGCCTGGAGACTGTTGATCGCTGTCAGGTTGTTCGGTTCCACGCCGAGGCCATCGCTGTCGAACTCCTTGATCGGAACGTTCTTGACAGCCGGCGGATCGAAGCGCTCGAGCAAGCCGCCACGGCGGGTGACGCGTGCGGGGAGATATTCGAACCAGGCCTGATTCGCCGCGACCTTGATGCTCTGGCCGGGCTGCTCGAACGACCCCGCCTTGACGATGCTCTGCCATCCCTGCCACGAGAACTCGTGGTTGTCCCAGATCGGGACGAACGGCCAGCGCGCACGCGCGTCCTGCAGGTCCGGATCCGCGAGATAGCCTTTGTAGATGGCCCGGTAGCCATCGACGGTCAGCGGGATGTGGAAGTTGCCGACCTTATGGCCGTCCGGGATGCGCGTGACCTCATAGATGGTGCGGTCGTAGCGCGTCTTCACCTCGTCGGGATACTCGACCACCTCATAGATGAAATCGCCGAGGTGCAGCACGAAACCGAGCTGCTCGGCGGCGGGAGCGCGCTCGTCTTCGTAGATCATCCGGCGATAGGCGTTGAGCCTGCCCTCGTTGAGATCCTGACAGCTCACGAATGCGAAGTTCACCGTGCGGGGATCGTCCGGCAGCGGCGCCGTGATCGTGCGGCCGACCCGGCTGCCATTTCCGTCGCGATCGGTGAATCGATACCAGTACGTGCGCGCCGGCTTGAGTCTGCCGATCAGCACGCGCGCGGTCCAGTCCGCGGCGCTGGAGACCGGTACCTGCGCATGCGCGACGACCCGGCGGAACGCGTCATCCTCGGCCACCTCGACGGTCAGGATCTGGCGCTTGCCCTCGGCGAACGGACGTCTCGTCCAGAGGATGACGCTGTGCGGGTCCGGATCACCCGAGGCCACTCCCTGAGGATAGAGATCGCGCCGTTCCTGCCAGTGGACGCGCGACCCCTGGGCCGGTCCGACCCATGCGAGCGAAGCACTGATTGCTGCGGCCGTTTTGAGAAAGGACCGGCGACTGATCTTCATTGTCTCACTCCGTCCGGGCTGCAGTTGACCTACATGACGAGGATGTCACACCGCAAGCGTTGCCTCGGCGGTTCTCCCGGATCGTCACGAGAATGTGTCCGGCGTTTGCGTGCCTCTGATGAACGAAGCGCAGCTCTCCGGACGCTCGCTGAGCCTGGCGCGCGGTTTGGCCACGTGAATCAAACACTCTCGATCGACTCTGGCACGTCGCGACGATCAACCGCCTTGCGCTCTTCGTAAGGCTGGAGCAAGATCATGAGCGTGAGCGAATTGCGGATGAAAACGGTTGGGCACCGGAAGCTCGAAGGCTCCAACGTCTGGAGTGCGGTGCAGCAACTGACCGAGACCGCCGAACGGATTCGCGGCACCCGCGCACTGGTTCCTCGGGGCGTCCAGCGTTTCACGACGTTCGAGGAGGCACATGAGTGGATGCTGGAGATGATCGCGAGTACTCACGCCAGCCGAGGCCGGAAGATCTCGCCAAAATCTGCGCCGCTCTGAATCGAGAGGGAGCTCGCTCCCTTCTCATCGGTGGATCGCCGTCATCGCCTATGGCTTGGAGCGGCCGACGAAAGACATCGATTTCCTGATTGATGCCTCACCCGAGAACGTTGAACGGGTCAAGAGGGCACTGGCGGTGCTTCCTGACAATGCCGTTCGGGATGTTTCTGCCGACGAAGTCGGCCGGTACGAAGTCGTTCGTGTTGCTGATGAAGTCGTGGTCGATCTCATGGCCAAGGCGTGCGGAATCACGTGGGAAGAGGCCGCGAGCGACTAGGAGATTCTCGAATTGGATGGAGTTGAGATCCCGATCGTAGGAATCGACACGCTCATCAGAACAAAACTGACCGTTCGGCCTCACGATGCCGCGGATCGCGAATACCTGGAGCATCTGCGCCGACGTTGAGAATCAACTCAGGTGGGCTTCGTCGAACGCTCGCCCGGCGAAGCCCGCAGCCAGGATCTTCAACTCGGAGGTCGAGTCCCTGTCTCTCGGGTCCTCGCTAGTCACAGTTTCTTCAGGGCCGAAAACGGTGGCTGGCCTTCTGCGACGAGTTTCGAACTTTCTGTCGGGCTCCGCCGCCGGAACTACTGTCTCTCCTGCGTGCATTCGCGGCGTGACCGTCAAGCATGTTTGGGTGGTAGCGCGTGAATTGCATTCGTCTGCTTCACGCAGCGGGGTTGCGATGACACTTCAGCGTTCCGGCCTGAGGCGTCGCGCTCCCAGTCCCCTCAGCGTCGGGCCGTGCTCCCGAATACTTCGCCGACGTGGCGTCCGGCTATTTGAACGTCCAGCCTTCACGCCGGATCAGCTCAAGAAACGAGTAACACTTCACGCCGAGCGCGTCGCAGACATCAGGAATTCGCGGTTTATCGAGCTTGCCGGATCTGCTCTCGCCCGTCACGACAGCGCACTTGTGTGCGCGCGCCACAGCGATCACGAACGGGTCCGCAGCGCTTCTCTTGCCGCCGGACTGGACGAGGTTTGGATGGGCGGCGAGCACATCGCTCACCGCCGCTTGAATCTCGCCATCGAGCGGCAGGAAGAAGTCGTTCATCCCGAGACACCACTTGTAGACCTCGTCGCCTTCCTTCTTCTTCAGCTCCCGAAGAACTTCATCGGTTGCGCGAGCATGCCCGGATGCGATCAGGTTCTCGAACTTCGTCCACACGGTCGGAAACACGTCGGGTGGGTAGAACCGCCGTCCATCGAGGATGCCGCTCGTGTCGATGCTGTACTTCATGCCGTGAGACCGCCAACCCGAATCGACTTCATGACCTCTGGCAGGTGCCGCAGCCGTAGGCTAAGGAAATCCGACGCGTCGGCCGATGTGATGCGGCCTTCCGTGTAGGAACGAACCACGACGGTTGTGAAGAACCGTCCCGCGCGAGCGATCGCCAGCACCGGTGGGGGCGGCCCGCCCTTCGTCGCGATCTTCAACTCGGATGCGTATTGCAGGCGCTTCCTCTCGTAGAACGAAGACTTCGTTTTCCCGGTCGTTAGCAGCCTGCGGACGATCACCTCACGACTCACACGAAACGTGCGTGCGAGTCTCTTGAGAGTCTCCTCGGGCCACTCAACTGTATTCACCCCTGAGACATCAGGGTGGGTAAGTAGGGCGTCTCGTGGAACGAGCAGGGCACCGGCTACCGCGTTGCAGAAAACCTCCACGCCGTGCTCGTCGAGATCGCAGACGCCGCCCTGACGAAGAGCGAGATGCGCCAGTTCGTGGATCATGGTAAAGATCCGACCGGCAGCCGAATCCTTGCCGTTGATCGCGATCACCGGGAGCGTGTCGGAAGCGATGGAGAACCCCCGCGCCTCGTTCACGTTGACTCCAGTTGTCTGGAACACAAGCACGCCGATGCCCTCGACGGCATCTCTCCACTTGGACAGCGCGACGCTCTCGCTCGACCAGGACGTCTGCTCTGCGAGAGAAACGCCGAGTGCATCCCGCAGGTGTTCCGCGACGACATCCGGCTCAGTCGACTTCTTCACCTTGAAGGCTGTCGCCGGGCTGACCTCGCGCAGTTCGTCAAGAAGATCGAGCGCGATCTCACGCCTTTCGTTCGCTCTTCGAATCTCGTATGCGAGTGCCGGAGTGGGCGCGCCTTCGGCTGCACTTCGGAAGTCGCGCAACGCGTCGAAGCCTTTGGGGGGCGTGGGTAGGTAGAACACTGCGAGAGGCCTTTTGTACGCCTCCGCGAGCAGACGCAGTTGGTTCACCGTTGGCCTCTCGGTCCCGTCCTCCCACTCCTGCAGCAACTCCGCCGTGACGTGCGCCTTCTTGGCCGCGACTTCGACCGTCATGCTGGCCGACGTGCGTGCCCAAAGAAGCAATTCGGGCTGGATGATTGCTTCGATTCGGGTTGCCAAGTTCTTCCTCTGAGCCACCGTCACGATACCAGATGCGGTCCGACAGGATTCTCCCTGCGAGAGGCGATTCTGTCGTGGTCTACGCCCTGTGGGGTAGGACTGGGCATGTGCGTAACATCGAGTTTAGAGACTGCTTTTGAAGACGAACGGCGCGCTGTCCTCCGCTGTCATGTACGGTGGGGAAGACTTCGTGCCCGACCTCGGGGTGATTCTCATGATCACGCCTGCCTCGTCGAACCACAGCGTCCACCGGTCGAGGAGGACGAGGCAGACCTGCTGCCGCTCTTCGGCGGCAAGTCCCTCAGGGAACCGGATACCGCCGAGTGGGGGCCGTCTCACCGCTTCACGCCTATGTGGAGGCGTCCAGCAGTGAGAAGCGGAAGCTGCTCGGATTTCTACCCTCGAACTCGACGTGGAAGAACGGCGTGCTTGCTGTGACTCTCCGCCAAACCTTTGCCCGACTTCATCTTGCCGTGGCAGAGGCAGGGCCGTCGCTGTCGAGCGAGAGGGCGACAATTGGCGGTACTGAAATTTGGCTGGGAGACAGGGAGTCGAACCCCGATTGAGCGGTTCAGAGCCGCTTGTCCTACCATTGAACGATCTCCCAGTGCTGGCAGGGGGTGGGATGCTACACGGCGGCTAACGCGAGCGTCAAGGCTCTCATTCCAGACTCGCCTGCTTGCGTGGCGTGGCACAATCGTCTCGAACGGAGCCCGCTCGGATGGGGCTCCCGGTCCCCGGTTTTCCGGCGGCGGTGAGGGTGAAAGTCGAGACCGATTGCCATGTTGCCTGAAGTGTTCGAGTGTCCGCAGTGCAAGCGGCAGTTCGTGGTCGAGCTGGTGGAGTCGGCGGAGGATCAGTCGATTCACTGCCCGCAGTGCAAGCGGTATCTGGGGGAGAAGGATCTCCATTTCGTGATCCTCACGGAGATCGAGGAGCTGGCCGAGCGGCTGCGGTTCGAGCGGGATCGGCTGGAGCGGGATGAGGCGGTGTACTCGATGACGGACTGCGACGCGGAGCTGCGGACGTATGGGGTGGAGGTTCACAAGGTGGTGAACATCCTCCGGAAGACGCTGGCGGAGCTGGACGCGCTGAAGTCGACGTATCGATGAGCGCATGAGTCTCCCGCTGGACGGCGTCCTGGTCGCCGATTTTTCCCGGGTGCTGGCGGGGCCGCTCTGTACGCAGTTGCTGGCGGACGAGGGGGCCCGGGTGGTGAAGGTGGAGGAGCCTCTCCTCGGCGATGAGACGCGGCGATGGGGGCCGCCGTCGCTGAATGGGGTGAGCACGTACTTCCTCTCGGTCAACCGGAACAAGGAGTCGCTGGCGCTCGATCTGCGGTCGGAGGAGGGGCGGGAGCTGGCGCGGGAGCTGATCGCGCGGGCGGATGTGGTGATCGACAATTTCCTGCCGGCGCAGCGGGTGGCGCTGGGGCTGACGGATTTGCCGGAGGGGCTCGTCCACTGTTCGATCTCCGGCTTCGACGCGGATACGCCGGAGGCGAATACGCCGGGGTATGACCTGCTGGCGCAGGCGGGGGCGGGGCTGATGGCGATCACGGGAGATCCCGCCGGGGAGCCGATGAAGATCGGGGTGGCGCTGTCGGATGTGCTGACGGCGCACTACGCGCACGGGGCGATCTGCGCGGCGCTCTTCGCACGCGAGCGGACGGGCCGCGGGGCACGGCTGGAGGTGTCGCTCTTCAGCGCGACGCTGGCGTCGCTGGTGAACGTGGCGCAGGGGGCGCTGGCGACCGGCGGCGAGGCGCGGCGGTACGGGAACGCGCATCCGTCGATCGTGCCGTATCAGCTCTTCCACGGCAGCGACCGGCCGTTCGCGATCGGGGCCGGGACGGAGCGCCACTTCCGGCTGCTCTGCGAGCGGGTGATCGAGCGGCCGGAGCTCGCGTCGGACGCGCGCTTCGCCTCGAACAGCGCGCGCGTGGAGCATCGCGAGGTGCTGGTGCCGTTGCTCGAAGGGGTCTTCCGGACGGCACCGGCGGAGGAGTGGGTGGCGCGTTGCCGCGCGGCGGCGATTCCCGCGTCGCTGGTGCAGGGGCCGCTGGAGGCGCTGCGCGGCGAGGCCGGACGGCAGCTCCTCGCGAGCGTGACGCATCCGGTGGCGGGGACGTACGAGACGGTCCGGCATCCGGTTCGCTTCGATGGGGAGCGGCTGCCGGTCCGCAGTGCGCCGCCGATGCTCGGGGAGCAGTCGGAGGCGTTGCAGGAGGAGCTCAGAGCTCCAGGTACGAGAGGAAGAACATCCCCACGCAGCAGAGGAAAATGAAGGCGATCAGGGCGGCCAGGAGGCCGGGGTACGACGCGCCGCCGGCTTTCGGCTGGCCGAGGCGGCGGAAGACGAGGTACAGCACCAGGGTGCCGATGCCGACCACGAGGCTTCCGGCGATCAGGATGATCACCATTGCCCGCTGAAACTCAGGTTCCACGAGCCGACACTAGCATGGGCCGCATCGCGGCGGTGGTGTTCGATTTCGACGAGACGATCATCGATCTCGAGCCGCAGCATACGGCCGCCTCGGAGTTGCTCTGCCGGGCGCAGGGGTCGGACTATCAGTCGATGCCGGAGAGTTTCCGGCTCGGCTCGGGACGGCGGGTCCTGGACGACATCCGCGACCTCAAGGCGCACTTCGGCTGGAGCGAGCCGGAGGAGGTGTTGTTCGCGCGCCGGCAGGAGCATTTCGATGCGCTCTGCCGGTCGGCGGACCTGCAGCCGATGGACAGCGTCCCCGAGGCGATCGGGTTCCTGCATGCGGCCGGCTTCCCGCTCGCGATCTCGTCCTCGGCGGTGCGGTCGTCGATCGAGGCGATCCTGACGCGGCTCGGACTGCGCGACGCGTTCACGCTCATCGTCGACGGCAGCGACGTGGTGCACGGCAAGCCCGATCCGGAGGCGTACCTCGTCGCGGCGCGGCAGCTCGGAGTCGCGCCGGAGGAGTGCCTGGTCTTCGAGGACTCCCACGTCGGAGTGGTCGCGGCGAAGCGGGCGGGCATGGAGTGCATCGCGGTGCGGAACCCGCACGCCAACGCCCGTCAGGACCTCTCGGCGGCCGACCTGGTGGTCGACAGCATGCGCGAGGTCGACCTCACTGCTCTTGCAGCACGCTCAGCTCGGAAACGAGCCGGATGAGGTTGCGTCCCTCCTCGTCGGCGTGCTCGTAGGCGCGGCAGAGCGTCTCCATCTCGTCGTCGTCCTCGTGCGCACCGACGGTGAAGCCGTCGGCCGGCTGGCGGGGGGAGTCCGTCGGCGCCCGCCACCAGGTATCGCCCTTGAGGTGAAAGGTGATGAAGCCGCGCGAGCGGCGGCGGCGCGCGTCGCCGAGCTGCGCGAGGATGGTCGCGCCGGCGGACTCGCCCCGCTCGCCGGACGCGTTCGCCTTCTGCGCGGCCAGGATGCGGCCGACGAAGGTGGCGATCAGGTCCTGGAGGCGGGCGTTGGCCTCTCCCACGCCTTCCACGAAGCGG
>Ga0070685_10002237_pt1 | contig 9992 bp, 5 predicted proteins | sample KBSS13LmetaG_FD_65651 | JGI IMG/M metagenome (GOLD analysis project Ga0070685, IMG submission 65651) | Switchgrass rhizosphere microbial communities from Kellogg Biological Station, Michigan, USA - KBS S1-3L metaG | ecosystem: Host-associated > Plants > Roots > Rhizosphere ...
CGCATCCAGGCCGCCATGAGCGACTGGACCAGCGCCATCGCGGTCGAGATCGCGCAGGACAAGGACGACACCCGCCGCGTGCTGGGCAACATCGGGCTCCCCGTTCCCCAGGGCGACACCGCCACCACGCTGGACGGCGCGCTGGAGGTGGCCGGGGAGATCGGCTACCCGGTGCTGCTCAAGCCGCTCGACGCCAGCCACGGCCGCGGCATCTCGGGCCGGCTGGACGACGAAGCGCAGGTGCGCGCCGCCTGGGAGGTGACCCGCGCCTACGGCCGCCGCGTGGTGGTGGAGCGCTACGTCCACGGGCGCGACCACCGCGTGCTGGTGGTGGACCAGAAGCTGGTGGCGGTAGCCGAGCGCGTTCCCGCGCACGTGGTGGGCGACGGCACCCGCACCATCCGCCAGCTGATCGGCGCCGCCAACCAGGACCCGCGCCGCGGCCGCGGCCACACCCGCACCCTCACCCGCCTTCCCGACGACGCGGTGACCGAGGAGTTCCTGCGCACCCGCGGCCTCACCTGCGAATCGGTGCCGGCCGAAGGCGAGGTGGTGTACCTGCGCGCCACCGCCAACCTCTCCACCGGCGGCACCTCCATCGACCGCACCGAGGAGATCCACCCCGACAACGTGACCGCCTGCGAGATGGCGGCGGGGATCGTGGGGCTCGACATCGCGGGGATCGACGTGCTCTCGCCCGACATCTCCGTGCCCTTCCGCGAGAACGGGGCGGTGATCATCGAGGTGAACGCCGCGCCGGGGCTGCGCATGCACACGCACCCCACCGAGGGGAAGCCGCGCAACGTGGGCGCGCCCGTGGTCGACATGCTCTACCCGCCGGGGCAGGCGTACACCATCCCCGTGATCGCCATCACCGGCACCAACGGGAAGACCACCACCACCCGCCTGGCGGCGCACCTCTTCCGGCAGACGGGGAAGACGGTGGGCTTCACCACCACCGACGGCGTGTACATCCAGAACCGGCTGGTCATGGAGGGCGACATGACCGGCCCCTTCTCGGCCAACATCATCCTCTCCAACCCCACGGTCGACGTGGCGGTGCTGGAGACGGCGCGCGGGGGGATCCTGCGCGCGGGGCTGGGCTTCGAGGAGTGCGACGTGGGGGTGGTGCTGAACGTGAGCGCCGACCACCTGGGGCTCAGGGGGATCAACACGGTGGAGCAGCTCGCCGAGGTCAAGTCGGTGGTCCCCGCGGTGGTCAAACGCGAGGGGCACGCGGTGCTGAACGCCGACGACCCGCTGGTCTACGCCATGCGCGAGCGCACCACCGCCGACATCGTCTTCTTCTCCACCCTTCCCGAGGGCGCCAACCCGCACTTCGAGGACCACCTGGCGCGCGGGGGGATCGGCGCGCGCATCGAGGACGGGACCTTCGTGATCCGCCGCGGGCGGCTGAAGATCCCCATCGCCCGCGTGGCCGAGGTGCCGCTGATGCTGGGGGGCGCCGCGCGCTTCCAGCAGGGGAACATCCTGGCGGCGATCGCCACCGCCTACGTGCAGGGGGTGCGCTACGACACCATCCACGCCGGGCTCCTCTCCTTCTTCCCCTCGCCCTCGATGACGCCGGGGCGGCTGAACCTGCTGCGGGTGGGCGAGGCGCGGGTGCTGGTGGACTACGCGCACAACCCCGCCGCGGTAAAGGGGCTGATGGAGATGGTGGCCGACCTCCCCGCGCGCCGCCGCATCGGGGTGCTGGCGGCGCCGGGCGACCGGCGCGACGAGGACATCCGCGGCGTGGCGGCGCTCTGCGGCGGGCTGGACCTGGCGATCGTGAAGGAGGACGACGACCGCCGCGGCCGCCGCCCGGGCGAGATCGCCGAGCTGCTGGTGGAGGGGCTGCGCGCCGCCGGGCTGCACGGCGACCAGATCGAGGTGGTGCCCGACGAGCAGGCGGCGGTGGTGCGCTCGCTGGAGGTGATCGGCGATGGCGACCTGCTGGTGATCCTGGCCGACGACGTGGGCTCGGTGCTCGCCCGGATCCGCCCCCACGCCACTGGCACGGGCACCTGAGGGCGCCTGACGGCGCAAGACGCGGAGAAACTGAGAGGACGCAGAGAGCTTCTCTGCGTCCTCTCGGTTCCTCTGCGTCTCAGCGTCAGCTACCGGATCGTCATCGTGTACGCGCCGGTGGAGCGCGGCCGGACCGCGTTGGCGAAGATCACGTAGCGCCCCGCGCTCGGGAAGGTGACCCTGAGCTGCGCGTTGTTCCCCCCGCCGCTGTCGTCGTCGGTCTCGTGAAAGCCGTTGGGCCCGTCGACCACGATCCACGAGTCCAGGTCGCTCGACCGCATGGTGATGGTGAGGGTCTCACCGGCGCGCGCCTGGTAGGCGAAGCCGTCGGCGTAGGTGTCGTCGTCGGAGCGCAGGAAGTCTCCGTCGGTGAGCCGTCCGTTCACGGTAGCCCCCGCCGTGACCCAGGCGAGCGCCCTCTCCGCCAGCTCGGCCAGGGTCCCCGCGCTCCCGCGGCCGGAGCGCCTGCTGTCGCTGCCGCGTTCGCTCTGCACCGAGAGCGAGTAGCCGCCCGTGGCGCCGCGGCGCAGCGAGTTCGCCACGATCATGTAGCGGCCGTCGTGCGGGAGGGTGACGGTGATGCGCGCGTCGTTGCCGCCGGCGCCGTCGTCGTTCGTCTCGCGCAGGGGGCCGTTGGGGTCGTCGACCACCAGCCAGGCGTCGAAGGCGGTCGACCGCAGCGTCACGGTGATGCGCTCCCCCTCCCGCCCGTCGTAGAAGAACCCGTCGGCCCAGGTGTTGTCGTCGGTGAGCAGGAAGTCGCCCGGGCTCAGCTGGCCGTTCACCGTCTGCCCCTGCGTGATGCGCGGGAGCTGGCTCTGCGCCAGGTCCTCCAGCGTGCCCCGGCCGCCGCCGCCCCGCGGGCCGCCGTCGTCCACCCCGCCCCCGCCGCCCCCGCGCTGCACCGAGAGGGTGTACGCGCCGGTGGAGCGCGCCATCGAGTTGGCGACGATCACGTAGTTCCCGTCGTGCGGGAGCGTGACGGTGAGGCGGGAGTCGTTGCCGCCCGCGCCGTTGTTGTCGCTCTCGCGCATGGGGCCGTTCGGGTCGTCGAACACCAGCCACGAGTCGAAGGCGCTCGAGCGCAGGGTGATGGTCAGGCGCTCGCCCGCGCGCCCGCTGTAGAGGTAGCCGTCGACGAAGGTGTTGTCGTCGGTGCGCAGGAAGTCGTCGCTGGTCAGCTGCCCGCTCACCGTCTGCCCGGCGGTGATGCGCGGGAGCTGCATCCGCGTCAGGTCGGTGAGGCTGCCGCGCCCGCCCGCGCCTCCGCTCCCCGGGCCCACCGGGCCCCGGCCGGAGCTGCGCAGCGTCATCTGGTAGCTCCCGGTGGCCTGTGCCGCCACCGAGTTGGCCACGATCAGGTACGGCCCGTCGCGCGGCAGGGTGACGGTGAGCTCCGAGTCCAGGTCGCCGCCGCTGTCGTCGTCGATTTCCTGCCAGGTGGCGCTGCGCGGGTCGTCCACCAGCAGGTAGGCGTCGAAGTCGCGCGAGCGCAGGGTGGCGGTGATTCGCTCCCCGGCGCGCCCCATGTAGACGTACGAGTCCGCGTACGAGCCGTCGGGGCGCACGAAGTCGTTGGCGGCGAGCCGCCCGGTGACCGTCTGTCCCACGGCGATGCGCGGGAGGCGGGCCAGGTTCTGGGTGCTGATGTCGGGCCCGCGGGGGCCGCTGGAGCCGCTGGAGCCGCCAGGGCCGTCGCCGCGCAGGTTGTCGGTGAAGGCGATGCGGTCAGGGCGCTGCTGCGCGAGGGTGACCAGCTCGGTGGCCGGCACCGCGAAGTTCAGGTTCTGCCCCTCGGAGAGCACCGAGACGCTCACCCCGATCACCTCGCCGCGCATGTTCAGCACGGGGCCCCCGGAGGAGCCGTGGCTGATGGGCGCGCTGATCTGCACCAGGGTGCGCCCCTGGATGCTGCGGATGGCGCTCACGATCCCCGTCGACACCGTGTTCGAGAGCCCCTCGGGCGCGCCGATCACCACCACGCTCTCGCCGGGCTCGGGGAGGCGGTTGGCGAGGGTGAGGGTGGCCGGGGGCGTGGCGATGCGGGGGAGGATGGCCAGGTCGGCGGTGCGCCCCACCGCCTCGGCGTACTGGGCGCTCCCCAGCTCGCGCTCGTTCGCCGCCTGGGCGGTCATGCGCGTGGCGCCCTCCACCACGTGGCGGTTGGTGGCGATGCGGCCGTCGGGAAGGAAGAAGCCGCTTCCCAGGCTCATCCGGCGCCCGGTGGAGTTGTAGGCGTACAGGGTGACCACCGCGGGGCTCGCGCGGCGGGTGATGGACACCACGTCGGGCTGCGCACTCGCGGCGTGCGGCGCGGCAAGGGTGAAGGCCGCCAGCGGCAGGGCGGCGGCGACTCGGTGGCGGAGATGCATGCGGCGGCTCCAGGGGCGGGCTGTGAACGGGGACCGGCTGCCACTCGCGACAATCTGCGCCGCGCGAGGGGAGCCGTCCAGATGCGGGTTCCCGGCGGATCGCTCCGCGCATACTCTACGCAGCGGCGGCGCATCCGGTTCCAGCGCGACGATGCGGCTGAAGCCGCCGCTACAACTTCACCCAGTCCGCCTACGCGGACTTCCTGCAGCCGGGGCCGTCGGGATCGCCCTGTCATCGTCGCAGCCTCGCTCGGCAACGGCATCCTGCACGGGGATCGTCGAGCGCAGTCGCTGTCCGCGATGCGCGGACAGCGTGCTGTCGTAGCGGCGAGTTCATTACTCGCCCCGCACTCCCGCACTCCCGCACTCCCGCACTCGCGTTCCCCCGGCCCCGCGTTTGCGCATGGCGCGGCCATGGACCGGCCGAGCCCGTACGACGAGATCCGCCTGCTGGGGCTGCGCACCGTGCGCGGCGCCAACTTCTGGTCGCGCCGGCCGGTCACGCGCATGGACCTGGCGCCCGGCGCCTACGACGACCTCTCCTCGGCCGACGTGGAGGGCGTGACGACGGCGCTGGTGGAGGCGCTCCCCGGGCTCTGGGAGCACCGCTGCAGCATCGGCGAGCGCGGGGGCTTCGTCACCCGGCTGCGGCGCGGCACCTACGCGCCGCACATCGCCGAGCACGTGGGGCTGGAGCTGCAGTCGATGATGGGCCACGACGTGGGGTACGGCCGGGCGCGCGGCGGCGACCGCCCCGGCGAGTACACCGTGGTCTTCGAGCACCTGCACGCCGCCGTGGGTGCGCGCGCCGCCGCGCGGGCGCTGGAGGTGGTGCAGCGCGCCTTCGCCGGGGAGCTGGAGCGGGCGGCGGTGGACGGGATCGTGGCCGAGCTGGGCGCCCTCGCCGCCGAGCCCGACGTGCCCCGCCCGCGGCGGCGCGTGCTGTGCGGGATCACCGGCGGGGGCGACCGCGCCGGCGTGCGCGCGCGGCTGGAGGCGCTGGGGGTGCCGCCCGAGGGGATGGTGGAGCTCTCCCCCCTGGAACTGCTGAACGAGGGGCTCCCCTACGGCCGCTCCGCCGTGGCCGTGGTGCTCGACGCCGAGCCGGCCGACGTCCCCGAGCGCTACCGCGACCCGGAGCTGGCGCGCCGCCTGGTGGCCGTGGTGGCCGACGCGGTGCCCGAGGACGGAATCGTGGTCTGCCCCGCGAAGGAGTGGGAGGTGCAGGACCTGGCGCGCGACGCCGGGTGCCGCGTGGCCGTATTCTCCGCCGCCGACGACGTGACCGCGCGCGATGCCCGGCGCGCCCACGCCGTGGCGCAGGTGCGCGGGGGGCGGATCGTGCTGGAGCTGGGGGGTACCACGGAAGACGCGGGGGAGATCGACGGCGGCGCCGCCCCCGCGGCGCAGGTGGCGGCGGCGCTCGCGGCGCGCGCGCTGCGGGAGGCGGAGATGGAGGCGGACGAACCGGCGGGGGTGGGAGATGGAGCGGCAGTCGAGCGGTGAGGGCGCCCCGGCGGGCGGAACGGCCGGCCGGCGGAAGACGGACGAGCACGGGGGCACGCTGGTGCTGATCGGCGGCGCCTGCGACCCGCACGGCGAGGCGTTCGGGCGCTTCGTGGAGCTGGCCAAGGGGCGCGACGGCGGGCGCATCGTGGGGCTCACCACGGCGTCGATGCACCCGGTGAAGTCCGCGCGCGAGTGGCTGAAGTCGTTCGACGAGGCGGGCGCCACGCACGTGGAGATGCCGATCGTGGACAGCCGCGACCGCGCGCAGGACCGCGCGGTGGCCAAGATGCTGCTGGACGCGGACGGGATCTTCCTGGGCGGGGGCGACCAGGTGCACCTGGTGACCACGCTGGGCGGGTCGCGCGTGGGGCGCGCGCTGGCGGAGGCCTACGCGGCAGGCGCGGTGGTGTGCGGCACCAGCGCGGGCGCGGCGGCGCTCACCGAGACCATCCTGGCCGGCGGCGAGCCCGACGAGTATGGGCAGATGCAGAAGCTCCACCTGGGCCCCGGCTTCGGGCTGCTCGGATTCCGCGCGGTGATCGACACGCACTTCAGCCAGCGCCGGCGGCTGCAGCGGCTCTTCATGGTCATCGCCCGCAACGCCGACCTGATGGGGCTGGGGATCGACGAGGACACCGCGATGGTGGTACGCGGGCACCTGGCCGAGGTGGTGGGTCACGGCTCGGTGACCTTCGTGGACGGCCGCGGCGTGCGCTTCGACAACGCCGACGAGTGCCGCCGCACCGGCGTGCCGCTGACGCTCAGCTACCTGCGGGTGGGAATCGTGGGCGCGGGGTACACGCTCAACCTGCGCGAGCGCGAGCTGGAGAACATCCTGGAGTGCCGCCGCGAGGGCGAGGAAACGACGGTCCTGCGCAGCCAGCCGTCGGAATCGCCCGCCGAAGCGGTCTAGGTCTCACGCAGAGACGCGGAGGCACGGAGAGAACCCCTCTCCGTGCCTCCGCGTCTCTGCGTGAGGAGCTTTTATCGGCGTGTCCCCGGGCCGGGATACTTCCCTTCCGCGAAGCCGCCGGTGTTGTAGCCGGCGTGGCCGCGCTCGTCCGTGCGCCGGTAGCGCTCGTCGTAGCCGCGCATGCGCGGGGCGTCGGGGCCCGCGCTGAAGCCCCACCCTCGCCGCGGGCCGCCCGGGCCCAGCGCGGGGCTGTGCGCGTTGTACTGGCGCAGGTACTCGCGGTCGTAGCGCACGCCGCCGCGGCCCGGGCCCGCCTGGCCGCGCCACCCGGCCGGGTGCGACGGCGGCAGGCCGCGCCCCTCGCGCTCGTACTGCTCGTGGTAGTATCCGTCCCCGTCGTACCAGCCGTTCGGCAGGTCCGCGCGCCCGTCGAAGCCGCCGTGGCCGCCCAGGTCGCCCTGGCGGTAGAGGCGCTCGCGCCCATACGCCGCGTGCCGCGCGTCGCCCTCCATCCGCATCCCCTGGTAGCCGCCGGCCTCCCAGTTGGGATCGCTCCTGTCCTCGTCCCACCCCCAGCCGGCGCCCATCTCGTAGCCGCGCACCCCGTAGCTGTGCCGCGCGTCCGGCCGGCCGCGGTAGTCCGGGTGGTCGTAGCCGTAGCGTGCCATCGTTTCCTCCGGTTTCATGGTCGCGAGCGGCATTGGAGGAGCAAGATTCCGGCCCAATGTTATGCTTGATACGTGCGTGGAGGTGTTGGCGCGACGACGCGGCTGAAGCCGCCGCTACAACCTCACGCAGTCCGCCTGCGCGGACTTCCCGTGAACGTCGCCGTCGGATTATCCCCGCCATCGTCGCGGCCTCGGTTCGGAGACGACGCCGCACATCGCGCCGTTGATGTCCGCGCAGGCGGACAGCGTGCCGTTGTAGCGGCGAGTTTACTGAGGGCTGGTCATAAATCCTCAAGCGCTCCTCAGCAAGGCCTTGATACAGGTCTGATGGAGTTCTCCGCGGTGATAGCGTAGGAGCAGTACGATCTGGTAGGTGAGGATGGAACCGAGAGCGAAGCGCTTGCCGTTGGTTTGCCCTTTCGTGGGGAGCGGCCGGCGTACATCGAAGATGTTCTTGTAGAGGCCGTTGAAGTTCTCGATGGTATGGTGGCGCAGTGCGTGGATGATCTTGCGCACGTCCACACCGGAGTCGGTCCGTGGCTTCTTGCTTCGGCTACTCGCGACCAGAAAACCGCCGCGGATCTCGGCTGCCGCGTGGAGGTTGGGACAGTTGAACGCCGAGTCGCCACAGAAGAAGCTGACGTCCGACCGGATGTCGGCGATCAGTTCCTCGGCGATCACGTTGTCGGCTTCGTTCGCGGGCTTGAACTGGGCCGCAAGTGGGATCCAGACGGTGGAGATGGAGACTGCCAGGTGGAGCTTGTAGCCGTAGACCCAGCCATGCCAGCCGGAGTGCGTCCAGTGCGCATCGGTGTCGATGGAGGTGTGGGGCACCTTCCCGGCCTCGCGATCGGCTTTGTGCCAGGGCGCGCCGGGCGCACGAAGCGCGGTGCTGTCCAGAGCCACCGCGCGCGCGGAGTGTTCCCAGGGCTGATAGAGCGTGACCAAGTGCTCACCGAGCCTGGAGATGTGGTCCGGGAGCGTATCCGGCAGGCGCTTCATCCTCCGTTCCAGCGTCCGCCGCGAAGGCATCTTTTTCCCGGCCAACAGAAAGCGCGAAGATCACTGATCTCCGCGCTTGGCTGCGACAAGAAGGCATGGACCTCGTGAACTCTATAGAAACGCCGCAGCACCATCACCAGAAGGATCTTGAGGAAGAGGGTCTCGGGGTACGTAACAGGACACCCCCGCCGTCGTTTGGAGGGCGGGGGTGGCTGGGGGATGGTGTCGACGAGACGCAAAAGTTGCCAAAGCAGCGGATCACGCGTACACATAGGCAAGGCCTCCGTGTGCGGGTGCGTAGGTCTTCGACAAACGTACGCTCCGCTCACGAGGCCGCCGCGTCAAGATTTTTCTTGGCGCGGCACTCGTTTGGGAATTATGACCAACCCTCAGTTTACTCGCATAATCGCAATCCTACCCCGACCCTCCGCTCCTCCGTTCACGTCGTCCAACCCGCGGTTCGTCACGGCGGAGAGCGGTTCGTCACCGCAGGGCACCTTTTGTCGGCAATGCGGGTACGTTGCGCCGCCCCACCGCTTCTCCTTCCCCCGAACCGCTTCCTTGACGATGCATCGCGCTACCCTCCGCCTGCTCCCGCTGCTGGCGCTCGCCGCGCTTCCCGCCGCCGCGCGCGCGCAGGCCCCCGCCGACCCCTGGCGGCCGCTCACCCTGCCGCGCACGCACGCGCCGCGTCCCACGGGGCCCGCCATCTCGCAGGCCGACCTGATGACGCGGCTCTACATCTTCGCCGACGACTCGATGAAGGGGCGGCTGCTGGCCACCCCCGAGAACGCGCGCGGGGTGGAGTACATCGCCGCCGAGGCGCGGCGGATGGGGCTGGAGCCGGCGGGCGACAACGGCACCTTCTTCCAGGCGGTGCCGGTGGTGGAGCGCTACTTCGACGAGGGCGCCTCCTTCTCCGTGAACGGCACCGCGCTCGCGCCCTGGACGGACTACGTGGCGCGCGACAACGGCCCCGGCACGCGCTCGCTCGACGGCGTGCAGGCGGTGTGGGCCGGCACCATGGGCGACTCCACGCACCTGGTCGACTCCACCGCGACCGCCGGCAAGCTGGTGATCGTGGGGATGGGCCCCGGCTTCGTGGGCAACCCGCCGGGGACGGTGAACCGCAACGCGATGACCGCGCGCTACCGCAACGCGGCGGGGATCGCCTTCGCCGGGCTGGACAGGATCGAGGCGCAGTCGATGGCCATCTACCGCCAGCCGGGGCAGGGGATGCACCGCGAAACCGGCCCCTCGCTCCCGGCCTACATCTACGTGACCGAACGGGTGGCGGCGCTGATGATGGGAGCGGATCCGTCCACGCTGCAGCCCGGCGCCGCCGGGCGCACGGTGAGCGGCACGCCGCGCTTCGCCGAGCGGCCCACCGCGGTGCCGGCGCGCAACGTGGTGGCGGTGCTGCGCGGGAGCGACCCGGTGCTGAGCCGCGAGTACGTGGCCGTCGGCGCGCACAACGACCACATCGGCACCGGCGAG
>Ga0070685_10002242_pt1 | contig 9974 bp, 7 predicted proteins | sample KBSS13LmetaG_FD_65651 | JGI IMG/M metagenome (GOLD analysis project Ga0070685, IMG submission 65651) | Switchgrass rhizosphere microbial communities from Kellogg Biological Station, Michigan, USA - KBS S1-3L metaG | ecosystem: Host-associated > Plants > Roots > Rhizosphere ...
GCGGACTCAGGCTTCTTCCCCTACGGCGTGAAGACCGACGAGGAATTGCAGGCCCGCCTGCCGGCGCTCTGCGCGGCGCTGGTCGAGCGGGCGAAGCCGGACGTACTGGTGATCGCCTGCAACACGGCCTCGACGCTTTCGCTTGCCGACATCCGGGCACAAGTCTCCATCCCTGTCGTCGGCACCGTGCCCGCCATCAAGCCTGCCTGCGAGCAGACGAAGACCGGCGTCGTCGGTATCCTGGCCACGCCGGGCACAGTGAGGCGCGCCTATCTCGACGACCTCGAGCGCCAGTTTGCGCAGGGCAAGACCGTGATCCGCCGCGGCACCGCCGGCCTCGTCGACATCGCCGAGCGAGCAATCCGCGGCCAGCCGGTAGACCAGGGCCAGGTCGACTACGCCGTGCGCCCGATGTTCGACGGATTGCAGGGCCAGCTGATCGACATCGTCGTCCTCGCCTGCACGCACTTTCCGTTGATCCGCGATGCGATTCAGAAGGCTTGCCCGCCGCATGTTCGCCTCATCGACACCGGCGAGGCCGTCGCCCGCCAGGCCATGCGCGTTGCGCCCAGCACGCCGCGGCCAGAGCGGGAGGCAATTGCCTATGTCACGGGCGGGGCGGCGAACAAGGCTGCGATGGCGCCGGCTTTCCGCCGTTTCGGGTATGCAATTGTCGAGGTCGTTGACCTCTGATGTCTCGAGTGTAGCTTCCCCTCTCGGATCTTGGGGAGTCCATGATGAGCCTGCGGTTGTGCGCGGTTCTCGGTCTGGTGCTGACGATGCACGCGTCTCCCGCGTTGAACGTTCAGGCGCAGCAAGTCGACCAGTCCACAGCGCCCGGCGATGAGCGCGTGATCGTTCCCGGCACGGCTGAGGAAGCGATCAAGAATTTCGTGGGCGAGATCGCCGCCACGACAAGCCGCTCGGAAAACCAACTCGCACGATGGAGCCAGGCCATCTGTCCCAGCATGGTGGGCATGCGCGCTGACCATGCCCAACTCGTGATCGACCGGATCGGCCGTCGCGCGATGGAGATCGGACTCGGCATTGGCGAGCCAACCTGCAAGCCAGGCATCCTGATCATCGTGAGCAGGGAACCCGACCGTGTCGCACAAGGACTGTTCGACAACTACAAGCGGCGGCTCGGATACTACGCGACTAGCGCGAAGACGCTTGGAAGGGACGCACTCAAGGATTTCGTCAAGTCGACCGCGCCGGTGCGCTGGTGGCACGTCAACTACACCGTCTCCGCCGACGGGGATCAGCCAACCGGCAACAAGCTGCCGCCGGGATTAGGAGTTCAGGAGAATACTTCATCGCCCATGATGGCCAGCAGGCATCCGTCGCGCATTCTCAGGGCCACGCGGCAGGACGCAGGGATGGCGTTCCTGATTGTGGACGCCCGGCGGATCGAAGGCATGGACCTGATGGCTCTTGCCGACTATCTGGCCATGGTCTCTCTCGGCCAACTCGATCAGAAGGCGGACACTTCTGCCTATCCGACTATCCTCAACCTGTTCGACCAGCATCCCGCGGAAAATTCCACGCCGGCGTCGATGACCGAATGGGACATCGGCTATCTGACCGGCGTCTATAGCATGACCCGTGAATCGGGCAGCGCCGCCCGGCAGCAGGCCGAAATTGCGAAGAGGATGAGCAAGGACCTGTCGAACTGACGCCGTTTTCGATCTGTCACAATCCAGGCTGTTGACCTACGCCCCGATACGTCCGTTCTAATGGGGCATGGCGAAACCGGAGCCGCCCGCCGAAACCAAGCTGATCAACCTCGCCCTGCAGGGCGGCGGCGCACACGGCGCCTTTTCCTGGGGTGTGCTCGACCGCTTGCTGGAAGACCCGCGTGTCGAGATCGAGGCGATCACCGGCGCCTCGGCTGGCGCAATGAATGCGGTGGCCCTCGCTGCCGGGTATCATGCCGGCGACCGGGAAGAGGCGCGCGAGGCGCTGCGCTGTTTCTGGAACGGCGTGCTTGAAGAGGCGCGCACCAGCCCGCTTCGCCGCACGCCGATCGAGGCGATGCTCGGCCACTGGAACCTCGATGCATCGCCTGCCTATGTCATGTTCGACCTCGTGACGCGCCTTGCGAGCCCGTACGACCTCAACCCTTACAACCTCAATCCGCTGAAGGACCTCGTCGTCTCGCTCGTCGATTTCGACCGCGCTCGGAAATCGAAGGTGAAGGTCTTCATCTCCGCCACCAATGTCGAAACCGGCCGCGCCCATGTCTGGGACAAGAAGGTTCTCACGGCCGACCATGTGATGGCCTCGGCCTGCCTGCCGTGGCTGTTCCAGGCTGTCGAGATCGATGGCGTGCCCTACTGGGATGGCGGTTTCACCGGCAACCCCGCGCTCTGGCCCCTGTTCGACCACTGCAAGTCGGACGATGTCGTGCTCGTCCAGATCAACCCCATCAAACGCCCCGGCGCGCCCACCACCGCACGAGACATCATCAACCGGGTCAACGAGATCACCTTCAACGCCGCCCTGCTGCACGACCTGCGCGCCATCGACTTCGTCACGCGCTTGATTGAGGCGGGCCGTCTCGACGGCACCGACTATCGCCGCATGCTGGTCCACGCCATTGCCGACGAGAAGGCGCTCTCCGAACTCGGCGCCTCATCGAAGTTCAACGTCGAGCCCGAATTCATCGACATGCTGTTCGGCAAGGGCAGGGAGGCAGCCGAAAACTGGCTGCACACCAGTTTCCGCCATGTCGGCGTCCGCTCCACGGTCAACGTTCGCAAGCTGTTCCAGGGCGACGACGACAGTCTCGACGGCGACCAGCTCAAGCCGCCCCGCCGCAAACCGAAAGCGGCGGAGTAGCTCCGGCCTCTACATCCGGGCCAGGCGTCTGTCGGCCTCTTCACGTGTCATGCGGCCGTTTTTGACCAGCTGGTCGAGCGCCTCGCGCGACTTTTCCTTCTTTGTCGCTTCAACCTTCGCGATCTCGGCCCTCTGCTCGTCCGAGAAATAGGTATCGGGGTTGGCGCATTTGCCCACGGCGTCCATCATGGCTTCAGTCACCACGCCGACACGGGTCTCGGTAAGCTTGTGCGCGGTGATCAGGCGTTCGAACTCGGCCGCCGAAGCGCCTTTCCTGTCGCCGCTTACCGCCGCGCTGACGATGGTCGGGAAGGATTCCGCCGCAAACGCGCGCTCGCCCGTTGCGATCCTGGCGCCGACCTCGTGAGCGATGCATCCGCATCCGGAAATCTCGGAAACGCCGCTCTTGAACTTGGCATGAAGCATTGCCGTCTCGCACGACTTCACCATCGGCATGTCAGCTTCGCTGAGATTGAAGGTCTTCGCCGCAGCCGCGCGTTTTTCGTCCTGCAGCTTCCCGCCTGCCGCGGCCATGCCAGCCAGAGCCACGGCGCCCGCGCCGATGAGGATGATGTTGAGCTTGTTCACGAGATCCCCCGATGGCAAAGATTCAGGGCTCCCTCATGCCAGTGATTGGTTAAAGCCGGCTCAGGCCGATGCGCGCGATTTCACCGAACCGCGCGCAGGAGCTAAAGAAACTCCAGCTCCTTCGGATCTCCGCCCGTCCAGGCGTGCTGGGTCTCCACCGCCAGGAACAGTCCGCCGACGGCGAGCACGCTCAGCCGCTCTTTCGCCGCGCGCTCGCGCGCCAGCTTGACCGCCTTAGCGATATCCGGCTCCACGGTCACGTCGCTGGTGCGCGTGCGGAACACGTCCGCGAACGCCGCCGGGTCCGCGCCGCCCTTCAGCGCCTTCGTCAGGATGAAGTGGTCGAACCGCCCTGCCACGATCTCGGCGATCTGCGCCACTTCCTTCACGGCCGACACGCCGAACACCACCAGCGTCTGCTCCCTCGGCACGAACTCCAGGAACGTCCTTGTCACCATGTCGAGCGCGCGGGGCGTATGTCCCACGTCCACCCACAGGTCCGATTCCTGCGCCACGCGCTCGAGCCTCCCCGGCCAGTGGGTTGCCGACAGCGCCGCCAGCATCTCCGGCAGGTGCGTGCTCACCTCGCTCGGCCGCGCGCCCATCCAGATCTCGGCGGCGCGCACCGCTGTCACCGCGTTCTCCGCCTGGTGCCGCCCCGCCAGCGTCAGCGCCACCGCATGCTCCACCTCGCCAGCTGTGTAGGTGAACTTCGCGCCCTCCACGGTGTTCGCCACGGCGCCCATCACGCGCCCCGCCAGCGCACCCACCGCCACCTTCCCCGCCAGCCTCCCGAACGCACCTATCCGCCCCGCCAAGCGCGCGTCGATACCGGGCGACAGAACCACCGTGCCGCCCGGCGCGAGCGCATCGACCTTGTCGTAGGCGATCAGCTCCTCTGTCGAGCCGAGGAGTTCCGTATGCTCCAGCTCGATCGAGGTGAGCGTGGAGACCAGGGCGCACACCGTTCTTACGGGGTCGTAACGTCCGCCGATCCCGGCCTCCCAGACGATGGCGTCGGGCTTTTCCTGCTGAAACCAGAGGATGGCCACCAGGAACAGAAACTCGAACGAGCCCATCCGGTCGCCTTCCGGCTGGGCGGCGTTGAAATCGAGCACGGTCTTCGAATGCTGCTCAAAGGCCTCTTTCGGGATCATCGTCTCGCCGACGGTGAAACGCTCGCGCACGTCGAACAGGTGGGGCGAGGTAAAGCAGCCGACCTTCAGCCCCGTCGCGCCGATGGCCGTGGTGAGGAAACGGGCGGTCGAGCCTTTCCCGTTGGTGCCCGTCACCACGATGGAGCGGCGCGAGAGCGAGGCCCGGTCGATGCGCTTGTCCTGGAAGAACCGCTCGATGCGGTGCAGGCCGATGCCGTCCCCGAATTTAGGCAGACCAAACATCTAGGCCTCGAGCAATTCGTTCAGCATCGCTACCCAGATTCCGCGGATGAGGTCCATGCGCCCTGCGAGCTCAAGCGTGCGAAGGCCCGGATTGCCGTTCACCTCTATCACGGCGAGCTTCGACAAGTCGCCTGCCTCGGACAGGTCGAACAGGTCGACGGCGCCGATGCGCAGGCCCAGCGCGGCGACAGCCCGCGCCGACATCTGCGCCAGCACGTGCGGCGCCTCCATGCTGATGCGCTCCAGCGTTCCTGCCGCCGAAAGATTGCGCCGGCCGGGCAGGACGACAAACCCGCCGCTTTCAAGCACCTCCCCGTCCTGTCCCGCCAGGATCGAAGCGGGGTAGGGCGAGATGCCCTGCTCGGACAGCTGTGCATTGAATTCCGCCAGGAGCTCGCCCAGCGTGCGCTGTCCGTCGCCGACAAGGTCCGGCGTCTGCTTCACCGAATGAAACACCACGCGGCCGTCATGGATCATGACGCGGTGTTCCGTCCCATCCACCACCGGCTCAAGCAGGAAGCTCTCGAACTCCACCGCAACCCGCGCGGCGTAGTCGGCAAGCTGCGCGTCGTCCTGCACGATCTCGGCGAAATTTCCGCGCGAGCCGTGATTGGGTTTCACAAATACCGGATAGCCGAGCTGCGCCGCATAGGCGCGCGCATCCTCGATCTCTCGCCCTGGTCCGCGCAGGCCGGCGCGGCGCTTGTGCGCGAAGAACAGCCGGCCCGGAATCACGGGAATGCCTGCCTCCCTCAGCACCGTCTTGGTGTGCGCCTTGTCGCGCGAAAGCGTGAAGGCGGTTGCCGAATTGACGGGGAAGGAACAGACGCTGCCTGCGCCGGCCACGAGGAAGTGCGAGCCCTTCGACACACGGAACAGGTAGCCTTCCCCGTTGTCGAGGTCTTCGAACACCGCGCCGACTGCCTGTGCAGCATCAGCGGCATACCGGGCCGGATCCGTCATCGCCATGGCGGGCATTTAGCAGGTGGAGGGTAAAAGGCCATCCGGCGCCGTCCCTTCTCCAAGCGAGGAGGTAAGCTTTTGCGAAGCAAAAGATGGGTGGGGATCTTTTCGTCTCACACCTGCTGCCCGAAGTGACCCCCGCCTCGACTTCGCTTCGCGAAAGTCGGACCTCCCCCTTTTTAGGGGGAGGTGGTTCATGACGGCGGCGCCTCGCGCTTCCCCGCGCGTCAGAAGCCCGCTACCATCGGCTCTCCCAATCCCAAGAGTCCCCCATGTCCTGTGGCCATTCGCATATGATCCCGCTTCCGCAGGTGGGGGAGGCGTCGCAGACCGGCAGGCTTACCGATGAGCTGGCGATGGCGATTCATCTTGGCGACCTCATCCCGGGAACGCCGCTGCGCGAGATCGAGCTTGCCGATGCGCATGGTGTGAGCCGGACGATCGTGCGCGCGGCATTGCAGCGGCTGGAGGCGCAGGGGCTGGCCGAGATCACGCTCAACAAGGGCGCGCGGGTGAAGACGTGGGAAGGCGCGGCGATCGCCGACATGATCGAGCTGCACGCTTGCCTCACGTCGCTGGCGGCGCGGCACGCGGCGGAACGCGCGAGTCCCGCCCAGATCGCGCGCATGCGGCAGTTTGCCGACCTGCTGGAGCATGTCGCAGAAGACGAAGGCCCGGCGCGGGAATTCCAGCATCTGCGCATCGGCTTCGCCCGCGCGCTGTTCGAGGCGGCAGGCCCTGCGCTCGCCGAACGCCTGCGTGTCGCAGCCCCAGTTGCGCCGCATCACAGCCACGCGCTGGAAGACATCCGCGATGGCGAGGGCCAGATGGAAGCTGCAAAGCTTGCGCGCGATGTGCTGCGCGCCATCGAGAGCGGAGCGGCGGACGCGGCTTCGAAAGCCGCCGAGCGCCTCATCCGCCGCCATGCCGAGCGTGCGTCCATCAATGCCGGGCTGAAAACGGCCAAGCCGGCGCCGGCTCGGGGCGCAAGAACGGCGGCCTGAACGCTCGCCTGCCGCGCGAGTTCCTGTTGCGCAAAAGCGACAAAGGCAAAGCCCCGCCAGACTTCGCGCGGGGATCACGGATGACGTGACGCGAGGAATGTATACAGCGTGCATTCGCACCTCTAGACGTAAGCCCGTGCGGGCCAGGCCGGCGGAGGAGGTCGCCTCCCGCTCGAGAGACATTTGGGAGGCTTTACTTGAAAAAGATTCTGTTCGGCGCTGTCGCGTCGATCGCGTTGCTGTGCAGCGCAGCGCCTGCATTGGCGCAAACCGGGCCTGATACCGAAACCGTGCAAGTGTGGGGCAGGCTCGAGGAGAACCTCGTGGCTGATCTCGACAGGTACGGATCGCGGGTCGACATCATTGACGCAGAGCGGATCCAGGCTGGCGGCTTCAACGATACATCGCAAGTGCTGCAGATGCTCGTGCCGGGCCTCACCGTGCTGCCGAAGAACGGGGCGTTCGACTATGTCAGCACCTCGCTGCTCGGCGGGCGTTCCGTCGACGTGATCTGGCTGGTCGACGGCGTGAGGATCTCAAACCGCCTCTACACGACGACCTCGCCGCTCGACACCATCCCGGCCAACATGATCGAGCGCATCGAGGTGATCAAAGGCGGGCAGAGCTTGTTCTACGGCACCTCCGCGATCTCCGGCGCGATCAACATCGTCACCAAGGGCTTCACCGACACGCAGCGGAGCCAGGTTTCGATCGGCGCGTCATCGGAAGAGGGCCGGCATATCTCGGGCTCGACCTCCGGCGCCTATGGCGACAGCCGTTTCGTCGTGTTCGCCAGCCATGACGAGGCCGAAGGCTTCCAGCCCTTCCCCTCGAACGTCTATCAGCCCAGCGCTTCCGACCGGAACCGCGGCTATGACGTCACCAACATGGGGATCAAGTACGGCTACGAGTTCTCGGACTCGCTGAAGGTGTCGGCCAACTACATCCACACCGACGCCACGCTCGATTTCGCCAGCGCTTCAGACTTCCACACCGCCAACAACGAGCGTGACGAGGACATTCTATCGGCCAAGCTCGACTGGTCGGCAGGCGACAATTTCGACTTCTTCGCCAAGGCCTATTATCACTGGTGGGACACCCGCTACACCGAGATCCGCAACACCGAGCCGCCGTCCGGCACGCTCATCGTCGTCAACGATCGCGACGCCTGGGGCTTCGAGGACTACGGCATCAACCTGATGGGCCAGATGAAGCTCTCCGACAGGATGACCTTCGTCGCCGGGGTGGACTACCAGAACTACAACGGCCAGGACGAAGTCTTCCTGATCGGCAAGAAGACCGAGGACGTCGTCGCCCCCTTCGTGCAGATGCGCTGGAATCTCGACGTGCTGCAGGGCCTGCGCATTGCAGCGGGCGGGCGCGCCAACTTCCCCTCCGGCGACGGCAAGACGAATGTCTGGAACGTCTCCGGCGATCTCGACATCACGGACTACTTCTACGCCCGCGGGCAGATCGGCACATCGTTCCGGCTGCCGGACGCCTATGAGCTGTTCGTTGCCGATCCGTGCTGCGAGCAGGGCAATGAGAACCTGGAAGGCGAGGAGAGCTTCAATACGGAGCTCGGCTTCGGCGGCCATGGCGATCGCGTGCGCTGGGAAGTCACGGGCTTTCACCGCGAACTCGACAACCTGATCCAGATCGTCACCGTGCCGGAAACGCGCCCCGTCGGCTCGCGCCCGGGTAACTATGCCTGCGCAGGAAGCGCAGCAGGCTGCTTCGACACGTTCGACAATGCCGGGCTCGGCGTTGAAACCAACGGCGCCGAATTCACCGTGGCGATGGACTTCACCGATGAGCTGACCGGCACGTTCGACTGGACGCACACAGAGGCGCAGTTCGACGGTACGGAAGACCAGGTGCAGGACATTGCGGTCGACACGGCGAAGGCCTCGCTCGACTGGGCGCCGGGGAACCAACCCTGGGGCGTGGGCGTCTCGGCCATCTGGGTCGGCGAAATGTTCGACCAGGTGCCCTCGGGCCTCGGCCGGGTGGAAGATGGCGACTTCGCCGTGTTCGACCTCAATGCGCGCTGGTATCTCGACGCCGACCGCAAGCACAAGCTGAGCCTGCGCGTGGAAAACCTGTTCGACGAGACCTACTACTCCTCGATCGGCCGCGGGCGGCTGGATGGCACGGGCGATCCGGGCACGGCGTACATCACGCCGAACCTGGGCGCGCCGCAGAGCTTCCACGTCGCCTACACGTTCGACTTCTAGGACCTGCACACTCCGGGAAGTTGAAGGCCCCTCTCCGCGCAAGCGGGGAGGGGCTCTTCGTATCTGGTTGTCTAGTTCGGTGCGGGCGGGGCCGGCGTAGGCGCGGCGGGCGGAGCGTCGCGCTCGGCGATGCGTTTTTCGACGTCCGGAATCCAGGACTTGGACTTCTCGGCAATGAAGGGCGTTGCGGACGTGCTGGCGGCCTTGCAGTAGCGCAGCGCCGCGTCGAGATCCGGTTCGCCATTCCAGCCGCCGCTGACCAGACGGTCGCAAAGATCGAACTGGGCCTCGTCGAACCCCGCATCCGCAGCCTTGCGTATCAGCGCTTCGGCTTCGTTCGCGTCTGGCCCCACGACCTTGCCGGAGAGGTAGAGCGTGCCGAGGCCGAAATCGCCGGCGGGAAGGCCCGCCGCGCTGGCGGCCTTCAAGGGCGCTTCGGCGGCGTTTGCATCGGCTTCCACGCCATCGCCCTTGTAGAGCCGCATGCCGAAATAGAAATTGCCCCACGGATTGCCGATATCAGCAGCCTTCTTGTACTCGGCCGTTGCGGTCATGTACGCCTTGTCGGTGTCGACGCGCTGGTTGTAGAGCCCCATCGTGTCGATATGCTCGGCATAATAGACATGGCCGAGCGGATCGTCCGATTCTGCCGCCTTCTCACAATCCTCAAATCCAAGGTTGGGATCGTTGTTGCGTCCATCGTAGTTCGCGGTGTCGACGGCGCACTTCACCAGCAGCGCGGCGGTGTCGCCGGCGGCCGCGGCGGCCTTGAGCTGCTCATAGGTTTCCGGTTTGAACTTCTTCACCGCGATTTCGCGGGCGTAGAGCTTGTCGAAATCCTCGACCGTAACGCCGTAGGGCGCGGCCTTTTCGCGGCCGGCCACGAGGTTCGCGCGTGTTTCGACGGCCGCTCTGGCGTCTATCGCCTCCTTGGTGACGTA
>Ga0070685_10002243_pt1 | contig 9974 bp, 14 predicted proteins | sample KBSS13LmetaG_FD_65651 | JGI IMG/M metagenome (GOLD analysis project Ga0070685, IMG submission 65651) | Switchgrass rhizosphere microbial communities from Kellogg Biological Station, Michigan, USA - KBS S1-3L metaG | ecosystem: Host-associated > Plants > Roots > Rhizosphere ...
CCCTCGGAGAAGCTCAGCCGATACATCTCTTCGATTTCACGTATTTTGCTTTCGGCAATCGCCTGCTCTTTAGCATCGTAGCCAAACAGCGTCTTGAGTTTTGGCTGACTAAACACATATAAGTCTTGGTCGAGCACCAGCAACTGCGGGTCGCTCGGCAAACGCAGTGCGGCATCAGCATCAAATGGAATGAACTTGTCGCCGCGCAGCATCCAGCCGGTGCGGCCTTTCATCACCTGGCTCTTGGGCAACACTTTGGCAACGTAAAATGGCTTGTCCATCTCGGCGTGACTAACGCGAGCCAGTAGCCCCTTCATATGATTGATGTCGTGCTCTTCTTCTTTGAACTGGACAATCTCGTGCTCCTGCGTTTTGAGCCAACCGAGCGTTTCGCGCAGTTTGTCCACACGGTGTACCTGCGTGCGCTGCAGCACGTGCTCCTCTGCCTCAGCCTGCTCAAACCCACGGACGATCAGACCCTTATCGACACCCTCCAAGATAAACTCGAGCATCTCATCGATAAATATCGGCTCCAGCTGCTTCTTGAGTCCTTCGGCCAAGTTGGTCTTGTACAGCACATAGTTCTTACTGATAAAGAACAGCTCAACCTTCAGCTCGTCTTTGTACTGCACCAGGTTATTCGCCCAGGCAAAAACATCGGTCTCTACGTAGTTATCGGGGCTGTAGCCGTCATTCGGCACAATGTCACCGGTGGCTTCCGTTTGGGGAATCTTTGCGGTCGGCGGAGTCTCCGCAACTGGAGTTGCAGCCGCTACTTCTGGCGTCACAACTTCAGCAGGTTCACTCGTAGTTTCTTCGCTATTAGTTGTAGCATCTGTATCCATAATTTGTTCAAATTCCAAAATTAGTTTATATATTATTTGTCTATTCTAGACTATTTTACCGCGCCGCGGCTTGTCAAACTGCTGTAAAATTTGCGTTCCAGAAAGATTCTTTACAGTACTAAAAATGCCTGCAAACAGACGTCACAAAACTCCTCAGCGTGGCAATGTTATGCCAGCCTCTTTGGCCAACAGCAAGACGTCTTCGTAGGTTTGGAGCACTTTTCGCTCGAATGAAAGCTTGGCGGACCGCTTGCCCAAAACAGTTTGCTTTTGCATGGCCGCCATCATCGCATAGGGTTCTTTTACATCCGCTTCCAACGCCTCAACCCGGCCATCCAGCCCGCTCAGACTAGACTTAACCTCATGCATGTCGTGTTTTAGCGATCGAACATCGGTTTTAATTTCGGCGATATCTGCCTCAAGCCTGTCAAAGCGCTCATCCTGCCGCTCAAAACGTTTATCTTGCCGCTCAAAACGCCTGTCTTGATCATCGAAGCGCGGTGTAACCACTGCCTCTAGAGCTTCCAGCACAATCTCGCGGATAGTAGTGATGTCGGTTCTATCTAAGCTCATGTGTCAATTGTAGCGCAAGTACAGCCAGCTCGTCCGCTGTAAAATTCTCTACCTGCTATTCCCGTCGAGCTCGAGCCAGTCAGCCTACGCCGGAAGCTTTGAACCCCCACCTTAGGCTACAATCGGACGCCCTGGCGCGCTTTGTTAGCCCATTCGTCGGCTAGTTCGTTGCCCTTGTCGCCTACGTGGCCGCGCACCCAGGTTAGGGTCGCTTGGCTGGCTTTGTACAGTGGGTACACCTCCTGCACGATATCCAGGTTTTTGATGGGGCCACCGGACTTTTTCCAGCCTTTGGCTTCCCAGCCGGGCGCCCATTTGGTGATGACATTGATCCAGAATTCGCTATCGGTATAAATGGTGCACGGTTCACCCGCTGAATGCTTTAAGGCATTCATGATGGCATACCCTTCCATGCGAATATTAGTGGTAATTTTGGTGCCGTCTGGTTCCCCGCCGAGCACCACCGGCTTGTCGCCTCTGATAACGGCGTACCCGCCCGGACCCGGGTTCGGGCTCGCGCTGCCATCGGTGTAGTAAATATTCATCGTTTATCTATCTTAGCACTTCTGCATGCGTCTTAGAGCCTGACAAATCCCCCTGATGGCTATAATTTACAAAATCTGCCACTTTTAATCTGTTTTTCGTTTTCGGTTCGTACCAACAGGTACGACCAAAAGCCGAGAAAACAGCTTTCACCAGGGGGATTTGTCAGGCTCTTAAGCATTCATTGGCGGATATGTGGTTTGCCCGTAAAATACAAGCATGAGATTAGTGATACGTGCAGCCTATTTCGAACGCCTCAGCGCCTGGTTTGCTACGGCCATCCGTGTTATGGTCAATCTGCTCCTTGCTGTCACGACACTCACTATGCTGGTAGGCATCGTCAAATCGGGCAGCGAGCTTCTGCGCAGTCTGCGGCAACCTATCGACGCCATATTGCAAAGCGTACTACTCGACACTGTCTTTATCCTGGTATTGCTAGAAATAAGTCTCACCCTACTCAGCTATCTCAAGAACGGCCGGGTGCAGGCCCGCTACATTGTCGATACGGTGCTCATTATCATGCTTAACGAGATTGTGAGCATGTGGTTTAAGCACCCCAAGCTGCAATATGCCATCGCCCTGTCTGTCATTGTAGCGACATTGGCCGCCGCACGCATAGCATTGGTCCGCCTGACTCCCGACCAAGAAGATTAGCGGACAGAGCCGCAGCTACTGATGCAGGCACAAAATATTACCATCCGGATCCTTGAACCAAGCGGCCTTTTCGCTGGCAATGACATGGATATCGCCAGCCAGCACCACACCCTCCATATCCTCGTAGTGCTCGAACTGTACACCTTTGTCGCGTAAGTCTGCCACCTCACGCTCTATGTCGTCTACCTCCCAGGTTGCATAGGTAGCCTGATTGGTACCGGCGTAATCCGTCATGTAGATACCAAGCATGCTGTCACCACTTTTGTAAGTAACTTCGTACGGGTTTTCGCTGACCACTCGCAGCCCCAATACACCGCCGTAAAATCCTGTCGCCTTCTCTAGATCGCTCACGCCAATGGTCGGCCGAACATTCATTTTTCCCACCATAATCCCTCCTTGCCGTTACGGTAACTCCCCGCTCCTGCCGGGTTTGTCCCCACTATAGCGATAGCGAAAGAGCTGTCGCTATATAAATTACGACAGTTCGGGGCCGTGACCGTTTCGGCTCAGATACTATGAGCCCGCAGCCAGGCGGCGATGACCGGAACCTCCAAATGCTCCACCACCACCTGCACGGCAAAATCTTCGAGCTCCCTTGGGGTAGCTGTGAGGCTAATGCCGTTCCTCCGTAAAAACACGCCGGCCACAGTTACTCCCGAGCGTTTATTGCCATCGGTAAAAGCATGGTCAGCGATGATATTACGCATATATACCGCAGCCTTCTCATGGATATCTGGGTGTTGTTCTACGCCGAACACATCTTGTTGAGGTGTAAGCACTACTGACTCTACACGTTCATCGTCACGTACACCATGCGAGCCACCATAATCTTCGATGAGCTGAAAATGCAGCCGCAGGATTTCCTCGAGCGTCAAATAACGCATGGCATCTCCTATCGGTCAGCTAAATTTTTGAGCGTCTCGCCGTACTGCGCCTTGAACACAGCATATTCATCCAGTATGTTGTCCGGCTTAGGAGTCTGTAGCTCGAAAGAGATTTTTATCTCATCCCCCGGCTTGATCCCAGCCCGCTTGAGTTCTTTGGCAGGAATGGTTACACCGGCACTATCGCCGATCTTTATAACTTTCTGGGTAGTCGTGATGGTCATACTTGCAGCATAGCACGAGCAGCAAAATATTACAATGTTATTATAATGTTTTCAGATGATCATTGCTTTGTCTGTCGCCCGGCGACAAATCGAGTTCAACACAATTTTGGGCTGAGATTCTGCATGAAAGACACCGGTAGACCAGCATCGTCAACTGGATCCCAAATCAAGATTGAGTTACGATGACGAGTGATCCAAGCGTCTGGTGCTGCCAGGGTGGTTGCAACAAAGAAAAGATATGGAATGGGTTCCATAGTTGATTTCGACGTTCATCGCGGTTACCTTTTCGCTTACCATGTAAGTCGATATGCGCCGCTACGCATAAAATGTCATGGGTCACCTGTGCGACTTTAGCCTTCTAGGTGATATTTTGGGCCGGACTAGATTCGCGGGCATCAAACACGTACCAGTCGGCCACAGTTGCCTTGTAGAAATTATGCGGGCTGTCTAGAATTTCGGGTCCCAAACCAAATCTATCGGCAAACAGCTGGTATTCCGGGCTCTCTTCGGTGAGGCCGCTCAAGCGTTCGGCAGTGCCTTCAAAATACAAGCCGCGTGGCTTTTCGCCCTCGCCATGCTGGGTCACAATATTCCCTGCCACATGTGGGTTCACTGCAATTTCTTGGCTGTGGCGACGCTCTGGCGTGGAACGCCAATAGAGATTCAGATCGTCATCATACACAAAGTGCACTTCGCAAACCCAAGGCTTGTTATTGACGCACGTCGCTAGCGACATATGCAGTATGTTTGGCAGATATTCTCGGATTGCCTTTTCTACGTTCATAAGCTGCTACCGTTTGACCCTCGGTGAGCCTGGATCTTTGGGAACGACGATCCAGAGGATTACATACGGCAGGAAACCCGGCAAGCCGCCAGGCAGCAGCAAGATAACGGCGATGACACGGACAATCACCGGGTCGATGTTGAAATATTTTGCCAAGCCGCCACAAACGCCGGCGATCATACGGTTTTCAGTAGAGCGATACAATCGTTTCTGCATATGTACTTTCCTTTATCTTCGTAGAATACGCCGCGCCGAATCAGCTGGCTGTATAAATCACAATAGCGTAACAGCCGTCATCTTACTCGTTTTTATCTCCACTTCGCCCCAGGTGGTATTTCTGGCTTGGCTTGGATTCACGCGCGTCAAACACATACCAGTCGGCAACGGTTAGCTTGTAGAAACCGTGTGGATTATCCAATATGTCCGGCCCCAGGCCAAGCCGATCCGCAAATAGCTTGTATTCGGGACTGGCTTCAGTAAGGCCACTGAGTTGCTCGGCTGTGCCTTCGAAATACAGCCCGCGTGGTTTCATGTCGGCTCCATGCTGTTCTACGATATTCCCCGCTACATTGGGGTTCCGGACGATTTCCTGGCTGTGCCGGCGGTCTGGCGTTGAACGCCAGTACAAATTTAGATCATCGTCATACACAAAATGCACTTCACAGACCCATGGCTTGTTATCGACACAGGTGGCTAGCGACATGTGCAACATCCCCGGCAAATAATCTCGAATTGCTTTTTCTACGTCCATCATCACTCCTCTAGATGCATTATACGCTCTGTTTAGCTCGCTCTAATTGCTCACCGTGCCGGATAGTTACCACCAATAGTGCGTTGGAGAGTAAAAGATATAGCGGATACAACCAGGCAGAAACACTATAGGCCTTAAGCGACAACAGCGTACAGATGGTAGCCACCACCCCAAGTGCGAAAGTACTGCTTGTTTCTTCCTCCGGATGCGACCACGAATGACGCAATGTCGGTATAGTGCCAATAGCATCAATAACGATAGTAGCTACTACCGCTATCATAGGGGAGTTAAATACAAGCCAAAGCCCCAAACCTATCAACGCTGCGATCTGGCAGCCGATATCAAATCCATCCAGCCTAGCAATGCCATACCCGAGTCCAAATATAGCGACAGCGAAGGTGGCCAGCGCATCCCCCGTCAACAAGAGAGCCGCCTGTGGCTGGTGTGCAGCAAACAGCGCAACCGCCGCAATGGCGATGAGCAACGTCCAGGTCAACCAGGTAACAATGTTGGGCTTCGTTTTACCCTTTACGATGTTGACTATGTATGGCAACGTACACAGCATCATAATTACCGCTCCCAGCACCGCAAACAAATCTTTCATACAGTTTCAATCATAGCACCCCAGCGGCCGGATTTTGGTGGCAGGTTGAGGGCATAATCGTAGCCAATGGCAAGCAGTTCGTCTAAGTCATCGCCGCTAGTGATCGCTTCCCCGTCAACTTGCAACCAGTTTTTTCATGACTCACTTGCCCATCCTTAGTACACACCCGAACGTCTCAAGCGCTTTTCAGCTTGCGATGGATGTATACGCTCAGGCAGAGAATCCTATGAAGCCACCCCATATCTTATGGTGCCCCTTGCTTGTAGGTGACTGTAGCGCTAACTATAATTGTCCTTATGGTTAAACGTTTTTTCCCGGACGACATCATAGCAGCCGCCGAGGCCTCTCGACAGGTTGTTCAGAGTGTCGAGGAGGCCACCCGCGGATTCGATATGAGTGCAGTAGATATCCCCTCGTTACGGGATCGCCTTATCGAGCATGAGTCTGGTGGATACCTTTTCTTCTATGCTGAACCTGATACCACCGAGCTATCTAACTCCAGACAGCTGCCCGAATTAATACCTCTCCGTCCACGGTCACCGTACCGTAGGCTCATCGTACGAACAGTTGGCCTAGTGGCAGTTTACGCTACTAATGGCAACCACCCTCGCGCCACCGATGCCACCTATGCAGACTACGATAGTTACATCTTGAGCATAGTCAGAGGAGAGGCAGACAGCGCACTCGAGGGTTTGGGCGTAATAGTCCGCCATAGAGAATCCCAGCCGCCTGCCATACTTAATGCCCTAGCAGCCAACCAGCTGAATGAACGAGTACGGAACATTGCTGAGCTCGATAAGCCGCCCACGAACAATGACAATACCCCATAGCGTTCATGCCGTAGTCCGTGAGGCCATGGTAGTGGTATTATCAAATGAATGAATAGGCGCGTTGCGGTTCGAGGTATTGTTTTGCATGACGGTAAATTACTGTGCGTGCGGCTGAAGAAATATGACGGCAGGGCTACAGACGGTGCCGATGATTACTGGTGCACTCCCGGTGGTGGCGTCGACATTGGTGAACCCCTCTTGCCAGCCCTGCGGCGTGAGATCGTGGAAGAACTGGGCGTGGAACCGACGATCGGCAACCTCCTCTACATACAGCAGTTTGTGCACGGCAACACGGAACAGCTGGAGTTTTTCTTCCACGTCACGAACGCCGAAGATTACCTGCACATAGACCTTGCACAGACCACACACGGCGCTATCGAGATCGAGACTGTAGATTTTATAGACCCGAGCCAGGTCCGCCTGCTGCCCACCTTCCTTACCAACGAATCGCTGGCCGAGCAAACCACACCTGATGCCGCTCCCAAATTCTTCAATAACATAAACAACCACGGCTAAAGCCGTGGGGCTCTGCACAGAGGGTGTTTATAGGCTAGCGGAATGATCATAATACCAGATGCCAAACTTCAAACGACTTACCAGGAAGTTATCGCGACCGAGAAGCTAAGTGGCAGGACCGCCAAGCTGAAACTTTTAGAATCCATCGATTCGCTGCCCACCTTTGCAGCTATCACCACCGCATCCGTCATTCCCTTTCTGGATAAGGACAAGCTAGTCGCCACACTGCTACCAAGAGGCATCGACATACCCGGCGGCCACACCGAAAGCTACGACAAAGATGTCGCATGCACTCTAATCCGCGAAGCAAAGGAAGAAACGGGCATCGACCTATCTCTGCCCCTCTATGCCATTGGCATCATTAGCTGGGACTGGTGCGATGCCGACCCCACAAAGACCACTTATATGCTGATAGCCACGAGTACCGTAGCAACATTGAATGACTATACGGCAAGCTACGAATCACTCGGACGCCAAATAGTAAGCCCGGAACACTTTTTAAACCAATACACTGCTGGCTCACACGCAATGATGGCGGAGCTCATCAAGCGAGCTCAAGCGATAGTTGGCACAATTCTTTAGGCGGACGAGCCCGCGAGGAGCTCCTTGAGGAACGGGGACCGCAGTATGGCGTGGCACCCGGTGACCCAATAATAATCACACGTTTCATAGCCATATTCTAGCAAGAGTTTGCAAAAGCCAGCCCAGCTTTAGATAATGACAGCATGGCACGGAGATATCGGCGACGACAGGTCTCTTCTGGCAAGACTATTGGAATGTTCGCTATTGTAGTTATCGCGGGGGTTATTGGAATCACCCTTGCTGGTAGCAATAATTCCCTTTCTTCGATGTACCTTTTACTAATCGTGACCCTGGTTGCCATCGTAGGTCTAGCCTTTTCTGTACTGCGCTTTTGGCAATTGCAAGAAAAGCGCCGCAACTTGCGCTTACTGACTCTAGCCGACGTCGATACCATGAGTGGTTTAGAGTTCGAGGCATATGTGGCAGAGCTATTTCGCGCCCAAGGCTATAAAGTACAGATGACACCGATAAACGACTACGGCGTCGACATCATCTTGCAAAAAGATGGCGTACGCACCGCAGTACAAACGAAGCGATACAGCAAGCCAGTGAATCAGGCGGCAGTACGTGAAGCTGTTGCCGGTATGCTTCGCTACAAATGCTCAAAATCTATGGTGGTCACCAATAACACTTTCACGAAAAGCGCCACCGAACTCGCCCGTTCCAACCTTTGCAGATTGATTGACCGTGAGCACCTAGCTCAGCTAGCCGCCAACGCCCAGAGATAAGCCATATTCCAACGGAAGTTTGATAACTTCATTGACGGCCTTTGGGTTGGCAGCATAGAGCCGCTTGATGTTGTCAGTTTTTGGGACAAAGTTAGATATGGATAGCGTCCGCCAGCGCATCAATAGTTACGCGCTGCTGTTCGGTGGTGTCGCGGTGGCGGACAGTTACGGTGCCGGCAGTGTAGCCTTCCAGCGTGTCGAAGTCGATCACGACGCAGTACGGCGTACCAATTTCGTCTTGGCGGCGGTAACGCTTACCGATGTTGCCGTTATCGTCCCACATGACTGCACCGAACTCTTTTTTGAGCATGTCGTAGACTTCTTTTGCCTTGGCTACGAGCTCCGGTTTGTTCTTGAGCAACGGGCTTACAGCAACCTTTACTGGCGCTAGGTGTGCAGGTAGTTTTAGTACGATTCGTTCATTTTCCTTGTCGTCCCAGTAAGCGGCAGTTAGTACGGCCATAAGTGCGCGCTCCACACCGAACGATGGTTCAATCACATGCGGCACAAATTTGTCGTTGGTGCCTTTGACGGTATATTCCATGCTCTTGCCGCTTGCTTGCTGAATGTTCTGCAGGTCAAAATCAGTGCGGTACGCCAAACCCAAAAGCTCTTCGCGGCCAATTGGGAAATCGAATTCGAAGTCTACCGTGCGCTTGCTGTAGTGCGCCAGGTCGTCCTTTGCCACTTCCAGCTCATGTACTTGCTCGGCTGGCAATCCGAGTGCCTCGCACCATAAATGTATTCGCTTTACCCACTCTTCGAAGCATTTTTCCCACTCATCTGGGTGTACAAAATACTCAATTTCCATCATTTCGAACTCACGATCGCGGAAAATAAAGTCACGCGGACTAATTTCGTTGCGGAAGCCCTTACCCTGCTGTGCAAGACCAAATGGCAGGTCTGGATAGAAGCTATCCACCACATTTTTGAAGTTCGTAAAAATACCCTGCGCAGTTTCCGGGCGTAGGTAGCTTTTTGCGTTTTTGTCATAGAGGGTGACGCTATCAACATCACTCCTCTCTTCAATCTTTAGCGTCGTTTCAAAGCCATTTTTACCCCTGAATTTGATTTCCCCCAGCAGGCTATCGTAATCCTCACTCTCCATGCCGGTAGCCGATGCGCCGATATGCGTTTTGAACATCATATTGAACTGACCGACACCGCTCAACGGGTTCCCATCTGGGCTTTTTATGCCATTCGCCTCGATAGCTGCGGTCATCTGCTCTAAATTCATTCCGATCGGGTCTATATCTTTAGCCTTCAATAAATGGTCAGCACGGTAAGGCTTGTGATTAACGAGGTCTACAACCATAGGATCAGTAAATCCGGTCGCATGACCACTAGCCTGCCAGACCTTCTGGTTCATCAGGATGGCAGCATCCACGCCGTACATATTGTCGGCGTCGTCCACGAACATCTTCCACCACAGCTGCATTATATTACGCTTAAGCGC
>Ga0070685_10002246_pt1 | contig 9970 bp, 6 predicted proteins | sample KBSS13LmetaG_FD_65651 | JGI IMG/M metagenome (GOLD analysis project Ga0070685, IMG submission 65651) | Switchgrass rhizosphere microbial communities from Kellogg Biological Station, Michigan, USA - KBS S1-3L metaG | ecosystem: Host-associated > Plants > Roots > Rhizosphere ...
CTGCGTGGACGTGTTCGCGCCGGGCAACAACATCACCTCGTCCTGGTACACCTCCACCACGGCCACCAACACCATCAGCGGCACCTCGATGGCGAGCCCGCACGTGGCGGGCGTGGCCGCGCTCTACCTGCAGGGCGCCCCGAGCGCCTCGGTGTCGACGGTGGTGAACGCGATCATCACCACCGCGACCACGGGCGTGGTGACGGGCGGCGGCACCGGCTCGCCCAACCGCCTCCTCTACTCGCTGCTCACCCCGCCCAGCGGCGGTGGCGGCGGCGGCACCGCCCCCTGCACCGGCTGCACGCTCTTCAGCGGCTCGGTGAGCAGCGGCGGCTCGAGCTACCAGCCGAACAACACCTACTACTTCAGCTCGGTCTCGGGCTCGCACCAGGCGTGGCTGCAGGGCCCGTCGGGCACCGACCTCGACCTGTACCTGTGGAAGTGGAACGGCAGCACCTGGGTGGTGGTCGCCAGCGCCACCACCGCCAGCAACAACGAGACGGTCTCGTACAGCGGCACCTCCGGCTACTACGAGTGGGAAGTCCGCTCGTACAGCGGCAGCGGCGCGTACAGCCTCTGGATCAAGCACCCGTAGTCGACTGACGGGACGGACGTAGAAGCGCGGAGGCGCGGAGAGGGTCACCCTCTCCGCGCCTCCGCGCCTTTCTACTGGGTCTGATCAATCGGTATGCATTCCGCACAACCCCAGACATGTCAGCCTGAGCGTCGCCGCTGCACCAACCCTTCCGCTCACCGAGCCCTGGCGGCGACCGAAGGATCTATCACCGCGTCGGCGAACGATCTTCCTGGACGGTAGATGAACGGCGGGCGCGCTTCGGGGGATGGATTCCGAGCGCGAACGATAGATCCTTCGTCGCCGCCAGAGCTCGGTGCCGCCGAAACAACGGTGCGGCGGCGACTCAGGATGACATGAGTGGGCGGCGGTCAACGCACGAGGATTGTTAATACCTGGTATTACTTCGGAAATATGTCCACGCAGACACGCGAAAAACGCCGGCGCCATCCACTGCGACTCCGCACGTCTATCGAGACGCATTGGCGGATGCCGGCGTGGCCATCTCACGACCTTTTTGTATGGGCTCCAAAGAAAGTGCAAACGGCGCGTCCTGGTGCACGCCGCACTAAAGTGGAGCGATACACGCGGTGTCCCCAAAAGATTATCTTATTGGATCGCAAGCAGTTGATGAGTGGGATTCAGATGGCGCGCCTCATGCTTCAATCCCGCTTCACCCCTGCCAGCATCGCCCTTTAACGGGACGCGCCGGAGCCATCGGAGCTTCGGCTTGGCTGACGACGAAAGTGTCTGGTTACGGAAGAAGCCGCTCCCGGCCTTCCGCAGAACCGGACACGCACCGGAGGACCGATGCGCCCACCCCGCATGACGCTCCCGCTCCTCGCCGCGCTGGCGCTCGCCGCCTGCGCCGACGGGTCGCCCACCGCCGCACGCGCGCCCCGCACCGCGGCCCTGCGCATGGCCGCGAGCGGCGGGATCGACGGCGACTACCTGGTGGTGCTGGCGGAGGGGAGCGACCCGCGCGCGGTGGCCGCGATCGTGTCGGCGTCGCCGCGCCACGTCTACACCGCGGCGGTGAACGGCTTCGCCGCCACGCTGAACCCAGGGCAGCTCGAGGCGCTGCGCCACCACCCGGCGGTCGCCTACGTGGAGCAGGACGCGGTGTTCCAGGCCACGGCGGCCCCGTGGAACCTGGACCGCATCGACCAGCGCAACCTGCCCCTCGACGGCGTCTACCACCACACCTCGACCGGCGCCGGCGTCCGCGCCTACATCATCGACACGGGGCTGCAGGCCAACCATCCGCTCTTCGGCGCCCGCGCGCAGAACGTGTACGACTACGCCGGCGGCAGCGGCGCCGACTGCAACGGCCACGGCACCCACGTGGGCGGGATCGTGGGCGCGAACACCTACGGGGTGGCGAACGGCGTGTCGCTGCGCGGCGTGCGCGTGCTCAGCTGCGCCGGCAGCGGGACCACCAGCGCCATCGTGGCCGGCGTCGACTGGGTGCGCGCCAACGCGCAGAAGCCGGCGGTGGCCAACCTCTCGCTGGGCGGAGCGTTCTCGTCCACGCTCAACACCGCCGTCACCAACCTCTGGAACGCCGGGGTCTTCGTGAGCGTGGCCTCGGGGAACGAGAACCAGAACGCCTGCAACGTCTCGCCCGCCAGCGCCACCGCGGTGATGGCGGTCGCGGGGACCAACCCTGACGACACGCGCCTCTCCACCGGCAACTGGGGGAGCTGCATCGACCTCTACGCGCCCGGCGCGCAGATCACCTCCACCTGGATCAACTCGGGGACCAACACCCTCACCGGCGGCAGCATGGCCGCGCCGCACGCGGCGGGGGTGGCCGCGCTCTACAAGGCGGTCTTCGGCGACGCCGCGTCCGTCGTGATCGACAGCTGGATCAAGACCAACGCGACCGCCGGCGTGGTGAAGAACGTTCCCGCGGGAACGCCCAACCGGCTGCTGTACAAGGCGGCGCTCTAGGCGCCGCCGCCCGCCGTCCCCGGGCACTCCGGGCGGCGCATCCACAACCCCACCGATGGAGGACGTGGTATGAAAGCGGCACGCACTCTTCTGTTCGCCGGCACCGCCCTCGCTCTGGCCGCCTGCGCGGACCAGGACCCCACCGCCGTGCAGCAGCGGCGCTCCCCCGCGCCCATCCTGGCGGCGCGCAGCGACGGCATCGACGGCGCGTACATCGTGGTGGTGAAGGAGGGCGCCGACCCGCGCTCGGTGGCCGCCATCACCGGGGTGGACCCGACGAACGTGTACGTCGCGGCGCTGAACGGCTTCTCCGCCGAGCTCAACGACGGGCAGCTCAACGCGCTGCAGCACAACCCCAACGTCGAGTACATCGAGCAGGACGGCGTGGCCACCATCGCCACCACGCAGTCGGGCGCCACCTGGGGGCTGGACCGCATCGACCAGCGCAACCGGCCGCTCTCGGGGACGTACACCTACACCACCACCGCCTCGAACGTCACCGCCTACATCATCGACACCGGCCTGACGCCCAGCCACCCGCAGTTCGGCGGGCGCGCCTCGATGGTGTACGGCTCCGCCGACTGCAACGGGCACGGGACGCACGTGGCCGGCACCATCGGCTCCTCCACCTACGGCGTGGCCAAGGGCGTGAAGCTGCGCGGCGTGCGCGTGCTCGACTGCGCGGGCTCGGGCGCGTACTCGACCATCATCGCGGGAATCGACTGGGTGCGCCTGAACGCGGTGAAGCCGGCGGTGGCCAACATGTCGCTGGGCGGCGGGGTCAACAGCTCGCTGAACACGGCCGCCACCAACCTGATCAACAGCGGCGTCTTCCTGGCCGTGGCCGCGGGGAACGAGAACCAGAACGCCTGCAACGTGTCGCCGGCCAGCGCCTCGGGCACCCTGACGGTGGCCGCCAGCACCAGCAGCGACGCCAGGGCGAGCTACAGCAACTACGGTAGCTGCGTGGACGTGTACGCCCCCGGCAGCAGCATCACCAGCACCTGGCTCAACGGCGGCACCAACACCATCAGCGGCACCTCGATGGCCAGCCCGCACGCGGCCGGCGTGGCGGCGCTCTACAAGGCCACCTTCGGCGACGCCGCCTCGAGCACCATCGTGAGCTGGATCATCAACAACTCCACCAGCGGCGTGATCACCGGCAACCCGACCGGCACGCCCAACCGCCTGCTCTACAAGAGCACGCTGTAACGGACGCTTCACGCCGACGTGGAGGCGCGGAGAGAGCCGGGTGCTCTCTCCGCGCCTCTTCGCGTCTTCGCGTGAGACTTTGTTCCCTCGAGGGAACATCCTGCCCGGCTGCACCATTTCAGTGCATCACCACCATGTCCCCAAAGGAGGCAGGGTGAACGACCTGCATCGCAGAAGGTTTTCCCTGTTCCTCGAACGCAAGTATCCGCTCAGCAGCAGTTTAGGATGTATTCACCGGTGGCGTGAAGGACTCGCGGGGAGATCGGAATTCGTCGCCGTCAGGAAGTTTGCGCAATTCGTGACGCGAACACTATAATGGGCGGTTCCAACACCCCGCTCCGCGGAGCCCATATTTGAGGGTTCTCCTGCTCGACGCCGACCAGGGCGTCGGCCGCTCGCTCGAATCCGAGCTGAACGGCACCACCCAGCTGCATGCGGCGCAGACCCTCTCCGAGGGGCTGCGCCTGGTCGCGCAGGCGCAGTGGGACCTGATCCTGCTCGACGCCGACTTCTCAGGGGCGGGACTGGAGCTGCTGGGGCGGCTGCACGCCGACGGCGGGCCCACCCCGGTGGTGCTGCTGGCGCAGAACCCCTCGATGGACCTGGCGATGGAGGCCATCCGCCAGGGCGCGCACGACGTGCTCCCCAAGCCGCTCCCGCGCGGGCGGGTGCGCGAGATCCTGCTGGGGATCGAGGAGGTGCGCCGGCTCCGGCCGCTCCCCCAGGCGGCGGCCGACGACGCGGCCATCGTGGGCGCGAGCGCCGGGATGATGACCGTCTACAAGTCGGTGGCCCGCGCCGCCGCCAGCGACGCCACCGTGCTGGTGCTGGGCGAGAGCGGCACGGGGAAGGAGATGGTGGCGCGCGTGCTCCACTCGCGCTCGCGCCGCGCGCGCGGGCAGTTCGTGGCCATCAACTGCGCCGCCATCCCCGAGAACCTGCTGGAGAGCGAGCTCTTCGGGCACGAGAAGGGCGCCTTCACCGGCGCCATCGGGCGGCGCATCGGCCGCTTCGAGCGCGCCAGCGGCGGCACCCTTTTCCTGGACGAGATCGGCGACATGTCGCTGGCGCTGCAGAGCAAGATCCTGCGCGCCCTGCAGGAGCGCGAGATCGAGCGGGTGGGCGGGAGCAGCGCGGTGCCCATCGACGTGCGCATCGTGGCCGCCACCAACCGCGACCTGCAGGCGGCCGTGGCCGAGGGGCGCTTCCGCGAGGACCTGTTCTACCGCCTGGCCGTGGTTTCGCTCACCCTGCCGCCGCTGCGCGAGCGCGGCGCCGACCTGGACCTGCTGGCCAGCCACTTCGTGGCCTTCTACGCGCGCGAGCACGGGCGCCCGGTGCGTGCGGTGGCCGAGGAGGTGTTCGCGGTGCTGCGCTCGCACCCCTGGCCGGGGAACGTGCGCCAGCTCCGCAACGCCATGGAGCGGGCGGTGGTGATGAGCGACGGCGAGGTGCTCCTCCCGCAGCACCTTCCCCCCGACATCCTGCGCCCCGCCTCGCCGCGCACCCCCGCGCAGGAGGCGGGTGAGATGCCGCTGGTGACGCTGGAGGAGATGGAGAAGCGGATGATCGTGCGCGCGCTCCGCGAGACCGGCGACAACCTGACCATGGCCGCCGAGCGGCTGGGGATCCACCGCAACACGCTGCGCCGAAAGATCGCGGAATACGGGATCGAGCACTGAAGGGTGAACAGCCGGAGTCTTCGACGTTCTCTCCGTGCGTCTTTTGTAGTCTCTGCGTGAAACGGCGGTGCGGACCTCGGCCCATCCGTGAAAATCCGGCACCGGCACGCGGCGGCAACGCACAGGTTCGTGCACTCCGCACACTTCTGGTGCACCGCGGGCTGTTCCCGATTCGGAACATGCCGTTGCGCAAGGTGGACTAAGTGTCTATCTTTACAGGCCGTTGCCACCCACCGGGCAGTGCATCTCGATTCGGAACGAACCCTGCTGGCACCGGGGCCCGTTCGCCCCTTCTTCCCACTTCGGAGGTCTTGATGAGCGTCAAGTTCCGGAACGCGCTCCTGGTGGTTGCGGCAACCATGGTCTCGCTCACGGCCGGGTGCTCCGAGGCCGGCACGCCGGTGTCGCCGAGGGATGCCCTGAACACGCGCTCGGGCGCCACGGCGGCCAGCACGTCCACCACCATCGCCCCGAACGAGTCGCTGGTCTACCTGGCGCGCTTCAAGACCAAGCCGCAGATCACCATCGCCTGGGCCAAGGCGTGGATCGGGCCGGCGGGCGGGCGCGTGGACTTCGTGGGCTTCACCGTGATCGTGCCTCCGGGCGCCGTGGACAAGGTGACGATGTTCACCATCAAGCTCCCGGTGGATCCCGACGGCTCGGAGCACGTGGTGGCGGAGTTCGGTCCGCACAACACGCAGTTCGCCAAGCCCATCACCATCGGCTTTCCCTACCGCGGCACCACGCTCGATGGCGTCGCCGGCGCCACCGTGGTCTGGTGGAACGACGGCTGGGTGCCGATGGGCGGCACCGTGAGCGCCGACGGCTCGCAGCTCTTCACCACCACCTCCCACTTCTCGGAATACGGCACCGCGTCGTTCCGGGGCGGCGTGATCACGGCATCGGGCGGCTGAGCGTCGCCAATCCGACATCCACGTCTCCCATCCCCCCGGCGGTATTCCTGTGAGCCGTAGCGAAGCCACGGTCGAAAAGATCCTTGGGCTGCTCCCGGACCTCGAAGATCTCGAGGTGCTCCGGCTGCGGCTCATCGGCGCGGCCATGCGTGACCCGGACAAGGAATGGGAGAGCTCGCGCACCATCACCACCATCGACAAGTGGATCGTATCGCCCGAGGCGTTCGAGGCCGCCCTGGAGGAGGCGGAGCGCCAGGTGCAGGAGTACGTCTCCACGCTGCATGCGGGGCTGGTCCCCGTCTTCCGGGCGTACTTCGGCGGCAATGACGCCGATGCGGCGCTGCACCTGGTATCGCTTGGGGAGAAGCTGGAGGAGCGGGGGCGGTTGCTGGGTGCGGGCCGGTGCTATCGCTCGGCGCTCAGCGTCTCGATGGAGTTCACCGACAAGGCGGCGCAGGTGCTGGCGCTGCGACGGGTGGGACGCGTCTCGCTCAAGATCGGCGACCTGCACGAGGCGGCATCGTACTATGAGCGGAGCGCGGAACTGGCGCGCGATTCGGGAGACCTGCACGGCGAGGTGATCGCGCGTACCGGCCGTGGGAACGTCTTCCTCCTGCAGGGGCGCTGGAGCGACGCGGAGCGCTGCTACCTGGAGACGCTGGCGCTCACCGATACCGCCGTACCCGGCGCGCTCCTGCTGGAACGCGGTCACATCTACAACAACCTCGCCAACGCGAACACCCGCCAGCGCAGGCTCGAAGAGGCCGAGCGCTGGTTCGAGAGGGCGCTGGCCGTCTGGGACGCAGTTTCGTCGCCGCTCGACCTCGGGATCTGCCTGCACAACTACGCCCAGTTCCGGGAGGCCCAGGGACGCCGGGAGGAGGCGGCCCGCGACTACGAGGCGGCGCTGAAGCTGCCGATTCCCGAATGGCTTCGTTCCAGCATCGCCACCGACCTTGCCCTCTGGTGGCTGGCCGAGGGGCACCTGACGCAAGCCGAGGAGTGGGGGCGGGTGGCCGAGGAGAACGCGATCGCGGCAGGCTCTCCGTATACGCTCGCCGCGATGTACGTGGGCCGAGGCCGGGTCGCGCTGGCGCGGGGTGACGCCGACGGGTTCATCTTCTTCGAGAAGGCGCTGGAGATCGCCCGGGAGAAGGGCTATCTCAGCCTCGAGGCGGAGACGCTCGTGGATTACGCTACGTTCCGCGCCCAGAACGACGGGACGGAAGAGGCGGTAGCCTACCTGGAGCGTGCGTGCGAGATCCTGCGGGGCCTCGGTGCCAGGGGAATCTCCGGCGAGCTGGAGCGGGCCGAGGCGGCCCTCGAGGAGCTGCGCGCGGGAGTGGGCGACCTTTCGAACTACCCCACCGGCGAGACCCCCCTGGCGGCGGCGGGCGACTAGTCTAGAGAACGAAACCTACGGTAGGGTGAACCACGGCGGGACCGTCCACGGGCGGCCCCGCCGTTTGCGTCGGGGGCGGCGGGCGCGAAGATTGCTCCCCTGGCTTCCCGCACCCATCGCCCGGGACCCGAGACCGGAAGCACGGACGGAGCGGCCGCCGCGGGCGGCGCCCGTCCGTTTCGCAACCCAGGCATCCGCGTTGCCCCAGACCCGCTCCCCGCTCCGCCTCGCCCTGGCGGCCGCCGCGCTCGCCGCGTGCGGCCCCGCCGCCGCGCATGCGCAGCAGCCCCCGGTGCGAGAGTGCGGGAGTGCGGGAGTGCGGGAGTGCGCAGACGCGGTCCTCGCCCCTGCCTCGTCCGCGAGCGACACCACGATTCCGGCCGCCGCACCGGACACGGGGCGCGCGCCCTGCCCGCGGATCGGGAGCATCTTCATCGACAACAACTCGGTGTTCCGGGTGGGCGACCCCGGGCTGGACCCGCGCTTCACCCGCGCGTACCGCCTGGCCAACCGGCTGCACGTGCGCACCCGCGAGGCGGTGATCCGCCGCGAGCTGCTCTTTGCCGAGGGCGACTGCTACCGCCCCGACCGGCTGGAGGACTCGGAGCGCATCCTGCGCTCCACCGGCTACCTGGCCGACGCCGACGTCTTCTCCGTGCGCCAGCCGGACGGGACGTACGACGTGATCGTGGAGACGCGCGACGAGTGGTCCACCCGGCTGGAGGCCACGGCGGGGTCGGGGCAGGGGCCGGGGGTGGAGCTGCGCGAGGACAACCTGCTGGGGCGCGGGGTGCGCGTGGCGGCGTACTGGCGCGAGCAGCAGGGGGAGCGCGTGTACGGCGCGCGGGTGGGCACCGGGCAGCTCTTCGGCACCCACATCGACGCGGAGGCGTCGCTGGCGCACACCCCGGTGGGGATCTCGGCGTCGGAGCGCCTGGTGTGGCCCTTCCGCGGCGAGGCGGCCCGGTGGGCGGGGCGCGAGGCGCTGGTGCGCGACGAGCGCAACTTCGAGTACTTCGTGCCGATGGACGGCGGGCTGCGGCGCCGGCTCTTCCCGGTGGAGCGCACCGCCTTCGACTTCGGCGCGGTGCGGCGGCTGGGGCGGCGCGGACGGCTCACCCTGCTCGGCCTGGCGCTGGCCGGCGAGCGCCGCTCCTTCCCGCAGGACACGCTCACGCCCCCCGAGGGTTCCGAGCCCCTCCCGCCGGGGGGCGGCTTCATCCCCGGGCTGGAGCCGGTGTCGAACGTGCGCGCGGTGTTCCTGGCGGGGCAGCGCAACGTGACCTTCGACCGCCGCCGCGCGCTCGACGCGGTGCGCGGCGCCGAAGACGTGGAGCTGGGCGCCGACCTGGAGGTCGCGGTGGGGCGCACGCTGGGCGACCTCTCGTCGGACGACGACCTGGCGCTGGACTTCGGCTTCGCGGCGGCGCGCGACCTTCCCGGGAACGTGCTGGCGGGAACGCGGCTGGTGCTGGAGGCGAAGCGCGACTTCACCGGCGGCGGGGGGCAGGCGTGGCGCGACGTGCTGGGGCAGGTGGACCTCTGGTCGTACTGGCGCCCCGCGGCCGACAGCAGGCACACGCTGGTGTTCGCCGCGCGCGGGGCGGGCGGGTGGAACATGCGCGTCCCCTTCCAGCTCACCCTGGGCTCGCGCGCGGGGCTGCGCGGCTTCCCGCGCCACCTGTACGCGGGGCAGCGGCGGGTGGTGGCCACGGTGGAGCACCGCGCCTACCTGGCGTGGCCCTTCCCGCGCCTCTTCGACCTGGGGAGCGCGGTGTTCGTGGACGCGGGGCGCACCTGGGCGGGCGACGACCCCTTCGGGCGCGGCTCGCCGGTGCTGGTGTCGGCCGGCGCGGGGCTGCGGGTGGCGTTCCCGCCGGGTTCGCGGCGCACCTACCGGATCGACTTCGCCTTCCCCGTGGCGCCGGGCTTCCGCCCCGGCGCGGTGCAGATCTCCATCGGCACCAGCCAGGCCGTGGGCCGCACCACGGTCGAATCGGACCCGCAGATCGACCGCAGCTCGCGCCGGCCGCTGAGCTCGTCGCTCTTCGACTATCCCAACTGAAGTGCGGAGGTGCGTGAGTGCGGAAGTGCGCTGGCCTGTGCGAGGGCCCACGCACTTCCGCACTCACGCACTTCCGCACTGTCGTTCCCAATCGGTCCGATCCTTGCGCCTGCGGGGCCCGAACGGCTTTCCAGGACGGATGATGACGAAGACCGAGACCGAGCCCGC
>Ga0070685_10002252_pt1 | contig 9958 bp, 9 predicted proteins | sample KBSS13LmetaG_FD_65651 | JGI IMG/M metagenome (GOLD analysis project Ga0070685, IMG submission 65651) | Switchgrass rhizosphere microbial communities from Kellogg Biological Station, Michigan, USA - KBS S1-3L metaG | ecosystem: Host-associated > Plants > Roots > Rhizosphere ...
CTACACGCTGCGTGCCGCGATCAGCGACGCACGGACGCGAACGGCGCTCGCGCACTACGGCTTCCACGACGCGCCGGAGACGTTCGACGTGCGGTCGGAGGCGAGCGCGCTCGCCAACGCGCAGCTCGCCACGAACGCCCTGGTGACGTTCGACGTCGAATGGGACTGACGCGGCAGCGTGGTAAATTCGTTTCAATGCTCCGCCCCAGCCCCGCGTCCCACGGCATCGATCCCGATCTCTCGGAACGCCTCGACCGCGATGGATACGCCCTCGTGGAAAACCTGATCACCCCGGCGGAAGTCGACCATCTCCTGGGCGTGTTCAAGTCGCTCGATTGCCCGACGCACCACGGCGCGTGGAGCGCCTCGATGCTCAGCGCCGATCTCGCCTACCGGGCAGCGGTGGATCGCGCCATCAAGGACGTACTCTTGCCGAGCGCGGCGCCGTTGCTCCCAGGTTACCGGTCGTGCGTCTGCAACTTCCTGATCAAGGAGCCGCAGCAGGCCGATGGGGGGATCGTCCAGATCCATCAGGACCCGACGTTCGTCGACGAGAACCGCTTCGCCAGCATCGGGCTCTGGATCCCGCTGGTGGACACGGACATGACCAACGGCGGCATCGCCGTGCTTCCGGGAAGTCACCGGTGGAACGACGGACCGCGCAGCTTCGGCGGCTGGTCGCCGTACCTCGATCTTTCGGCGAAGATGTTGGAACAGGCGCAGCCGGTTCCGATCCGCGCCGGCAGCGCCCTGGTCTTCTCGCAGAAACTCTTCCACGGCTCGCCGGCGAATCGCAGTGGCACCACGCGCGTCTCCGTCGCGGCCCTCCTGGTCCCGAACGAGGCACCGCTGCGCTGCTACCACGCCAATCCGGCTTTGCCGCAAAAGCTGGAGGTGTTCGAAGTCGACGACGAGTTCTACATCCGGTACCCGTACGCCACCCGTCCCGAGGGCGTACGGCGCATCGCCGTCGTCGACCGGTCGTTCGACCGCATCGGACCCGAGCAGCTAGCCCCGTCGCGCGAACGCCAGCACGTAATGCGCAAGTGAGCTCTCGATCCGGCGCAGCGCGTCTTCGTGCCCCCCGTAGACCCCCAGCATCGCCGCGCAGTACGGCGTCCACGACTGCGCGGTGATGTCGCGCACGGTCACGCCGGTGAAGCCGGCCTGACGCATCGCCTCTTCGTACGCGCCGATGGTGCGCACGCGATGACGCGGCAGCAGCATCCATTCGCTGATGTCGTCGCCTTCGTGAAAGAGCATGTCCGAGAGGGCGAGCACGCCGCCCGGCCGCAGCACCCGGTGGGCCTCGGCGAAGAAGTCTTCGCGCGTGTCGAAGTGCTCTGCCGACTCGATGGCCAGCACGGCGTCGGCGGTGCCGCCGCCGATGGCGAGCCTGGTGGCATCGGCCACGACGGCCGAGCGCACGCCGCGGGCGCGCGCCTGCGTCAGTTGCCAGGGGGAAACGTTCACGCCCGTGACGCGCGCGCGCGGAAAGCGATCGCCGAGACGGCGCGTGCCTGCGCCGAGGCCGCAGCCGACGTCCAGAATCACCCGCGCATCGGGCGGAGCCGCCGACCCGACCTCGTCGACCAGGCGATCGCAGGCAGCCACCAGCTCGCGCGCGCCGTCGACCCAGTAGCCGACGTTGAAGTAGCCGCTGTCGCCATACAGCGCGCGGATGCGCGGCTCGGCCAGCAGGGTGTCGTAACGCGCCGCGAACGTCGTTGCCGAAGACATCGAGGCATTATGCTTCCAGGAATGGCCGGTCCGGCGAACGAAGCACGCGCGCGCGGCGTCGCGTATCTGCAGCGCGTCCAGCGTCCGAGCGGCGAGCTGCCCGTGCTCGCGTCGGGGCAGCCCGACCCGTCCGTCTTTCCGACGGCGGTGATGGCGCACTCGCTCTCGTTTGTCCCGGACGCAACCGGCGTACGCCAGCGAGCCCTCGACTTCCTCGCCGCTGAGATGCAGCCCGGCGGCGTGTGGAAACACTGGCCGCGCTCGCATCCGCAGCACGCGTTCCTCCTGCCCGACCTCGACGACACCGCCTGCGCCTCGGCCGCGCTCACCCGCGCGGGACGAGCCATCCCCGACAATCGCGGACTGCTCCTCGGGAACCGCAACCGGCGCGGCCTCTTTCGCACCTGGCTATTGCAATACCGCCATCCGTTGGCGATGTACGCCTTCTTCACCCGCACCTCGGCGAAGCCGTTCGACGCCGACGCCGTGGTCAACGCCAACGTCCTCTTCTACCTCGGCGCCATCCCCGCGGTCGTCGGGCACCTCCTGACCGTCCTCCGCGAAGACCGCGAGCGCCACTGCGACAAGTGGTACGACAACCCCTTCGTGATCTGGTACTTCTTCGCCCGCGCGCTGCACGGCCTCTCCGCCGAGGCGGGCGACCTCATCGCCGGGAAACTCGCCGCGGCCACGCCCTCCAATGCGCTCGAGCACGCCCTCGCGGCCTGCGCCCTGCTCTCCCTCGGCCGCCCTGCAGACGTCGGGATGCTCCTCGGCGCGCAACTGCCGAGCGGCGCCTGGCCTGCCGCGCCGGTCTACCACGGCGGCCGCGCCCGCAAGCGCGACGGTACGTTCGGCGAGCCGCATCCGGATACGCCCTACTGGGCCTCGGAGGCCTGGACCACTGCGTTCGCCGTCGAGGCGCTGGCGCGGCTCACCGCCTGAGCAGCCGGCGGGCGGCGCGCTTCCAGAGCGGCGCCGGACGCTGCGGCTGCGGCGGATGGACCGTGTCGTAGTGCGCGAACATCCGGGCATCGCGTGCCGCGAGGACCTGGATGCGCGGGAATCGCGGGGCCGCCCGCACATAGTGCACGCGCGTGTGCGGGAACCCGCACCAGTGCAGGATCTCCTCGAGGACGTGGCCGCTGGTGGGCAGCCAGGCCAGCCGATGCACGCCGGACATCAACTGCGTTTCGCTTTCGAGGTTGAGGATCAGCGCGTGACCCTTCAGCGAGGGGTGCGCGGCGGTGTTGAGGACGAGCAGCTCGCGCGTGAGATCGGCCGCGATGCGCAGCCCCGCGACCGGATCCGGCAGGTGGTAGAAGAGCCCGAAGAAGAGCGTGACGTCGAACGGCTCGAGCTTGCGGTCGCGCAGCTTCAGAAGATCGAGCTGCTCGAAGCTGACGTCCTCGCTCGGCAGATGATGCGAGAGAAACCGCGCCTGGTTCAGCCAGTGCTCGCGCGCGTCGAACCCGAAACAGCGCCCGGCGCCCAGCCGCTTCGCCTCGTAGAGATACCCGCCCGCGTTGCAGCCGCAGTCGAGGACCGAGCGCCCCTCGAATCCGTTGGGGAAGACGTCCCGCATCAGGATGTCGAGAACCCTCCCGGGCTGCAGCATGCCGGGGCTACCGACGCCGAGGGGGTCCGGGGCATCGTCCGGAGCGCGCTCGCCCGTGCGGATGCCGGGCGCGATCTCGAGATCCTGATGCCAGGGCCCGAGACGTCGGATCTCGGCGCGCAACTCTGCAGGGGTGGGCGTGTCGTTCATCGGCGGCGCATTATGCTGCACGGGTGACCGGGCATCTCCTCCACGTCGGCTTTCCGAAGACCGGCTCGAACTTCCTTCGGCGCTGGTTTCGCGCGCACCCCCAGCTCGCCTATCGCGACGGCGCGATCGCCGGCTACGGCGACGTGTACGAGATCGCCCGCGAGGCAGCCGCGCCGCGGCCGGAGGTGCGCTACCGCGTCACCAGCTCCGAGTCCTTCACCGCCCCCCACCGCGACTCGGGCCAGGACCACTACACCTACACCGACCCGATCGATCCCGCCATCGGCCAGCAGACCGTCTGCACCCACCTCGCGGCGATCTTCCCGAACGCACACGTCCTCCTCGTCACCCGTGGATTCCGGTCGATGATCCTCTCCTCGTTCTCGCAATACATCCGTTCCGGCGCCGGCGTCCCCTTCGAGGAATTCGTCCGACACCCCCTGCTGGACCGTCCGTGGGACTACGACCGCGTCATCGGCCTCTACCGCAACTCCTTCGGCGCCGAGAACGTGATCGTCATGCCGTACGAGCTCCTCCGCGACGATGCCGGCCGCTTCGTCCGCACCCTCGAGGAACGCCTCGGTCTAGACCACGTTGCAGCCCCATCTGATCCCGTGAATCCCGCCCTCTCCCCCGCCGAACTGTACTGGTACCCGCGTCTCACCCGCATCGTGCGGCGCCTCCCCGTCGACCACCGTCTCACGCGCCTCTTCCTGCGCGGAACCTTCCTCAACCGCCTCCGCCCCGCCATCGCCATCCTGAATCGCCTCCGCCCCGCCCCTCCCGTCACCCCCGACGCGATCCCTGAAACCCTCATCGCCACCTACCGCGCGAAGGCGCAAACCCTGCGCGACAACCCGCTGTATGCGGCATACGCGCGGGACTATTACCAAGGGTAGCCGGAGCCACCAGCGGCCACGGCGCGCGGAGAAGGAATGCGCCTGTATATTCGGAGCGTGACGACCGCCGACCAGCACAGCTACCACGCATTGTGCTGCTACACCCTCCAGCACGGCGACGCCACCTTCATCCACCAGCACGTCGTCGACGCCTACACCGCCCAGCACGCCGACGACACACCAAGCCAATCGCCCTGGTCTTCGCCCTCGTCGGCCTGTACTTGCACGTAGAACGAAACTTCACAGGCAAGCAGGTGCAGAAAGCCCATATGACCCTCGCGGCTCGCAAGCGCAAATGGCCGGAGATCGTGCTGCCGCGGAGCCGGGGCGGGATGACCGCCGCCGACGTACTCGCGATTCCGGAGGGCCCGGCGCGCGACAACGCCATCACGGAATGGTGCAGGTCGGTGTGGGGGGAGTTTGGGGAGAACCGGCAGACGGTGGTGGAGGTCCTGAGGGAGTACGGCATCGTTTGAGACTCGCCAACCGGCGGTCGCGGCGAAGTGCACGCTGATCGGCTTAGCCTGAATGCGCGCCTGGCACACGATCGTCCACCTCGAGATCGCACCTGCTTCGACAATCGCCACGTTACTTTGCTAGACCGACCAGCGCGACGCGTCCATGCGTGTCGGTCCTCGTCGCCGGGCATCGCGGTTCGTCTGCGGGCCTTAGTCGCCGTAGATGCACAGGACCGATGTGGCACCAGATGATGCGTCCGATTGGGTAGTCATTAAATGCGGCGCGACAAGACGCTCTGCCGCCGGAGATACCCCAGCGTCGATGTCCGAACCAGCGCCGCCATAGCCCGGAAAAGATGTGTCCTTCGTCTTTGCTTTGTTTCGGTGGCAGTTCTTGGGTCGGTCGGTCGCTGTCGCAGCGCCTCGCGGTGCCTGTAGAACTGCGCAAAAAGGGCATTCAGGTCAGCGTCATCGGCCAGCGGGCTCACTTCGCCGGCTAAGATCGAATGCGGCACGGCAGACCATGAATTTTCAGGAACCTTAGCATTCATGAACGGCCAAATCACTTTCGCTCGGATCCAAGAATAAAGAGGAGAATCGATAAAAGCTGTCGCGTCGTCGGTGGCTTGGAGATGATCGGCGCGGATGATGGTGAACTCGTCGCGCACATGCTGATCGATCTCGGAAATGAGAGAGCGTAACTCCACGAAGTCGGGGTGGACCGTCGGCTCTCCATGACGGAGATCCAAAATCACAAACAATCTGATGAGGAGCTGTTTGTAGTGTTGTGTATAGACAAGACCGTTGTTTTCGTGTTCGCGATTTGCTTCGAGCCATCCGCGGACCAGTGATATTTCGAACTGAGTAAAATCTCTGCGAAAGCCGTACAGAAACACAACGATGTCCGCAAACATGTCCGCCAAGTCGCGGTAGAGGGATACGATCTCGAACTGCTCACTAGCCATGACCGCATCAGCGAGATCCGTAAAAAAGAACTCGCTGTACATGAAGAACATGGTCGTCCCAACCTCATGCCAAAGGTCCGGGATGATCAGCGGGAGGCGAAACAGATGCTTGACAGGTATCAGGACCAAGCCTGTTCCGCGATGTGAGCGAATCGAACTTACTGAATCATAGAGCGTTGCGAACATCGGCGTTTCGTGGCCGATACCCTCAAAAAGGTTGCTCGTAACGAGACGCGCGAAGTCATTCAAAAGTGCGTCGGCAAGAACAAGAAACTTCTGAATACCGCCCCTATAGGCGATCGCACGGTCAGTTTGCCCGAGTAGCTCTTCAAACGAACCGACCGTTCGCTGGCGCATGAGACGCTCCGAGAGCAGGCTCCAGATCTCGACCTGCTTTTTCTCGTCAACCAAGTTTGTGTGCATCTCGATCTCTCGGTTAGTTCCGTTGGCCTCCTTGAGAGCGACTCGACGTTGCCATAGGCGAGACGCATGGCTGAGGAGCGCCCGCTCACAGGCGTGAACGGCGAGACTGATGTCACAACAACCGGTGCGATCGCGAATGGCGGCGTTGAATAGAAGGCGAACGTTGGCAATCGCTGCCTGCAATTCAGGCGGAAAGACGTCGTGATTGTGAGAAACTCGCTGGACGCCTTGGAGCTGTTCACGACATCGACACGACGCCAAGCTCTGTTGATCTGCGGGAAGCTGAATTCCAGACACCCTTGAAGTGGGCGTGGCGTTCTCCAGCCGTGTTGGCAAATGGAGAAGGTGGGTTTCGAGGCGTTGAATGGGGTCTTCAACGCCTGTTGCGTTTCCCTCAGCCCATGGGCGTCTTGAAGCCGGGGTGTCGCAGAACGTCTGATGCGAAGTAAGGAAATCCGGCGTGGTACGTTCCGGCACGATGATAATGTCAGCCTTGCCATCGATGAGGTGCACGGTTGGGGCGATAACGCCTAGGTTAGTCAGCGCGGCACGGACATCGGCAAGTCGACCCGGAAGTGCTCTGCAAAAGATGACCGGGCGCAAGCCTGCGAACTCCATTGGCTCGACCTGCGGGTGATATCCGAGAAGAGTCAGAGTTCGTTGCAGGAGTGGCACCTGCATTTCGCCGTTTTCGGCGTAGGTTTCGTGTATTGCTACAAGAGCCTTTTCGAAACTGTCAAATTGTTCGGGCTGGAGCCCACCGTTTACGATGTAATCGGACCAGCCGAGTCCCAACGCGATCTCGGCGTCGAGTCCGAATTTCTGCAATGTTTCGACGAGGTGGTGATACAAGCGACAGTCGTTTTCGACAGGGTCTACGGCATACAAGTTTCGTCGAAGACGCAGATGAATATTGAATCGAAGAGGCGCCGTCGCCAAGTTCCTTGCCGGTGTTGAATTGGACAGGGGAACGGAGAAGACCCAGTTGAACACTCGAGCATGAGATGGAGGGTTAGGATAGGGCAACTCGCCGATTGGACGAAACGTATCCAAGCGGAGCGTCATCATGAGGTCTGCCTGGCCCGTGAGATACACGATTTCAGGTGTACCAATCAGCGAGGACCGGACTCGTTCGTGTTGGGAAGCGAGCATAAATGCGCCAGCCTCGGACTTGAATCGCCCGAACTCTGTTGATACGTACGCCGTTGCGATGGCTTCGTGGCCGATCCGAAGATTCGAGGGTGTGCTGTCGGTTAACGGCGGCCGAGCATCTTGCACGCGAGGCCTCCTACACGAACGATGAGAGCCGAGAGGAGGGACCGTTAGGGTTCGTAGTCCAGGACCGGCAGCGGCCGAAGGGCTTCGCGAAGTTGCGCCCGGTAGCGAGCAGCGAGCTCTTGAGACATCTCGTGGCGTTCAACCACGAGGTCTGGTCGAAGGGAAACGCGAGAAGCATCCGCTCCGCGTGAAACCACGGCTGGATAGCGCGAGTGCATCGAAGGAAAGCTAGCTGGCACCTTGGAGAGCGGCTCACTGCGCTGCTTCGCGAGCGCCTCGAACTCGTCATTGGTCAGGGTCCGATCGAGTTCGTCGGGCGAGGAAGTCATGTCCATATGCTACGCGGGCGGATGCTACGCCGCTGATTCCTTTCGGTCAAATCCAGTGGGGGGGGCAAATTCCTGCGAGTCGAGGGAATGGAGTGACTTATAGCATAAATTCCCAGGGTGAGATGCTCTCGTACGCATATTTGCCGACCGCAGTAATCGTGCCTGCAACAGACTAGGGAAGGCGCCGCGAAGGATCAAAGCAACCTAAGGTCTTAACTGCAAAGGCGTTACCGTTGATAACGCCAAGCGTGTTTTTGGGCTCAGGTATGTTATCTGTAGCTATTTGTCCGGGGGAGGTGATTCGCCGGAGGTGCTCGGGGAAACTGTCTGCGGACCGTTTCGACAAACGCCGAAGCCGGACGATTGCCAAAAACGGCGCGGCGTCTGGACGCTAGTCCTTTGTCGACAGAGGTGCGGTACTCAATTGTGGGTGAGGTAGTTACTTTTGGTCGGGCAGGGGGGATTTGAACCCCCGACCACCTGAACCCCATTCAGGTACGCTACCAGGCTGCGCTACTGCCCGACTCGGCGCGATCGTATCACGCGCGGGGTGGGTAACGGTTCCCGCCCGCCGGTATTCCGGGCGAGTCAGGGCAACGCCGCGGCCCAGAGGATGAGGTACTTCGTGACCTCGATGTTCCGGCTCGTGGGGGCGATGGAGATCTCTTCGATCGCTCGGGCTTTGCCGTTGAGGTCATCCCTTAGCGTCTCGAGCTCGCGGTCCCAGGCCTTCTGGATCTGGGCGATGTTGTCGAGGTAGTCGGTCTCGCGAACGGAGATGGTGGCGTCGCCGGGGTTTTCGGCGGCGGGGGCGCGGCGGCGGCTGGTGATGTTGTAGAGGGTCTGGCCCCAGGCGACGCTGAGCTCCTGGGCGTCGGCGCGGGGGCCTTCGTCGCTTTCGTTCTTTTCGAGTTCGCGCTGTTCTCTTTCGGACCGTTCGCGGAGCTGGTCGATGCGGCGGCGGAAGGTGGATTCGAGGCGTTCCTGTTCGTCTTCGAGCTCGCGGTGGGCGGCTTCGAGGCAGCGCTGGATGAAGGCTTCGCGGGTCTCGGCGGGCTCGGAGTAGAGGGCGAAGGTGGGGTTGTGGAAGATCTGCAGGCGCTCGTTTTCTTCGAGGAATTGTTTGAACGATTCCTGGCCGAGGGAGGCGGTCTGGACGAGGGCTTCGGGGGTGATGGCGATGTCGAGGTGGCGGTTGGGGTCGGGGACGGCGCGGATGTCGAAGCGCTCGGGGTCGATGGGGAGGGCGTTGTGCCAGAGGACGCGGCCGTCGCTGGGGGCGATGGGGGCGACGAAGGAGCGGACGGTCTGGTGGTGGATGCCGCTGCGCCCTTCGGCGTGGGTGACGATGCCTTCGGCCAGGACGTAGGGGCGGTAGTCGCCGCTGTTGCCGCTGTAGACGTAGAGCTGGTCGAGAGTGCCGGCGTCGGTGCGCGAGTGGAGGCGCATGCGGGGGGTGGGCGAGGTCTGGGTGCGCTCGTGCTCGACGGTCATGCCGTGCGGTACGGGGACGGCGTCGAGGATGCGGCCGGGGACGGTGGAGAGGGCGCGGACGACGGTCTCGCGCCGGTCGGGGGGGAAGAGGAGGACGACGCAGCCGCCTCCGCCCGCGCCGCAGACTTTGCCGCCCCAGGCGCCTGCCTGGAGGGCGGCGTCGATGGCGGCGTCGATCTCGGGGGTGGAGATGCCGTCGATCATGGCTTTGCGGTGGTTCCACTCCTGGAGGAGGGCGGCACCGGCGGCTTCGTAGTTGCCGGTGTCGAGGGCGCGCTCCATCTCGATGGCGGTCGCGGCGATGTCGCCGAGGCCCTTCTGGACCTTCTTCTTGCCGTCGATGTGGCGCTTGTAGAGCTCCCAGTTGTTGGTGCCGGAGAAGTGGGAGATGCCGGTGTAGTGGAGGAGCATGTGCGCGCCGAGGTCGTGCACGGAGGTCTGCAGGGGGTGGCGCGCGGGCTTGCCGGGGTTGAGGTGGAGCGAGCCGAGGCCGCCGAAGACGGGAGGGTAGTAGTCCTGGATGCCGGCGGGGACGCCGAGGAGGCGTGTCTCGAGGTCGCGCACGAGGAAGATCAGCTCCTCGCCGTCGATGGGCTGGCCGGCG
>Ga0070685_10002254_pt1 | contig 9948 bp, 10 predicted proteins | sample KBSS13LmetaG_FD_65651 | JGI IMG/M metagenome (GOLD analysis project Ga0070685, IMG submission 65651) | Switchgrass rhizosphere microbial communities from Kellogg Biological Station, Michigan, USA - KBS S1-3L metaG | ecosystem: Host-associated > Plants > Roots > Rhizosphere ...
TGCGCGACGCGGCGAAGAAGGCCATCAGCAGCAAGGTGATTCCCGCCTACGCCAACCTGCTGACGTTCTTCCACAACGAGTACGAAGCCAAGGCGCGTACCACGCTGGCCGCTGAAGCCATGCCCGATGGCAAGGCGTTCTACCGCCAGCAGATCATCGAATACACCACGCTGGATCTCGATCCCGACACCATCCACAAGGTGGGTCAGGAACAGGTGGCGAAGATCCACGCCGAGATGGTCAAGACCATGCAGGACACGGGCTTCAAGGGAAGCTTCGCCGACTTCCTGCATTTCCTGCGCACCGATCCGCAGTTCTATGCCAAGACGCCCGACGAACTGCTGATGCGCACCGCCTGGGTGGCCAAGCAAGTGGACGCGCAGCTCGGCAAGGAATTCGGTCGCTTGCCGCGCCAACGCTTCGCCATCGTGCCGGTACCGATGGATATCGCGCCGTACTACACCTCCGGCCGCGGCGGTGCGGGCACCTATCTGGTCAACACCTACGATCTGCCGTCGCGTCCGCTCTACAACATGCCGGCACTGACTCTGCATGAGTCGATGCCGGGCCATTCGCTGCAGCTGGCGCTGGCCGGCGAGCAGCATGGTCAACCGGAATTCCGCCGCGAAGGCTACATCTCCGCTTATGGCGAGGGCTGGGGCCTGTATTCGGAATTCCTCGGCAACGAGATGGGCATCTACAAGACGCCTTATGACCGCTTCGGTTATCTCACTTACCAGATGTGGCGCGCCTGCCGCCTGGTGGTCGATACCGGCATCCATCACCTGGGCTGGACGCGCCAGCAGGCGATCGATTTCATGACCCAGAACACCGCGTTGTCCGATCGCGAGATCGCCAACGAAGTGGATCGCTACATCAGCTGGCCGGGTCAGGCGCTGTCCTACGAACTCGGCTATCTGAAGATCCTCGAGTTGCGCAAGAAGGCCGAACAGGCACTCGGCCCGAAGTTCGACATCCGCCACTTCCACGACACCGTGCTGCAGATCGGCTCCGTTCCGCTGCCGGTACTGGAAAAGCGCATCGAACGCTTCATCGCCGACGGCGGCCCGGAACCGGATTTCGGCTGCGATTGCGCGAAGGACAAGGACGCGAAGAAGTAAACGCAGAGGGCGTTCAAGCCGTCATTTCGAGCTTCGGCGAAATGGCGGCTTGAGGTGCCGTGCGTTTTCGAACCGCTTGGCTGCGGACCAAGATCACACAACGTTCGGGGGGACGATGAGCGAATTTCGACCGGTATTGGGCAAGCCCATGGAAACGGATATCCGCTATCCGCTGACGTATCGCATCACCACGGGGTCGCGCGTGGCCGCCGTGCTGCTGTGCTTGTTTTTTGGCGGTTCTGGTATCGGCCTAGGCGTTTTCCTATCGACGCACTGGAACGCCAATCTGCTTGCCGATGGTTTTCTCGCGCTGATCGCCGCGCTTCTGGTATTAGGCGCGGCTTGGGGGCTCCTATACGCTTTCACCGCGACGCTGACGATCCAGGCGGACAGGCTCGAGTTGCACAAAGTGTTCGGCACGCGAGTCATCGCGCGCAACGACATCCTGGGTGGCCGCTATAACCGCGGCCGCGGCGGTCTCTATCCGGTCATCGTGCTTCGTTCCGGCAAATCGTATGTGTTGCAGCCGAACGATTTCGGTTTCGATGAGAGATTCAGTGCCTGGTTTCGCACGCTGCCGGACCTCGAAGCGCTGGAACGCGCGGCCACGCTCGCTGCGATAGAAAACGATCCGAGCCTGGGCGCGGATTCCAGACAACGCCTGGCTGCATTGGCTACCGCCAAACAGTTCGGCGTCGCGATCAACGCCATGGCAATGGCCGCGTCGGCCTGGCTATTGGTGTTTCCGCGCCCATACGCGTGGGCGATCGTTGCCGCCATCGTGCTGCCGTGGCTGGCGACGCTGTGCGTTTGGCTACGCCCCAATCTTTTTCAGTTCGACGGCAAAACCGGGGACATTAAGCCGAATGTGTTTCTGGCGCTGGCCGTGCCGCCGGTCGCGCTGGCCGTGCGCGCGTTGTTCGATGTAACGATGGTGGATCTGGCGAATCTTTTTCTTTGGGGGCCGATCGTGGGTCTCCCTTTGCTATTGGCCGCAGCATTGGTGCCGCGTCCCGCCGGCGTGGTCGCGGCGAGTCGTATGACTCTTGTCGTATTGGCCTCGGTCGTGGCCATCATCTATGGCACAAGCTCGCTGGCGCTCGTCGATACCGCGTTCGATCAAGCGCCGCCTGGGGTCTATCCCACGCATATCGTCGACAAGCACCGGGTGAGGGGCAAGCAGACGAGCTACTACGTCTACGTCGCTGCATGGAATAGCGGCATCGAGGCGAACAAGTTCCGGGTCAGCAGCAGCTACTACTACAACACCAACAAGGGCGATGCGGTTTGCGTGGATTTGCATCCCGGCACGTTCGGCTTGCGCTGGCTGCAGTTGGATCGTTGCCGCTGAGGGCTCTGATCGGTAGGAACAACGCGGCCCGGAAGGGCGGCAAGGTCATGCCTGATCAAACAGCAGCTGACCGGCCACTGGCGAAAAATGCACCAATGGAGTAAATTCAACCGTAACTTCACTGGGAGAGTTGAACCATGGCGGCTCATCTCCAGCCTGAAAGCCTTCCCGTTGCCGATCTCGGCGGCCCTGCGCTGCGCGCTTTCTTCAATATCGCCGAGCGCTGGAACCTGCGTATCGCCGATCAGCGCCGACTGCTGGGCGACCCGCCGGAATCGACCTTCTACAAGTGGAAACGGCTGCAAAGCGGCACGCTGGGGCGCGACACGCTGGAGCGCATCAGTTATCTGCTGGGCATCTTCAAGGATCTGCAGATCCTGTTTCCCGACGCCGCCCAGGCGGACGGCTGGGTGCACCGCGCCAATCGCAGCGGTCTGTTCGGCGGGCGCTCGGCGCTGGAACGCATGCTTTCGGGCAACGTCGCCGATCTCTACGTGGTGCGCCAGTACCTGGACGCGCAGCGCGGCTGAGCAGGCCCCGCATGGCATGGCGAGCCGGCCCACGGCTGCGGCCGGGTTCCATGCTGGTCGTGAAAGTTAAATCCTACGCGTCACGTCGCAACCCGCGATACATGCCACCGGCATACTTTCTCCCTCTGGCGACACGCGTGAGAGACCCACGTCATGGCCGACATTCCACCGCTCAAACGCGTTCGCTGGGGCCATGCCTACCGCATCGTGCCCAGTCGCTTTCCGCCCATCGGCGTGTTCGACCGCATCGCCGAACCGGGCGATCTGGATGCGCTGTACGCGCTCGAGGCGATGACCAATCCGCGCCTGCGCGACGAAATCGGCGAGTTGCAGCTGGTGCCGCCGGACCGGCGCATCAGCGGCCCGGGCAGCACGCCGGTGATGGCGGCGTTCACCCATCTCAATCCCGAGGGCAGCCGTTTTTCCGACGGCAGCTGGGGCGTGTTCTATGCGGCGCACAGCGTGGCCACCGCGGTGGAGGAGACGGTCTATCACCGCGAGCGGTTCCTGGCCGCCACCGCCGAGCCGCCGTGCGACATCGAGATGCGCTGCTACAGCACCAGCATCCAGGCCAAGCTGCACGACCTGCGCGGTGGCTGGAAACCGCAGCATGATCCGGACGATTACGCCGCGGGCGTGGCGCTGGCGCGCAAGCTGCGTCAGCAAGGCTCCGATGGCCTGGTTTACGACAGCGTGCGCCATGCCGGCGGCGAGTGCGTGGCGGTGTTCTATCCCGACCGCGTCGCCCCCTGCGTGCAGGCGCAGCACTTGATGTATCGCTGGGACGGCAAGCGCATCGCGCAGGTGCTGACGGTGGACGAGTGGAAGCGCGGCTAGCGCATGCTTTTCTGTGGGAGCGCCTTTGGGCGCGACGAACCTACGCAGCGATACGTCTTGGCGTGGCTTGTCGCGCCCAAAGGCGCTCCCACACATACGGCACACGAGTTGGCCTCCCACTAATCCGCGACAACAAAAAAGGCCCTTCTCGCGAAGGGCCTCAACGGCGTCCGTGCCGATGGATCTCCCCTTAGAAGCGGTAACCCACGCTGGCGCCAAACACCACCGGATCGATCTTGGCCTTGCCGACGCGATCGCCATTGACCTTCACATCGCTCTCGATGTTGGCCCAGCGCACGTCGACCGTAGCCAGCCACTTCTCGCTGATCTTCATGTCGAAGCCCACGCGCACGGCGCCGCCCCAGCTGTTGGCGATGCTGACGCTGTTGCCGTACAGCGCGCCGGTGGCATGGGTGCCGAAGAAGTTGGTGTAGTTGACGCCCAGGCCCAGGAACGGCGACCAGGCGGCTTCGGGCATGAAGTGGTAGTTGATGCCAAAGGTCGGCGGCAGCTGCTTGGTGCGCGCCACGGTGCCCAGGCCATCGAGCTTCACGTCATGCAGGAACGGCCATGCGCCTAGTGCATCCACGCCCCAGTTCGGGGTGATCATGTATTCCAGATCGATGGTGGGACGCGCGTTGCTGTTCACGTCCGCGCGAGCGCCGGCAATGGTGCCGTTGTTTTCTTTGGGAGCCACTACGGCTCCGCCAACGCGCACGACCCACGAGTCGTTGCCTTCGGCATGGACAGAGGAGACGGCGAACGCTCCAAGGGCGGCGGCGAGGGCGAGGGGAAGCAGGGCTTTCATGGGGGCGTTCCGTTTGTTTCGTTGGGGACGCCCTCATGTTCGTTAGGAAGTCGTTGCGGGCCCTTGATCCAGATCATTTGCCCATGGGACATTCGGACGCAGCGCGCCCACAAAAAAGCCCGCGCGAGGCAGGCTTTTCGGTTACCGCGGGAACGCCGCCGATCAGGTATCGGCGCCAGTCGCCCAACCCTCGCGATTGCCGCGCGTGAATACGTGGTCGCTGTCGAGCACATCGCCGGCGGCGTGCGCGGGCTGCTCGCGCAGTTGGGCGTAGATCGGCGTGAAGTCCGGGCGGGTGGCGTCGAACAACTGCTCGAAGCTGTCGATCACGAAGTAGGTCTGCTGGAACGTGTCGATGCGGTAGCGCGCACTCATCACCCGCTCCAGGCCGAAGCCAATGCGGTTCGGTGAAGCCGAATCCAGTGAGTAGATCGACTCGCCCTTCGAGCTGACGATGCCGGCGCCGTAGATGCGCATGCCGTCCTTGGTGTTGATCAGGCCGAACTCCACCGTGTACCAGTACAGCCGCGTGAGATTCATCAGCGCTTCGGGGCCGATCGCGAACGCTTTCATGCCGCCTCGGCCGTAGGCCTGCATGTAGTCGGCGAACACCGGATTGAGCAGCAGCGGCACGTGGCCGAACAAATCGTGGAACAGGTCCGGCTCGCTCAGGTAATCGAGCTGGTCGGGCTTGCGGATCCACCAGCTGACCGGGAAACGGCGGTGCGCCAGGTGATTGAAGAACACCTCGTCCGGCAGCAGGCCTTCGACCGCCACCACTTCCCAGCCGGTGGCCTCGCCGAGCACCTTGTTGAGTTCGGCGAATTTGGGGATGCCGCCGTCGCCCAGGCCAAAACGTTCCACGCCGTCCATGAATTCCTGGCAGGCGCGCCCCGGCAGCAGCTCGCGCTGGCGTTGGTAGAGCGTGTCCCAGACCTGATGGTCGGTGGCGGAATAGTTGTCCCACGGCTGCTCCACTACGCCCGTGGCATACACCGGCACATAGCCTCGGTCGGTCTGCTGATGTTCGACGCGGCGGGGAGGGGTGTTCATGACGGTGCTCCTGGCGCGGGGCCAGCTTGCTTGGGTGTTTCAGCATAGGGCGATTGCCGCGCACGATGCTTGTTTTATTGCATTGATTCAGGTTGTTTGCACAATAATCGTGTTTCCTTAAACGTATCTATGGGGTTTTATTGCCATGGTTACTCTGGACCGTACCGATCTACGCATCCTGGCCGTGCTTCAGTCGGAGGGGCGCATCACCAATGCCGAGCTGGCCGAGAAGGTCAGCCTGTCGCCTTCGGCCTGCCTGCGTCGCCTGCAACGGCTGGAGGCGGACGGCGTGCTCACCGGCTATACCGCCCAGGTCGATCCGCAGGCCGTCGGGCTGGGCCTGCAGGCCTTCGTGCGCGTGCAGCTGAGCAAGCACGAAAGCGCCACCGTGGAGCGCTTCGTGGAGCTGGTCAACGGCTGGCCCGAGGTGGTTTCCTGCTACGCGCTGACCGGCGACATGGATTACCTGTTGCACGTCTATGTGGCCGACCTGCAGGATTTCTCGCGCTTCCTGCTCGATCGCCTGCTGAACGCCTCGGGCGTGGCCGATGTCAATTCCAGCTTCGTGCTGCGGACGGTGAAGCGCTCGTCGGCGCTCCCGCTCGGCCAGTTGGAGCATTGAGCTGCGAAATGCATGCTGCGACGCGGGGACGCAGGGGCTGACTAACGCTAAACTAACCGGACTGATGAACAGCCAATCCCTCTCCGCCCCCGACCGCCGAGACCTGATGCGACCCCTGCGCTACTTCTGGCGCGTGCCGCTGCTGCTTCTGCACGTGCTGCTCGGGGTGCTGCTGTGCTCGCTGGTGATTACCTGGCAACGCCATGCGGTGATGAAGAACGGCCGCGAGCCGTTTGCGCATCGCACCATCCGCTGGTGGTCCACCGTCCTTCTAAGAATTTTCGGCCTGCGCTCGGTGCGGGTCGGCCAGCCGCTGGCCGATCCGGTGCTGTTCGTGGCCAACCACACCTCGTGGATCGATATCGAGCTGCTGCACAGCCAGCGCGCGGCCTGCTTCGTGGCCAAGGCGGAAATCGCCCACTGGCCGCTGGTGGGCTGGATGGCCTCGGCCGGCGGCACCATTTTTCATCGCCGCGGCAACAACCATTCGCTGGCGGCGGTGATGCAGGTGATGGTCGATCGCCTGCGCGCCGGCCGTTCGGTGGCGGTGTTTCCCGAGGGTGGCACCGGCCATAACGGCGTGCTGCGCGTGTTCCATGCGCGCATCTTCCAGGCCGCGCTGGATGCCGAAGTGCCGGTGCAGCCGGTGGCGCTGCGCTTCGCGCGCGACGGTCGCCGGGTGGTGGATGCGGGTTTTCGCGAGCACGAGAACTTCATGCAGAACTTTCTGCGCCTGCTCGGCGAAGCGCCGCTGGATGCCGAAGTGCATTTCCTCGAACCCGTGGCGGCCACGCCGGACGCGCGACGCCGCATGGCGGAGACCGCGCGCGAGCGCATCGCGCTGGCGCTGGAAGACAAGCCGAACAACGAAAGCCACGCATGACGCTACCGCGCGGAAAGGATTTCCTGCCGCCCTGGCCCCTACGCAGCGGCCATATCCAGACCATGCTGTCCTCCAGCGGCGTGCGGCGGCTGCTGCTGCCCAAGGCGGCGCAGACGGTGCTGCAGAATTCGCAGCCGATGGTGGTCGACGGCGGCGACGGCGTACGCCTCACCGGTGCCTACACCATGCAGACGGCGCAACCGCAATCGCGCGGCCTGGCGGTGTTGTTTCACGGTTGGGAAGGCAGCGTCGATTCCACTTACGTGCTGCAGACTGGCAGCCGCCTGCTGGCCGACGGCTGGGATGTTTTCCGGCTCAACTTCCGCGATCACGGCGATAGCCACAATCTCAACGAATCGCTGTTTCATTCGTGCCGTATCGATGAGGTGGTGCACGCGTTGGGCGATATCGCGCAGCGTTTTCCGTCCAGGCCAATGGCGCTGGCGGGCTTTTCGCTCGGCGGCAATTTCGCCCTGCGCGCCGCCATGCAGGCGCCCGCGGCCAAGCTGCCGTTGAGTTATGCGCTGGCGGTGTGCCCGATCATCGATCCGGGCGAAGGCTTGTTCTCGCTGGAAGCGCAGGCGCCGTGGTTCTACCAGGCGTACTTCATGCACAAGTGGCGGCGTTCGCTGCAGGCCAAGCAGGCGGCGTTTCCGCAGCAGCAGTATTTCGAACTGGCCGAACTGAAGCAGAACCTGCGCGGACTCACCGCTTCGCTGGTGGCGCGGCATACCGACTTCGGTTCGCTGGAAGCGTATCTGGACGGCTATTCGGTGGCCGGGCGCGCACTGGAAGGCATGCATGTGCCATGCACCATCCTCACCGCGCGCGACGATCCGGTGATTCCGGTGTCCGCCTTCGAGCGGCTGGAGCTGCCCGCCAACGTGGAGCTGGATATTTCGCCGTACGGCGGCCACTGCGGCTATATCCGCGGCTGGGACATGACCAGTTTCACCGACGATTACATCGCCGCGCGCTTCAACGCGATCGCCGCGGCCTGAGCTTTTCCGCGCGGTGGCGACGTTGACAGCGTTGCGGCGGACGCCGAGCATGCGTGATTGTCACAACGGCGCCGCATCATCCGCGCCAGCATGCATCTTCCGACAGGAGCAATTGCGCATGGCACACGCCAAGGGCACGTTCGAAGTGAAGATCACGCCGCAACCGCCGCAGGAAGGCGTGGGCGATGCCGGCGTCGGCCGGCTGGCGCTGGACAAGCAGTTTCATGGCGACATGCAGGCGCGCGGACTGGGACAGATGCTCGCCGTCGGCACCGCGGTCGATGGCTCTGCCGGCTACGTGGCGATGGAGCGGGTGCAGGGCAGCGTGCACGGGCGCCAGGGCAGTTTCGCGCTGCAGCACAGCGGCAGCATGCATCGCGGCACGCCGCAGCTGTCGGTAACCATCGTGCCCGACTCGGGCACCGATGAACTGGCTGGCATCGCGGGTGAGTTGATCATCAGCATCGCCAACGGCGTGCATTCGTACGATCTGCAATACACGCTGCCGTGATGCTTTGCCCCAGCATGTTGATGGCGTTACGCTCTGAAAGTCCCCCGCCGGAGTGCCATTCATGCGCAGATTGATGTTGGGTCTGTTCGGATTGTTCGCAATTCATGCTGCATCGGCCGCACCGCAGCTGGACAAGCTCACTTTGCCGCCGGGATTCCATGTCGCCATCTATTCGGATCAGGTGCCGAACGCGCGCGAAATCGCGCTGGGCGCCAAGGGCACGGTGTTCGTCGGTTCCAATAGCGCGGGCAAGGTCTACGCGCTCACCGACAGCAAGGGCGCGGGCCATGCCGACAAGGTGCGCACCATCGCCAGCGGCCTGAAGCTGCCGGTGGGCGTGGCCTTCAAGAACGGCGATCTGTATATCTCGGCGGTGAGCAAGATCCTGGTCTTGCGCGACATCGAAAATCATCTCGACGATCCGCCGAAGCCCGAAGTGATCTACGACAAGTTTCCCACCGAGACGCACCACGGCTGGAAATTCATCGCTTTCGGTCCCGACGGCAAGCTGTATGTGCCGATCGGCGCGCCGTGCAATATCTGCGACAAGGGCAAGGATTACGCCAAGCTCACCCGCATGAATGCCGATGGCAGCGGCCTGGAAGATGTCGCCTACGGCATTCGCAACACGGTGGGTTTCGACTGGCAGCCCGGCAGCAAGCAGCTGTGGTTTAGCGACAACGGCCGCGACCTGATGGGCGACGACATGCCCAGCGACGAACTGAATCGTCTTACCCGCATAGGCGAGCATTTCGGTTATCCCTATTGCCACCAGGGCGACACGCTCGATCCGGAATTCGGCCAGGGCAAGAACTGCAAAGACTATGCGCCGCCGGTGTACAAGCTGGGCGCGCATGTCGCCGCGCTGGGCCTGCGCTTCTACGAGGGTTCCCAATTTCCGGCCAGTTACAAAGGCGCGATCATCGTCGCCGAACATGGCTCGTGGAATCGCACCGAGAAATCCGGCTATCGCGTGATGACCGTGCATCTCAACGGCGACAAGGTCACGTCGTATGAGCCGCTGCTGCACGGATTTCAGCAGGACGAGCAGGCCTGGGGACGCCCCGCCGATGTGCAGCCGCTGCCCGACGGCAGCCTGCTGGTAAGCGACGACCTGGCCGGCGCGGTTTACCGCGTGACCTACCAAAAACCCTGAGTCGGCGCCGCTATGCCGATGAGCTTTGATCTGGAGAACGACCTTGCAACTGCGCAGCGATAGTTTCGAACACGG
>Ga0070685_10002255_pt1 | contig 9947 bp, 19 predicted proteins | sample KBSS13LmetaG_FD_65651 | JGI IMG/M metagenome (GOLD analysis project Ga0070685, IMG submission 65651) | Switchgrass rhizosphere microbial communities from Kellogg Biological Station, Michigan, USA - KBS S1-3L metaG | ecosystem: Host-associated > Plants > Roots > Rhizosphere ...
ATTGAGGCCACCCCGAATCGCGTCACGCAGCTGAAGACGGAAGAAATCGATGGTTACAGCGCTGTGCAGGTTGCAGCCGGCGTCAAGCGCGCCAGCTTGCTGACGGCACCGCTGAAGGGCCATTACGCGAAGGCCAAGGTTGAGCCGGGTCGCGGTCTGTGGGAGTTCCGCGTGTCTGCCGACGACCTCGGCAAGTACAGCGTGGGCGCCGAGATCAAGGCCGACGACGTGTTCCAGGCAGGTCAGATCGTTGACGTTGCCGGCGTGTCGAAGGGCAAGGGCTTCCAGGGCACCATCAAGCGTTGGAACTTCACCATGGGTGACGCGACCCACGGTAACTCGCTGTCGCATCGTGCGCCGGGTTCTATCGGTCAGCGTCAGACCCCGGGCCGCGTGTTCCCGGGCAAGAAGATGTCGGGCCACATGGGTGCGGTCAACCGCACGCAGCAGGGCCTCGAAGTGGTCAAGGTCGACGCCGAGCGTCATCTGATCGCGGTGAAGGGCGCGGTGCCGGGTGCTACCGGCGGCGACGTCGTCATCCGTCCGACGACCAAGGGCTGAGGAGAGACGCCATGGAACTCAATGTTATTGGCGCCAAGCCGCTCAACGTGTCGGACGAAGTGTTCGGCGGTGAGCTCAAGCAGGCCCTGATCCACCAGGTTGTCGTTGCCTATCAGGCAGGCGGCCGTGCCGGTACGCAGTCGCAGCTCACCCGCGGCGAACTGTCCGGTACCACCAAGAAGTTCAAGAAGCAGAAGGGCGGCGGCGCCCGTCACGGTGACTACCGTGCACCGATCTTTGTCGGTGGTGGCCGCGCTTTCGCTGCCAAGCCGCGCAGCTACGAGCAGAAGGTCAACCGCAAGGCTTACCGCGTTGCGATCCGTTCGATCCTCTCCGAGCTGGTCCGTCAGGATCGTCTGAAGGTGGTCGAGAGCTTCGGCATCGAATCGCCCAAGACCAAGGCGATGGTGGCCAAGCTGGCCGAGCTGCAGGTGTCGGGTCGTGTGCTGCTGGTGTCGGAAGACGCCAACGAAGCCACCTTCCTGGCCGCGCGCAACATCCCGTACATCCACGTCGTTGACGTTCTGGCCCTGAACCCGGTCAGCCTGGTCGGTTCCGACCACATCGTCATGACCGTCGATGCGGTGAAGAAGATCGAGGAGTGGCTGGCATGAGCAACGAACGCATTCTGAACACGCTGCGTGCGCCGCACATTTCGGAAAAGGCCGCGCGCCTTGCCGAAAAGAACCAGTACGTATTCGTGGTCGCCCCCGAGGCAACCAAGGCCGATGTCCGCGCAGCGGTGGAACAGATGTTCGACGTCAAGGTCGAGCAGGTGAACCTCGTCAATGTCAAGGGCAAGGTCAAGTCCTTCCGTTTCCGCGCTGGCAGCCGCCAGGGCAAGCGCAAGGCTTATGTCCGCCTCGTAGATGGTCAGACCATCGACGTGTCGGCCAAGGCCTGAGCCAGGAGTTGAATTGAGATGGCACTGATCACTCACAAGCCGACCTCCCCCGGTCGTCGCGACGCAGTCAGCGTTCGCACCGAGGGCCTTCACAAGGGCGCGCCGTACGCGGCGTTGACCGAGGCGAAGTCCAAGAACGGCGGTCGCAATAACTACGGCCGCATCACCGTTCGCCACCAGGGCGGCGGTCACAAGCAGCGTTACCGCATCATCGACTTCAAGCGCGACAAGGAAGGCATTGCCGCCAAGGTCGAGCGCATCGAATACGATCCGAACCGCACCGCGCATATCGCACTGCTGTGCTATGCCGACGGCGAGCGTCGTTACATCATCGCGCCGAAGGGCGTGCAGGCGGGCGATCGCCTGGTGTCGGGCAGCGATGCTCCGATCAAGGCCGGCAACAGCCTGCCGCTGCGCGCCATCCCGGTCGGTTCGACCATCCACTGCATCGAGATGCGTCCGGGCAAGGGTGCGCAGATCGCGCGTTCCGCCGGTGCTTCGGTCCAGCTGGTCGCTCGCGAATCGGGTTACGCCACGCTGCGTCTTCGCTCCGGCGAAATGCGCCGCGTGCCGGTCGATTGCCGCGCCACCATCGGTGAAGTGGGCAACGGCGAGCACAGCCTGAAGAAGCTCGGCAAGGCCGGCGCCAAGCGCTGGCTGGGTATTCGTCCCACCGTTCGCGGTGTGGTGATGAACCCGGTCGACCATCCGCACGGCGGTGGTGAGGGCAAGACCTCTGGCGGTCGTCACCCGGTTTCTCCGTGGGGTACGCCGGCCAAGGGCTACAAGACGCGCTCGAACAAGCGCACCCAGCAGTTCATCGTGCGTCGTCGCAAGTAATAGGAAACGATCATGCCGCGCTCTCTAAAGAAAGGTCCGTTTGTCGACCTGCACCTCGTAAAGAAGGTGGAAGCCGCCGTTTCCGCCAATAACAAGCGTCCGATCAAGACCTGGTCGCGCCGCTCGATGATCCTGCCGGAAATGGTCGGCCTGACCATCGCCATCCACAACGGCCGTCAGCATGTCCCTGTGCTGGTCAACGAGAACATGGTCGGGCACAAGCTCGGCGAGTTCGCGACGACCCGCACGTTCAAGGGCCATGGCGGCGACAAGAAGGGCAAGTGATGAGCACTGAAGCCAAAGCGATCCTGCGCAGCGCCCGCATTTCGGCGCAGAAGGCACGCCTGGTAGCTGACCTGGTCCGCGGTATGCCCGTGGGCCGAGCCAGCGACGTGCTCCAGTTCACCAACAAGAAGGCCGCAGCCCTCGTTCGCAAGGTGCTGCTGTCGGCCGTCGCCAACGCCGAGAACAATCTCGGTGCTGACGTCGACGAGCTGAAGGTCTCGCGCATCTTTGTCGACGAAGGTCCGGCAATGAAGCGCATGTACGCCCGCGCCAAGGGCCGCGGTTCCCGCATCCTGAAGCGCACGAGCCACATCACTGTGGTCGTTGGCAACTAAAGAGGACGTAGACGATGGGTCATAAAGTTCATCCCACCGGTATCCGCCTCGGCATTGCCAAGGACTGGAACTCGAAGTGGTACGCCAATAAGGGCGAATACGCCCAGTACCTCGCTGCCGACCTCAAGGTCCGCGAGATGCTGCGCAAGAAGCTGGCCCAGGCCGGCATCTCCAAGATCCTCATCGAGCGTCCGGCCAAGACCGCACGCGTGACGATTCACACCGCCCGTCCGGGCGTGGTGATCGGCAAGAAGGGCGAGGATATCGAGAAGCTGCGCAAGGAAGTCAGTGACCTGATGGGCGTTCCGGCGCACATCAACGTCAGTGAAGTCCGCAAGCCTGAGCTGGACGCACAGCTGGTTGCCGAGTCGATCGCGCAGCAGCTGGAGCGTCGCATCATGTTCCGCCGCGCCATGAAGCGCTCGGTCGGCAACGCGATGCGCCTCGGCGCACTGGGTATCAAGATCAATGTCTCTGGCCGTTTGAACGGCGCTGAGATTGCTCGTTCCGAATGGAGCCGCGAAGGTCGCGTGCCGCTGCATACGCTGCGCGCCGACATCGACTACGGCACCGCCGAAGCTCACACGACCTACGGCGTCATCGGCATCAAGGTGTGGATCTACAAGGGCGAAATCTTCGACCTTGCAGCGGCCAGCCAGGAGTCGAAGGAAGAGCAGTCCCAGCCGCGCCGTGAGGGTGGCGAGGGTCGTCGTGAAGGGCGTCGCGAGGGCGGTGAAGGCCGTCGCGAGCGGACGGCGAAGTAAGGAGAGTTGCCATGCTGCAACCTAAGCGAACCAAATACCGTAAGCAGTTCAAGGGCCGTAACGATGGTCTGGCTTTCTCCTCGAACCTCGTCAGCTTTGGCGAGTTCGGTCTGAAGGCAACCACCTTTGGCGCCCTGACCGCCCGTCAGATCGAAGCCGGTCGTCGTTGCATCACGCGTTTCGTGAAGCGCGGCGGCAAGCTGTGGATCCGCGTGTACCCGGACAAGCCCATCACCAAGAAGCCCATCGAAGTTCGAATGGGTGCCGGTAAGGGTGGCGTCGAATACTGGGTCGCTCCGATCCAGCCGGGCCGCATGCTCTATGAAATCGAGGGTATCGACGAGGCGACGGCACGCGAGGCGTTCCGCCTGGCCGCTGCCAAGCTCTCGGTCCAGACCCAATTCGTGACCCGGGCGGTGATGTGATATGGCCATCAAAGATTTGACCACCAAGTCGGCCGACGAGCTGAACAAGCATCTGCTGGATCTGCGTAAAGAGCAGTTCAATCTGCGCATGCAGAAGGGCACCGGCCAGCTCAATCAGCCGCACCAGCTGCGCCGCGTTCGGCGCGACATCGCCCGCACGAAGTTCGTGCTCGGCGGAAAGAAGTAAGGGACGGCTGATATGAGCGACAACCAAAAGCAGGCGCGCACCCTCGAGGGCCGCGTCATCAGTAACAAGATGGACAAGACCGTGACGGTCCTGATCGAGCGCCAGGAACAGCATCCGCTGATCGGCAAGATCATCCGTCGTTCGACCAAGCTTCACGCACAGGACGACCTGGGCGCGAACGAGGGCGACCTGGTCCGCATTGCAGAATGCCGTCCCTTGTCCAAGACCAAGCATCACCGCGTGGTCGAAATCATCACGCGCGCTAACGTCTAAGGGAGGGTGCAGACATGATCCAGATGCAAAGCACGCTTTCCGCGGCCGATAACAGCGGAGCCCGTGAACTGATGTGCATCAAGGTGCTCGGCGGCTCCAAGCGCCGTTACGCCGCGATCGGTGACGTGATCAAAGTCACCGTGAAAGATGCCATCCCCCGCGGCAAGGTAAAGAAGGGTGAGGTGTACAACGCCGTGGTGGTTCGTACCGCCAAGGGCGTGCGCCGTCCCGATGGCTCGCTGATCCGTTTCGACGGCAACGCAGCGGTGCTCCTCAACAACAAGCTCGAGCCGATTGGCACCCGTATCTTCGGGCCGGTCACTCGCGAGCTGCGCAGCGAGAAGTTCATGAAGATCGTCTCCCTCGCGCCCGAAGTGCTCTGAGCGGAGACTAGACCATGAACCGTATCCGCAAGGGTGATCAGGTCCTCGTGATCACCGGCAAAAACAAGGGTCAGCGCGGCGACGTGCTGCGCGTTGACGGCGACCGCGTGTTCGTCTCCAACGTGAACCTGGTCAAGCGTCACACCAAGCCGGATCCGCAGGCCAACCAGGCCGGCGGCATCGTCGAGCGTGAGGCTTCGATCCACATCTCCAACGTCCAGCTGTTCAACTCCGCCACGGGCAAGGGTGAACGCGTTGGCGCCAAGACGCTCTCTGATGGGCGTAAGGTGCGCGTGTTCAAGTCCAACGGCGAAGTTGTGGACGCGTAAGGAATCAATCATGACGACGCGTCTCGAAATGTTTTACAAAGACCAGGTCATCAAGAAGCTCACCGAGCGTTTTGGTTACCAGAACGTGATGCAGGTTCCCCGCATCACCAAGATCACGCTGAACATGGGCGTGGGCGAAGCGGCGGGCAACAAGAAAGTGCTCGAAAACGCCGTGGCCGACATGGCCAAGATCGCCGGCCAGAAGCCGATCCAGACCAAGGCCCGCGTGTCGGTTGCCTCGTTCAAGATCCGCGACGGCTGGCCGATCGGCTGCAAGGTCACCCTGCGCCGCGCGCAGATGTGGGAATTCCTCGATCGCCTGATCAACATCTCGTTGCCGCGTACGCGCGACTTCCGTGGTGTGTCGGGTCGCGCTTTCGACGGCCGTGGTAACTACAACTTCGGCGTCAAAGAGCAGATCATCTTCCCGGAAATCGACTTCGACGCCGTCGACGCGATGCGTGGTATGGATATCTCCATCACCACCACCGCCAAGTCGGACGAAGAAGCCAAGGCGCTGCTGGAAGCTTTCAGCTTCCCGTTCCGCAACTGATAGACGCGAGAGATAACACATGGCAAAGACCTCGATGGTCAACCGCGATATCAAGCGGACCAAGCTCGTCAAGAAGTTCGCCGCCAAGCGCGCCGAACTGAAGGCGATCGTACTGAGCCCCAGCGCCTCCTATGAGGAGAAGATGGAAGCTCAGGCCAAGCTGCAGAAGCAGCCGCGCGATGCGAGCCCGGCTCGTCAGCGCACGCGTTGCGCTCTGACCGGCCGTCCGCGCGCCGTGTACCAGAAGTTCGGCCTCGGCCGTAACAAGCTGCGCGAAGCCACCATGCGTGGCGACGTTCCTGGTCTGCGCAAGGCCAGCTGGTAAGACCCAAACCTGGGTGGGGTAGGGCGCAGCCCAATCCCATTCCGATGCGGCGGCAGGCCCAGGTCTGCCGCCGTTGGCGCGATTACGCGCCGTTATTCGCAAAGTCGGAAAAATGCTGCTATAGTCGACGGTCTGCGTACCCGCAGGCTGGCCCTATGGCCTGCATACAACTCAAAACAGATTTCCGGTTTTTCGGATATCGGTGCACTCTGAAGGATGTTTTCATGAGCATGACTGATCCCATCGCCGATCTGTTTACGCGCATCCGTAATGCCCAGCTCACGGGCAAGCAGGCCGTAAACATGCCGTCGTCGAAATTGAAGGTGGCCATCGCCAACCTTCTCAAGAATGAGGGCTACATCCTCGACGCCAAGGCCTCCACTGCGGAAGGCAAGCCGGTGCTCGAGATCAAGCTCAAGTATTTCGAAGGCCGTCCGGCCATTGAAACCATTACCCGTGTCAGCCGTTCGGGTCTCCGCGTCTACCGCGGCAAGGACGAGCTGCCGAAGGTCCTTGGCGGCCTGGGTATCTCGATCATCTCGACTTCCGCCGGTTTGCTGACCGACGCACAGGCCCGTTCGAAGGGTCTGGGCGGCGAAGTCATCGGCCAGGTCGCATAAGGAGCCGACGATGTCCCGCGTAGCCAAGAAACCCGTTACCCTGCCCAAGGGCGTTGAGATCAAGTCCGACGCTGCCGGCATTTCCGTCAAGGGCCCGAAGGGCACCCTGGCGATCCATCACCTGCCGGGTGCCTCGATCAACATCGATAATGGCGTGGCCAACATCGTTCTCGCCGAAGGCGCGGACGACAAGTTCGGCGGTACCCTGCGCGCGCTGCTGGCCAACATGGTCAAGGGCGTGTCCGACGGTTACGAGCGCAAGCTCGAGCTGGTCGGCGTGGGCTACCGTGCCTCGATGGCCGGCAAGTCGCTGAACATCGCTCTGGGCTTCTCGCACCCGGTGGTGTTCGAAGCTCCGGAAGGCATCACCATCGAAACCCCGACGCAGACCGAAATCCTGATCAAGGGTTCGGACAAGCAGCGCGTGGGCGAAGTGGCCGCCAAGATCCGCGGTTTCCGTCCGCCGGAACCCTATAAGGGCAAGGGCGTGCGCTACTCCGGCGAGAAGATCACCCTGAAGGAAGCCAAGAAGGCCTGAGTACGCTTTCCCTGCGTGTGGAAGCGGCCATCCATGGCCGCACTACTCACAAGAGCACTGCGTAACTACTGCCGATCCGCTTCTAGGAATTATGACGATGAACAAGAACGTATCCCGCCTGCGTCGCGCCAAGTCGACTCGCTCCCACATCCGCAAGCTCGGTGTGGCTCGCCTGTCGGTGCATCGCACCGGTCAGCACCTGTACGCACAGGTGTTCGCCGCCGACGGTCAGAACGTGGTGGCTGCCGCCTCCACCGTGCAGAAGTCGGTTGCCGAAGGCCTCAAGGGCACCAAGAACCTCACCGCTGCCGCCGCTGTCGGCAAGGCCGTGGCTGAGCGTGCACTGGCTGCCGGTATCGAGTCCGTGGCGTTCGATCGCTCGGGCTTCCGCTACCACGGTCGCATCAAGGCTCTGGCCGATGCGGCTCGCGAAGCCGGCCTGAAGTTCTAAGGCCGCTTGATATCGGGTGCCGGTTCGCCGGCACTTGATGTCAACAGAACGACCCACAACTCCAAGCGGCTCAGCCGCAAGCAAAAGTCCCGGTTAGCCGGGCACATGGAAAAAAACATGTCTTCTACCGATCGCGAAAATTCAGACGGCCTGCTCGAAAAGCTGATCGCCGTCAACCGCGTGGCCAAGACCGTCAAGGGTGGCCGCCAGATGAGCTTTACCGCGCTGACCGTCGTCGGCGACGGCGAAGGCCGCGTGGGTTTTGGTTATGGCAAGGCGCGTGAAGTGCCGGTCGCCATCTCCAAGGCCATGGAACGCGCCCGCCGCCAGATGGTGAGCATCGACCTGAACAACGGCACCCTGTGGTACGCCATCAAGGCCAACCACGGCGCCGCCCGCGTGTTCATGCAGCCCGCTTCCGAAGGTACCGGCGTGATCGCCGGCGGCGCCATGCGCGCTGTGCTGGAAGTGGTCGGCGTGAAGAACGTGCTGGCCAAGGCCGTCGGTTCGCGCAACCCGATCAACCTGGTCCGCGCGACCATCAAGGGCCTGCAGGCCGTTGCCTCGCCGAAGCAGATCGCTGCCAAGCGCGGCAAGACCCTGGAAGAGGTGCTGGGCAATGGCTAAGAACAACGAAACCGCCGCCACCGTGCGCGTGCGCCTGGTCAAGGGCCTGCGCGGTGTGCAGAGCCGTCATCGTCTGAGCGTTAAGGCGCTCGGCCTGAGCAAGCTCAACGACGTCCGTGAACTGAAGGACAGCCCGCAGGTTCGCGGCCTGATCAACACGGTCTATTACCTCGTGCGGGTTGAGGAGTAATCACCATGCGTCTTAACGACATCAAGCCGGCCGCCGGTTCCCGCAAGACCCGCCTTCGCGTGGGTCGCGGTATCGGTTCGGGCCTGGGCAAGACCGCCGGTCGCGGTCACAAGGGTCAGCACGCTCGCGCGGGCGGCACCCACAAGTACGGTTTCGAAGGCGGTCAGATGCCGCTGCAGCGTCGCCTGCCGAAGGTCGGCTTCCGCTCGCTGAAGAAGAAAGAAAGCCAGGAAGTGTTCCTGTATCAGCTCGCCACCCTGCAGGCGGACGTGATCGATGTGATCGCGCTGCACCAGGCTGGCCTGATCGACAGCCACGCCAAGAAGGTGAAGGTTGTCCTCAAGGGCGAAATCGGCCGCGCCGTGAAGCTGTCGGGCGTGCTGGCTACCGCCGGCGCCAAGGCAGCGATCGAAGCTGCCGGCGGCAGCGTGGAGTAATCACGTGGCGTCAGCCCAGGGCACATCGCTCGGATCGCTCGGCAAGCTGACGGAACTGCGTCAGCGCATCTTCTTCGTGATTGGTGCGCTGATCGTCTTCCGTCTCGGTTCCTTCATCCCGGTTCCCGGCGTCAATCCGGAAGCTATGACGAACCTGATCGAGCAGGGCGGCGGCCTGATGAACATGTTCAACATGTTCTCGGGTGGCTCGCTGGCACGTTTCTCGGTGTTCGCGCTCGGCGTGGTGCCGTACATCTCTGCATCCATCGTGGTGCAGATGATGGGTTCGGTGATCCCGAGCCTGCAGGCGCTGCGCAAGGAAGGTGAGGCTGGTCGTCGCAAGATGACCACCTACACCCGCTTCGGCACGGTCGGTCTGGCGGCCTTCCAGGCGTTCGGCATCGCGGTGGCCCTGCAGAAGCAGGTCGCGGCGGGCGGTGCGCCGGTGGTCTATACGCCGGGCATGGGTTTCGTCATGGCGTCGATCGTCGGTCTTACCGCCGGCACGATGTTCCTGATGTGGCTGGGTGAGCAGATCACCGAGCGCGGTATCGGCAACGGTATTTCGCTGCTGATCTTCGCCGGTATCGTGGCGGGTCTGCCGGGTGCGGTCGCGCACACGCTGACCATGGCCAACAACGGTGAGCTCTCGGTCATCAAGATGCTCATGGTGGTGGCGCTGATCCTGCTGGTGACGGCATTCGTGGTGTTCATGGAGCGCGCCCAGCGGCGCATCACCGTGAACTACGCGCGTCGTTCCGGTGGCCAGCGCGCCTATATGAACCAGACCTCGCATCTTCCGCTGAAGATCAACATGGCGGGTGTGATTCCGCCGATCTTCGCCTCGAGTCTGCTGATGTTCCCGGCGACGGCGGCTACCTGGTTCGGCCAGGGCCACCAGTCGCGCTGGATCACCGAGC
>Ga0070685_10002257_pt1 | contig 9941 bp, 5 predicted proteins | sample KBSS13LmetaG_FD_65651 | JGI IMG/M metagenome (GOLD analysis project Ga0070685, IMG submission 65651) | Switchgrass rhizosphere microbial communities from Kellogg Biological Station, Michigan, USA - KBS S1-3L metaG | ecosystem: Host-associated > Plants > Roots > Rhizosphere ...
TCTCTGCGCGGCCATACGTGAGCAGCCGGCTTAGGAAGGATTCAAGACGCAACTCGCGCGCGTCTGTGAAACGGCCGGAATGGTCGCCCGGTAGTTGGACCGCATGTGCCTCATCGACAACTACCAAGCGGATGCGATGGACGAACAGCCGCCCCATGAATCGGAGCAGTGCTTCAGCCTTCTCCTGCGTACAGATGAGCACTGTTGGATGATCGGTTGTGAGCCAGGCGTCGCTTGGCCCCCAATCTGTTCCTCCATAGAGTCCAGTGACTTGCAGCGTACGACTGGAGAGGCCTCGTACCACTGCTGACAACTTCGCTTCGACCTCCGCGGCTAACGCTTTCGTAGGCGTCACATATAAAACAAGAGGAACATCACTAGGATCGGCCTCAGCAGCAGCGCCGAAGAGACTCTGCAGGATTGCTAACTCCGCGATAGTCGTCTTTCCGGAGCCTGTTGGAGTGCAGAGGGCAAAGGAACCCTTTGCAGACAAGGAACTAATCCCCCGCACTTGGCTCGGCCAGGCGAGCGACCGGCCCTTCAGGTATGCTCGTCGCAGGTAGCGCTCGAACGCCAGTCTGCCCTCCGCATCCACATCCGTGAGAAGTGGAGCGGTGTGAAGTCGCAGCGCCGCCGCCGCATACCCCAACATTACTTCAGACGTAAGCGTAGCCAAAAGCCACGTTGCCGGAGAGGCGGCTCTCGCCAGCAGCTTTGAAAGCTCCTCCATTCGCCCCAGCGCCGCAGCTAGACGGGGTTCTTGGCCCCATCGCATCCACGCGCAGAAAACGCCAAATGCGCGCAGGATCTCATTCAGAAGGCGGTCAGTTACGTCCGCGAGCTTTGCATCCTCGCCTTCCAGACGGGCTGGGGCGCTCGCGGGAAGGGCCCACACGGTCCGGAGGCCCTCCTCAAGGGCGGGGAAATCCGCCTGCAGCAGGCTGCGGAGAAGTGCCGAGTCGCGCGCCGTACCTTGCGTGGTGGACAACAATCCGAGTGCCTGTGCCGGATAACCTGCCACTTGGTAACTGGCAGCCGAAAGCAAGGCGACCGGTACCTCGTCCAGGCCTTCTAGTTCAGCAAGCCACTCCAGAATCTCTGCAGCTCGGCGGAACAGGCGACGCCAATCGGCTTCTTCCGCAGCGCGGGCGATTCGAGCTGACTCGATGAGCTTAGTGGCGTCTGCTAGCGCCTGCTCTGTGTCCGCCAATGACCAAGTGATGCCGCGCTGTCCCGCACGAAGTCGTGTGACGTGGCTGTACAGACGTGCCTGGGTAGCCGTTAGTCCGACAGGCGCTGTCTGCGCGGCGAATTCAAGAGCAGATCGAGCGGTCGCAGCCGAAGGGGTTGTCATGTCCATGCGGGCTCCTCCGCGTACACTGCGGCAATCAATCCCGCCACATCATCTACGTACAGCTCAACTGCTTCAAGCGGCTCTGGCGCGGTGTACTCAGCGTGAGGCTTCTCAGCAGATAGCCACCCCTCTGTTCGAACGGGGCGCTGTCCGTAGACATAGAGAACGAGATGCCGCCGCGGGACGACGCTGGGCCCCCGGTAGTACAATCTCCAAAGAGGGTCAGTCCAGCGCTCCCGGACCTCGGAAGGCGCATCTTTGAGCACTTCCTGCAGTTGCGGGATGTCCATCGCGGTCGGATCCCGCCGACTGATCTGTTCGTGCGCGTTAGCGATTAGGTCCGAACGATGGGTCGTCGTGCACTTGGCTTCACAGATGAGGTACGCGCGGATTGTTCCATCTTCATCCGACAGTTGGAATGCTGTACAATCGTCTCCGTGTGCCCCGAAGATCGCTGGAATCTCCGTTCGGTCCATTCTGTAGCGCTCGAGCGCACGATAGACCTCAAATACGTTTACGCGCCATCGGAAGGCGGGCACCTCCCAGCCATCCTCTCCAAAGGGGGCAGCGACTTGCACCATCGCTGCCGCCAAGAGTTCTCCGAAGTAGCCCTGCAAAGTGATCGAGTGCAGTTCATACGGATAACCCGTCGGCGCATTTTGCTCGGCGCTCGACGCGCCGGGGAAAGGCTCCATCGCCGGGCGTAGCATCGCTTCCAGCCGGTGCAATGCATCGCGATGTGCCTCGCGCGCAAACTTCTGCAACTCAGCCAAGGCATCGTCCGCCGGCCCGGTTTGAAACCGTCGGTAACGGTAGAGGGCTGATGTCGGTGAAGGGGACTGCTCAAGAAGCCAGTTCTTTATGGCATCCATTCAACGAGCGGGGAGAGCGCGAGGGACGCGGAAAGGGGCGAACGTAAGTTTCCGCCCGAAAGGTGCCACTGGAATACACCCTCGGCAAGTCTCTGCGACCCTGTGACTGTGACGGTGAACTCAAACTTCCCACCCACCAAATTTCTTGGGTCCCTCCGCAAGCTCCTGCGTGACGCGTGCAGCGTTCTGAAGAAGTTCCGCCGCTGCCGGCAACTGCCTTACCACCCACTGCCGATCGTCGGAACTAAGAACCCCGAACACTCGTGCCAGTTGTTCGGCGGTGGGGGGCGGGCCCAGCGCAGTGCGCCGAGCGAGGGCGCGTTCCTTCTGTGTTGACATCGATTCGATACGGGCGCTGAGCGCCTTCCTCACTTCGGTTGGCTGAGCCGTTTCGAGTAGGTCGAGCGATCGGGCCGCGTGGGCGTAGGCCCGAGTGTGGTCGCACACGGCGGCCACGTACCGCTCGCCCGCGCCAGCGGTGAGCCGGCCGGCGCCCTCGATGCCGATGTTCGGCCGGAAGATGCGCTGAGTCGGGCTTTTTCCTGGGAGTAGCTCGGCAGCCTTCTGAAACCAGCCAGGCGAACGCCCGCCGCCAATCCCAGAGTCAGGCGCAGGCGCAGCCGCGAGCTCATCTGCGAATGCTGCCGGCGTATCGCGCAAGCGTTTCAGCAGCGCTAATTTGCGCTGATCGTTCAGTGGTTTGAAAGCGCTCCAGAATACCTCCGGATCCACAAATGTGTCCTGCACCTCTCGATCAAAACTGATGCGCGCGCCGCGAAGGTGCGTGTCCTCCCGATTCAGACCGAGCTTCAGCTGCTCAGCTTTGTTGCGGGTGGCGAGGGCCTCGTCGATTTCTTTCTGGAGCGCCGCGTGCTCCAGCGAATGATTCGCCATCCGAAGGAACGCCTCAGCCTCAGGGCTCCCCTCGGAGCTCACGAAGCTTCCGTGATCGCCCACCACATCCTTCCTGACGAGCTTGTCGGAGTGCGGCAGGGTTCCGGTGTTGGCTGCGTCCGCGGCTGGCGAGCCAGGTAGCGTCTCGTCCGCGGCTGACCTCGCAGCGCTCCGTTCGTGCTCAGGCCTGCGTGACGACCTCCTCCGCAGCCTCTCGATGCGGGCCCTTATATCATCCAGTTCAGCGAAACGCGGCTGGGCTTCGGCCGGTGCAGGCGCAGCCACTTCCTCCCTGGCCGCCTCTGCTTGCGGGGGTGGTTCGGGTGCACTGAGCGATTCCAGCGAGCGTGGCGATTCCGGAGCTGGCGCTGTCAACGGGGGCGTGGCCGCTCCGGCTTGCGGGTAATCGCCCAGGCGCTCCTCGAGGTAGGAGCGCGAGAACTCGCGTCCTATCTTGGACGCCTTCACCTCCCGCTGTCCGTCCGTCACAACGAAGCCGCCGCCCTTGACGCGGAGGGAGAGTCCGAGCTCGCCAAGGCCGTGCTCCAGCTCCGCCCAGGAGTCCGCCAGCCGCAGCACGGGCCTGGCCTTTTCCTGCACCTCGGACAAGAAGCTGGTCCGTTGAGTCGGCGTGGCGTCCTGCTGCTTCGCCGGAGCCTGCGCTGGTGGAGGCGTCGCGTGCGACGGTGGCTCCACCGCCCGGGCGTGATCCACGGTCGTCCGCGGTGAGTTCGGTTCTGATCGCGTGGGAAGAGCACGCCTGCGAAGTGGCCGCCCCTTCTCCTCCGGGAGTCGCGGCAATCCGCGCGCGTCGCGCCACTCGCCGTCCATGTCGCCGAGGCAGCGCACGACGCGGATGTTGGGGTGCCGGGCGACGAGCCGGTTGGCACGCTGCATCTCGGCTTCGGCGCGCTCCCGAGTCTCTGCGAAGAACACATTCGGGCCGACGCTGTCCCACACGCCGAAGGTGCCGTCCTCCTCGTACAGACTGAAGCGCTCACGTGGGTCGGCCGCCGACTGGCGCACCGGAGGAGCCGCGGCACCGCGTACCCGGCCGGCATCGTCCGGTGCAATGGTCCTGGCCTGCCCCATGATTTCGCTGGCCAGTGCCCGGCGCAGGCGATAATCGGAGTATCGGCCAAACTGCTTCTCCAGTTTGAAGCGGGAGACCTGCTCGTCGATCTCGGACGCCTTCACCTCCTGCTCGCCGTCGGTGACGGACATCCCGCGCCCGTTCACGCGCACGCGCAACCCGAGCTCCGCGAGTCCGGCCTCCACTTCGGACCAGGACTCTGCCTGCTTCAGCACAGGTCCCGCGCGTTCTTTGACGTCCCGCAGGAACTCCTGGTCCGCGCGGGCCAGCCGCGGCCTCGGCCTCAGCTCGGGGGAGCCGGGCACTGGCGCGAGCCAGCCCGGGACCACTCGCAGCCCCTCCTCCTGCTCCTGCCGTCTGAGGCTCGCCTCGATGCGGGTCTTGCTGAAGCTCCCCTTCCAGGCTCGCCCGGTCTCGGGGTGTACCCGGTTCACGATCGCGTGCCCGTGGGGAACCGCCGTGTCGTGGTGCTCCAGGAAGATCGCCTGGTGTTCGCCGAGGCCCACGTCCCGCAACGTGCGTTGCAGCACGCGCTTGATCATTGCGCTATCCACCGGGTCGCTGGGAGCGAAGCTGACGGATAGCTGAAGTACCGGCAGCTGCGTTCGCCTGGAGCGCCGCGAGGTGGCGGCCATCAGGCGGACGGCCACTTCCATCCGCTCCGTGGGAAGGTTGTGGCACTCCATCCAGCTGACGCGCTGGTCGGGATGAACGCGGTCCCTTCCCGTGAGCATGTATGCTCCGCAGAACTTGAAGCTCCTGCCAAGGGTCACCTTGCCGATCACGGCACCACGGCTTGCACGGCGGTTTCCACCTCAAGCAGAGCTCTGAACACCTCGAGATTAGACGGAAGCTCCCCGGTTCCGTTGGCGCGGTGCGCCAGAGCGTTCAAGCCGATGCCGGCCTCGACCAGTCTGTCGAGTGCAGAAGCCGTCTCGCGCCGCAGCGCGCTTGGCAGTCGCAGAATCGCGTCTTCTACCTGGCTGGCGGCGTTGGTGAGCACCGAGGCTCCGCCGCGGTCGCCGTCCAGTTCGGCCACGCGCACGAGTTGGCGAAGGTTGTTGAGGACGCGTCCGAGCTGGTTCGCCGCTTCGTCCGCACGGTCGTTAGCCTCTGTGGGACGGGGCCGACGCACAGTCGCTTCCGGGAGCGGGCAGCGGAGTGCCGCCTCGCGGACGTAGCGCAGCGGCGGCACGCCGCAGGCGTGTGCGGCTTCTTCGATGCGGTCCCACTCCTTGGGGGACCAATTGGTCGGCTTGCGGATGGTACGGCGCGGCAACGTGGGGTTCCCTTTGAGCGCAGCGAAAAGGCGACGCAGACCAGGCACCTGCGAGCGGAGCGAGCGTCTAGGTGCCTGGTCACTGCCGTCGCTACAGGTGTTCCCCTCCTGTTACCGCGACCTCCGCCGAAACGCCGACGAGCCTGCAGGAGGGCCCGCTCGGGACTGTACGCGCGCACGCGCGCGCGCGTACAGTCCCTGACGGGCCCTCTACCGGGTGAGGAAAACGAAAAAATGGGCCGCGGGGCGAATGCCCCGCGGCCCATGTCGGTGCCTCTCCTTGCGCCTGCCGCCGTTCGCGTGCTTATGTTGGTTTCGGGACTGATCAGGGATCGGAGCCTCTGCGATCCTGCGGCGAAGCGGAAGACTTTTGCGAGGATCGAAGATGTCCAGCGTGAGTGTTGAGGTATACGGGCTGCCGCACTGCACAACCTGTCAGCGTGCTCTCCAGTACCTGCGGGATCGCGGCGTATCGATCAGCCGCTTTCGCGATGTGAAGGCGGAGCCGCTCCAGCGAAGTGAGGTTGAGGAGCTCGCGCGGAAAGTAGGCGGTTCGGAGAAGCTGTTCAGTCGCCGCGCGATGAAGTACCGGCAGATGGGACTGCATGAGCGCCACCTCACGGATGACGACCTGCTGCGGCTGATGACCGAAGAGTACACGTTCGTGACGCGCCCCGTGGTCGTGCACGGCGACCGTGCGACCGCGGGCTTCTCGACGAAGCGGATCGACGCACTCATCGATTAACCATGAGTTGTGCCACTCACGGCCGTTCCAGTTCGTGAGAATTTGATCGGCGGCTTCCTCCTGTCCTGTGCCGTTCAAGGTCGTTGGGGACTGGTGGATTGCTGCGAGGCATTGTCCGCCCTGAACCGTGATCCACTCCCGCTCGAAGAATTTAGATGACGCTTACCCCGAGCCTGCTCGGAACCGATTACGACGCCCCCGCCGAGCTACCCGTTGGGACTGACCATTACAGTGCGAAGAGGAGCCGCGCCCTGCGGGAATTGGAGCGCGCGGAGCAGGCTGGCGAGCAAAAGGTGGAGGAGGTGATGTGGTGGGAACTGGCGCTGATCGATCTCACGCTCGCGCCGGAAGAGGGTACGTCTCCGTACGGCGGGCGTGGGTACGACGCTTATGCCGCCCACTACAGGCTCCGGCCGGAGACCGCCGAGTATGCACGAGAGCGCGCAACTGAGACTGCAGACATCATCCTGAGGCTCCATTACCTGGACTACGTGCTCCTCAATACCGAGCCCAAGGGACGCGCTTGGATCGACCTCCAGCGTCAGATCCTCGTCGTTTGGCGCGAGTACGTGGACGGCTGCCGTGCCGGTGCTGGGGCCGATCGCGAGGGTTTTGTAGTTGGAGTTTACATCGATCGAGCGCTTATTGGGATGGAGCGGCTCTTCCCGCGACCCGGTGTGCTCCGCGGCCAGGAAGCTGCGGATTGGGCCGAGTGGCTCGTTCAACTCGCGGAGGACTCACGCGACTTTCCCTCTAATCCGGAGGAGTCCGCATGGATGCGGCACCGTTGGGTGGCGGATTTCCTCGGACGCTTGGCCTTCCTGCCGGAGGACAGCACCGGCGCGGCGCTGCGCGCTCGCGCGCTGGATATGCTGGACCAGGCAGCCGCGTATTATGCTTCAGTTCCGCTCAATGACCATTTCGAGCAACGGGTGGCGGAGCGAGAGGCGCAGTTGCGGAAGCATTGGGGGGAGACGGACACGCACGAGAGGATGACGCGGCGCACCTTCGATGCGATTGTACGACGGGCCGAGTTCCACGGGGCAACGCGGCCGGGAGGAGCGCTCCTTACCTCTCACTTCTATCGCGAAGCACGGCGGATCGCGGAAGAGCATCGGCAGTACTTCACGGCTGACGAAATCGCGCGTCTGGAGGTCGCCGAGCAGGAGGCTATCAATCAGGCGATCTCTGGAGGAGAGATTAAGGAGATCCGAGCGGCCGTTGAGATCCCACGCGAGGCTATGGACCTTACGCGAGAAACCCCGGAAGCAACCGTAGAGGCGCTGGTTGCCCACGCCGCCGGATCGATCCCGGACCGGGCGGACATCGCCCGCAGCATCCGGGCGGCGAACGCGGGGTCTCCGCTGCAGGCGATGATTCCTCGCAGCGTGATCGGACCAGGCAAAGTCGTGGGCGAGAGTGTGTCTGAGGAGGGCAACCTAGATCTGGACGTTGAGCAATTCGCCACTTTACAAACTCGCCTTGCTGGCGAAGCTGTGGCCTACACTGTTGCCTCGGCCGCTAGCGCGGTGGGTCTCACGGCCGATCACCTCGCCCGGCCACTGGAGCCGCTCGATTTGGACGAGGGTACTCTGGCGATACTCCGCCGTGGATGCGAGCGGTTGATTGCAGGAGACCACATCTCGGCGACTCATATCCTCATTCCACACGTAGAGGACATGCTTCGTCAGCAACTGAGGGCGCGAGGGGTCAACACCGCCGAGTTCAGGCGGGATCCAGCATCAGGGATGTCCCGAACCGACGACGCAACACTGGGTGCGCTCATGCGGAAGACACTGCCGGACGGGCGCACCGTCCGGGAATACCTCGGGACGGATCTATGGGATCACTTGGACTCGATCCTGAACTCGCAGACGGGACTCAATCTCCGGAACGACTTCGCACATGGATTGGCGCGGCCGCAGCACTGCGCGCCGGAAATCGTGGGGATCGCTTTATCTCTTGTATACCTGCTCGCCGAGGTCGCAAAAAGGAACGCGTAATGCCGAGGATCGCTCCCCGCCGAGGCGCACCGACCCAGAATTTACCACGGTTCTTCCATAATCCCATAGAACCAGGCTGTCACAAGGAAAAATGATCTATGCTAGCCAGTGCTCAAAATACTGGCAGTGCTGGAGGAAGTAATTTGACCGAATAAAACCAATTCAGTAGGCTTTGTTGTACCATTCTCAGAGTCTCAAGACCCGTTTCATCGAGCGGTTGATCAAGCGAGACGAGGGTCCGCTCAACTCCGATGCGTACCGTTCGGGCTACCGCATCCCACGACCGATTCCCACGGTGCTCATCCAGCAGACTAGCAGTTATTTTGAGGATTCTCAGTATCAATTCGGTCGAACTGGTGGATGCGAAGAACTTGGCGCGCACCTCATAGTCCTTCGGGTGCTGCTCAATCCACAGAGCCGCCTCTTCGAATATTGACGCCCTAAGTTCGGCTTCGGGCGGAAAGGTATTGGCAACCGCGACCAATGCGGCCCGTACGCGAGCGTCTTTCGGGTGTGATCTTAGCCATTGAACTGCGTCCTGCAGTACCTCTTCTCGCACCGGTACGCCAGGCGGGAGTTGGCCTACGATCAAAACCAGCCTGGCACGCACACGCTGGTCACGTGGAATCAATGTTAGCCACGCAAGATTACTCTGAAGGACTTCCTCTCTGAGTTGGGAGCCGGGAGGGAGACTCGCAACAACGTCTAAAAACTTCGGTCGTACGGTCGCGTCCTGTGGATTTTGGTCGAGCCAAGTGGCAGTATCCCGTAGAAAATTTTCCCATAGTGGGTTTCCAGGCGCAATGTCCTTAACAATCTTCAAAAGTGCGTTTCGTACAATCGCGTTTTCTGGGTGTTGCCGGAGCCAATTGAATGAGCTCTCCAGACCCGCAATACGGAGCTCCGACTCCTCAGGAAGCCGTCCAACAATGCTCAGAAACTTTGCCCGTATCTGACTTTGTTCGCGGTACTCTAACAACTGCTGTTCGCGGTACTCTAGCCACTGCATGGTCTCTCTGAGAACTGCAGTTTGTATATCTGTGTCGACAGAACGTCTCGCTACAGTATCGAGTAGCTTTTGACGTACTGTTAGATCGTCAACATGTTGTTGGAGCCAAACGACAGTATCAGAGAGAACTCTTTTCCGAAGCGTACTGTCGCTTGGCAAATCCTCAATTGTGCGTAAGAACTTCGTACGAATGGAGGAATCTTCGGGATGCTCGGCTAGCCAAGTTACCGTATCGTGCAGCATTGACTCGCGCAGTTTTAGTGGGAGAATAATTTCTTCCAGTCTGTCAAGGAACTGGTGACGCACGAAGGTATCGCTAGGGTGCTCCTCAAGCCAAGTCCGAATTCTCTGCAGTCGCGGCTGTGTAAGCACGGAGGCAGGAACTTTCATTAACATCCAGCTAAGTATCCGAGCGTCTACTTCCCAATCGGCGTTTCCCTCAAGCGCAGTAAGCAATCGAAATATAAAGAGGCTAAAAAATGCAGGACAGGTCTCAGTCGCTGTACCGAACTCTGGAACAGCGTAGCGGTCGCAGGTAAAATCAGCCACTTCAATTATTGTGGCGATGTCGAGCGCTTCGGGAAATGCTCGCGCCTCCGGCTTTGAACTTGACAAACGCCATAATTGGAGTGCAGCAGTCCAACTCTCGCTTTCCACACGTGCAGCACGCGTATAAAGCGGTGGGATTAGGA
>Ga0070685_10002259_pt1 | contig 9938 bp, 8 predicted proteins | sample KBSS13LmetaG_FD_65651 | JGI IMG/M metagenome (GOLD analysis project Ga0070685, IMG submission 65651) | Switchgrass rhizosphere microbial communities from Kellogg Biological Station, Michigan, USA - KBS S1-3L metaG | ecosystem: Host-associated > Plants > Roots > Rhizosphere ...
GAATTGGAACAAGCGCCTCGGAGGTGGCCGAGCAAGCTGCGTAAGTGGATCGTCCTGTAGGCATAGCAATACGTTTTGCCAGCCTTGGTAGGGCTGATCCGGGAGTGGAAACAAAGTGGATAGCCTTTGTGGTGGAAGGTGCCTGGAACTCGAAGGTGTATGTAGTCTGGTAACAGCGGAGTCTGGTTGGGTCTGGTTGGGTATTCTAAGAGTGCGTGACTTTGGTGACTTTGCGATCAGCGTTGCAGTGAATAACCTGTTCGGGAACAACACCGATATCTCCGGTCAAAGACGACGACTTCAGACTTCGGCCCATCCCATTACACACATCGATCTCGTGCTTTCACGGTATCACTTTCACGGTTGAACCATCGCCACTCATTATCTTTATAACTAAATTTTGCGACCAGCAAGTTGGGAATCAGAGAAACCTCGGATGACCTGCTAGCAGCCGAGAAGTTCTTCGAAAGAGACAAGACGAAGCGAAGAAGCTCATATTCGTGCCTATGCTCGAATTTGAGGGGTGCCTAATGTGTAGGCATGTATCGAGCTGGGATGTTCCTTCTGTCGATCCATGTCGCGGTCCCTTCAAGCATTGTGAGAAGCGTTGGGCGGTTCGAACCGCCCGAGGTCCACCGGTGGCACGGTCCCAGGATTGGCCTCGTCTCCGCCCCTTTGTCTGAATCCACCATCTCATGATACCACCGACTGGTCAGGCCTCCGTTAAGCTCTCCCATGCTCACTTTCCGCTAATGGTCAATTCAACAGATACCTGAACTTCAGCCTACAAGATTCAAGATCGCATTACATCGCATCCTTCCATCAGATCATCCATCGCCTTCGTATCATAATTGAGAACTATTCTGGCTCCTAATATGAAGACAGCCCCGTTCCCGATACCTTTGCCTAAGGAAACCTTATCGGTTAGGCAGGCCAAATTTGCTAAGTTTGAAAAACTCAGAGAAATGTACGTGAACTATTTATCGGTGAATCAGTAGTTCGTGCTGCTCATATTCAGCGCAGCTCCCTCCAAGTTTCCCGCCAATCTCCTTATGGTTCTACCTCAGCAGACAGTGATCCAATTGGTGTGCACTACAGCTTTCCGATCTTTCAGTCTAATCCATGAATTCGTCTTGATAGTGCCTGGTGGGCCAACGCCGCGGTTGTGCCCCTTCTGTGATACGGAATTGCCGCAGATCCTCTCGCCAACGTTAAACATACTCCTTAACGATGCTCTTACAAAATGTGGACCGGAACCTCGGATAACCAATCAATATGGTCGCGCGACAAACGTCATAGATGACTACATCCAGGTCTGTTTTCGCCACCAACTGGAACTCGAAGAGTTGCCCAAAGCAGAGAAGTTTTGCTGGCCAACATCCATTGATTTCGACTTGTTAGTGGAACGGATCTTGAGCCATAACTTTCTGCAGGCGTTGCAGACCGTGGCAGGATCTCCACAGAGAAGCGAATACTGGAGAATCGTGGTCGGAGATGCTTCCCATGGTTTGGCCAGAGAGACGAAGCGATTACTCAAGGGATCGCATTGGGCCGTTCCCGGGTAGTGAGTATCTATTATGCGATGTGATTATGTGGTTCTAAGTTACGGACTAGCTATGGTCTACAGGGAGCCGCTATCATTTACAAGACTCTTCTTACAATTTTTCCATCCGGAATGGGCCCGCCTTGGAATAAGATGGCTGAGCTCTCTTCAGATGACATTTTCGAGTATATTCTCATTCCCGAAACTGCATTGCTCTTGATCCGGCAAGATAGGCAGAATTGCTCGCCCGCGGAGGCCTTCCATACGATGATTCAGAGTCACGATTATGGATACGCTATGTTTCCTGCTCTTGATAATAGCGATCATGTTCAGAGAACGATTATGAGAGTTCGTGGCGAGCAAGTCGCCGCGCCAGTTGTATCGCCGCAGAGTAGAGAGGACTCGGGTGATCATCCGAGTTCACGAAGAGTGGAATCTGCGAACCATTACGATGCCGATGCCGAGGTATGCTGGCTCTGCTTCGAGAACCCGGACAAGACGCTGATAATGCCTCTCAGGGCCGCTCCATGAAGTGCATCGGTCAAGAGATCAGCAACAATTCGGTCGCATCGCAAGACGGCCCACACAAGAGCAATGTATGATCTTCTGAGTATTGGTAATTGACTCCTGAATCAGCATTTTTAGAAATCAAAAGGAAAGGGAAAGCGTCCTTTAGTGATCTACTCGTCGGGGGAAGAACTCAACAACAGCGCGGAAGAGGCTCCCAGGAAATCGAAGCGCACCGCTCGAGAAGGGAGCATATCATTGCTACCCTCGAATCGGTCAAAGGACATGCAAATGATGGTCGACTTGACGCTTCCTACGCGGCCGAAGAAGGTTCGCCATGATATGCTGTCTCGAGAAAGTTTCGCTAAATTGATAACACAGCTCGACGATCTAGAACTGGTTCAATCGCACCGAAACCGAGATCGCAGAAGCTTATGCCGTAGCTCTGGCCATATCGACTCGAGATTGACTGGGGTGAGATGTGAATAACGATAGTCGTTCGACCTCATATTGACTAACTTATGAATCAGACTGGGATGAAGCTATTCTCGTCTAGGGACAAATCGGCCAGTTCCTACGACCAGCCGAAGAAGGAGCCATTTTATCAGAACAGGACGGAGGGTGAGATAGAGTCCTACGGGTTACCATCTCGTGCTGTCTCTGAAAGAATTCGATTTCAGATGCCGCAATGACCGATGGGCACCAAGTTGGCGGCCAGATTGATTCTGATAGGCCTTGCAGCATGCCATCTGCTATCGTGAGGGGCGAGGTGCGCATGATATACTCGACTCCAGGACTTCCTGCTGACGCATTCAAATTTCAAGGGCTACGTTGGCGAAGCAGCTTTGGCTTCGATTGATGTCGGTCAGGAAGTCTTGAAGGATATCCTTCTAGATCTTCAGACCTTGGCTGGCATCACGGAGCGGCAGGACAAGGCGTCTGCAGATCTCCATGAGTTCCTGCGACAGTGGGTGGGTTTGGCCGAAGTGAAACTAGCTTGGTTTAAGGACTTTCGAAACTCACTGGCGGAGAAGGGTTGGTCCACGAGCAAGCTGTGTAAGTAGATCGCGCTTTCCGTTATCGCGTATTCGTCCCTGAACTGAATCGGTAGTGGAGGCGATTGAGGCAGCAAAGTCTCCCAAACCCCGGGCTGGAGATGTAACGGAAGAGTCGGGAGTCGAGGGCCCGATCGCGGCAACTGAGGCATCTAGTTCAAGCATCAACTTAGGCGAGTCGTCCTCGGATGGAGCAGGCGGAGTTCAGCTCGTTACCCAATCCAACTTGAGGCGCCCAGTACGTCAGCCGATAGAAGGGGAGAGATATTCACTGATCCCGCGCTTACACAGGGGTTGTTCTCACACCTTACTGTCTCTCTATCCAGCCTCTTTGACAGCGATGAAAAGTAGCGAGGGAGAAATCCATATCTGGTTGGCCAAGTTTAACTGATCGAATTGGCAATTACGATTTCTATATGTATGTTATACCTCCATATGAAACAGAATGAAACTTCTTCTCCGTACGCTATCCAACGAGAAGAGAGCTCGCCTTTCTATGCCACGATATACCATCGACGTGCTGTAGGCATCGATAATCCGACCCCTAACATCCAACAAGCCAATCTTCGCCGTCACCAGTGAACCCATACCCCCAACCCCACCCGACAATCTGGCAGTATTCATATGATTTGTCGCCCACACCTCGAACACGACTCCTACATAGTAGCAAAATCCCTTATCGCATTACTCTCTAATACACTCGATCTCGTCGGTAACAACCAATCGGACGATGGTTTGATCACATTGTCGACAAGGGCGAATCTTCTTTCTGCGATAGTGAAAGCACAGGGACCTGCTTGACGTAGTGCGTTGATATGATATCGTACTGAATGACTCGGCAACTGCCGAGCTTCGCAGCGACGCGCACAAAACCAATCCTCTATCCTACGCACTATCGTATCCCCAGCATCAGTAACCAACAGATATGCCGACATACCACCTGAGCATGGTATATATTTGGGTATACGTTGTGCTCTCATTGTCGGTGCCGATTATCTAAACTTCTGGCGAAATCAGGGAATCAATAAGTTTTTGGACAAAGGCTCGCATTCCGATATAAAAGGACGCAAAACGAGCCCCATCGCCCTTTCAGCGCATAACCTTCTCCCCCATTATGCCTCGAGTACCCTCCAGACGAAGTGTCTCCCCTACCTTTCGGCCATACTCTAAACCTGGGTCACCAAAGGTACGCGACCCCCTTTGATAAGCCTATCGCTGGTTCTGATGTGACACAGAGACGTAATTTCAATACGTCCCGCATCACTGCCTGGCGAATGAAAGGAGAACGGTCGACCCTCTTCTGGGAGGCAACTTATCACCAACTGTTGAACATTTCTGACAATGTCATAATGGTGAGTTATCCACGCTCCCGTGAAATCTGGACGCTGAGGATTCCACTGGAGCTCTCCGCAGAGGACGACGAACATAGACCAGTGAGTAACAAGACTGACATCATGGGACCAATTGTTTATTGTGACTACTCAGGTTGAACTTCTTATGTACCGTTCCAGGGGAGGGAGAGATTCGGCCGGCAACAACCCAGTCGGTCAGGCTGAATGGAGGGACGTACCAGTCATGCCGGGTGGATGGGTAAGTCAAGCTTCTAATTTGGGCATCAACGATTCAATATTCCTTTTGAAGGTCTCATCATCCGACGAATCTATGGAAGAGGTGAGTAACTTCTTGAGCGCCATACCGGCCTTCCTAATCCCAAGCAGATCCCCCCTCAGGCCGTTAATGAACCAGGTACCAGTGCTCGCTGTTTGGACGGTTGTATCATGCTGGCACCGGTCAGAGAGAAGGTCGTACGCCGCTGCCGCAGTCTCCCGCATGGTGTGAAGATTACGAGTGCCTGAATCTCAGCGATCGCGAGATAGTGTGTGTGTTAATGCGTCTTGACGATGGCCAATAGCTCACTCTTAGATAATTGAGTCGTTTGTTGAGTCATTTGTATCGAATGTTTGGTTTTTAGCATTGTTCCCTAATAATTAGTTCCAGATTCCTTCCAGAACGTCAACTTACACCCACAAACGCCCACTTTATTCTTCACCACTGCTCCCCGGCGCTAACGCCCCGCACACTCGAAGGTTCTAAGTTTATGATTCGGTTTTCAAATAGAGCATAGTACCAGTTTAAGATGCGAGGGGAACCAGCATCTCCATTCTTGTTGAGGCTTTCAACTTTCGTGCCACTAGCTCCGCTTTTACCTTCGTCGTAGTAGGATATGAGCAAACCCCTGTGTGTAATATGTGTTAATCACAGCCGACGATAATGATCCATTTGAATTCACTCCTATCAATCCATCGTTCAGCGTGACTGCCGATGCTATGTTTCTTGCTGACCATCGTATCGTACGATCTCCCCCTATAACCCGATCTCATCAAGACCAGTTTCAAACCTCTCTTTCTTCGATAATCGACCCAAAAATGACTAGGAAGAAAGAAGAAGATATAGACGTTCTTTGCACTTGCAGCATCTGCTCAAGAGGAACATGTCCGGATCCCGATAATCCGTCTAGTACAGTAAAGGGTCAGCGAGTGAGCCCGACGACCAGATCGAATCACAGAAAGCGCGATCGAAGGACAGGATCGATCGCTCAAGCTAAACCTGAGCAGGAGGCGAGGCTCTCGAATAGAATCATCGCTGAATCCCTGTTCCCATCGGCTTCACGATTCTCATCCGAGAGGCTCGATTTGACTAATAACAACGAGCAGGAGAGAGATCGTTCTACGTAGGTGCTATCTTTTCCGTATTCTTTCTCTGATACGGTTGCGCAGGACGAGTGACATCAAGGATCGAGAAGATGCCCAGGACGATGCGTTGTAAGGAGGCTTGAAGATACGCAGAGCTAAGGTTGACCCCCATTTTAGACATCTGGCCCATACGGTAGAAGAGAGACTCGTGATCTCGCATTCAAGACACAAAGAGATCCGGAAGCAACCGACAGGCAGTGTGACTCGGAACCCCGAGCTGGTACGACTGGAGACATACATGAACCTCTACGTCGGGCAGTTCACACAACCATCCAAATTGGACTTCAAAGAAGTCCCTCGGAATGCGTTGCAGATGGCCAGCGACCTTAGTCGAGGCTCTCCGGTAAATAGAGCATTTCTGACCTTCGAGGAATGGCTAAAAGAAGCTTATGCGACCTTGGATTCATTCACGATCTCCGAGGGTGATCCTGGAGTTCTCAAGGACTGTACCACTCTTCAATCTCAAGTGTCTACCCATCTATCCGCTTTAGACGATATAAAACAGAGTCTTTGGGAAAAGGAGAAACTCCGACTGGGGTTTTCAGCAACTCGGATCCCAAAAGGCGTGACCGTCATTAACACAAGTAAGAGCTGTCTTTGAGCCTCGCCCACCCGTACTTACTTAGTACGGTTTCCAGGTATTTATGGTTTCGATTATCTGATTTCGGATCACCCTCTCCTCTTGAAATATTGTTTCACTGCCGTGATTCTCCACGTTCTGCAAGACTTACCTCGAGATCCGACCAACTTTCTGCTGGCAGCCATGAAGCTATTGATCGAGACAGCGTTCGAGGCGTTTCCCTGCACAACCCCCTCGCTCATTAGCCCAACGGATCTTCTGAGGAGTTTCCCACTCAGCATAGCAGATCTTCTTCCCAAGCTGGGTCTCGAGACCACTTTTCGGCGATTTGTCTGCTGTAAGAAGTGCTTCTCACTTTATCCGCTGGAGAGAGTCGTACTTGGTGCTGATGGAAAGGAGATAAATGAGGCACTGCAAGTACCCCCTACCTGCACCTACACACTTGGGAAGAAGACGTGCGGGAAGCCACTCTTCACAGCACCAGAATCTCGAATCCCAGTTCGACAGTACTTCCATCAGCCACTGCATCAATGGCTAGGGCGGTTACTTATGCGACCGGGGCTAGAGAAGTCTATGGATGAAGCATGGAACCGAGAGGGGGAGTCTTCCGAAAATACCAAGAGGACAATGCGCGATATCTGGGACGGCCCACTGTTCCAATCCTTCAAGGGCCCGGATGGGAAAACCCTTTTCTCTGAATGCCCCGGAAATGAGGCGCATTACGTTTTTAGCCTCTCTATAGACTGGTTTAACGTTTACAAGAACCGAAAGGGAGGCAAGAACGCCAGTGTCGGCGCCATATTCATGATCTGTTTGAATCTGCCCCTTGAAATCCGCTACAAACTAGAAAATGTGTACTTGGTCGGGATCACCCCTGGTCCACGGGATCCGTCGAAAGATCAGATCAATCATTTCCTCGCACCATTAGTTGATGACCTCCTTGAACATTGGGATCCTGGAGTCTTCTATCGAGAAACGGCAAGCTATCCAGAAGGACATCTCGTTCGCTGCGCTCTTATCCCAATTGTCTGTGACATCCCTGCCATGAGGAAGACTGCAGGTTTTGCCGGTCATAGCGCCACCTTGTTCTGTTCCTTCTGCACCTTACCAAGGCAGCGTATCAATGATATAGTGGACCCTGCCCTTTTCCTGTCTCGCGATTGCGACTCGCACCGGCTTCACGCAGATAGATGGCTGGCTGCAACATCTGAAACCGCTCGAGATGCATTGGTAACAGAGTATGGGGTGCGTTGGTCTCAGCTTCTGCGATTAGGCTACATGTCTCCAGTTGATTTCTCCACCTTGGATGTCATGCACAACATGTTGCTTGGAAATCTTCAGCATCACTGCCGACGACTCCTCAAGATGCCAGGAATTCGTGCTAGCCAGGTCGAAGACCATATGCTTGACGAGGAATTAGACATGGATGCACTATCTAAGAAGAACAAACAGCTATCACCGGAGGAAGAACACATACAATATGTGAACATTGTCAAGATTATGCACCGCCAGGCGCCCCCAGTAATGGCACGCAGCTTTTCACACTTCCGCAAGTCGCATCTGAAAGCTATGTGCTTGAAGAATGGGTTGAATGTTATTGGTGGCGGCCCAATCTTGTACAAGGCTGATTATGCGGAAGCTCTCTCAGTCAGACCTCTTCTTTTCATACACAAACGGATCATTCTAATATTCATGCAGATTGCAAGTAAGCTAAAGAAGGACATTTCCATACCAGCATTAGGGGAGAAGCTATTCGAGACGTTACCGCCAGATGTCAGTGAGCATCTGATGGCGCAGATACGGAAGGATATTACTGAAATAACTCTCCCGAGTTGGATTTCTGCTGCGCCGAAGAATTTTGGGCTTTTCCAGCATGGAAAGCTGAAGGCAGATGAATGGAGGACAATGGGTACCATAATCCTACCACTCTCGCTTGGCATAAGATGGTCAGGGCTCAAGTCAACTGAACGCCAACGGGAATTGCTTGCCAACTTCTTCCATCTTGTGATCGCTGTCAATTGCGCAACCCGAAGATCGGTTTCGGAAGAAGACATTATAAGGTTTGATACACATATGACGACTTATGTTCGCGAGATTGTGTCACTATTCGGTCCGTGCCTCGTCCCAAACAACCATCTGTCACTCCATCTGCCGGGCGTGTTGAGGAAGTTCGGTCCCGCTCATAACTGGTGGTCATACCCATTCGAGAGATATAACGGGATCATCAGCCGAATCCGTACTAACTACAAAATAGGTTCGTTAGTGGGGTTTATCTATTGTTTCAAGACTGACTGGTTCATACACAGACGAGATGACCGCCACTTTCATGGCGGGATTTTGTCGTGCAGCTAACTTCAGAGCTTTACTCAAGTCACCCATCGCCGAACAAAACCTGAAGGAAATCCGAGGCCTCGTGGAAAGATTTTACACTACAAGCGTCTCCGCAGGCCGAGTCGACATTGGGCAGAGTGATGTTTGGGCAGACACAGAAGAGTCAGACGATTCTCGGACACAGATAAGCTTGGACCTCAAAAAGCTACGACGAATGCCAGCAGACATTTACGAAGCGTTATGTGGCTACTTTACTCACAGCCTCGGGATCGATTGCGTAGCTCATCCTCCGGGAGACGAGGCACAGTTTATAGTTGAGCATAGGATTGGGAACATTGCTTTTGGTGGATCCAAGTCCAAATCTTCAGGGAATCGCATGGTTATCTTCGAAGGCCCGAATGCAAAGCAGCATGCAGGTCAGATTATGGATGTTCTCATCTACCCAGGTCGGAATAAGCCACGATTACTCTTTAGGATACAGCCGTTCGCGGAACTCGGGGAAGATGACAAGCGCTATGATCCATTTCGATGCCATGAAGATCTGGGAATCCGGACCTGCTATGCAGGGAGACAGACTCGGCCGGTGATAGTGAGCAGCAAAAGCATCATTTCCCATTTTGCTAGCTGGAAGACAGAAATATCGGGTATTAACGAAGAATGCGTCGTTGTGCTCTCGCTGGATCGGGTACGTGAACTGGCATTTCCCACTCTTCCCTGTAGACTAACTTGCTCTAGGGCTGACTCGATCACAAATGGTGCGAAGGGAAGACGGTGATCTGTTTCTCACACCTCCCAACTCTATCGATCTTTCCTCTAGAGGAAGAGACCTCATGAATGTCTCAGTCGTTGTCCACAGGAGAAGGATACCTCCGTGGTTATAGGAATGCCTGACGATAACTTTCTCTTCCTTTTTGCTTTGCTTCCTATCATACGGCCTTTCTGAGTTCCGATGTGATATGACTGTATATTAAACGACGCGAAAGAGACTTCCTAAGAATCCTGTAACATTCTTCTGAGTCTTCTTCCACGCTCCTATTACGGCCATCTGACCTTTCAGAGAACATTGGAAATCTGAAGCCGCGGCTGTCACCATCTCAATACCAGGAATCCGTTAAGCATCGGGCGTGCGATGTCGCCCTGCGGCCTATCATGTTTTTCGAGTATTATCC